>Ga0256833_1000056_pt1 | contig 82225 bp, 99 predicted proteins | sample 356284metaG_FD_190535 | JGI IMG/M metagenome (GOLD analysis project Ga0256833, IMG submission 190535) | Hydrothermal vent microbial communities from Mid Atlantic Ridge, Atlantic Ocean - 356-284 | ecosystem: Environmental > Aquatic > Marine > Hydrothermal vents | place: Atlantic Ocean: Mid... | reverse complement strand
CTTAACTCTTATCGGTATTCCCATGGATAACATGTAGGATAATATATCGGCCATTTTTACTGGTAGGGCTAATCTTGATGCACCTGTTCTGAGATTCCAGTAGTTAAGTCTTGTAAGTGCAAGATACTCCTCCGCAATCTTCTTCGCCTCATCCATGCTATATGTTCTCCTGAGCTCATAAATTCTTAGAATTACTGGTCTAACGGTCCCTCCTTTTTTCTTCTTCATCTTCTTCGGGTTTAGAAGTAACCACTAAGATTTCATGTGCATAATAGCCGAGATGCTTTAATTTATACAGGTATATGTAGGTTCCTTGAATGGGATTAGCTTTGGTTCCTTTGTTGCTGGCGAAAACCCTAACACTAGTATTCTTGATTACTGCAATATAGTCTAGTGCAACCTTGTACCCTAATTCCTTCGTAACTCTATCGTAAGCTTTAGAGCAATCTTCGAGTTCTAGAGGAGTTCTTGGAATCCCGTCTCTCAGTATAACTATTCTCTTTAGCTTTTGTTCTCTAGCCTTAGAGACCATGTACCTTAAGATATCGTAGTAATCCTGGTATTTAAGAACCTCCGATTTCAGCTGAATTATTCTAGCATCGATTAATCGACCATAAGGATCCAATAATATAAACGCTGCTCCCGTTACACCTCTCTTAGTAGAAATATCCAAGCCTACGTACATACTCTCGCTGCTCTTGTCGGCAGGACTAGCTAAAATCCAAGTAAGAGGACCTGAGATTTTACCTTTAGCTATACTTTTCTGAATTAAGAATTCTACGTATATTCCTCCGCATATGTTAATAATGAGGGATCTTAGAGCTTCTTCTAGTCTTCTTCTAATCTCTTGCGGCATGTTGCGATTTTCTATTTTGGAAAGATATTCGATGACTCTATTAAAGGTCTCCAACCTTACTAACTGACTATGGAAGCCATTACTGCTTGCAACTTCTTTGGATAACTTATAGAAGTCCTCATTATCAGGGATTACTATTAGTGGTAAATACTCAAGATTTGCATGTGTTGAAAGAGCCTTCTGTAGGGCTTCTTCAAACGAAGTTAAACTTTCAGACAGGTTTGTTGGGGTATAGTTATAACTGTAGTACTCGTAGCCCTCTATACTACCGAAATTTAGCTCTTTAAACAATGATAACAAGTAATCCGTAGACCTTCTCAGCTCCGCTTTATTGATTATTGAAGGATACACTATCAGTAACTTCAACTCCTGCTTATCAGCGTAGGGCATACCTCCCCTGCTAAATACATAAAGAGGTGATGCAAGAGAACGTCTCTCTTTGCCTATAATATCTTTGTATCTCAGCTTTACGGTATAGTCTCGGAACGGTTTTTCAGCATCTGACCCAGTGTAGAAATTAGGTTTTATTCCAACATACTTTGAATCAATAGCATACTTGATATATCTGAATTCAAGTTTTCTACCAGTTAAATCTCTATAAATTTTCTTAATGTTATCCTCAACTATTCTCATTATCCTCCTTATATCATCCCATCTAGTTGATGGTTCTGGTCGTTCTACAGCTTCAAACAACTTCAGCATTGATGGAGGATATGTAAGCTCTTCTGTATACCCCCTCACTCTGACTTTAAATAGCGGAAATTCCCACTCACTAGGCTCGGTTTCAACAAATAATCTAACCATTTCATTCTCTTCAAACCTCTTAATCCACATGTCATAGATAGTCTGCCCATTAGGTAGCTTCTTCTCATAAGAGAATACTGGTTCTATGCCCGTTATTTCCCCATACACATATTCGTAACCGCTTCTTCGCTTAACTATAGTTAGGACGGATTTTCCTATGTAAGAGCTGGCTAGTTCAATGGCTTTACTTCTGAGCTCACTCTTTTCCTTTAACACGGTAAAGTCGTCTATCTCTAGTTCCTCTAGGAGTTTGTCAGCCAAGGAGCTCCGACTAATCATGCCGTAATCAATGAATAAAATCCCATAGTATTTTTCATTACCAGAATTATCGTGTTTTACTTCTATTATTGTACGCACTTCTATTATTGTACGCTTTTTTACATATTTTCTATAGTCGCTTGGGTCAAGGACTTTCCCCTTACCCTTAATGTACTTGAAATTAGATTTCTTAAAAGCTACATTAACAAGTAAATCGAAGAAGACCTCAGTAGCTAAATAAGATGGCTGTTTTTCTCCAATGTTAGTGAAATCTTCATCCAAAATGTCAGCCAGTTTATTTCTTATCTTGCTAATAACATTATCGTTTCTAGCATAGATTCGAACTAGGCACTTTTCTTTTGATTTCTCTATTAAGTTCATACACAGCAAATTCACCGCCTAAGAGAATATCAATAAATATGCCATGAAGACGACGCTTACATGCATTATAGCTACATTTTAATAATGCTTCAAAGCATTTTAACGGACCAATATCTATGGGTTCCATAGTACGTATACCATTAAGTATAAGGCTTGCGTACATGCTGTTCCCCGATTCCTTTTAGCCTCACTAAATATTTGACCCGAAATACGTAATGAATTTTGCTTGATAAGGGATCTCTAAGTTAAGCCATATGAAAGCTTTCAACATCATGTAGAGGTATAAAAACTTAATGAAAGAGTATATTATTGTATGGCGGGCAGCGTATTATTGATGAGGTATGGTTCTAGAGGGTACTGCTAGGGCTGTAGCTGTTCAGCGTTACGGGAAGCGAGTTGAGGGGGTGGGGTCTTCAGAGAAGGTAGATAGTTGTTATAATACTGTCCCTTCATGGCATCCGTTGAGACGCTTCTTCCTAGTTAGGGGCTCTAGTCCCTGAAATCGCCTTGTCTCAGCCTCGTATGGTATGCTACGTGTAATCAATTATCGGGAGCTAGTGCCCCGCTACGGCGTCGTGAGAGAGGTTGCCGAGAAGGTCGTCGAACTACTCCGATTTGGTGTTCAACTTGATGTGCTTGGGCCTCCTCGGGTAGGCAAGTCTGCGGGAGTAACGCTGGGGATAGTTAGACGTGTAGTAGAATATAATATTCCAAACTACACTGTCATAATTGCCTCCATCAACCGTAGGATAGCTGTCAACCTCTACCGCTACCTTGTGGGCTGGTGGAAGAAAATCTACATGGAGCTAAGGAGGAGACCGGATATAATGCTATGGAGCTCGCTAGACGGGTAAAGATAGTACTGTATCTCGGTGGAGAGCACTCATGTCTTCGAGGCCTAGAGAAGCATAGTATGGAGCACTGTCTCTCCTGTCCTTTACTAGCCGAGAATCGGAGGGCATGGGGTGAGGTCCCGAAGGTGCCCTTCATTGACCCCTGGCTGGCGAAGGCTTCTGGCTACTGCCTCTTCCAAATGCTGTGGTCTAAGAGCCTAGTCCATAACAGCATAATAGTGACAACGCTGAACGCTCTACCACTAGTACTCCGAGCGGTACATCGTGCAGGTGTAACAAAGGTTATACTCGTGGTTGACGAGTACCTTGAGGCACTAATGAGGAGTAGGCCAGTAATCAGGCGGGTGAGCGTAACAAAGGTAAGGAGTAGGGTTAGTGATAGGGAGGTTGTAGGGCTTGTTGATGAGTGGAATAGGCTAGTCGAACTGCTAGACCGGGAGCTGATTAGGGCTCACGAGGAAATACTTGATAAAAAATGCAATGGTAGCTGTCCAGCAGAGAAGCTTGTAGAGATATACGGCTTGTGGAAGGATAATCTCCGTAGAAACCAGGAGGTCAAAAAGATAATCGGTAAGATGAGAGATGTTGTAGAAGGACTAAAGGCTAGGGCTAGAGGGCTAACCCCTATAGAGAAGCTTTACGTTCTAAGACTCGCTCGACGTTTAGAGAAAAACCTTAGCCTTACGACACACCTAGTTAGGCAACCCCGAGAGCAGTAGGGTTGTTGAGAAGCTCATATTGCATTGGAGCGATAAGGGTCTCGTAGGTCTACCTGGGGCACGGCTAGCCTCGCTGGTAAGCGAGCTGATAGATAAGGGTATCAGCGTCGCGGTGGTGACTACTAGTATCATGTCTAGTAGTATGCCGGGATACGATGGAGTTGTCTTACACCCTAGTCTCAAGCACATAAAGTATGGGTTTTCAGGCTGAAGAGAGTCTACGGCTCCAACATATTCAATAAGCCAGTTAGGATGCGTAGCCTCGGGCTGATGAAGCTCCTCGATATCTTAGCTATAAGCCTAATGCTAGGCTACCTCTTGAAACATAAGGATAGTGATGTCCTAGTTGTGTCTAAGACTGTCCTCCTAAAGCTCCTTAGCTCGTTACCTAAAGATAGAATTCGTATGTACGGTGATGTTGAGAGAGGGATTATCGACTGGGTTGAAGTCATTAAAGACAATTGTGTTGATAGGGTTTACCTCGTGTATCCCCACGGCAGGATATCTATAGGTGTAGAGCCTCCAATAGCTAGCGTTCGCTCCACAAACTTTGTTCACGGTGTGAGGAGGCCAGCAACAGAATACGTTGTAGTGGGGAGGGTTCCAAGCACGTTCCTCCAGGATATGCTGAGGCACGTGAAAAGCATGAAACTTGTCCTCGAATCCATACCTGGAGCCTACGTTATTGTTGAGCGTGGGAAGGGGTTGGTGAAGCTGAGGCTTTACACTAAGTGGGACTACCGCTACGATATACACTGCGCCGCACAGATACTTGGCAGGTGGTTCCTGCTATACGTGGAGATCGTGAATATCCGCGTGAACTACTTCCCGGGCTTTGCCCGCTCACCCTTCTTCCACTTCGAAATAGGCCCGCTAAAGGAGAAGCTCTACAGGCTGGAGGCCGGCGAAGAGATAGAAGTAAATAACACGACGGAGATACTTGGCCGGCCCAGCGACGACCCATACATAGATACCGTGAGGTATTCAAGCAGTAATACCCTTAGAGTGGACACCCTCTTAAAAAGGCTGAGGAGAGAAGAGGCTAGGGGCGAGCAGCGTAAAGCTCTCCGGACAATAGCGAAGATAGTTGCAAATGCCGTGCACCAGATAGAAGACTACGCTGCATGGATAGCAGCGAAAACGGGACTAGCAGTAGGAAGAGTGGCATTACTACTAAGACAAGCAGCAGAATACTACCCAGGGCTAAGACTCTTCGCCAAACAAGCCCGACAATACGTCTAGCCAAGTCGGGGCGTCCCAGCCCGGACGCCATATACTTGCCGCTGGGCCCGGTCGCCCCGACACGCTGAGTTTAAGCCTTCCTTTATCTCCATATTCATTAATGACCTTAGCATATCTTAACGACTACCAATGCGATTACCTCCCCCACTCTTAGTTCTATAGGTCTTCTGGAGGTCTAATCCTAAGTTGTAGGTTCAACGCCTCGACTTGTACCAGTCTTTGTCCACATAATTATACCATATCGTGTTTTAGTACTAAGGGGCTGCGATGTCTCTGCTAGTAGAAGAGGAAGAGGTTACGGGACTAAAACGGAAGCTCTTGGTAGAAATAAAGCCGTCGAGAAAGATCATTGTTGTTAGGCCCGGGTCGAGAGTCCATGTAGTACTCAGGCTAGACTCGGTTCACAGGTTAGAGCCAAGATTAACCGTGGAGGGCCTTACTCCAGAAGTAGCTCGCTACAGCATAGCCCCAGAGAAAGGGGAAACACCTTTCACAGCAAGACTAGACCTCATAGTTAACCCCGGGGCCGTAGGCATTTACCCCTTCAAGGTTGTTGCACAGGACACTCCGAACAACGGCTACGGCATTGAGAACCTAGTGCTAGTCATACTGCCACCCGAGCTCCCAATGGAGGTAGTAAGCTATCTAAGAACAATACTAATGTTCTACAAGACCCATGGTATACAGTATGTGGTATGGTATCTATTACTACACCTTGTTTAGGGATAAAGGCCTAGGCTTCACAGAGATCAAAGCAGTATACGAGTTTCTCCGAGGAAAGAAGCTGAGCAACGGCACCATAGGAGACCTGGTTGAGAGAATGGAAAAGAAAGGCATCATCGTGAAGAGGAGGGCCAGGCACTATGCCGGAGTAGAAGACAAGAAGCTTGTTCTCCAAGCAATAGATACTAGGCGCGTCAAAGCTAGTAGAAGAGGTGCAAAAAGACTCCTAGAAATCCTCAGCGAAGGTCGCTCAACAAGAAGAGGTACTGTAGATGAAGAGTTTGTACCGCTAACGGTCAAGAGAGTTCTACGAGAGGCCGGGAAGCTCGCGAAGCAAGGCCAGGCAGGTAAAGCACTAGGCCTTCTTCAACACACCCTAATAGGTGTCCGGGAAACCGGGAGATGGGTTCTACGGGTAAAGGATATTTTCATCTATAGAGAGAGGAAAGCTAAGCCAAGATTCCACTATTTTCCGCTCAGAGAAACTAGCGAGAATCCTACAAAACATAGGTTTGAAACAGGGATTCGTACATGTGGAATCAGCTCATGACCTAATACATAATCTGTTCTCGGGAGGTTACCGTGAAGCCAGGAGAATACGCTACCTGGTAAAGAACCTTGGATTGCTAAGCTGTGGAGAACCACTGATACTATACATAGCCGTTTTATCCGGATGGTACTGGCGGATTCAAGCTAGAGAACCTCAGTAAAGAGACACTAGTTGCAGTTAACTTTAATCCCCAGAAAGCGATAAAGACGATGAAGAACCTAGTCATACCAAGCGAACACGTGGACCAAAACAATGATGAAGCATGTCTCAAGCATTGGTAGACCGCATCTAGAAAGAGTAGACTTTTACATAAGTATTCATATAAAGTATTTTTGTATATTGTTACACTTTTACTCGCATGTGGACCGGGTCAGTAAGCATTGCTATCTATTTCTCATCAGTATGAGCCATGCTACGTCGACGTATGCGGTGTTGCCTAACTCCCTAGCTACTGTAATCTTTACTTTGTACATATTGTTGCTTACTTTATCTGCGGAAACCGTGAGGTAATATGATGTCTCGACGAAACCTATAGATGAAAACGATACTCTATATGTTTTACTTCCGTAACTTACTAGATAATCGTAGGGTGCTATGCCTGTATAAGTTATCGACTTATTCCTCGGCAGAAGTTCAACGAGTATGCTATTAACCCGAATTCTTTGAGGCATAAAGTTTAGCTTGGATTCAGCATCATAGACATGCACAACTATGTACTTGTAAACCATATGGCCTACAGATAATGTAGTCTCATTTACGATAGTAGTATTCAATATAAACATTTTAGAGAAGTTAGAGTAGGGCTCATAAATTAAGATCTTCCAAATTTTATTCTTCTTTAGCGCGTTTAGATAAATGCCTTTAGCTTCTTCTAAGATGTTCTTTAACTCTTTTACTGCAAGTTTATACGTATGATCCTTGATTGTGAGAGCGTTGCTAGTCGTGCCGGTATTAGTATTGATGACTATATGCGTAGTTGTAAGGGGATGCTCGTGGTTGAAGATATACAATAGAGTAGTAGAAACAGCAAGTATAATGATAATGGTAAAAATAAGAAAAAGCTTATTAGAAATCAATGTGATCACCAAACCTTCTCATCATTAGAATAATGTTTGCCTCCTGCCTTGTAGCCTATGTACACTTTTCCTGGGCTAATTAGCTTTATCTGTATATTCTTCCATGATTTCTTCTGGCACATTATAGTAGCTGTCTCCGTTTATACCCTCATAAGCATAGGCGTTCGGCCATCTAGTTGAAGTCCATGGTTCTATTAACCAATTAGCATTTTCTATCTTAAAGGCATTATCGTCTCCCAACTTGAGAAGTTCCTTCTCATCGACCGTATAAGCCTCTAGTATGCCACCTACCGGCGTTGCCACATCAGTGTCGTCTTCTAGCACAAATATGTTGTAGAGTGTTGCAGTACTCCAATCAGCAAAGTAAAGGTAGACCTTATTCTTACCGTTGCTCTGGGGTATAAACCTTATTCCAAGCTCGTAAACCGTATTAGGTTTTGGTTTAAACTGTACTCCTCCTACCTTAAATGGCCCGCAATGCAGGTTACGAGGTAGTTGTGGATTATTCGAACCTGCAGATATATGCCATTTCCAATCTGGACGACAACCTAGTGACGTTTGATAGAAATACTTCTTTGAGGAAACTGATGCCCAAATAACTATTAGGCATTCGAGATCCTCTGGTAGAGATGAGGGTGTTCTAACAACAATGAAGCCGCCATAGATTTTTTGACCAGCTTCGATAGGGTTAGGACTTCTTATTCCATATTGCCAAGACTTATCAGTGCATGTCATCCAAACTACCTCCATAATTTACCTTGGTTGAAAGTACCTTATAACGCTAACATCGCCTCAAGAATTTGGGACAGTCCCAAAGGTATAAAATCTTATCGGGGACACCTTAAGAAAGTTTATATATGGTATTTAAGTGGCGGGCCCGCCGGGATTTGAACCCGGGACCTCCGGCTCCGGAGGCCGGCGCCCTGTCCTGGCTAGGCCACGGGCCCGTTTAGGTATATTATTGGTGTGGTATTTTTGTTATTGTGGGTTTTATGCTTCCGTTATCGTTATTATGTAGTTTTCTCCGTTTATCTCCCATTTCTTTGTTAGCGTCTTCTTGCCTGGAGTGCTTGTGGGTTCTTGTTTTGTGAGTCTTATTTCCTTTGCCCTAACTTCGTTGGCTATGTAGCCTAGCTTCTTTTTTACGTATTTTACGTGCTGCTCTGGGGGTGTCATCGTTACTTTTATGTAGGCGTTCATTGATAGGTTTAGTTCTTTTCGCATTGCCTGTATTCTGCGTATGATGTCCCTGGCTAGCCCGTCTGCTATTTCCTCTTCTGTGAGTTGCGTGTCTATTGCTAGGCTTCCCCAGCTTGCTTCCTGTACTGCGTAGCCTGTGGCCTGCACTGGTATTATGTTTAGTTCCTCTGGTGTCAGCGTTATCGTGGTGTTGCCTATCGTTGCTTCGTGTTTGCCCTTCATTATTATGTCCTTGGCCACCTCTGCCTGGTTGTTTAGTATGTAATTCACTATTTGCTTTGTTAGTTTCCTGTACTTAGGTCCTAGCACGGAGTACTTTGGCTCTACCCTGTACTGAATGACTTCCTCAACCTTGCTGGGTTCCTTGATTAGGACTTCACGTGTGTTGAGGAGGTTGCGGAGGAGCTCTTCATACTTTCTCACGATACTTACTATGTCGTTGTTGCTAGTGTATATTATCACGCGCTTGACCGGTTGCCTGAGCTTTAGCTTCACCTTCATTCTCGCCGCCGCTGCTACTTCAACTATCTCCCTCACGGTGTTCATTTCCCGTTCCAGCTCCTTGTTAATGAGTTCCTTCCTGGGTGCTGGCCATTCGAGCATGTGTATTGAGGGTGGCGTATTAGGTGTTGCTGGCCGTATGAATTCCTGGTATATCTTCTCAGTAAGGAACGGTATTATCGGCGCAGCCATTATTAACCATGACTTCAGGGCGTGGTACAGGGTCGCGTAGGCCGCCAGCTTGTCCGGCGTGTTTTCCTCAACCCAGACCCTGGGCCTGACTAGCCTCACGTACCAGTGACTCACGTCCTCGACTATGAAGTGCTTGAGCGCCCTGACAGCGTCATGTACCCTGTACTCCTCCATAGCCTTAGTGACTTCATCTATTAAGGTATTGAGTCTGGAGAGTAACCAGCGATCCTCTACCCTTAAGTGGTTGAGGTACTGGTCGATTCCGTGCTTGGTTGGGTCGTAGCCGTCAAGGTTCATGTATGTTGATGCGAAGACGAACACGTTCCATGCCACTGATAAGTCCCTTTTCGCTTCCTCCAGTAGTTTCCATGAGAACCTCAGATCTTCCCACACGGTGTTCTGAAGCACCCCGAATCTAAATACGTCACTACCCACCTTCGCTAGGACCTCGTCAGTCCCTATGTAATTGCCTAGACTCTTATGCATCTCCCTGCCACTCTCATCCAGAGCGAATCCATGCACTAGCACCGTCCTGTAAGGTACGCGCCCAAACCCCAGCACACCGGCACGTAACAGGCTGAAGAACCAGCCCCTCGTTTGGTCATGGCCCTCCGTTATGAAGTCAGCCACTACGTCCTCCGTGCTCTTAATCCTGCTTGGGTGGGCTTCACTAGCAAAGAAAGCTATGCCGCTATCAAACCAGACGTCTATGACGTCAGGGACGCGCTTCATCTCCTTGCCGCAGACCGGGCACTTAAGGATGACCTCATCGATCCAGGGTCTGTGCAGTTCCTTAGGTTTCCTTCCCCCGTACTTCAGTAGCTCATCAACGCTCCCGATTACTAACCTGTGTCCGTTGGGGCAGATCCATATCGGAAGCGGGGTTCCCCAGTACCTTTGCCTGCTTAGAACCCAGTCCTGCAGGTTCTCCAGCATATTCATTATCCTGTTAAGGGCCCATTCAGGAATCCAGCGCGCCCTGTGAACCTCCTTAAGCAATTTCTCCTTCATCTTAGTTATCTTGAGCACCCACTGCTCCTTAGTCCTTAGCACAACGGGCGACTTACAGCGCCAGCATATTGGGTACCTGTGCTTAATTACTCCCTCATGGAGCAAGGCACCCGCCTGCCTGAGATCCTCTATTATTTCCGGGTTAGCATCCTTCACGTACTTGCCAGCGTACTTACCTGCTTCCTTAGTGAAGCGACCCTCATCATCTATTGGTGAGACTATATTATCTATTCCTATGCGTTGCGCAACCGTGAAGTCCTCGAATCCATGGCCTGGGGCCGCGTGGACTAAGCCAGTACCTTCAGTCATGGTTACGAATTCAGGTGCGAGCACGACCTCATGATACTTACTGAGGGCCTCCTGAACAGGGACCACGTTCCGGAGAGGGTGCTCATACTTCACCCCCTTCAATTCTCTCCCTTCTAACTCGCACAGTACCTCGTACTCGCTTACTCCCGCATCACCCATTACTGCTTCCAGCCTGTCCTTAGCTAGGATTAACACCTCATTACCTACCTTGACCTTAACGTACGTTGCGTCAGGATGCGCCATGACGAAGGTGTTTGCGGGCAGTGTCCATGGAGTAGTTGTCCATATTAGTAGGTACTCGTTCTCAGAACCAACCACCCGGAACTTCACGTATATTGATGGATCCGTGAGTTCCCTATACTCCACCTCATACTCGGCAAGCGTTGTTGAGCATCTGGGACACCAGTAAACAACCCTCTTCTCATTAGCGAGCAGGCCTTCCTCATCGGCCTTCTTTATTAGCCACCAGCCGGCCTCTATGTACTCATCACGCAATGTGAGGTAAGGGTTATCCCAGTCCATGAACACCCCTAAACTCTTAAACCAGTGAGTCATTGACTTAATATTCTCGAGGACCGTTGCCTTGCATAACTTTATGAATTTATCGACACCCACCTTCTCCTCTATGTCTTTCTTACTCCTAGTACCTATGCTCTTCTCGACAGCAACCTCTATAGGCAACCCGTGGCAGTCATAGCCCGGCTGGTCCTTGACCCGGTAACCCCTTAACCTACGGTACCTCAATATGGAGTCCTTCAACACCTTGTTCCAGCTAGTGCCCACGTGGGGTAAGCCACTGGAGGGATAGGGAGGACCATCAATAAATCTGAAGTACTTAGTGCGTTTCGAATTAAGCTTCTTAATGATCTCGTAAATCCTCCTAGAGTCCCAGAACTTCATCACCTCAGATTCCACTTCATGCGGATTATACTGCCCCTTCAGCACTCCAACCCTACCCATGCCTAACACCCACTAACATCAAGCATCCATCACGCGGTGTATAAGGTGCTAAACACTAAAATAGATTTAACCCCCCATAATCATCAGCAACGTCGTTGAGCATAAAGTGCGGGTAATGCAAGTAAGGAAAATTCCCTTAATCTTAAAGAGCTGCGTAGGGTTCCATGTTAAGCGCGTTAAGGGCGTGCTCCATGTTTACAAGCATGGAGGGTTGACGGCAAGCCCGTAGTCCAGTACATTGCCCCGGCTGGAGACCCTCGCGAGAACTTACGGGGTCGTGCAGGCAGAGATAACTCTTAACCAAGCATGGAAACTACGTGCACTCCAACGCCTAACCCCGCATGTCGTGGATAACTTAATGGGGGACTTAAACGAGGTGGCGCCGGGGAGGGGACTCGAACCCCCGACCACCGGGTTAACAGCCCGGCGCTCTACCGGCTGAGCTACCCCGGCCCCAGGTCGTGGATTTGTGTGGTTGAATTTAAGCTTTACTTACTCCTACCTCTGAGAGCGAATTAAGTGTTCAGCGAACTCACTGAATCCTTTTGAGGAGCCGTTCCTCGTTACTATGTCGGCGACGCTCTTCAGTTCGTCGTCCGCATTACCCACGGCTACAAGCACGTTGCACTCGCCCCTCATCGGCAGGTCTGTGGCGGAGTCGCCCACGCAGTATGTTAGGTCTCGGCTTATTCCGTAGTACTTTAAGTAGGCCCTAATGCCCGCATCCTTCCCGCACCCCCTAGGATGGATATGTATGGCGTACCCGCTTGATGATACATGGAGTTTGTTCAAGTTAAACCCACCCTTAAGTAATATCTCCTTAGCAAGTTCCAGAGCCTCATGCCTGTCCATGCCGCGCCACTTGACTGCCTTGTCACACAACCTAAACATGTTCTGCCAAGTGTCTCTGAAGACACCCTCGGAGTTCTTGACTAAGTATTCCTTAGCATCCTCGGATTCCATGCAGTCGCTGCAGACCTGCACTATCTTATCAGTGTACATTACACAGCCATTCTCTGCGATGACTTCCCCACCAATCCCTAAGTAAATGGAAAGCCCCCTGAGTACTGGGAGGGAATTCCCTGAAACCAGCACTACCTTATAGCCGTTAGACCTGAGCGCGCGAAGATAGGGAATCACCGCGGGATCCAAGTTACTAGTGCGTCTATCCTCGGTAAGGGTGCCATCGACGTCCAGGAAGATTACCCCCCTTATCATTTAAGGTCCGCCCCCACCTGGCTTACTCGCAGGATTTAAAATCTATTGATTTAAATTTTTAATTGGAGATGCTCAACTTCCAAACCCACTTACTCACTAGACCCCTAAGAAACCGTTAGACTGGGAAAATCTACACACACGTAGTAAATTATCTCTCGAAGCATCTTAGACATAATTATTAGGTCAGTACCAGTTAAAGAGGAACTCCTTAATACTAGGAAGAAATACTTCAGATTATCTGAAGGAATTATTCATTATTAGCCAATTAAAAACGTGAAGGTTTCAAGTAATTCTTAACTACCTCAATATACCATTAGTTAATGGTGAGACACCATGGCCAAGAAGAAGGCTGTCAAGGTTAAAGACCCAACTACTGGGAAGGAAGTTGAGCTCGTGCCTGAGAAGGTATGGACCCTAGCTCCTCGGGGCAGGAAGGGCGTTAAGATAGGGCTATTTAAGAGCCCTGAGACAGGCAAGTACTTCCGTGCCAAGGTGCCTGACGACTACCCGGAGGGTTAAGCAAGTAATTTCCCTTCCTCCCTGCGGGGAAAAGAGAAGCTTTTTCACCATCATTCTCCAGATAAATCAACAATCCCAACCACTCCATTTAATTTTAGACGAATAAAGACTGTGTCAACTAATGATAGTTAATATTTTCATTATGATATCCTACGGGGAATTCGTATGTCGGAGAGGTCCTTACAAAACATAATTGATGCGATATGGGATAGCGTGCGTGAAGCTGACGAAGTGCTTAGGAGAAGGGATGAAGTACGTGAGCGCGTCATAAGGATTAGCAGGGATATTGTTAGGGAGTCAGGCTACGTCGTGACGTCAATACATAATGGAAAAATCGACGAGGCATTCCAGCACCTTGAGAAGCTGAATGAACTATTTAAGGAGTTTTCCTCAGTCCTCAGAGATTTTCCGGAACTTAGGTTCACAGGGTTAGTGTATAATGCTGAGTCCGAATATGTTGAAGCACGGATCCTCTATGGCATCGTAGTCCATGGCAAAGCTCCGTCCATGGCTGAGTTAGGTGTTGATCCCGTCTCCTACCTGCAAGGATTGCTTGACGTCGTCGGGGAGCTTAAGAGGTTAACCCTGGAGTCGGTGGGTAAGAAGGATTTCCGCACCGCCATGAATTACTTCAGAATGGCTGAAGGTATTTATGAAGCGGTAAGACCCTTGGACTATCCGGAAGCGTTATTGCCTGGGGTGCGGAGGAAGACTGACGTCGCAAGAGCTGTTGTGGAGTCTCTGAGGTCTTTACTAACTGACCTAAAGTTTAGGAAGGAACTATTAGATGCCCTTGAATCCTGCCGCGCGGCAGGTGGAGACACGTAAGTTGGTGTGGTCCCCCGGGAGGGATTCGAACCCCCGACCGCCCGGTTTCTGCCGGAGGGCCCCGCCCGGGGGGTTACTTGATATGTACCCTCCGGGGCTGACTACAGCCGGGCGCTCTACCGCTGAGCTACCGGGGGACCATGTTTAGGTTAATTGTTAGGGGTTATAAGGATTGCCGCACCTCCATACCTATTCACGGCAATGGCTCATGGAGGTTAGATGGCATTAGGCATAGGGTTTTTATGTGGTTAGCGCCGAAGTTGTTTCCTAGGGATGAGGGTGCTCTTCCGAGGAAGAAAGGTTGATAGGTCAATGATGCGTAGGGAGGTTGCTAAGTTAATAATTGACTTGAAGCAACTGCATAGGCGGGCATACTACTACAGGAGTAGGCTCGAGAATAAGATCTTGAATTACATGGAACGTTTAAAGTACGTGGAGGACCCCGCGCTGAGGGGGGAGATCCTCAGGAATGTAGAGATGTATAAGAAAGCACTGGAAGTAGTGACTAGGATTGAAGCGATATTTGAGGTAATGATCGTTAAGCTCGATACCCTAGGCTTACTTAACGTCACGGTGAAGGAGATAGCCCTCATCAAGGAAGTGCTTAGTAACGTTAAGAGCATGAGTGAAGGAATACCTGATATCTCGCTAATAATAGAGGATATAATCGAGCGGGCAGGAGACCTCCTCACGTACATACCGGAAACTAGAACCTACACAATACACGTTAGTGAAGAAGCAAGTCAAGTAATAGCTGACGCGGGACGCGTTGCCGAGGAAAGGCTTAGAGCACTAAACACATCCTCCTAAAATCCTAAAATACAGTCTCAACTAATACGGTCTCAATAAGTCACTAAGGTTAGTCTCCATTATTAAGACCGCTACTTCGCTTAGGGTACTAGGTACTTGTCACCAGCCTTCCTTAGGAGACCGTGCCTCACTAGAAGCTCTATAGCCTCTCTAAAGTACTCGCTTCCCACGTCTAGCTCGTACCACTCCATGAACTTAGCGACGAGCTCCTCATAGGTCCACTCCTTCTTATACTTACCTTCCTCCTTCAGAATCCTCTTGAACAGCTGGAAAGTATCTTCTAACCTTGTCCACGGGTACTGGAACCAGACCCACTCCTTTACCTCCATGAAGTAGTAGTCTGGCTTGAACTTAGCAACTGATGATATCCATTGCAGGACAGCTATCCTTACTTCCTTCGCGTTCCAGTTGTTGTAGATGTAATTCCTTGCTAAGGCTAGGGACTCTCCCGTATCAACTATGTCATCCACTAGGAGAACTTTACGATCGCTCAAATCGATCTTGTACGGGAACTTTATTACTGCTCTGTCCTCCGCTTTAGCGGCCTCCGTCCAGTGCTGGGACTGTATTGAGAGTAGATTATCTATTAACAGGAAATCACATATTAGTCTTGCAGGAACGAACCCTCCCCGAGCCACAGCCACCACGATGTCAGGCTTATATCCCGACTCATGAACTTTCTTGGCGAGCCCACGGGACCAAGCAACTACATCATCCCATGATACAAGCTTGGTCTTAAGCTTAGCCATATTTTCAGTTCCCCCAATATCACTACTGTGATCCTCATAAGGATTTCGGAGTATAACATTCATTAATCTAGGCGTGAAATTAAGTCAATGGGTGTTCAGCCTCGCACGGTTGGAGTGGAAGACTACTTTACGTAGACTTGACTAAGAAGGAATCAAATGTGAAGGAATTAAGCAGCGACTTCCTGCGTAAGCACATTGGTGGAAGAGGATTAGCTGCTAGGCTCCTCTGGGATCTGAACGAGCCGGGAATAGACCCGTTCTCGCCGCAGAATCACGTAGTGCTCGCTGTGGGTCCGCTGACGGGATTCCCGCTACCCTCCTCAGGTAAGATGATCGTAGCTTCGAAGTCGCCATTGACGCTGGGGTACGGCGACGGCAACATAGGGACACGTGCTGCCGTTGAGATGAGGAAATGCGGATTCGACGCGGTAGTGCTTAGGGGTGCTTCAGAAAAACCTGTAACACTGAAGATCACGTCAAAGGGTGTGGAGTTCTTACCTGCCGATGACTTGTGGGGATTAGGGGCTCACGAAACAGAGCGCAGGCTTCAGAAGCAATTCGGCAAGAATCCTGCAGCGCTCTTCATAGGTCCGGCAGGCGAGAACAAGGTGCTCTACGCGACCGTAATTAGCGAGCACGGGCGTTCCGGAGGACGCCCAGGAATGGGCGCGGTACTCGGGTCGAAGAAAGTTAAGGCGATAGTGTTTGAGGGCGAATCCCTCCCCGAGCCAGCTGACAGGCAAGCACTCAGCAAGCTCGGTGCGGAAGCATACAAGAAACTCAAGGAGGCACCAAACTACGACTTCTGGACCAGGCAAGGCACCATGATGACTATTGTATGGTCACAGAGAAACTCCGTCCTACCAACATATAATTTCCGTGAAGGCGTGTTCGACGGATTCGAGAGTATTTCGGGCGACGCGATGGAAAAGATAAAGGTCTCTACAGAGGCCTGCCCATTCTGCAACATGCCCTGCCGTAACTACGTGAAGTATACCGTGAACGGGGAGGAGAAGATAGCTGAGCCCGACTACGAGAACGTTGCGATGCTTGGCTCGAACCTGGGCATAACGGGTATTGACAGGGTCTCACACCTTAATGACATCGTAGATGACATGGGTATCGACACCATAAGCACGGGGTCGGTAATAGGGTTCGCCATGGAAGCCTCAGAAAATAACCTGCTCAGCAAGGACGACAAGATAGAGTGGGGTGATTACAAGGCCGCTGCCGACCTTATACGCAAGATAGCGTACAGGGAAGGAGTAGGTAACTTACTGGCAGACGGAACTATGCGGGCTGCAAGGAAGCTCGGTGGAGGCTCAGAGAGATATGCAATGCATGTTAAGGGACTCGAGATCTCCGCGTACGACTGCCATGCCGCCCCTGGCATGGCCCTAGCATACGGTACGTGTAGTATCGGTGCACACCATAAAGACGCGTGGTTCATATCCCTCGAACTGAAGATGGGGCGCGATAATTACTCACCAGAGAAGGCGGAGAAGCTTGTGTGGATGCAGAACATCAGGGGCGCGCTATTCGAGTCCTTCGTCATGTGTCGCCTCCCATGGGTTGAGTTGGGACTAGACCTAGACTACTACCTCAACTTCATCAGAGCATCAACAGGCGTTAACTTCACCTGGGACGAGCTACATGAATTCGCCCATAGAGTATACTCGCTGATAAGGGCATTCTGGGTCAGAGAGTATGCAGCCATGGGCATGAGTTGGGGCAGGTTCATGGACTACCCACCAGAGCGTTGGTTTAAGGACCCCTTAACTAAGGGACCCTTAGCTGGAGCTAAGCTAAGCAAGGAAGGATACGACGCGCTACTCATGAAGTACTACGAGGTCAGAGGATGGGACAGCCGCGGAGTACCTAAGAAGGAAACCCTAATTAGGTACGGGCTAAGCGACGTAGCTACCCAACTAGAGCGCTTCATTAATTTATCTTAGGCAGGCCCGTGAGGGATTTCATCAAAAATCTTTTTACCCTCAATACCCTCAAAAAGTAAGGTGGGTTCGAGGCCCGGGACAGAGCCTTACGGCTCAGAATGATCAGGGCCTCTCCCAGCGGGCCCTTTCCATCACCAATTAAGTTAAATTTAACAAGAATGAATCCCTATCCTTTCACCAGAGAGGGATGCCTATGCCCCCTAAGTTAATGGTTGTGGGTTCATTAAACTACGACGTAACCCTATACGTGGATAGGTTCGCGCCACCGAAGACAGTGGTGCGTAGGCTAACCAGACACCTCGGTGGTTCGGGAGGCAACTCAGCTGTTGCGGCCGCAAGGGTCTTGGGGGAAGGAGCAGTGGTTTTCTTTGGGGCTGTGGGGAACGATGACATAGGGAGGAAACACATAGACGCATTGAGGGAAGAGGGGATCATAACGGACATAATAAGGATTATTGATGATGCGGAGTCAGGCCAGGCTTTCGTGGCTGTTGATAGAAGCGGAAACACAGCAATCTACAGCTACTACGGCGCGAACACTAAACTCACTCCGGAGAAAATAGATGAGAAAGTACTCACTTACCTAGATGCTGTTCGGTACGTATTAATAACTAACCCACCATTACCTACGGCACTGGAGCTTGCCAGTAAAGCGAAGGAACTAGGGAAAACCGTCGTCTGGGATCCAGGAGCGCAATCAAAGCACGGGTTAGGGGTGCTGAAGCCCCTCTTAGGTAAAGTAGATTACTTAGCCCCTAATGAAGGCGAGTTACTCACCATGACAGGGGCGAAGAAGTTACTTGAGGCAATTAAATCTGTGCAAAGGGTCAATCCACGATTGAAGATCCTCGTGAAGCGGGGAGAGAAGGGCTCCCTCCTCATGAACCCCTCCTCGAGTACCATGATATCCGTTAACGCTGTCCCGCCAGAGGCGCTAGGGTATAAGACAACCTCAACCGTGGGATGCGGTGACGCTTACGTGGGTGTCTTTACAGCTTTCCTGATTCTAGGATACAGTGAGGTCGACGCCATGAAGGTAGCTACTTGTGCCGCGACATTGAATGCTGCCCACGATGGTCCTAGGGGTGTTCCGCCCAAGCACACGTTACTTAAGTGGTTTGAGGCGTGTAAGGTACTCATTCAAGTAAGGGAGGAGAAGGTATGACAGCAAGCTTACATGTGCTACGAGTGGAATGCGCTTTCCATAATCAAGAAGTTAATTAATGTTTTGTGATAGTTTAATTAGCATTCCATCCGTAATTTCGTATAGGTGATGGTTTCTGATGGAAGGCAGACCCAAGTGTGATGAATTCCTTAAGGAAACAGAGAGAATTGCAAGGAATCTGAGGGAAGGGAGGATTATGGGCTCTACAGAGGCAGCGTACCAGGTACTTAACATACTGAAGAAGGCCGCTGAGAAATGCGATAGCGGGTTTCCACACTTTATTCGGGTGGCGATCCCTCTAATGATTCAAGCGCGCCCAACATCCATAGTAATGGTGAACCTAACACGTGAGTTTCTAGAGGAGTTCATACGGCTAGCTAAGGAGAAGGGCGTTGATGAAGCGGTGGGTCACGTTCCTAGGATTATTAACGGGATCATAGAGCGCGTTGAGATGGTGAAGGAATGCGTCGCCACACTAGGTTCCCGGAGAATAACGGATGGTGATGTTGTCCTAACTCACTCATACAGCAGTACAATACTGGAGTTATTCAAGAAGGCGTACGATAGGGGAGTAAAGTTCTCTGTGTACGTTACCGAGTCACGACCAATAGGGGAAGGAAAGATCGCTGCAACCAAGATCAGTAAATTAGGCATAGACACTACGCTCATCGTTGATTCCGCTGTCCGGTTCGTGATGAAACGCATAAGTAAGGTCTTCGTAAGCGCCGATGCCGTGGCCGCAAACGGCGCTGTTGTCAATAAGGTAGGAACCTCAGCAATAGCGTTAGCGGCGAAGGAGGCCAGAGTAAGGCTTTACGTCACGGCCGGCACTTATAAAATGGGGCTGGAGACAGTCTTCGGCGAACTAATAGAGGGGGTTGTACTAAGTGACGCTAACCTCATAATCCCTAAGGACAGAGTAAGTGAGTTAGCCGGTAAGGTGTTGGTCCGCGCCCCACTCTTCGACGTCACACCACCGGAGTACATAGACGCAATAATAACGGAGGTTGGGGTCATAGCTCCCCAAGCCGTTCCACTACTAATTAAAGAGGTGTATGGTTGGCCCCCGAAGGTTCCAAGCATAGAATCACTCGTTTCGGAGGTGAGGAAACTATGACAGGATTTAATACTAACGCACTCCCTAAGGGAGTTAAGAGGATAAGGGAAGACATACGGACAATGATCATTAGAGGGGCCGGAAGAATCGCCAGGGCGGGAGCTAAGGCATTAGCTATCGCTGCCGAAGAATACAAAGGCAGTGATGTCAAGGATTTCATAAACTACATGAGAAAGGTTGCCGAGTACGTTAAGTCTGCGAGACCCACAGCCGTATCACTACCGAACGCAGTATCGTACGTAATGACTAGGCTACTCAGAGCGACCCCCGAGAGCGTTGAGGAGGCTAAGCAGATAGTGATAACGGCTGCGGAGGAGTTCATAGAGTATTCCAAGAACGCTGTTAAGGTGATTGCGGAACTCGGCGCAAAGCGTATAGAGAACGGAGACGTCATAATGACTCACTGTCACAGTACAGCGGCTGTGTCCGTCATTGTGGAAGCACATAATCAGGGCAAGGTGAGTAAGGTATATGTTAAGGAGACTAGGCCGAAGATGCAGGGCCTAATTACCGCCAAGGCGCTAGCTGATGCAGGGCTTGACGTCATACTAATACCTGATTCAGCGGTGAGGTACTTCATGAAGCGTGTGAATAAGGTCGTTGTTGGTGCTGACACCATAGCTGCCAATGGCGCGGTAATAAATAAGATAGGCACATCTCTCGTAGCCTTAGCTGCGAAGGAAGCTAGGGTAAGGCTCTACGTAGCGGCCGAGACATACAAGTTTAGCCCGCAGACAGTCATAGGAGAACTAGTGCCTATTGAAGTGAGGGATCCTCGCGAGATAGTGGAGGATGAATGGCTGAGGGCTAACCCTCAGGTGAAGGTGTATAATCCTGTCTTCGACGTCACACCACCGGAGTACATAGACGCAATAATAACGGAGAAGGGAATCATACCGCCTCAAGCAGCTATATTAATACTTATGGAGGAGTACGGACTAAGCATAAGTGACGTCCTATCCCGAGAGCAGGTTGAGTTTAAGTACGAGGAGCTAAGGGAGTAATTTTACCTTAATGCCAAGCTTCTTTGCTACGTAATCCCCAAACTTCTCGCCAGCAGTACTTCTTCGAGCATTGACTATGACTTGCTCCGGCTTAGCGTCCTCAACATACCTAACTAAGCCCATGAAGTCAGCATGATCGCTGAAGGCAACCAACCATCTCCTGCTTCCGAGCCTTTTGAAGGGCTTATTAAACTCCCAGCCACTCAGCAATACGTGATTACCTAATCCGTTAGGTGTGCGTCTTGATGCTGCTAAGTGCGTGAAGTATACATACCAACCGTCACGCATTACATCCTCCGCCTCCCTGGAGTTGGCGTGTAGATAATCTCCGAATTTCATGCCGAACCTCTCAGCCACCTTCGCTAGTACGTACTGCTTATGGCTTAGCACGAAGGGGGCGTCTAGGCCATTCCTCCTGAGTATATCCATTACTTCCTGCACCTTACCGTAGTAACCATAAACGTATACAGGGCCCTTAGCAAGTAACTCCCTTATGAGGTCCGTCAGCACTTCATCTATGTAATCATCGAAGGGCCTCCGAAACGTCGGGTCTCCATAGACAGCGTCAATCACTAGTGTATCAGCACTTAGGATAGGTGTTCGTTCACCCGGCTTTTTGAAGTCGCTTGTGTACACTATGCGTTGATCCGTGGTCTCTACGACGACCTGAGCTGTTCCCGGTATGTGGTTTGCCTCCCTTAGCAATATCTTCAGCTCCCCCAACTCTATGCTTTGGTCGTAGTTTAGTGGCACGATCTTTGAGTCAGGAATTTTGAAGCCCAGAACCTTTAACCATTCCAGAGTTAATGGCGTGCCTATAAGTAGGCTTGATTTTTGAACGGATGCTCTGAGCCTTCTTATGTGGTCGGAGTGTATGTGTGTTATGACCCTCGGCAATAGATCCTCATGACCGTCTATGATTACCGTAGAATCTATTATTATACCTCCGTCACTATTTATTGACATCACTGGTTGCTTCTCAGCCACCAAAACCGCCATTAATTCTCCGTAGGTCTAGGCTTAAAAGGATAAGTTAGTCCGAAATTGCGGGAAATCCATATTAGAGTTGAACGCCGTACCTCTTCCTTAGGACTTCCTTGAATTCATTAAGGTCTGGGTTAATTGTTGGTGCGTCCCCAGCAGTTTCCTTGACTATATCAGGGTCCTTTAAACCATGACCAGTGACTAGCACAACAACTTCGTCATCCCTACCTACCCTGCCATCTTCAAGCGCTACCATTAAGCCAGCTAGTCCTGCCGCTCCAGAGGGCTCTGCGAATATACCTTCGTATTGTGCTAGCCACTTCATGGCCTTGAGTATTAGGTCATCACTCACTTCCTCAGCATCTCCGTTCGTTGTTCTTAAAGCCATTATTCCCGCATCACCGTCCCACGGGTATGGATCCTCTAGCCCCCAAGCTATCGTGTGAGGCTTATCCCACGGCTTGATGTTATATGGATCTTGGCCTTCCTTGAATGCCCTAACGAAGGGAGGGTTACCCTTTGACTGTACAGCGAATAAGCGCGGCATCTTATCTATGAGTCCTAATTCACGATAGTCCCGGAACCCTTTCCACACGCCAGTAAGTAGGGAGGCTGCGCCTACGGGTATGAAGACCCAGTCAGGAACCTCCCAGTTCATCTGCTCTACTATTTCATACGATATTGCCTTCGGACCTTCAATTTGGTACGGATTAAACGGCCCGAAGCTTGGGGACGGGTAGAAGCCAAATTTTTCGTATGTTAATTTCATTAACTTCACTGTAGGGTCTTCACGTCCAAGACCCTTAACCTTAAAGACGCGGGCACCGTAGAACAGTAGTTGCGCTATTTTGCCGTACCCGGCTTGCTCTATGACGAAAGCGTAAACCTCCATTCCCGCCTTGGCGGCGTAGGCTGCGAGGGCCGCGGCCGCGTTGCCCGATGATGCAGTTGTGGCTCTTTTAAACCCGAACTCCTTAGCTACGCTAACCGATACTGACATGCCCCTATCCTTAAATGAGGCCGTGGGGTTCCGGGTCTCATCCTTCAGCCAAAGCTTCCTTATGCCTAACTTCTCTGCTAACCTATTCGCCCTTATGAGGGGGGTTGCACCCTCACCTAAGGTTACTATGTTCTCTTCTTTAGTTGGGGGGAGGAGGTCAAAGTATTTCCATTGATTAATTAGGGGTTTCTTAGTTACGTAGTCACGCGTGTAGAACTCCTTCAGGGCCTCGTAATCGTAGACTATGTCCAGCCTTCCGAGGTCATTGTTAACGCAGGTTATGGGTTTCTCATCGTAATAGTATTTCTTACCGCACCTTGAGCACTGCAAATACATTATGTGCTTCGTCATTACCCTTACCTCATTCACTGAGAGGCATGCAGGTTTTTAAAGGAGTTTTAACGTAGGCTAAAGCATTACCTTGGCTGATTCGACCATGTAAAGCCAAGGAAACATAGAGTTGTTTGCTAGCTTCAATTAAAAGGTTAGGCTGGTTTACGGGGTGTTTCGCGGGGGAATGTTACTTGGGCCAGTAGTCTTCAGGGAAGTGAATGGCCCTAGTTGGGCATAGGGTTGTGCAAAGTCCGCAACCGTAGCATTTTGACTTGTCGACCACAGCCACTTTCCTACCGTTAGTTTCCTGCACATGCACGGCATCGTAAATACATGACTGTTCGCATAACGCGCATCCTATGCATTTTGACTCGTCGACTACGGGGTTCTTGACTTCATACCAACCAGCTGGGTCTGTCAGGTACTTGAGGGCCTTACCCCTTATGTCTTCCAGCGAGGTATACCCGTGCTCTTTTAACCATGCAGCAACGCCCTCAGCTAGTCTTCTGAATACTTTAGGGCCCTCAACTATTGCTTGAGTACACACCTGAACGGCTGACGCACCAGCCATTATGTATTCTATGACATCTTCCGGCTGAGATATCCCGCCAACACCTATTATAGGGAGCTTCGTGACCTTGGCTATCTCAGCTACGGTGGCTATGCCCACAGGCTTGAGGGCTGGTCCCGATAACCAGCCGTGACCATGAGGCCCTCCCATTATTGGTCTACCGGTCTCTATGTCGATGTGAAGCGCTGGCCCCAACGTATTTATGGCTACGATACCGTCAACCCCTACCTTCTCAAGCTCTCTCACTAAGTCCTTGAGACCCCAGATGTGCGGACTTAACTTGGGGAATATAGGTACGTCGACAGCCTCCCTAAGAGCCTTAGCTGACTCAACAACCGGTGTATAGTCGTGCCCTAAGTAGTGAGTTGAGAACTCAACGCCCTGCGCTCCCGCCTTCACAGCTTTAGGCCCTAACTCAGCTAATTCCTGTGCTTTGTACCCTATGCTTGCTAGGAGGGGTATGCCATAGCGCTCAGCAACCCTCCTTGCATACGGCAATTCTTTCTCGAACCACTGCTCTGGTGGTAAGTCAGTCCATAGTTCAGCGTTCAGGAACCCATAGTATGCACCGCGTATACGCGTTACCTTGGTCTCGAGCCCCTCACCCCTCCTTACCGGTGTCAGTACTGTGAGCTGGCCCCGATTCACTACACCCATGTGGGGTCTCGGCACCTTTGCCGGCACCACGCCTATTGTCTTTGACACTATACCTCCCGCACCACCAGCAGCCAGCTCCTCCATCGCCTTACCGTCTCTTGAGATGGGGCACGCTGCGTTCATTATGGGGTTCTTAAACTTTAAACCGGCTATTTCGACCGTTATGTCCACCATACCTGAATCACCTCACAAAAGCTCATAGTTTAAGGTACTCGATCTTATACTTGGGCTCCATAGATAGCATTCGCTCCCATAATCTGTTAATCACTTTATGCGCACGTTCCATGACCTCCTCAACATCCACATTAACAAGTTTCCTTTCCCTCGTTACCCACTCACCCTCAACTAACACTCCCCACACATCATTCCCTGTGAACGTATTCACTAAGTGACCATACACTGTCCTCTCATCGAGAGGTGTGTGTACGAAGTCAGGCACTATTATTGTTATGTCTGCATCCTTACCCGGCTCAATGGAGCCAATGCGATCATCCACTCCAAGCACCTTTGCCGCATCTATCGTCGCCATCTCAACAACCTTATCGATCGGCATTACTCGCGGATCCTTTAACGCCACCTTATGTAGTAGGTAAGTTGTCCTCATGTTGTCGAATACGTCCATGATATACCCGTCATTCCCTATACCAACGGTTATTCCCATATCCAACATCTTAGGGACGGGAGGTACGCCCACACCGTTTATCATATTGCTCATGGGGTTGTGAGCTACCTTAACGTCGAATTCCTTAAGCATCCTTAGCTCATCCTCGATAGCTTGCACGACGTGTATTGCAAGCAACCTCGGTGAAAGGAAGCCTATGTCACGCATTCTTTCGATGGGGCGTTTCCCATACCTTTCTATACTGTGGTACACATCTATTAATCCCTCCTCAACGTGGAGAGCGTATATCGTACCGTACCTGTCCGCTAACTCTTTTGTCCGCATAAGTATCTCGTCCGTTACCGTGAATGATGCATGTACCGTGAAGACTCCCTTGACCTTAGTGTCTTTATTGCTCCAGGTTTTCTTCGCGAAGCGCTCGTTCTCTTTTATTCCTTGGTAGCCCTCCTCTACACTTCTCCTCTGCGTTACTGAGAAGCCCGCGAATCCCCTAATGCCTACTTCGTTAACAGCCTTCTCTATGTAATCCAGCGAGCCCTCAATGGCGTTCGGAGCGTCCAGCAGGTCCTTAAAGAACGTTGTACCTGTCCTTGCAAGCATCATCGCCCCCAGCAACGCACTAATGTAGATGTCCTCGTATGTCAGCGATTCATCTAAAGCCCACCAAATCCTTTGAAGGTTTTGCTGGAAATCGGATGGGGGCTCTATAACTCCGAACCAAGGTGAGCCTGTGAGTAATATTCCGTAGAAATGAGTGTGCGCGCATATAAAGCCCGGAGTGATGACCTGCCTTTTCACCTCAATTACTTCCTCAGCATCATACTTGGATTTACCGTCACCAACACCTACGTCCGCAATTTTTCCTTCAGAAATGGCAACGTAACCGCGAGGTATTACCGCCCTATCCTTATTCATCGTAACTATTAATGCATTATTTATGAGTTTGTCCACCTTCTCACGCATAAAACTATGCCCTCATTCAAAGACTCTCTGTTAATTTTATTAAGTATTCGTTTATTGTAAAGTGATAAATATTAACAGATGCACTTCCTCAATAACTAAAGCCCCCGAGGATCATTTAATGCCGTCACAGAAAAAGGAACTCTTTACTCCTTCCTGAAAAACGATGGATATTGAAAAGGTTAAGTTCGTTAATCAGGTACAACCGTTGTTCCGGATTCGCCCTTGATTACTTCGTATCCTTTCTGTAGGTGCCCGATCATTGCTTTCTTACCGCCGTGTTTGATGAACCTTATGGCTGCTAGCACCTTTGGTCCCATGGATCCCGGCTTGAAGTGGCCTTCCCTATAATACTTCTCAAGCTCAGAGACTGTTACCACATCCAGCCTCTTCTGGTTGGGTTTACCGTAATTTATGTATGCGCCGTCAACATCCGTGAGTATAACGAAGGTGCCTACGCCAAGTGCGGTTGCTAGTACCTCGCCTGCTAGGTCCTTATCAATCACTGCCTCGACGCCTTGCAGTATGCCGTCCTCATTCCTTATTACGGGTATTCCACCGCCTCCTGAGGCTATTACTATCCACCCCTCCTCTATGAGTTTCTTGACTGCCCCAACCTCTATGTTCTCCTTGGGATCAGGTGATGGCACTACCCTTCTGTACCCTCCTCGGGGGTCGGGCTTTATTACCCACCCTTTTTCCTTGGCTAACCTCTCCGCTTCTTCCTTAGTGTAGTAGCTTCCAACATACTTTGTTGGGTTCTGCCATGCTGGGTCATCCTTACTTACAAGTACTTGGTTGACTATCGCAACGGCTCCCTTAACGCTGTCCTTGATGCCCTCCTTCACTAGGGTGTTGTCGATTGCCTGCATTAGCAAGTAGCCTAGCCACCCTTGAGTCATGGCGCCCGCGATGTCCATTGCGAGCGGCGGTATCCTGTCCTTTGAGCGCTCCATCCACTCAAGTATCGTGCCTACCTGGGGTCCGTTTCCATGGGTTATCGCTACCTTGTAGCCCTCCTTCACTATCCGGACTATGGTATTGGCGGCTCTATAGGCGTTCTTCCAGTAGTTTTCGGTCGTGCCTGGCTCCCCTTTAGTTTGGAACGCGTTACCGCCTAAGGCTATTAGTATGTATTTTTCGTTTCTTTCCATTCTTGATCCACCTAAGTATCATGGTGACCCTGGTTTTTATTTTACTTAGTCGTAGCGACTTCCCATTACCATGGCCATTACGGCCTTCTGCACGTGAAGCCTGTTTTCCGCTTCCTCGAAGTACAGTGATTTCTCGTAGGTGTCCAGCACTTCGTCCGTTACCTCCATGCCTCTGTCCGCGGGGCCGCAGTGCATGTAGTAGGGCTTACCGGCCTCCTCAAGGAGATCCATGGTAACTATCCAGTCCTTAAACTTAGCTTGGTACTCCTTAGCTTCCTCCTTGTGGACCTTCCCATCAGCGCTGTATGGTGGGAAGAAGCCCTTGGGGCTCCATGCCTTCGGATACACGAAGGCTGCACCCTCGAATGCTTCCTTCATGTTGTACGTGACTTCGAAGGACCCACCATACTGGTCGGCAAGTTCCTTGCCCTTCTGGATTATTTCGTCCTGTAACTCGAACCCTGGCGGGTGGGCCACGACGACCTCGGCCCCCATCATAGCCGCTATTAGCGCAACGCTCTGAGGTACTGCTAGAGGCTTTAGTCCGCCTGAGTATGCGTAGGATACCACGAACTTCTTGCCGCGTAGGTTCGGCATGACGTCAAGGGCGGTCTTTATGTCTGCTAGGGCCTGGAAGGGGTGGAATATGTCGTCCTCCATGTTCAGTACTGGTATGCTTGCCCACTTAGCGAACTCCTCAATTATCCTGTGCCCGCGACCGATAATCCACTTCGCGGCGTCGGCGTAGATCCTGATGGCGATGGCATTCCCGTATCTGCTCAGCACCCTAGCCACGTCGCTTATTGCCTCGGTCTTGTAAGCAACCATGTCCTCAGGTAGCGTAGGCGTGTAGACGTCATTAGGACTCAGGAAGTTGCCGTGACCGCCCAGCTGGAATATCCCGGCTTCGAAGCTATTCCTAGTTCTTAGAGACCTGTTGTAGAAGAGCATGAAGAGCGTCTGACCGGCGAGATAGGGCGTCGGTATCTTAGACTTGAACTTGCGCTCTAGATCCCTGGCCGCCTCAATAATCATTTTTATTTCTTCCTGAGTTCTGTTGATGTTCGTTAGGTAGTCTTGGCCCTCCCAAATACCAACATACCAAGGTTTGCCCATAAGGCACTACCTCGTGTCTTAGGATGCTTATTTAATAAAAAATATGTGCTAATTGTGTTTAGTGAATCGCCACATAGTTCTTATCGCAAAAAATTAAAGCAATTTAACTGCTTGTCGTAAAACGGTGTCGTTAGACGGTTAGCCCCACTTGTTCATTACCTGATGTTGGCCATCGTGAGCGCTAGCACGGCGGCCTTGGTCCATAAACCGTTCTCGGCCTGCTCGTACAGGACTGACCTTGGGCTATCCACGACGTCATCGTCTGCCTCGTAACCCCTCATTATGGGCATTACGTGCATCAACACGCCTGACTTATCCATTAACTCCATGAGTTCAGCTGTTACCTTCCAGTCCTTATACTTCTCGTAGACTCTCAGTTCTTCCTCAGCGAACTTACTGTAACCTAGTTCTTGGAGTTGCCTTGATGCCCAATTCCTTGGGAACACGGCATGTGCGCCACGCAGCGCTTCCTTGTAGTCGTTCGTGAATTCCAGGTGCGCTCCGCTAGCCTCCGCGTTCTTCTTCGCCGTTTCAACAATGTCTGGGTATAGATCGAAGCCCGGAGGGTAGGCTACCGTGACGTCAACTCCCATGCGCGTGAATAGTAGTAGGTCTGCGTTGATGCTGCATGGCCCTCTAATGTGGGGTGAGTACGCCCACATTATCACGTATTTCTTGCCTTTGTAGTGGGGGAACCTTTCCTTGAAGGTCATGAAGTCTGCTAGCGCTTGTGTCGGGTGGAACTGGTCATCAGCCATATTTATTACTGGTATCTTAACATGCTTTGCAGCCTCCCTTATTAGTTGGTTGCCGACGCCATGCTTGAAGTCTATTGCTTTGTCAAGTATTCTTATACCTAGTCCGTGACCATATCTGTCGTACATTGCTACAATGTCCTTAACCGCCTCCCCTTCACCCGCCCTGGTCTGCCTTGATTCGATGTACTGTGCGTGACCACCCAAGTACGTCATCGCCGCCTCGAAGGCTGCTCTAGTCCTAGTGGATGGTGCGAAGAATAACATGAAGAATGTTTTTCTTTCTAGTAGTTTAGGTATTTCATCTATCCCAAAGTAGTGGTACCTCCACTTCAACTCTTCCGCAAGCCCTATGGCGATATTTAGTTCCTCTATCTCCCAGTCTTGGGTAGTGATTAAGTCCTTACCTGTGAGATCAGCTATAAAGTTCCTCATTACATTACACCTTCATCGTAAATCACGCATTATTAATTATAAATCATTACTTCACGCGTGGAATGTAAATGATGTAGTGGCAGGTAATTTAGGATGAAGTTATTGATGATACGTAACAATTAAGCTTACCTGCTTCGGGCATCTGAGAGTATTTCGCTGAATGCTTTCTTCAGTCTCGTGAACGTAACTAGTAGGTCTTCAGGGATTACTTTAGTGCTTGCTGTGATTGGCATGTAGTTCGAGTCACCAGACCATCTGGGGACGACGTGTATGTGCATGTGGGACTCAATCCCCGCTCCCGCTACCCTACCTAGGTTTAGACCTATATTGTATCCTTGAGGCGCGTATTCACGATCTATCGCGCGTAGTGTGATGCTTAACGCCTTATGCATGTCTAGGGCTTCCTCATCTGTTAGCAGGTCCGGGCGTGGTACGTGCCTTTTAGGAGCGATCATGACATGCGCTGTATTGTACGGGAACTTATTCAACATAATTATGGTGTGTTCGCCTCTGAAAACCACTAAAGCCTCCTCATCACTCATCCTTAGGGCCTCACAGAATATGCATGTCTTGGTTTTGTTGGCGCTCTTTACGTAAGCCATTCTCCAAGGAGCCCATAGTACGCGCATCCTTTTCACCATCTGCGTAATGATAGTTCGTGGTGCGTTTATTTGTTTCCGTTGCCGTTAGTGCGTCAATAACGTCATTATGTAGTGCTGCGGTGTGAGGAGCGCCAGTACGTACCCTATGAAGAAGAACACTACGTGCGGTAAGCCGGGTGTAACCCATATTTCCTCGTCGCTTTGAATTTCTCCTTTTGCGATAGCCCCTTTAATGCGTTCTTTAATGCGTTCCTCTTCCTCATCATCGTCAGAAAAGGATGGCCGACATATAAACTCTCCTTTACCTACTGGAATGGTGAGCGGGTACGTAAACTTCTTCTCTAGCATTTCTTTGACATTCATAGGTCTCCCGAAGAATATTAGGTACGCCTTCCTGCCCTCCTTACATCTTACCTTTTTGAGGAGCGGTTTGTAGAGGAGGGTGTTGCATAGAGCGTAGTACATCATTAAGCCTAGAGGTATTAGTAGGGAGTATAATAGCGTGAGCAATGATATCGGGAACACGAGGAACTGTGGGTGTGCGAGCGCTATCATCAGTAGGGCAAGGAAGTCCGCACCACCGATCATGCCCAGCAAAGACATCACGAAGACTATAAGAACAGGAAACATGGAAAGGGCCGTGTGCAAGGGGTCGTACTTCCCTGAAAGAATGTTAATTATCACGGATGTAATTATTGCCGGTACCCAAGTTACTTCCGGTATGTCCCTATACTTAATGTCTCTGTAAGATGCGTACGTAAGCGTGACTAGGATGGATGCCACTATCAGTGTCTTGAATCCGATCCACAAAACTTCACTCCTCAATATCCCTGATACCAACGTCGGTGATCACGAAAACTGCCTCGCCCTCAGGTAAGTGTGGTGCGTCAACCACCCTAGCTATTCTTCTGTTGCCCCTGCCCTTCCTTAGTTGCACCCTAACGCCTGGCGCGTGGGCTAGGACGTGGCCCCCTACAGCCTGCGTTGGGTCACCGTAGAATACGTCTGGTTTGGCCATGACTTGGTTAGTTACGACCACGGCAACGTCATATATGTCCGCTATCCTGGCTAATTGGTGTAGGTGTCTGTTAAGTTTCTGTTGCCGAGTAGCTAAGTTCTCCCTGCCTGGGTACTCGGCCCTGAAGTGGCTCATGACGGAGTCCACAACAACTAATTTGATGTTCTCCTTAGGTATGAGCTCCATTGCCTCCTTCACGATTGCCATCTGGTGATCTGTGCTTAATGCCCTAGCCCAGATTATGTTCTCCATCACCTTATCCGGGTCTAGCCCTAAGCCCCTAGCCATCGCCTCTATGCGTTCCCACCTAAACGTCCCCTCAGTATCAATATACAGGGCCTTACCCTCTAACCCACCTTTCTCTCTAGGAAGCTGCACATTCACTGAGAGCTGATGACAAATGTTAGTTTTCCCGCTTCCGAACTCCCCGAAGAATTCCGTTATGGTTTTCGTTTCCACGCCGCCTCCAAGCAGTTCGTCAAGGCGCCTAGACCCGGTGGTTATCCTGCCTAAATTCATCCTTTCCCTCTTCAGCTCGAGAGCCGTCTTAAACCTCAGGCCAAGTGCCTCCCTAGCCTTATTGACTATCCTCTGCGCTGTTGGTGTCGGTATCCCAACAACGCTTGCCAACTCGCTAACGTTAGCTACTGCGAGTGCCTCCAACGTCTTGTATCCAGCTTCGGATAATTTCCTAAGTAGTGATGGGCTTAAACCTAGGTCCTCTAAGCTCTTGACTTTTCTTTCAGTTTCGGCCTCCTCCATTACCCTCTCTACACCAGTTGAAACCCTTTCTCTAGGCTATTAAGTTTTGTAGGCGTGGGGCTGAGCCTCACGTGCAGTACTCGATATTACCTAGTGCTAGGGTATGATCATATGCAGTATTACGTTTGCCTTACTCATTTTTATACGCCATGACTCAAGAGGTGATAGAGGCTAGAGAATGAGGGTCCTCCTGATTCATGCTGAGGATTTCTCATATGATGTGAAATCTAGGGCAGTCCATGAGGCTGAGGGAAGTATTAAGGGAAGGGAGCATGTCTGTGTGCGGAACGCACTGGTTGTTTTCACAGCTGTCGAGCAAGATGACTGCAACGCATCGCAGGAGCACCTCTCGAACATCGCGCAGGACATATGCCGCCACGCACATAACGTTAAGGCAGATAACATCGTGCTTTACCCATATGCTCACCTTTCAAGTAATCTAGCTAAGGCTAAGTGCGCCCTGAGAATCCTTAAGGATCTTGAAACCACCTTAAGAGGGATCTGTACTGACGTAAGTATTATGCGGGCACCCTTCGGTTGGTATAAAGCCTTCAAAATAGCTTGCTACGGGCACCCATTATCGGAACTTTCAAGAGAGTACCACGTAAGTAGCGCATTGGTTTCTTTGAAACCCTCGAGGCTGATCGAGCAGCTAAAGTGTGATATTCTCTTAAAGGAGGATAATGACTTACAACTTTTAGAACCTAGCACAGCCAAGTACGTTAATGTGGTCAACCTGCTTGAGCAACTCATGAGTGCTGGAAAGAACACCTTGGATAGGGGCTATATGAGTAAGGTGCGCCTACTCACTAGTAAGTTCGGGGTGCTTAACCGGAACTTCCTAGGCAAAGGTGAAATTATCGTTGCCGAAATACGTAGGCTTAACGAGAAGATCATTCAACAGGTAGGAGGAATAACAACGTTAAGTAAGGTAACGTCGCTAGGAGGTTACATAGTGACTAGGGAAGGACTAGGAACGGACTTACACGCATTATGCTCCTCCGTATACTTCAACATGAAGGAGTCAGGCATAATAAATGATGTAGAGAATGAAGCATTGTTGACTGAGGTCTCGTGGGTAGGGGATACGGTATATGATAAAGGAGGTGATCCATTATCCTCCGACACCGCCCCGATCTTCATTCAGGTGCTTCGCGACACTTCTAAAGCACTGAGTTCAGTGGCTAGTATTATCAACATCGTTGCTGAAGTACTTACGAAATGCATGGGCATTGAGTTAATAGCCGTAGTGATCGGCAAGAAAAACCTTGTAAGGGAAGTTCTTGGTAAGTTAGGGATAGCGCGGACTATAGGTGTGGCTTGCGATACTAATGACAGTGAATTCCTTGAAGTAACCCTAACCACCACGCTTGGCAAAACACGTATTCCGCTAACTTCCGCAACGCTCCTACGTTCAAGCGACTCATCCTCATCCGTGGCAGCAGCATCAACTCTCACTGGCCCCTTCCTAAGGCTAATCTACACCATCTTCTTCAGTAATGCCCTACAGAGGATGAATTCCGGTAAAACACCTTATATTCCTGCGTGCATGTCCCCTGTCCAAGTCTGCGTAATCCCCGTGAAGCCCGAACATCGAGACTACGCTGAGAAGGTGCGTAGTAGACTAGTTAATGAGGGTATTCGAGCTGATGTTGATGCAAGGAACATTAGTTTAGGCAGGAGGATACGTGATGCGGGTAGGGAATGGGTGCCGTACATAGTTGTGGTCGGCGATAGGGAAGCGCTTTCCGGAACGGTTAACGTACGTATGCGTGTCGAAGGTATTCAGAGATCCATGAGTGTAGATGACTTAGTAAGAGCAGTAAAGGCGACATGCCCATATATCTACGAGTAGTTTTAATGAATGAGTGAATGATGAGCGTTGCCGGACTGATTAAATGATGTTAATGCACCTCCACTGACCAACTAATTTAACTATGGGTGTTAGTCCAATCTCTCAAGGATCTCGTGAAACGTGTTTTTCTTGCATTTCGGGCAGTAATGATAGATCTTATCCATGTCGCTTATGTTATAGCTGACCTTAAGAATCCAGACAGAACCACATTTAGTGCACCTAAGTCTCCACGACGTCATCTTCCACTCCACCTTTTCATGACGGATAAGGATTAAAAGCTCTCTGAGAACACATTTTCACGAGACTATGTGGATGACCTCTGGTGGGCCCGTGGCTCAGCCAGGCAGAGCGGCGGACCCCCTCGGGGGCCGGAGCTCCAGTCCAGTGCTACGGGTCTGCGGACCTAGTGAGGGATGACATGAAGAATCCCCTGGGAGAGACCCGTAGGTCGGGGGTTCAAATCCCCCCGGGCCCACCACACCCTAAGTGGGGCAAAGGGCTCCTAAGGCTCCTAACCTTTCCACTATATCCCTAAGACCTACCTACCCTATGGATACCTAACTGTAGGGTAACTTACGTTAGAATTTTGGAACTATTACACTCAACTAGCGCGGAGGGAGCTAACAGTGTTCAGCGCTTTGGCCCCACATCATAGCGTGAGGCTCAGCTAGGGGATCCTTTCCTTAACTCATCATTACTTCACTTCTCTCTAATATCGAATGTCTCACAGTTATTATTACTCGAATGGATTGAAGCTCCAGTACTCCGTCATTCTCCTTCTCTTAACTTCCCTCATGAGTCTGTCAATGTATTTGTAAACGGTGGAGTGCTTACGTCCTTGAATTAACATTTCGAGCGCCTCTCTGGCGACCTGCGCGCTCTCGTAGTCCCCTATTATAACTACCTTGTCCCGACCGATGTTTATTGTGGTGCCGGTCATTTGCTCTATGTTTCTCCGCGCTTTCCCTTTCTCACCGATTAGCCTTCCTTTAATTCTCTTGAGGTGATTAGGCGATTCCCCGATTACCTCCTTTAGGTCTATTATCATTAATACCTGATCCTCCTCGAGAACCCTCCACGCTTTCTCAGGAGACACGCCGGCTGCGACCGCTCTTATGAAGTCTCTGGCCTTGAGTAGCCTGTCGACCCGGGTTGCAGGTGTGGCCGGCTCTATTATTACTGCACCATTCGTGCTATCCACCGTGATTTTTGTGCTGGTCCTGGCCTCTAGTTCCCGTAGTACTCTGCCGCCTTCACCGATTAGTGCACCTATCCTATCCACTGGAATTCTTAGGTAGAGCCTGGTCGCTCCTGGCGTTAAGTCCCCTTCTTGACTCACACTCCCACCTCTACACTAAAAATGACTCCACAGATTAAGAAATCAGTGCTAGGTATCCCTTTAGATCCTCACCTGTTACAAACCTAAACATCTCCCTTATATCTGGAGTATTAATACCTACCTCGTCGCTGAAGAAGCGCTTGATATTCCTTAGATCCCTGACCAGTAATTCCATGGCGTGGGGGTGACTTATCTTTACAGCTTGACTCACGTCGATTATGTAGTGCTTACCTCGCCACACCATTATGTTGTATTCACTGAGGTCACCATGAACTAAACGCGCGCCCCTGTACGCTTTGCGTATGTCATCAAGCACGGCCCAGAAGATCCTTTCAAACTCTTTACTATCTAGGATTACCTCTTTAAGGAGTGGTGCCCTCACCCCCTTCTCTCCAATGAACTGAAGCACTAGGATATTGTCATGCTGTGCTATAGGTTCCGGGACAGAAACACCCGCATTATATAATAGTTTGTAGTTCTTGAATTCCTTCCGCGCCCATAACACCATGAGTTTCCTGGTCGATTTAGGTATGTAGGAATCGAACCTCGGATCACCGATTATATATTTTAACATGCCTTTCTTGAACTCCGCTGTCGCTGTTAAGTATATCTTAACCGCTAAGTCCTCACCCTTGGGCGAAACCCCCCAGTAAACCCGAGCCTCTTTTCCAGCGCTCACTACCCCCTTTAACTCGTAAAGCACGCCTTTTCGAACTAAGTCCAGCAATGATTTTACGGTGGCGACATCGAAAACCTCCTCCACGGTTTCAAATAAGTCCTTATCTACCTCTCGTCTCTCCTTACCTGTTATCCTGTAGTACTCATCCAGAAACCTATCTATGTCTTTCCGCGCTATTAGAACTCACCCTCATATTCGAGAAGCGCGGGGTCCAGATACCCCTGCTCTAGAAGTTTCTTCTTTTCATCGCGGGTGTACCTGTACAGTACGTCACCACGGTCATCACGGAATTCCCAAACACCTAATAATACTATGTCCTTCTTGTTTATCCACATTCTACGCCGTAACTTGCCGGGTATCCTAGCCATCCTCTCCTTACCATCCATACAGAATACCTTCACGTAGTTGCCCCCGATAATGTCTGTGACCACACAAAGTACCTGCCCTTCCTCTGTCGGTAAGAGAAGCTCCTCACTCTCCTCATGCCGGGCCTTTTTCTTTTTCTTCCCTTTAGCCACTTCCCCCTCCACCTATATGAGTAGGTATGCCTTACCCTTATAAATTAGTATTTTTACACGTGATCCGAGGTTGAGTATTCTCGGGGATTTAATGAAGTATATATTGCCTGAGCCCGTGGCCTGAACGACGGTCTTCCCTCCCTCGTAGTTCAGTATTCTCCCGTCAAGGATAGCATAGTCCTTCTCGTTTAAGTACCTGAAATCACCTTTCCATATGTCATCATGCCTGAGTGACACGACCTTACCATCGCTTAATCTTTTAATTATTACTCTCCCCTTCCTCAACTTCATAACTTCGGCGGGTTCTCCTTCGTACTCTATGATGTCACCTGAGACCAGACCTGGTAGTCTGGCCGAAATAGTTAGCTTGCTCCTGCGTTTTCCACCTAAGTATCCCGTGTTCTCCCACGTCATGGTTATCTTCGCGGCATACTCTCTTTTCAGTATATTTGCTACGTAGCGCCCGATCGCTTGGTTACTTAACTTAACGTCCACACCATCCTTATGCTCCTTAATCTCAACGATGCTTTCCCTGAATTCCTTAACCTTAGCTAACCTGCTACCTATGTCACGCATCACGTCAAACCTCAGAGGCGCTACGGTCCTTATTTGAAGCAAGGCTTCATAGCTTCCACTACGGCTACGTAAGCATGGAGGGCAGAGCTTCTTATGTAGCTCTACATGGGTTACGGCGTTCTGAGATAGGCTTATGTCTTTGTGGCGAGCTACTATGCGTAGGTGAATCATTCCGGAATCTATCCTCACAACTTTTACCTTCACATTCTCTAGCCCAGGGTAAATGTTATGTCTTTTCACTATGGTTTCATTTATGAAGTACTCAATAGCGTCCTCCACGCTTTCCCCTACGCGAACCCAGTCTCCGTGTATGTGAAGTGCCCCACATGCGGGGCATATAGTTACCCGTATCTTCGTCGGTAATTCTAGTATCCCTCTTTCCTTAATGAAGCATTTCGGGCATAAACCGTCTATTATGGGAGTGTCAGGCCCCTCTTCCCGGCCGCAACGCACGCAGAACCTTCTGCCCATGGCTCTAACCCGAGTAGGTACCTTAGTTTTCACATTCTCACGAACTGCGCGTAAGGTACTCCATTCACCCTTAGCACCGATTCGGGATGTATTAAGCCGGCGCGCACAGCGCTCTTCACTATGTTCCTCCCGACAAGCATGCCCGTATAGGCTTGCTTGACGTAGTCTAGAGCCTCATCCACATCCGCAAGGAACCCGCCAAAGAATTCCTCATTAACCTCGAGCCTGACTTCCCCCTCACTGTATGTTTTACCTAGCGTATCCTCGTCACAGACAGCCACAACTAACCTAGGGTATCCTGACTCATCACTCACATCATGTACCTTTACGTACACCTTACTGCTGTTCTCAGCGTGTTGCTTCATAACTGTTCAGTCCTTTGTGTGAGCCTTTATATTGGTTTTACGGGTGTCTCAGCACCGCAGGCTAAACACCTGATGATCCATACTTTACCCTTTCTCCTTAACTCAGTCTGGTACGATCCGCAGGTTTGACACTTGACGTAGGTGTCTAAGAATCGCTTAAATAATGAGTTGATTGTCTGTGTTGATACTCTTGAGTATATTATGAACGTTCCTGAGTCGTCTATCGATCCCCTCGCAGCAAGTTCCTTCAGGAGGTACCTAGCACAGATCCTCGGCTCACGGAGCAGAACATCACACACTTCTTTGAAGTTCTTTATGTGTGTCTGTAGGCCGACATGCACTATGTTCAGTGATGGTATGTCTAGCCTCGGAGGTTCCCTTCGCTCAGGCAACTTCTCGTACAGGCGATCCAGCAGCTGTTGGTAGTCTAGCGCGTCATCCTCCATTTAACGCACCACTAAGGCTTGTGCTCTGAGGTTTTTAAGCTGATTTATCAGGCTATACCGATGGTCAAAAACTAATGAGAGTGTATATTGAGACCTACGGATGTGCTCTGAACAAGGCTGACACATCCTTAATGAAGGCGCTCCTACAGAGATGTGGGTGTGAGGTAGTTAGTAGTGTTGAGGATGCGGACGTCATAATAATTAACACATGTACGGTTCGTTTGGACACTGAGCAACGCATACTTAAGAGGTTAAGGGAACTTAAGGAGATTGCAAGGAAGGTAAATGCTAAGCTAGTTATTGCTGGTTGCATGGTTTCCGCCCAGCCCTACATGCTTCATAAGTTCGTTCCCGAAGCCTCACTCATATCCCCCCAAAATATACACCGTATATGCGAGATTGTGTGGTCGAGGAAGACCGAGTTCCTTATTAAGGGGGAGCGCGACACCAGCAAGCTACCGCTTCATATCGAAGGTAGCGTCGCCATCATACCTGTGGCTGAGGGATGCTTAGGCAACTGCGCATACTGCATAACCAAGATAGCTAGGCGTAGGCTGAAGTCCTACCCTCCCCAGCTAATAGTTAACGCTGTCCGTAAGGCCGTCAAGAGCGGTGCTGTCGAGATCGACTTGACGGCTCAAGACACTGCATCCTACGGCTTAGACTTAGGGCCGGGAGGGCCAAGATTACCTGACTTGATTAATGAGATATTAAGAAAGGTTCCCGGCAACTACTTCATTCGCGTTGGTATGGCGAACCCTAACACCTTAGAACCCATACTGGATGACTTGATAGAGATTCTTAAGGAACCTAGAGTCTTTAAGTACGTTCACATACCACTACAATCCGCAAGTGACCGCGTGCTTAAGGTAATGCGTAGGAAGTATACCTTTGACGAGTTCAAGTACATCATTCGGCGCCTACGTTCCAGAATACCTGAGGTAACCATAGCCACCGACATAATAGTGGGTCATCCAGGGGAGGATGAGGAGGCTTTTCGAGCTACGTTAGAAGCTGTTAAGGAGTTAATGTTTGACAAAGTCCACCTAGCTCAATACACACCCAGACCCCGGACAGAGGCCGCTGCAATGCCGCAGGTGCCCGACCCCGTCAAGAAGCGCCGCAGCACAATCCTTGCTAAACTCATCGAGGAGGTTGGCCTTACGGTGAATAAGCAATACGTCGGTTCCCGTGCAGAAGCCGTGTTAACGCACCTCAGCTTCCGGGGCTCCGTTATAGGGAGGTTATTCAATTACAAGCCGGTAGTACTTACTGACGCCAACCCGAACTTAATAGGGTCACAGGTACACGTCTTAATTCAGGATGCAACCTTCTACGACCTGCGGGGTTCGCTGATCCATGTAAGTACCATTAAAAACATTCGCAAGCATATCAACTCAATTTAATGAATAAGTAAGTGCTCCCCTAGAGACCCACGAAAAAACTTGGGATAAGCTTATATGGCACTATATTCTAGAGCAATTGATGCAAGAGTGCGTGGGAGCATGGCAGAAATCAGCATCGAAAACGACATCGTCGTGGGTAAACACCTCTACGCCAACATGTATGGCATAGACAGGAATATACTTACTGATGAAGCTAAACTTCGTGAAACGGTTCTCGAGGCTGTCAAAGCCGCTGGGGCCACCCTAATAGAGCTGAAGTCGTGGGTAGTTGGGGGGAAGAAAGGGGGAGTATCAGTAATAGCGCTAGTCAATGAATCACACATAGCTGTCCACACATGGGTAGAGTACGCCTACGCAACCGTAGATATATACACATGCGGTGCTCACACAGACCCGTGGGCGGCATTCGACGTGATACTAAGGACGTTAAGACCTAAGAAGTACAAGGTGGGGTACGCTGACAGGTCTTCCACAACTCTAGATTAACCTGCCCTCACTTAAACAACTTAATAAACCCCTCACAACAAATTACCACTGGGCCGCGGTAGCTCAGCTCGGTAGAGCGCCGCCCTGGTAAGGCGGAGGTCCCGGGTTCAAATCCCGGCCGCGGCTCCACTTAATCTCCATTATTAGTATTTGAGAACCCTAACGGTTATTCACATTGTCAGCACCCTCATGTACTCTGCCTTATATTACTTTGCTACACTTTGTCTCAATATTAAGAATTTTTCATGGACGGTGTTTTAGCTAATTATGCAAAATATTAATTTGCTGTGGCATATTAACTATTTAATCGCCATAATCTTTAACAAAATGATATTTACTGTCGCCTAGCTATTAATTAGAGATCCAGAAAAATTGTTGTCCTTACTTTAAAACGTCAGTTTTCCTTTTCTTTTAAGAGTTTAAAGCAGTTCGCGGTGCTGGCAGTGAATGAGGTATTAGGTTGGGTAATGCCGGCATCGCGAACTGAGTCGTTCAGGGTTAGAATTGGAGACAGGGAAGTTAAGGTTAAGGTCAGGAATCCGCGGGTTGCTAAACTTCTTCAGGAGAGTGTCAATGCAGGTGTTGAGGTGTTTGTGGGGCTTAAGGCTTCGAACCTTGATGGCGGTAGCGTCGTCGCGGAAGATGTTAGGATTGTGCATAGAGGTATGGTTAGACCTCCTTACGAGGATGTTGACCCGTCGATACCCGCTACCTTTGCTAGGAGGAGTTACTTAGCTATAAGGCTCCCTAAGTATCAGAAGGTACTGAAGGTGCAACACGTCATACTGAAGTCCGCACGCCGGTTTCTGGAGGAGGAGGGCTTCACGGAGTTGCTCCCGCCAGTGATTAGCACCGCGAGCGACCCGGGTCTTAGAGGTGCACGGAAGCTTAAGACCGTGCTTTACGGTCGGGAGTACGAGTTAATGTCCAGCATAGTAATGTTTAAGCAGGTAGCCGCGTCAGCCCTAGGGAAGGTGTACTTCATCGCTAGGAACGTTAGGGAGGAACCACCTGAGAACGCCGCAACGTGGCGGCACTTAGTGGAGTTCACTCAGCTTGACTTAGAGCAGGTCGGGGCAAGCATGGAGGAATTGATGAGGTTAGGTGAGAGGCTAATTAGCAGGATCTGTGTGGATGTGTTGAGCGAGGCAGGAAGCATAGTGAGGGAATTCAACCCGGGCATTGAATGCCCCACACCGCCCTTTAAGAGAATAACGTTTAGGGAGGCTGCCCAACTAGCGAGGAGCCTCGGCGAACCCACCCCAGAGTACGGGGAACTCACGCAGAAGGGGGAGGAAGCTATAAGTAAGCATTTCAGTGAGCCCTTCTGGATAGTTAACTTCCCCTCAGCGTCCCGCGGATTCTATTACCTAAGGGACCCACGAGACCCCAGGTATAACCGGGACTTCAATTTAATACTCCCAGGAGGCTTTGGCGAGGTAATGGACGGTGGTGAACGGGAGTACAGGTACGAGGAAGTACTCGCCAGACTCAATGAGCTAGGGGAGGATCTAAGCAAGTACTCATGGTTCCTTGACGCACTAAAGATCGGGTTAGCACCGTCCGCCGGTTTCGGATTAGGAATAGAGAGACTGACTAGGTACATACTGAACTTAAGGTACGTTTGGGAGGCTACAGCATTCCCCAAGCCCCCTGGCGTAACTGATGCGCCATAATGATTGAAAGCAACTTTACCAAGAACACTTACCACAGCATGCATGAAAACTCATTAGCAAAAATGATACACAACAAAAGGACTGAGCGAATATGGATGAACTAGACATTAAGATAATTAAGGCGTTACAGGAGAATGCACGCCTCAAAGCATCAGAGCTAGCAAGGATTCTCAAAAGGCCGCGCTCCACGATATTGCAGAGAATGGAGAAACTCAAAGATGAAGGCGTTATCCTGGGGTACAGCGCCGTAGTGAATCCGTGGAAACTCGGCTATAACTACCTTGCATACATAATGCTAAGGATAAGACGAGGTATCTACGCCAGGCTAGATCAGGTGCAGATAGCCAGGAAAATACTTGAAGATACTTCCACCAGAAACGACCTACCCTACGTTGAGGAGGCGAGTATAGTTACCGGTACGTATGACATAATGCTGAAGGTCTGGATCCGCGACTGGGCCGAGCTCTCCAAATTCCTCCTAAACTACCTATCAAAGATAGAGGAAGTAGCGTCCACAGAAACATTTATGGTGCTACAGAAACTCCCGGAGAAACCTAGACCCATACCGCCTAGGGGTGATACCATTGAACAAAGAAAGTATGCAAGGTAAGTACGTAACGTGCGTAAAGAACATAGAATTCCACGCCGCACACGCCACCCCAGTCAACGGTACGCCACTACTACACGGTCATACATTCATAGTTAACGTTTGTATCGAAGGAAGGTTAACGGAGAAAAACTGGGTAATAGACTTCACAATTCTTTCCGACGTCGTGAAGGAGATTATTGATCGGGAGTATAACTTCAGACTACTCCTCAACAGGAAAGACGCGTCGAGGGTCAAGATAATCGCACCCTTCGAGGTTAAGATAGCGTATATTGATGGTCCTCCCACCGCTGAGTCTCTAGCTAGAGATATATGTCAGAGATTAAACGAATATTTATCTAGAAGAGGCATGCTGGGCAATATTAAGGCATGTAGGGTAACGGTGTGTGAGGGCAGTAACCTTTGCGCTGAACACGTGACTTACCTTACGATGGAATAAGCAACCCTACTCACCACTATTGTTAAACCTAGCATGCAGGCAACTAAACACTCAGCAACCCATAGGAAGGGATTGAGTGACGTTAGCGCGTAACCTAAGCTAAACAACGCTGTTGACAGGCTAAGCACCATGCTGAGTTTCGTGAAGGCTCCCCAAATATTGTAGCTACTAGTAACCTTCAGTAATGTCTTGAGCACCTTACTGTTCCTTATTTTCCGGTACTCCGCAAACCTGCTAACCTCCTGTAAACCAGCCTCAGTTAACCTGTAGTAGATATCCATCCTACCATTTCCACGTGACTTCAGCACCTTCCTGAGGAAACCTAGTTTCCCGTGCTTGCTCGTAGCAATGTCCAAGTAGCTTGATAAGGTTGCCGGCGTAACGCCAAGCCTTTTTGCGAGCTCACTCAGCGACATCTCCTTGCGCTCCGTTAAACCTAGGATTAGTAAGGCATCGTAAATGTACTTAAACGTTAAGAGATTCTTCGCGACGTCAAAGGATGTTTGCCTACCGTAATCAGTGTTAATGACGTCACTCAATGAAGCATCGATACCTTCACGCTGTCCTCCACCCAGTAACTTAAGCACCTTACGAACAAATTTATCCCCCTCCTCGGTGAGAACGTATGTTCCGTCATGACGACGCAACACTAGACCCTTAGAAATTAGCTTTGTAAGCGCGTCATACACGGACTTAGTCCTTATGCCTAGGGCTAGTGCAGCTTCCCTAGCACGTATACCTTTAGGTTTACTACCCATGTACAGTATTAGTTCAAGCTGGATCGTTGACTTAGCGAAATCCAGTACTGAATCAAGCTCCCTTAAAAGCTCTATTCCGCTCGCAAGTAATACACCACTCTTTCGTGCTAACGCGCACATCATCCCTCCCTACGTATTACGGTAAAAAGTAGCTAATAGTTGAAATACTCATGGAATCACTAGTTCGTTGGAAGAAAAGTTTTTGAATACCTCCTCTCCAGTATAGTGCCTATGCGGTAAGACATCTCCGTTAAAGTATCCAGTAAAACATGCATGCTACGTCTCTCAGCTAAGTACCCGTAGGATGCCTTTAGAAGAAGCCAGATACTCCTCGCTAAGGGAACCAGAAAATACACCCATCCTGACCGCCTCCTATAGAACATGTAAACGTAGCCTGGATGACTCGGCAACCTATCAGCTAAGGCCGAAACAAAGCTCACTTCACTATCGTCACCTACGTGACACCCAAGCATGCTCCCATCGCTAAGCAAGCATGCATTAACTATCAACCTACCGTCAACGAACATGCCAAGGAATTCCTTAGGTACATCCACCCCACTCCCCTACCAGTACGTCGCAGGCATTCATTAAAAAAGGCGAGTCAGCATTCCGCGGTCCTCAGAGTAATGCCTTGATTAGTTAGGCGTTCCGCGTAGTCGCAAGGCGGTTATGACGCACCGTAGAACCGCCGAACCGGTGCGTGCCTTATAAGCGACACGCACTCGCCTCACCTCATGAGGTGACACCTAACATGAACCTCAGGAGGAAGTCAAAGAAAGGCATAACCGGTATCGAAGCCGCCATCGTCATGATAGCGTTCGTAGTCGTGGCGGCGGCGCTAGCGTTCGTAGTACTAAACATGGGTATGTTCACAACCCAGAAAGCTAAGGAAGCAATACAGACAGGCTTAGAAGGAGCCACCTCAGCACTGCAGGTGGACGGCAGTACTGCAGCCCTGGTCAGCGCTAACAGCAAAGTCGACTTAATAGCTGTACCTGTTAAGTTAGCGCCAGGGAAGCAAGCCGTAGATCTAGGGGTTAACAGGACGTCAATATCGGTGTTGATAGCTGATGAGAATATAGCCCTAGAGAATGCGTATGCTGGAGCAATATACGTTGATGGAAGTAAGGTATACCTGTCGAATACTAATGGCACATATGACATAACGGCTAATCTGAGCGCAACGCAGATAAATAACCTAACAGCTATAGCTGACTACATAAGTAAGACGAACCCGTCTGGCCCCGTGGTATATGTAGTATTCATAAAGGACGTAAAGCCTGATACGGTGCTCCAGAACGGCGAGAAGGCACTAGTTATAGTGTACCTACCAAGCAACTATGCTCTGGGATCGTACGCATCAATAAGTATTGAGGTAAGGCCACCTGCTGGCGCGCCTCTGACGATCGACCGTACAATGCCTGCAACGCTACCAGCAAACTCGGTCATAACGCTCGGGTGAGGTAGGGTAAAATGATCATAAGTGTAAATAGGAAAATAAAAGGTGATTTTTATCTGAAGCTTAAGTTATCCAACATAATTTGCTTTGTACTTATTTTTTCCGTTGTATGTGTAGCCGTGCTAGCTTTAACGATATACCACATTATAGTATATCTACATCAATCACTGCCATACTGGAAGCTCCTAGGGGCATCACTAATTGCTGGGATACTCTTGCACTTTTCTCTAGTAGCAATGAAAGGCCTCGTAAAGGGGGTGAGAAGCAATTGAGGACTTCATTGATGAGGTATGGCCCTGTAGGTGCGTCGTCTGCAGGTTTAGTGTACGGAAACTGCTCCGCTTCCTTGTGCAGAGGTGGTCGTATGGGAAGGAAAATGAGAAGGGGGTGGTCTCGATGAGTGAGGCAAGTAAAGTAGAAACTAAGGCGAGAAGGGATGAGGATCTAAGTCAATTAGTTGAGGCTCTGAAGGAGGCGGTAATGGAGCTTAGGGAAACCGTTACTGAACTGACGAACCCTCTAAATAGGCTGACGTATAGTGGTGAGAGTGTTGAAGGAACTAGCAATTACAGAGCTAAGGTGGAGACCATACCATTAAGTAGTCCCACGGAAAGGAGAAGCGAGGGAAACAACGTATCGAGCAGTACTGATAGCGAGTTAGTTTCTGAAACCACAGCAAGCACGCCGGGCACCACGTCATCTGAGGAAAGAGGTAATCTGGAAAGCCTAGTGGGTTATGTATCGCCGAGAGCGACACGCTCGGCTCCCAGCGCCGAGAATAGGTTACGAAGAATAATGCGGTTAATGCGTGTTGTGTTCAACTTAAGGGGTAGGGTGCCGCCTGAACTACTCGAGCGCTACATAGAGATCTTTGTAGGCCTTAGGCTAATAACTAGGGAAGATGCTGACTTAGTTAAGAATGTTCTCAGGGCCATTAACGAGGGCTATGCTAGTGGATTAGGGCCTGAGGAGCAGATACTCCTCATGACGATACTCGCTAAGGGCTTAGGCATAAACGATGAGGCTCTAGAGGAGGAGGCGTTACGGGTAATTGCCGAGAACCTCGTGAGGAAAACTCCTTCCAGGGGTGGTGATGGGCCCCGCGGTCACCCGGGAGAGCCCCCCACCAATAAGGCGGGCTGAGGGATCATGAATGGGCGAGTCGACAGCGATAGTGCACGCTATCCTAACGATAGTGGGTGTGATACTAGCGTCAATATTCGCAGCTTACGTTATAGGTAGAATGGGGTATGTCAATAGCGTACTGTCTAACGTAATAAACAGTAAGCTGGAGGAGTTGCAAACCAACATTAAGATAGTGGCTGGGTTTTACAATCAAACGCAGGGCGAGTACGTAATATATGTAAAGAATGTCGGAGGTATTGAGATATCGGAGACGGATCTCTACAATAGGTCAGAGGTGTACATAGGACCATACAATGGATACCCCAGGATGTTCCTGATATCGAGCGTTGTATCATCAACAACCGCAAACATCGTTGATCTGGATGGTGATAACGTCTGGGATCCCGGGGAAACTATCGTGATTAAGGTTCCATACAATACCACGGGCTTAGGGGCTGTCGAGGTGAAGGTTGTTCTCCCGTCCGGCGCGTATGCTGAGGAGGTGTTGCCAGGGTGACAAACCATGCCAAGCGAAGTAACGATAACTGGAGCTATAGTCGCGTTCGTGCTCATGTCATTAATAGTTGCGGGCGTCTCACTAATAGTTACTGCAGTACTTGTACTGCATAATCAAGCAACCGCTAGCTTGGAGAAGGAGGCCCTAGCCGCCCATCAGATGATACTCGTACTTAATGGAACGATCGTAAACTCAACGGCGTTGAGGATAAACTTCACGGTAAGGGGCGTGTCTCTAATCCCATTAACAGCAATGCAGGTAGTGGTCAGGTACGTTAACACGCTTAACGAGACAGAGACATACCTACTGAACTACGGCAGCAACCCTGGCTGGTTGCTTGACGCGATATATGTCGGCAACACGACTCGAAGCCTTTCTTCTGGGGACTACCTAGCGCCGGGAGAGAAAGCCGAAATCACTGTAACTTTACCAACCCCCTCCTCCGGCACACAACCAATACTGGTAATCCTTGTTTCCCCCTCGGGCTCTAAGGGCGAGTATGCTCTGGGGTGATAGGGGTGAGGCGCGTCATAATTTCCACGGGAAATGAGGAGCTCGACATAAGGCTAGGGGGAGGGTTCCCGCACCCGAACTTAATGCTTATTGAAGGGGATCACGGATCCGGTAAGAGTGCCTTAGGGCAGCAGTTCCTTTATGGAGCGCTTAAGAGAGGGCTTAGGGGGTTAGTGGTAGCTACTGAGGTTACGCCGAGGGAGCTGATTAGGAGCATGAAGGAAATACAGTTAGTTGATGTCGACAAGTTCTACATGTTCGGGCAACTACGCATACTCACGCTTCATCTTAAGAGGTTTGAGTGGAGACGCCAGTTAGGACGCTTGATACTACCTACGCTGGCCGAATACCTAGAGAAGAACGGGGAACGCTTTGATGTAGCCCTCATAGATTCATTAACGCAGCTACTGACATACGCGAACACAAGCACCGTGCTGAATTTCATGAAGAGATTGAGACTCCTCACGAGCGTAGGGAAGTCCATGATACTGACAATGCATCCTAACGCGGTGGAACATACACTAGCATCTAAAATACGCGGGATGTGTGACGGGTACATCAAGGTTAGGAATGAAGCCATAGGTGGCAGGATACTGAAGGTTATGAGCATAGTTAAGATGAGGGGGATGCCCCCTGGAGCTGAGACCTCAATTACCTTCGATGTTGACCCCGCAATGGGTATTAAGATAGTCCCGATTAAGGCGGCTAAGGCGTAAGGAGGTGAGGCGTATGGCACTGAAGGTGCCTGTTCCGAAACTACGACTCAAAAGGAAGAGAGTTGAGGAAGTTAAGTTTAGCGCAGAGTGCAAACTACCTTACCATGAGGAGGAAGAACCGTGGTACTTGAAGGAGTACATAGCGCAGGTTAGGGAAAAGTACGGAGAGCCTGACTTCGTTGATAAGGTGCCTAGCGAGTATAAGTTCAGGAAGCAATTCAACGTGATCTACCCGGTCGGTGGCGGGATATTCATTCACGCGCTTAGTGAACGAACTGAGGGAGGATATGCTAGGTACATAGTTATAGAGCCGCCTAGACCTCCTGAGGAGATATTGCGTGAGGCTGAAGAGTTAATTGCGGCTAAAATACCTGAAGGCTACGTACCGAAGTCGCCGCAGGAGAAAGCCTGCATGCTGCTTGAGCTAGTTAAATCATCCTTCACTAGCTTAGGAGGCCCTAACGGAGGCAGGAGGAGGTTAGCGTTCAGGAGGCGTGGAGGCAACAGTGGCAACGGAGGTAAGGAGACGGTCAAGTACGTGAAGCCCGAGGAGTTACTTAATGCCGTGATATATCACATAGTCAGGGATAAGATAAGTGTAGGACTGCTCGAGCCCTTCATACGTGACCCGTACATAGAGGACATCTCATGCAGCGGATTAGGCAACATCTTCATAATACATAAGGTGTTTGGACCTATGGAGAGTAATGTAGGGTTTAAAAGTCATGATGAGCTCAATGCGTACTTAATAGCACTAGCTGAGAAGATCGGTAAGCCACTCTCAAACGCTAGACCCATAGTGGACGCGACATTACCTGACGGCTCACGTATAAACATAGTGTACGGGACTGACGTTAGCCTAAGAGGCTCTAACTTCACGATCCGTAAGGTCTCGAAGACCCCGCTAAGCGTAACTCAACTCATAAACTGGGGCACCTTCGACGCTAGGGTTGCTGCATACATGTGGATCCTACTGAGGGAGGGCATGAGTGGCTTCATATGTGGTGAAACTGCCAGCGGTAAGACAACCTCACTAACGGCCATGCTCGTGTTCATAAGACCGAGCGCTAAGATAGTGTCTATCGAGGACACTGCTGAGGTCATAGTGCCGCACCCCAACTGGACGAGGGAACTAACCAGAGATACTGGCAAGCCAGAAAGCAGCGTCACGATGTTCGACCTACTCAAGGCCGCCCTCAGGCAACGACCTAACTACATCATAGTCGGCGAGATACGTGGAGCTGAGGGTAACATAGCGTTCCAAGCAATGCAAACAGGCCACCCCGTACTCTCCACGTTCCACGCCGCCGATATAGACAGGCTTGTCCAGAGGCTCACTAACCACCCAATAAACGTGCCGAAAACTAACATGGATTCCTTGAACTTCGCTTGGTTCCAAAGCGCCGTGTACACGAAGCAAGGGTTCCTTGCAAGGAGAATGATTAAGCTCTACGAGCTAATAGGTTATGACCCCTCAACCGACAGCATCCTAGCCGTACCGGTCTTCGTCTGGGACCCGTCAACCGACAGGTTCATATTCAGCGGTAGGGGAGCAAGCTACCTGCTTGAGGAGAAAATAGCTGTAATGAAAGGCATACCTAGGAGCAGGATAAAGGAGATATATGATGAGCTTGAGCTGAGGAGGATGTTCCTAGAGGAAATGGTTAGGCGTAAGGTATTCAACTACTGGGACGTGTGGAAAGCTGTTGTGAAGGCTGATGAATTGGGTGTCGAGGAGGCCCTAAAGAGGTTGAGGGCAGGGGCCCTGCTATGAAGAACGTGAAGTTACCTAAGCCTAAGGATATAGTGCTAAGATCCTTAGTGATATCCTTTATTGCCTACGCCGTGTATTATGCTGTAATGTACGTTAAGATACCGTACCCAACGAACTACGTGATCCTAGGCACTGTTTCCTTCGCGTTATTCATTATTTTCTACATGCCTCAACTAATGGGCATAAAGAAGGAGAGGTACGAACCAGATATAGACTTCATATTCATGCTGGCGCACATGCTTTCAGTAGCATCAAGTAAGACGTCTAACGTGAACGTTGTTGGCTCAGTGTCTAAGGAGAACATTTATGGCAAGTACGCTAAGTTCTTCAAACGCGTTTACCTCCTAGTTAAGGAGTACGGCTACGACTTCCCGCGCGCAATGATGATAGTTAGTAAGGATGCTGAGGGTGTTAAGTACCTTAAGGATTTCATGGAAAGATACGCCGCCGCGGTTATGGTCGGTGAGGACATCGAGAGATTCATGGAGGTCGAGTTAAGGAACTCTATGAACACGTTTGAGTACATATACTCCAGAGTTATGGACTCCGTACGCGTACTTCTAGGAGTATACACAGCCGTTATGACTTCAGTGATATTCGTTATCTCCAACCTACTTGTGTTATCCATAATCTTCGGTGGTGACCTGACGATTATTTACGTGTCCTTCATAGGGTCATTCATAGCCTTGGTTGCTGTGCTAATCACGCTTCGCATAGGTCTACCTAAGGACTTCCTCGTGATTACGGGGAAGGCCCGCAGGAAGGTGCTTGAGGTGCCGTTCATGGCTGTACTCGCTGGCGTTGCCGCTAGCCTCTGGATATTCATAATGTATCTGTTTTACGTTATAAACATTGACGCATACCTCTTGATAGCGGTAGTTGGTCTACTCCTACTCGCGCCGGGCTACCTGATTAGGAAAATAGAGAATCACGTACGCCTAGTTGATGAGGACTTCCCCGTCTTCGTCCGTATGTATGGTAATAACCTCTCAATAATACCGTCTCCCTTAAAAGCCATTGAGCCCCTCACAAGCGTGGTTTTCGGGCGCATAGCGTCAGCTGTGAGAAGGTTACATACGCTCCTAGCCAATAACATTAGCTTTAGCGTAGCTATAAAGGAATTCGCCAAGAGTAGCGCGTCCGAGCTTGTCAGAAGGTCATCAGAGATAATAAGTGACACACTGAAGTTCGGAGGCAACACCTATAAGGTAGGTCTAATACTTTCTGACCTTTCCCTAATGATAAACAGGATAAGGAGACGTAGATTCCAAGTTCATAAAACATTCGAGACCTCTGTTTACGCGCTACACGTAACGAACATACTACTCATAACTTTCATAACGAGCTTGATGTCAATATTCGCTAGGGCGCTATCAAGCATTCAAACACTGATACCGTTCTACGCAATTCCACAGCCTATAATAATGTTACTCAGCTTAAGTACGGCAGTAGCATTAACTGTGATAAACTCCTGTGCACTAACAATGACGAATGGAGGGCTCCGTCACACAGTGATGTATTATATGGGCCTACTTTTGCTCCTAGGTGGTATAAGTGCCTACGCATCAAACATCTTAGTGAATGTAATGATGAAGCCGCTGAGTTCGGTGATGACTCAAGCACTACAGCCAATATACCCCACCACTTAGTAATATTAAGAACTTAAAAGCGGTCGAAGTTCCTCCACCAATTAAACTATGCCTCGCACCAGAGTAAGGCCCTATAATGTACCCGTAGCCTTAAGAACCCGCGTGTCGTGTGTGGCGGGCCCGCGGGGATTTGAACCCCGGATCACCGGCTTAGAAGGCCGGCGCCCTATCCTGGCTAGGCTACGGGCCCTCGCCAATTGGTGTTTTAGTTCCTTGGGTTATTTAGGTTTCGCTTAAGGTATCCCAGCAGATTTACTATTTGGTCTGGGAATTTCCTAAGGACTACGAAGCCCGCTAGGTCATATATCTCATTGGCTTCCATGAGTATGACATAGTCACTGCTAGCGACAACCCCCCTAGAAGCTATAACCTCAGTATCCGCTTTCGACGCTAAGATGACTTCCCATTGAGGGGACAGCGCATGTATCACCTTGGAATGCTCTGCACTCATGCTAACGGACTTGTCTAGGAATAAAGTAACGTTGTTGGGTCTCAGCTCGTCTGTCGCGTCCTTAATGAGTTTAATGGCATTCATAATTGATGGGGTTGAGAAGTCCCTGATCTTCATGCTTCTTAAATCCCTCACTATGCCGTCATCGCATAGGTAAAGTGGTAGCCCCTCAATGGCTGCAGCCACTGTCAGTAACACGTTATACCCGTCAATGATTAAGTGACGTCCTCGAATCTCGCTAACGATCTTTTCTCGAATAAGGGTAACATCATTATCACTGTGTATGCATCGATAAAGTAACATCCTCTCTTCCTTAGACAACAAGTACCTCGACGTGACTAGATTTAACGCGCCTCTCGACTTGTACCCTCGGTTAAGCAGGTATTTGTAATCGATTAGCGCATCAAGTAGCTCTCGACGCAGGTATTCTTCGGGATTTTTTGTCATGTTGTCTTACCTGTTAACGCTGTTAACTGTCTTCGTAGAGCATCACGTATGTTTTCTAGCAGTTCCTTAGTCGCTGGCTTAGGTATGAACCCCGAAGCATGTGTTGGTTTACCGCCTCCCCTCCCACCAAGTTCCCTGATGATTGCCCGCAGTAACATGTTAACTGGTGCCCTCCTTGCTACGTGTTCTCCTGCCGCGCACTCGATACGTGTACCGCTCTCTATAGGTTCTAAGACGAAGGCTATGAAGTTCTTTTCTTCCTTGCTTACCCTCAGTAATAGTTCGCTGGTGATTTCCTTATCTCCTATTTCTAGCTTAATAACGGAGAACCTTATACCGTTAATTTCCTCAGAACTACGTAATACTTTTTCACGCATGTACTCTAGGTACTCCTTCCTATACTTAGTTAGGAGGTTACGTAGCCTGCCTAGATCCTCAACTACGGCTTTAGCCTTTTGCAGAGCGTCCCCTCCCAGGATTCGTGAGACCTCTGCAATCTTACTTTCTAACCTCCTGGCGTAGGTAGCAATGTTGGTTCCGGCTACGTACTCCAACCTGACGACACCATCAGCTATTCTATCGACATTAACAATCTTTATCGCGCCTACCTCCCGCGTGTTCATTACGTGGGTTCCGAAGCATGCTTCGGCGTCCAAACCCTCGATCTCGACGACCCTTATGGTTGGTTCGAGAACAACCCCACCCTCATATAGTCTGAACCCATACCTAGCTTCGGCCTCGTACTTATCCATGTACGCTGTCTTAACCCGTAGTCCTTCATTAATGATCTCATTAGCTAGGTCCTCTATCTTACGGATCTCCTCCTCACTCAAGAGCTTGTAGTGAGTTATGTCTAGCCTAGCCCTATCCAAGCTTTTCTCTGCACCTGCCTGCCACACGTGTTCTCCGAGTACCCTACGGCACGTACCTAGGATGATGTGCGTTGCTGTGTGGTGCCTCATTAACGTGAATCTGCGGTGCCAGTCTATTACGCCACGAACTTTCAGTCCCCTCACATCTGAGGGTACGGGTCTCTCGAGTATGTGGACAACCACACTACCTACCTTCTGGGTATTAACCACGCGGAACTTGCCAACATCCTCTATCTCTAGGTAGCCCGTATCTGGGGCTTGACCACCGCCCTCAGGGTAAAACGCTGTCCTATCCAACACTACGTACCTGTCCCTAGCAAACAGTACTTGCCCGTGAAACTCCCTTAGGTAAGGATCTTTATGGAACAGTAGCTCCGTGGGGTTCAATGACTTGACCTTCTCAACAATTTCTGGCGGTAGCTTACTGACCTTGCCCTTCTTTATGGGTGCTTTTCCGTGCTTTGCCGCAACTATGGCGTAGAAGTTGGGCGGTACCTTAACATTCACGCCTAAGCGGGACGCTATCTCCACCACGAGGTCAGGTGGGATGCCGTGACTATCGTATAACCTCACTAACTCATCAGTGCTTAAACCGGTGCCGCCTTTCTTCAAGTACTTGTGGACGAGTTGCGGTGCTTTCTTTACAGTGTCCATGAATTTCCTTAATTCGTACCTGGTTACGTCATGGATGTAATCCATTCTTTCAGAGATCTGCGGAAATGTTCGTTTCCAGTACGTTGATTGTAACTGGAAGAGTTCGCTGATGGTGTCACCCTTCAGCATGTTAAGCAGTGTTAATATCCTGAATATTCTCCTGAGTACTAGCCTTGCCAGGTAGCCTTCACCCGTGTTTGACGGGACTATCCCGTCTGAGAGCATTAATGCGGCTGTCCTGACATGGTCAAGCAACGCCAGAACCATTATCTCCTTGTCGAGGTATTTCCCTATCTCCTCCTCACCTAGGCTTAATTCCTTAGCGACATTACGTTTCAAGATAGTGTACTTCTCTGGATCCTTAGGGTTGAGCCTACCCACGTATTTTATTGCGCTATAAAGCACCCTCTCAGGGGGCTCCCGCACGTTTAGCACCTTATGGTACTTATGCACGAGGTCGCCATATATGGCGTGGAAGGCTGTGGGGGCGCGTTGCGTGAACCACGCTATTCTCTCTATTCCGTACCCAGTATCTACGACCTTTATCGGCATCTCGCGGTATGACCCATCATGTTCCTCGTACATCATAAACACTAAGGTTGCTAGTTCCAGCCCACCCACCGCCACTTCGAATGATGGACCAGCGTTTCCTCCGCCTTCCCACCATGATTCCTTAAATACTAACTCGTTTTCCGGGATACCTATCTCCTTTGTGAAGAACTCCCGAGCAAGCTCCACAGTTTCGTCCGAGAAATATACCTTCTTGTTCTCGTAGTTGAAGGCGTGATGACCTCCCATTATAAAGCTCGTTAAGTGTCTGCCAAAAGTGAAGCCCACACTATCTAAGTCCTCTAGCCTTATGCACGGCTGCGCTATCACTAAGGGGTTGGCTGGTGGAGGGACTATGCCGGACGTCACGTGCGGCTGAAACACGACTATGGAGGCAATCGTGAGGTACAGGTCGTCCCTCCACCTAGCAACGACGGGATACGGCTCTATTACCTCATGACCATTTCTCTCAAAGAACCTTAGGAACTTCTGCCTGGCTTCCTCAACACTCAAGGGTGGGGATCTTATCTTGAGGTCAAAGAAGTAGTAGTCGCTGCAGGGCGCATCCCCACAGTTAGGCCTCTCGTTGAGAGACCAGAAAAATTCTCCGCAGATCGGGCATTTCTGTCTGGTATACCCACGTTCACGGAACATCTTAACTCTATAAATAGATGGATCTACCTTCACGATCCCTCCCCGCTCTGGAAATACCTTGGCTAAGACTTAATAATGATTAGGTACCGCAACGCGGGATGCGGACTTGAAAACCCTAGAACCGTTTCGAGAGAATACAAAGTAAATGAAGCAAATGAGAGGTAAGTTTAATATTGAAGAGGTTGAATGGGCCTTAATTCCTTGTTAGCCGAATAGTGATGATATGCCTTCAGCAATCTCTTCTTCGCTGACCTCCTTCTCTTCTTCCTCCTCCTTCTCCTCAGCTGGTGTGCCAGTAGCTACTGGCGCGGCAGGTGCTACCTGTGCGCTAACCTCAATGCCAAGGTCAGGTGCTTTCTGCTGTAACTGCGTTGCGAGGGCTAAAGCCTTAGCCATCGCTCTCCTGATCACTTCAACCGCAGTCTCAGGCGTTATGAAGCCAGCCTCTCCAGCTAAGAGAGCGGCACGGCGGTAAGCCCTAGCTATGATCTCCGGTAGTATATCAGGTAACGGTAACGCAGCTTCTACCGCGACTTCCCTCACTATACTTACAGCACGCAGTAAGTCATCTCTAAAGGCGTCCACATCCACCTTGAGTTGCTCCGCAGGTATTACACTTCCCTCTTCCCACACTACCCTGGGCTTTAGCTTGACAACTACTGGTTTGATATCGAGTTTCCTAAGCAATGACGCGAGCTCGGGTGATATCTCATCTCCTGCCGACGCTACCTTAGTTTCTTTAGCTATCCAGATAACGCCTTCCCTTACCTGCGTCCTTATTCGGAGTTTGCCGAACACTGAAAGCATTGGTCCAGGCGGTATTCCGGTGGATCCTTCAGGTACGTATATGTCGTCGCTCGCTATGTCTCCTGGCTTAGCGTACTTGGGCGCTGCTAACTTGTCCAGCAGTAGTGCAAGCTCATACGGATTCAGGTTCGTGAACATGAAGGCATTAGTACCGATGAGGTATTTCTTAAGTTCATCAACGTTCGGTATCCCCTCCTCGCGCGCTGCTCTAAGGAATATGCTGTTCTTGTATACCTTGATAAATCCGTACTTAGATAGCTCCCGCTTTATCTTCTTATACTGAGGCGTTGGGACACCGTCTAGGCTTATTATTGCTACGCACCTATACCTGCGAAGTAAGTCGCGTATTTCTTGAACTATCTGCTGCTTCCTCAGAATTGCTGGCCTTACCTTCTCCTTAGTAACCTTCTTAGACTCCTCTAGTTTCCGTAGCACCTTAAGTAGCTGGGCCTTGGTCTTCCCTTTCATTGCATGAACACCTCCACTGGCGGCCCCATAGTTGTTTTAACGTAAATGCGGGTTGAGGTCTCGAAGGGTCTCTTAAACTTTGTCTTTATATGTTCTATCACCGCCATCGCGTTTTCAGCCAGGTCTTCAGGAGACATGTCCTCGGTACCTATTTTACAGCCCACCCATGCCTGCTCTTTGTTCCTCAGCCTTACGCTATTAGTATATCTCCTAATGAAGATGCTTATGTCTGCGCTTATCGGTACGGGGATCGGGGCTTTTCCTCTGGGACCCAGCACTGGACCTATTATCCTACCCATCTGAGCCATCAGGTCAGCGCGTACTAACACCCAATCATACTTTCGTCCTAACTTCTTCAGCTCCCTCTTACTCATAGACTTAACCTCGTCACCGCTTAATGCATCTACGCCAGCCTCCTTAGCCTTAAGTAGCATGTCTCCGGTAGCGATGACTAGGATCTTCGGTGTCTTACCCGTGCCCTTTGGCAGGACTACGTTATCTCTGAACTTTACCTCCGGATCCTTGGGATCGACTCCCTTAAACACTACCTGGAGTTCGACAGACTGTTTGAAGTTCCTACCTTTACCTAACTCTATCGCTTTCCTTATGGCGTCAGCCAGCACTTCCTTCGTGAGCGGCATCCTTCTCACCTACCCTTTCTCCATTCTTCCTCGTATTTAAGCAATAGGTCGTCATACTTACCCTCTTCCACCTCCTTCACTACTTCCTTTGGTTCCTTACCCTCCACGGTCAGCCCTATGGTCGCGGCGGTCGATAGCACCGTCTTAACCGCCTTCTTTAGCGTTTTAGCTGTGAGGTCATTCTTTTTCATCAACGTAACCTTTACGATGTCCTCTAGGCTTACGTCCCCGACCTTGTTATGGGCGGGATCCCCTGAAGGCTTATCCACGCCCGCTACCCTTAAGAGGAGGGCTGATGTTGGTGGGGATTTTACCTCTATCCTGTATTCTTTAGTATCTGTGTTCACGTAAACATTGACGGTTACCTCCATACCCTTAAAGTCCTTAGTCAACTCATTTATCTTGTTTATGACTTCATCTACGTTGAGTCCGTACTGCGTTAGGGAAGGTCCGAGCGGGGGTGCAGGCGTTGCTTCCCCTCCTTTTATTCTTGCCCTAACCGTTTTCCACGGCATGTTGCATCACTTCCTTACTGGTTTTACAAAATCTCCTGGGACAGTCATCTCAGCCTTAAACGATGTCTCAAGCATATCGAGCTTAACAATGTTCTTCTGAACATCAACCGATATTACCTTACCACGCTGTCCCTTAAGCGGTCCTGAGATAATCTCGACTATATCTCCAGGTTTTATCTCCTCTATGGGTGGCCTGACCTTAATCAACTTCTCAACTTCCTCTCGGGTTAGTGAGCCCATTGCACGCCCCTTGACGTGCTTGATGTCCCTCGCTAGCTGATGCACTACGTGGAGCCCTATGGTCTCAATTACTATGTAACCATGTATTTCGGGCGGGACTATTATTGAGTACAGTCCCTTGGCACTGCTACCCTTAGCTATTGACTCGAGCATCATAGCTACGTTCATCTCCTGCCTGGCCGTAGTTCTCAGCACCACGTACTTAGGTGGCTTTGCCGCAGCCCCTTTCGCCCCTGGCGATTCATCCATGCCCTATCCCCTGAACCACCGTGAGTATTGTGTACACCACGAAGCCTATGCCTCCAACTAGAAATAAGCCACCAAAGGTTATCTTTAGGAGTAACTTATACTCGTCAGGCTCGGGTTTCTCTGATATCGCTAGTATCTTCCTCCATGTAGCGAAGAGCTCTTCTAGCCGCATTACCCCCACCAGCCTAAAACCTACTGACTGAGTAGCTTATTAAGTATTTCATCAGGGTCATACGGGGATAAATCATCATATCCTTGCCCAACACCAACATACATTATGGGTTTATTTATGGACAGAATTATGCTTAGGGCGGAACCGCCTCTAGCATCAGCATCGAGCTTCGTTAGGATCACCGCGTCCACACCTATTGCGTTATCGAACCACCTTGCTTGCTGCACGGCATCGTTGCCTGTCAATGCGTCAAGAATAAGTATTTTTAGGTGGGGCTTAACAACGCGAACTATTTTGCGTAGCTCCTCCATAAGGTTCCTGTCCGTATGCATTCTCCCGGCAGTATCTATTAGGACAGCATCAAGCTTAGAGCTCATTGCATGCAACACACCATCCTTAGCTACGGCCGCTGGATCCGCTCCATACTTACCCCTTATAAAGGGTAAGCCCAGCCTTTCTGCATGTAGTCTTAACTGTTCTTGAGCCCCTGCCCTAAAGGTGTCAGCAGCTACGATGACTGGTATTAATCCATGCTTCTTTAATCTGTGAGCTATCTTAGCTATCGTAGTAGTCTTTCCGACGCCATTTACCCCGACGAACACAATTACGTATGGCCTAGGTCCATCCTTAACAACGTCGACAATATCCTTACCGAAGACCCCTTGGCTGAGATACTTCCTTATTGCCTCTCTAATTCTCTCCTGCACTAAGCGTTCGGCACCGCCAAACCTACTGACCCGCAAACCAACGAGTTCGCGCTTGAGTATTTCCTTAAGCTTCTCTACGGCCTCTACCGCGACATCACCCTCAAGTAACGTAAGCTCGAAATCAGAGAATATTTCCTCGAATTCCTCTCCAGTTAATTCCTTCTTTGCAACTACCTCGCTTAGTTTCTTCGTGAATCCCTCGAAGGCCTTCCTTAGGTTTCTGAACATCCTACTAACCCCTTAGTGTGGGCTCCTCACGTAATTAAATATACTTCGTACATTGAAAAGCACATACCATGAATACTGTTACGTTCTTCACTCGATGTTAAAAGCTTGGGTTAAGATTGTCCAGCCTTCTGAGTCCGTGCCTGTGCTATAGCTGCATTAACGGCACTTTGCAGTTGCTTGTACATGGTTACTACGCGGTTAAGCTCTTCCTGTAGCCTTCTAATCGCATCTCTAAGCTCCTTCTCTTTGAGTGACAGAACCTCCATTGCCTTCTCCAGATCTAACTCCGCGAAGTACTCCATTCCTAGGTGAGCTAGCACCCTCTCCTTAGTTATTGGGGTAACCTTAATCATTATGTGTCCCCTGCTATCTGTAGGCATGAATAACTCACTCACATGTTCCTTACGTAATTCGGATAGCGCGTTAGTGCTTGCCTTTATCTCCTCCATTTCAGCCGTAACCTGATCTATCTGTGTCTGTATGGCCTCTATGTATCGCCTTAACTCAGCTAGCCTAGCAATGGCTTCATTAATGCCTATGGCTTGCGCTGACGCATTACTCAAATCTCCCATCCCCTTAGCGTGGCTAGGTCGCGGATGTACTTATACTTTGACTTCTCGGGCGGTATCTCGTATACTTCTAGGATCTTGATGTGGGCTCTCTTTAGTTTGTGTTTGCTTCCGAGGTCTGAATACACTTTCTCTATAGCGTCTTCCTTCTTGACTGCCCTGACATCTACTGTAAAGGGTTGCCACTCACGTAGCTTGTCTGGGCTGAAGAGTGCCACACCCTTTACCCTGAAGACCTTTACCTCCGTCACCTGTCTCACCTCATATTTAGGGCTTTCATGATTCTCATTATTTCAGGGCCTGTTGTCTTCTCCCCTACTAGGGCCCCGTAGTTATTCGCTACGAGGCCGGTCTTAATAAAGGCTACACCGAAATTAACGGTTCCCACATCCAGAGGGACTCCAAAAAACTCTGAGAGGCTTTCTAACTCGTCATCACTCACATCTGGATGAACCACTCCCCCCTTGCCCGTTATGACGGCCACGGATCCAACGGTAGGTATGCCAGCTATTGAGCCCTTCCTAAACTTACTGACACCCAGTATCCGCACCATTCGCTCTAATTCGTGGTCCTCAATCTCCTTGTGAAACATCACAGCCTTGTCATTGGCGAGTATGATGTTACCTAAGGCTGTGAAGACTGTGTGTACTACATGTACGTCTAACCCTATGTCCCTTAGCTCCTTAACCTCCTCTTCTTTAGCTAGGCGAGGTAACAGTATAGCCCTGTCATTACCGGCGACAAATATTCCTAGTAATGGCGAATCATCTATACTAGCTTCGATGACTTCAACATTGAGTGTGTCGCTAATTTTTCTCTTAACCTCGCCCTCGGTTCCCTTTGGAACTAGGGCTACCTTATTATTCGTGAAAATGTACACACCGATGTTAGGATTACCACGGATTCTCAAGGTGTCAAGCGGCATTAACACTACCCCTGACTTCCAGCCCCACTAGCGCGAACCTCGCCAGCCGTAACAGGTATTGCTAGGACAGCCTTGAGTATCTTACCCTCCTTGTCAACCGGAAGAACCCTTACTGACACTCTTCTGGGGGGCTTATCATAGGCTCTTGAAAAGATGTACTCATTAATAGATTCATCTATTATGATCTTCTCTGCCTTAGTATGCCTCTTTAGAAACTCCCTTATCCTCTTAATCGCTCTCGGAGCTCTACGTGCCCTGCCTGTCCAGTATAGCCGTGAAAGATTTATCACATATATCCTCTCATCCGGCATCTAGATCACCCCCAGACCACCATTAGATATTGCCTAACTTAGATCTTCTCCAGTTACGCATGCGTGGCCTGAACGGTACCTTCCTTAGGGTTTTTATCACTACCCACACCGGTATTGATGAATTACTCTTGAGCGCCCTAGCGAGGCGCAGTTTCCGTGCAACATGCTTATTGCGAGCCATCCCACTCACCTCTTCTCCTTAATCCTTATGCGGAACTCACGCCTACTTCTGGAGTCAACTGCGTACAAAATCTGTTTTAAGGTTTCCTCATCAACGATCCTTGCTAACTGTCCTGAAAGAGCCAGACTAACAATGTATTCCTCAACGGCGTTGGCGAGTTCGGGTCTCACCAACTTCACGTTAGTTAAACGCGCCCTAGCTTCCGGGGTCATTACCCTCCTCAAAATTTCCTGCTTTTGAGCCTCCCGCACTAGTTCTTCCTGCCTTCTTTTCTCCTCGGCTTGCTTCCTTAGTAGGGCTTCTAACTTCCTTCTTTTAAGCTCCTCCAACTCGGCGTCATAGTATTCATCACTCACTTCTTGGAACCTCCGTATTTACTTAGCTCTGGTATTTCCTTAACCACCTCTTGGAATACTTCACCAGCTATTTTATCCATTACCGACCTACCCTTAGGTGTGAGGACCCTACCCTTATTACCTTTCCTCGTAACGAGTCCTGCACGCTCAAGTTGCTGAAGTATTTTCCTGATATGCGAGCCGCCAGCCTTCCTGAAGTGGGGAGGGGCCGATCCCCTGTCCTGCAACCCTCCATAAATGGTCCTGAACCTTTCTATTCCTAGAGGCCTTCCGGCTATGTACAGCTTCCGCATAATGCTTGCTGCCCTGATATACCACCAGTCAGGATCTTCTGGAACCTTCTCCTTATGCGGGCCTGTCTTGGCAAATAATGCCCACTCGGGGGGTTCTACCGTACGTACATTCTCCTTTAGGTACTGGGCCAGCGCCCTGATGAACCTATCGGCCGGCACTTCCTTCACGTTCACCATTGCACTCTCCCCGCTCCTCAGAAACTACCCTTGAAGTTTTATTAAGCTTTACACTTACCGACGTGCAGTTGTCCTAGGGCAGACCCAGTAACTTTCATCACAGGGAGAGCCTCACACCTAGGAAGACTCTAGAACTAGAATTAGTGTGGTGAATAGCCTTATTTTACTTCCCAGGATTATCGTCTGGCTGAGTAGTGTTGAGCCGTGACAGTTACACAGGGGCTGAGAGGGTGGGGGTGGGGAAATCAAGCGTCTCTACGGATATCACGGTCGGTCTTTTCTACTTTTCCATAGCATTACTTTTCTCTGTGCTGGTGTCTTATGCGATCCTATCACTTACTCGAGGACCTTATATAGGCTATAGAGTGCCCCACTACCTCATAGTATTGTTTCTGGCGACGTTTCTTTCAACGCTAGTATTCATTGTTGCAGCTGTAATTAAGTACAGCAGGAAGATTATTTACGCGCTCGTATTTTCCCTGCTCTCAGTAACTGCGAGTTTCTACCTTTACGAATACTACATCGTTTCGTCCAGACATCTTAGCGTTATACCGTTACCTTGCATGCTCTTACTAAGTAATGGAACACACGCCACATATGTTGTGGATCTAGGGCAAATAGCGCTGATCATAGCAGTTCTGCTGACTTACGCGCTTCGCAGACATCGCAGAGAGGTAAGTAACGCCAGTCGAGATTGCTGAGGATGTACTAATTTATGAGAAAAAACGTGATGTTTTTAAGTCCTTAGAGATTGAAGCTATTGGTGCCGCGGTAGTATAGCCCGGCCAAGTATGCGGGCCTCTCGAGTAAGGGCTTGGGCCGGCCCTGCGTGGACAGCCCGTGACCCGGGTTCAAATCCCGGCCGCGGCACCACACGTTAACTCAGTAGCGTTCTCTCGAGCACCTTTACTTAGGTAGTATACCTAGTAACTCCTCACACGCATACGTGATGCGGGACGCCACAACCCAGGTCTCAAGGGGCTTAGGGTATATCGCATAGATACTTCTTGCCAATGCCCTCGTTTCCTCCTCGAAGTCCCCATGAGGAAACGCACCTATGACTATGGGGGCGTTGTGCTTAAGTGACTCAGAGCAAATCACTGTTGGGTTTCGAAGCTCTCCCCACTCACTTAATAGAATTATGTTATCAAAACCAAGCATCTTCAGAAGCGAACTCAGCGTTGCCGGCTTCACCGTTATTAAGGGCTTGTCGGCTTGAGGCGGTATTCGCCCCTCCATAAATAATTGCTCCATTAAGCCAACGAACCTATTATAGTTCCTAGGTATTCTAGTTGCCGGATCTATGAACAACACATAGTCATTTAAAGTATGCACATAAATCCTCAGCTTCCCCTCTAAGTTAAGTGGTGATGAAAGAAGCTCCAGCAAGGTAACGTGAACTATGTCTGGCCTACCCCTCTTCTCCCTCTTACTAAGGCGCTTCATGGCATGGTAATGCAGCGAAACATCAAGCAAGGTCTCCGTGGGTCTTCGCCCGCGCCTTCGCGCATTCTTAACCACTGCGGGGTGCCCAGCTATCTGCTGAGGCACTAGCTCAAGACTTGCCTCGGCGAGTATCACCGTAACGTGCCCATCACTCATACTTACCCCGATTAGATGAAAGTTAAGTGCTCTATAAAGCAAAGCGCCTTAATTTAACGAGTCACAACGTAGTTACGTGGGGAGGAAATAATGCGGAGAAAGTTAAGGAATGCAAAGCGGGACCTAGCGTATCAGCGAGCGTTAATACTGTACAACGAGGCCGTCAAAGCCCTCAAGCGAGGGATGACAGACCTTTCACGCAGGTATGTAACGCTGGGTCTAAGGCTACTGAGCAAAGCTGATGTTAGGAAGCCAATTAAGTACAGGAGGTGGGTCTGTAAGAACTGCTTAGTACCTTTAGTGCCGGGGATCTCATGCCGCGTCAGGATACGGAGAAATAGGAAACAAATTATAGTGACGAAGACCTGCTTACGCTGTGGATATGTGGTGAGGACGCCATGTCCAAGGGGAAAATTAGGAAATCGGAGAAAGTCAGGCGCGTAATCGCTGGAGAGCCGCATGTGCGGATAGGCAAGAACGGATTAACGCCCGGCGTGATCGAGGAGATACGTACCTGGTTAAAACGCGAAGGCGTAATAAAAGTGAGGGTAATGAAGTCCCTAAAACGAACGGGGGTAGACATCAAAGAAATTGCTCACGAGGTTGCCTCTAAAGTCAATGCCGATGTGGTCGATATCAGAGGTAATGTTTTCGTCATAATTAGGAAACAAACTAAGCACTAAACATAGGTGCGTGCCACGTCAAACGGGTTTCTACCACGATACCCAAGGACAGAGACAACTGTTAGGCAAGCGCAGAAATCACGCATATTCTGGCGCCCAACTTTATAATGTCATGAATAACTTCGGTAGGGAAATCGAACAAGTGTTGGTGCCGCCGCGGGGATTTGAACCCCGGACACCCCGGTCTTCAGCCGGGTGCTCTCCCGGGCTGAGCTACGGCGGCTCCGAGGATTGATTGTTTGAGTGACTATTTAAGTTTTACAGATGATTGCGCAGTGTTCATGCATAACCTAGGTGCGCATCACAGGTCGAACACCACTCTAAGTACCCAGCAACCGTCAACGTTCTTCACCTCCATTAGTGAGTACGTCACAGCCTTTACCTCCGTACGTATCTCGTGCCTAGACGGGTCGAAGACCTCACCCCACGCGCTTGCCTTATACGAGTATTCATCACCGATCTTCTCAACTTCGTGGACTTTGAATTCGGAGAAAACTAAGCCTTCAGCATCATGTAGTATTAGTAGGTCCTCCAACCACCTATATAGCACACCCTCCAGATCAACTCCTGTGCCGCTTAAATCCTTCCTAATAAGCGGGCGAACCTTGCTTGTGTCTGTCATTATCTCGAACATTCCTCTCGCCATCCACTCGAACGCCTCCTCAAGTGTTCTCCCGGTTGCCTCAACGTAAGCGTCTGCTGTGTGTTCAAGGAATCTGAAGTAACCGCACCTCATGATACCGCCCCAGCCTTCTTGGTAGTCTGAGGCGCTAAAAGCTTAAACCCCCTACGCCCTTAAATTGTATGGCGGCGGTCGTCTAGCCTGGTCTAGGACGCCGGCCTTCCAAGCCGGAGGTCCCGGGTTCAAATCCCGGCCGCCGCACCAGATCATCCTTCCAACAGCGGACTGCCGCAAATAAAAAATCAGTAATGACTTCTCACGGTGACAGGTAAATGCGGTCTTCAGCATTTCCGGCTCAAATCATCCGCTATGTCACGAGACCCTCTTCTCATCATATGACCGCATTCAATCAATACCTAAGAATCAGGAGATTTAACTGTATCCGCTGGGCATCCTAATTCTTGATCATGGGTTTATAGTAATTTTTGAAAATTAAAACGTGTGATTTATGCGTAGGCTTTTAAGAGAAGTTCTCCAGCCTCAGTTATGCCTGTACGACCTAGTAGTCCGTACGCCCGTAGCTGTTGCAATGTTTTCTTGATCTCATCGAGAGATATGCTGGTAACTTTCTTTATGTTGTTGTAAATTATCTTAACTTCCTCACTTATTAGAGTCTTCACATCTTTTTGCGTATACAGTTTCTTAAGGATCCCTATATTCTCTTTTATGATTAATAGCACGTTGTAATGTGTGGGCGTTATCGATATTCTTGACTTCAGTAACTCGTTAGTTGATGCCATCGATATTACGTCCTTTACTGCTCTCCCAAGATGCGTGAGTATCACCACGTCATTTGGTAAGACATCAACTAAGCCCTTTGTTTCTGCTTCAGATATTGCCTTAACAACACCACCTTCATCGACGCTTAATGTATTAGCAACGTTCTTCACCAGCTCATCTATTTTCATACCTTTCGCTGGGATCTTATGCACGATGTTTGCATCATATATCGTTAAGAAGGGCTTCTTGCGAATCCTCTTTGCGACATTTATGAGGAACCAGCCTCGTTCGGTTATGTCGTTGAATATTATGCCTAATTCTCTACCTTCCTTAACCCATTCTGCCTTTGGAGGACGGCCAGCTACTGTGTAAGTGGCTGACTTAACCGCGGATGAAGTGATGTTTCTGTCAAGGCCTCTGAGCTTGGAAAGAACTTCTAAGCCCACATCCGTTAGTTCGTAAGTGTCTTTTGAGCGCCTCTCGACTCTCTTTATAAGTTCCTTAGCTTCGAGAAGGTGGAGGATCTCGCCTAAGTTAACTCCGGGAACCTTATCCTTTAAGTCATCATACGTAGGTACGGGCTCCTCGGGCGGGTACTTCTTGGCGAACTCCTCAATTGTTTTCATGACTGAAAGTTCCTCGACGGATATGGAGAACGGCGCTATTACGTCCTCCATTTTGGTTTGCTCCTCATAGCTTTCGACAAGCTCCTTGCCCATACCAGTTGTTCTTGTTCCTGTTTTGAGGTGCATGCGCTCTAGCTCACTTATCTCTGCCTCACTTAGGTCTTCTCTCCGTATCAGGTCCACAATCCTCTCGTCTACCAGAATTACTGAGTCGTAGATTGGGGTCCTCAGTAGGGCTCGACGAACCTTCCTACCTACTGGCGTTAAGATGTACGTGCTTCCCTCCTGCGTTGGTGGTGATATCCTAAGGAGCCTGGTTGCCTCTAGCGCGTTGACCACGTTGCGCCCATAACCGCCGGAGTCTCTGAAGGCGATGAGTTCATCGAGTGGGGCCGGGCCAGGCGGTAAGCCTATGAGGAACTCTGCTATCTCAGGGGTTACATATATTAATGGACGCGCGCTTCTGTAAGCCTTTAATACCTCGGTGGCTGCCTTAGTTGTCCCGTTATTCCATAATCCCCTAGCTTCGAGCATGTCCCTCCATAGCTTAGGCATGTACCCAGTTAGCTCGGCAAGCTCAAGGGCGTAAATCACTGCTGAGTTTATCCAGGGATCTGGTATTTCGTTCTCTGGCACATTAATCGCTTCGAACGCCTTTACTATGTGTTGCCCGGCATGCGTTATTACGATGTTATCTCCGCTTATTTTGACCAAACCCATTATATGTAACTCCATTACTGTTCTAGAGAATTCCCTCCTAGCAACGATGTTCGACGCTGATAGCTTATCTGCGTTGCTCTCCTCTTTCAATTTCTTCAGTACTCTCACATGATTTACTCTCACGAACATTTTGCCTAATCACCTACCTCTGCCTCTTACTTACTTTTTACCTTCAGTCAAAAAGTTACCTCAGAAATCCTTAAGAACCCCTGAAATCTCTTTTAAGAGCTTAATACGCGTGACTTAGGCGATGTATGGTGAATGCTGTGCTTGGGACGGGAGCATTAAGTTATTATCTTAATACGTCAGTCTACGTTGGGCTTAAGTAATGGTTAGGGTGTTAATAACCGCTAGTGGAGGTGGGCACACAGGTTACGCTGTGGCTGTCGCCCAGAGACTCTACAATCGTGCCGAGTTGACGTTCATAATTCCTAAAGGGGATCAATGGACGGAAAGTAAAGTGTCTAAGTATGGGAGGGTTATTGAGGTATCTAAGCCTCGTGGGCCTAGGGATTCCACAGCAAAACTGCTGGCACGTATGCCTGGAGCCTTCATTGAAAGCCTTAGGAAAATTAAGGGCTCGTATGACGTGCTTGTCAGTACTGGTAGTAATCATAGCGTACCTCCAGCGATAACAGCTTGGATGAAGGGGTTCAAGGTCTACAACATTGAAAGCTCCGTTAGATTCACGAAGCCTAGCCTAAGTGCTAAGTGGCTAAGGCCTTTCAGCCACGTAACCGTACTTCAGTGGGAAGAGCAACTTAAGATCCATCCTAAAGGAAAGGTGTATGGACCGCTCTACGAACTTCCAGAGTATGAACCCGAAGATAAGGGTTACATACTGGTCACCGGTGGGACATATGGCCACAAGATACTATTCGACACATTCTCCAAGCTAGGCCTCAAGAACGTGGTTCTACAAACAGGGCGTGTTGACCCCGAACCATATAAGAAGACGCATCCATACTGGAAGGTATTTCGGTTTGACCCAGACTTCGGCCGCTGGATTGCGGGAGCGAGAGTCGTTGTAAGCCATTTAGGGAAGACCGTCATAGACGCAGCACTAACGTATGGTAAGCCTGTCATAATAGTCCCCAACCCCGAGTGGACGCTTACTGCCGGATGGGAGGACGCCAGAATTCTCGCAAAGAAACTTAATGCTGTAGTTATTGAAGACATAACCCCTGAAAACCTCCTGAAAGCCCTCGAGGAGTCCGAATCACGTAAACCCCCATCATACCCTGACGGGGCGGCGCGCCTAGCACAAGAAATACTTGCAATGACGTGAGGCCCCCAAACCCAATTAATAGGTTCTGGCGCCGGGGGCGGGATTCGAACCCGCGTGGGCGCGTGGCCCACCGGCTCTCAAGGCCGGCCCCTTGGGCCGCTCGGGCACCCCGGCCCCCGTTTTAGGAGTTATTGAGGGATAAATTAAGCTTACTGACTCTTTCGACGCCCCCATAACTTCGGGTACGTGTCTTTATTCATGATGACGCGTTTTGTTTTAATGGCTATTCCCTTTGTCGACTGAATTATCTGCTCGGTACTCATCTTAGCTATACCCGTAGCTACTAGCTCACCCTTTAGTGTGAATATCCCTACGGAATCGCCTGGTTTAATACCTTCGTGAAGCATCGCTATTCCTGGGACAGCTAGGTCCGCGCCGTGAGTTATTGCAGACACGGCACCATCCGTTATTATCACTTTAGGTAGGTGGGAGACACCGAACTCTACAGGGAGGATTATGTCGCTTAAAGGCTTGTCGTCATTCATCTGCTTCCACACGTAAGTGGCCTCGGATAACTCATGCATTGTGACTAAAGTTTCGTCCTCCTTGAAAGGGCCCGTACGTGTTCTCCTGAGTTCCCTCATGTGGGCTCCAACCCCTAGGATATCCCCTATATCGTGGATTAACTTCCTCACGTATGTTCCGTGCTCACATTCGATGCGCATGAGTACGAACGGGTACTGCATTTCCAGAATCTCTATGTTGTAGATCTCCTTTATTCTAAGGGCTCTCTTTACTGACGACCTAACGGGTGGTTTCTGATATATGCGCCCAGCAAAGCTCTTAATAACTTCCTTCAACCGCTCCTCACTCACATGTCCGTGTAGCTGCATCACCGCCACGTACTCCTTAGTTGAGAGCATCAAGTAACCTATGATTTTCGATGCAGACTCTAACGCCACGGGCAGGACGCCGGACACTTTGGGATGTCCCCTCCCCGGCGTTCACCGGGGAACTAGGGTCCCGCCGTGCCCGGCCTTCGTTAGGCCCAGCATTTTCTTGATCCACGCCACTACCTCATGACTCGTTGGTCCTGGGGGCTTATCGAGGTTTATAATGCCCAGCCTAAGTTTCTCGTTTAACGATCTCTCACTTGGTACCTTCCCGTAAGCTGGGTTCGTCGTGACCTCACGCTTCACTAACACAAGCCTGCGTTTTAGCCCTGCATATTCATCTAACTTCCTTATGAAGTCTAAACCCCTCTCTACCAACTCCTCACCCATAGACGACATGCAACCCTACCCTTACTTCGATGCACGTGTTAGTTTAAAAAGGAATTACTGAAGCATGCCAGGCAAGGGAAAAGACTTATGCACTCACCGACGGCTTAAGCGCCTTCGTCTCTAAGAACACCCTGCGCGATATCTTAATTTTCTGTCGCATGAAGTCCTCGAGGCCGGCTTCCTTGATCGCATTAAGCACGGCTTCATCGTCAGCCCCCTTCTCTATATTTACCTTCTTATCGAGCGGCTCTATGTGGTTAATGTTCACCCTTCTTCTCTTAACGCCTGTGAGGGACTTAGGCCCTGTTATGAGTACGAAATTCTCGTCTATGATGTCTACTATGACGCACTTACGTCCTGCTTCACGGCCCAGTACCTTAACGCAAATCCTTCCTACCTCAATCGCTGGCATTCCTTAACACCTACCCTTGTTTACGGGTTCGGTCTTTAAGCTTTTTCTCGTGGCCTCCCTTATGGCCTCAAGAGCTATGCGTAACGTCTCTTCTATGCCGTACGTTGCCGTATTTATGCAGACGTCAAAAACCGTTAAGTCATTAACGTCAATCCCATATATTTCTTTAAACCGCTTAGACTCCGATCTCTCACGCTCCATTACGTCTTTCAATGCATCCTCAAGCGACTTACCGTCCCGTACGGCTATCCTAGACGCCCTAACCTCCCTGGGAGCATAAAGATACACCTTAACATGGGCCAGATCCCTCAAGATCCATCCAGCTATGTGGCCATCTACTACTACACAGCCCTTCATAGCTTCTTTTCTCGCTTCGTCATCGATCATCCTATCTATACTGTAGTCTTTCTCGGCAAGTTTCGTGAACTCGAGTAAGGACATGCCTCTCTCCTTAGCTAACCTCCTGAAGAGAGCACCTGATGAAACGTATCTTAACCGCAATTCCTTGGCCAAAAGCTTGGCCAAAGTTGACTTCCCGGAGCCGGGCGGTCCGCTGACCGCAATAACTATCTTTTCCTCACAGTACTTTGATGTATTATCTGTCAAAAATTACCGCCTCGTTACCTAACCGCTCCTTACAGCTATCCTGTAAGCACGGGCTAGGCAGTCCGGGCATATTACACCGCCGTAAGGCCTCTCCGGCCTCTTCAGCGTTTTCGCTCCTCTCCTAATAATGTCAGGATCAACCGGTATTCCGCCTAGTAACCTACCACATATGGCGCATCGTGCCTTGTAGTGTTTCCTCCTAATGTAAAACACCCTGGTCCCGCCGCCGGGTAGCTTCCTTGCCACCCTCTTCTTGGCGTGAGACCTTAACCCCGGCCGGACCATCGTCGACCCCCTTGAGGGGTGGTATGAGTGAGCTAAAAACCTTTATCGCTGCATATGCGTTATTGCTTAAGCTTACTTAGCTTACTCACGCCAGTTAACTCATTATGTATGTATTGGTACCCCAGTATCACTGCTAAATACAGTATTAAGTCGTTTAGTTGACCGTTTATCGATACCCCCGGGAGGTTCAGCGGGGATGGCGGTAGAGGAAACCCGTACTCCACTGACGCATAATAAAGCACGGCTCTAGCAGCAATTAGGGAGGTAAATATTCCTGCCCACAACCCCATTAGGTTGAAAAGGAAGAACCTGCTCACGCGCCCACGCAATGCTTTGTACCTTGATTGAAGCAACCTGAGCTTTTTCTCCTTACGTGGCGGTGTTTTAGATAGCCTATCAGCAACTTCCTTAAGTTCCCTAACCACGTTATCAATGTTTATTTTCTGTGCGTAGGTTCTCACCAGGAATGTCCAAGGTAAAAAAGCCACTACTGCCGTAGCGACGTAGAGCAGTACTAACATCTCACAGGTTCCTCACAATACTAACTACGTGATCCGCGGCTACGTCGGGCTTCCCTTCCTCATTAACTATGAAGTTTACTGACGCACCCACTAGGGTTGCTGCTGATATTGCGTATACCCTCATTAAGTCCATTAACTCCTTAACTAGCTTCACGTCGGCGTAGTCTTTCCTGAACCTTGTCTTATCCCTTAACTGCCTAGCCACGATCTGTTCGGGCGGTGCCTCAACGAGCAGTATGCTTACCGGCCTTAACTCGCTTATCACGTGAAGCGGTAGTCCGGGCCAGAGGCCTGTGGGTGTCTTTATCAGGACATGCGTGTCAACGAAGCCCACGAATTCTTTCTTACACTTACTTGCTCTTTCGTTAAAGTACTCTCTAATCATTCTTCCTGCGGCCGCCTGCGCCTCCTGTTGGATGCGTAGAGGTAGCTTCCTTATTTCGTCTCTATCCTTGACCAGACCCTTACCCAGAAGGTACTTAAGCATGTAGTCACCGAAGTTTACTACCTCGACCTCGATCCCTTCGTTCTCTAGCTTCTTACGCGCTATACTTAAGACCGTGGACTTACCTACTCCGGGTAAGCCAGCCATCACTATTATTTTTGCCTCTTTCCCTTCACTCATGTTTTTACCCCTCACCTATTAGTCTCTTCAGTAGTGGATATGTTTCTAGCGCTCTCTCGTACGCTATCTGCGTGTACAGCTGGTACACTATACCGACAGCTAGTAATATCCCCATTCCTGAGCCGTAGACGTTGAATATGTAGCCTATAAGCGCTATTACAGCGACTATCAGTGAGCTTAGGATCGTTAGTGGGTAGATGTACTTAGCTAATACATTCTGCAGTAGTTTAGGACTCCTCCTGTGTCCAGGCATCTGCAAGCCCGATTTAACTAGGTTCTCCGCCTGAGCCTCAGGACCTAGACCTGCCACCTCAATCCACATTAGACCGAATAGTAGTGATAACCCTATTAGCAGAGCTGAGTAGACGGCTATCCTTATGGGAGCATAGATTAGTTCCAGCATAGTTCGCGGTGGCGCCATGTAGTAAACCATGGTTCTCAGCGCATTTGCCAGCCATGGCGCCTTATCAATGAGGTAGGCTGAGGCGAGGTTGTTGAACAATATTAGATCGGAGAATACTATACCTACTAACAGGATAGGAATGTTAGTTACGTAGAGGAACTGCAGGGGAACCCTGCTCTTTATCCCTGGTAACCTCTGCATCGTGACAGGTATGTTCACCTTCATCTGCTGTAGGTAAACAAGGATCGAGACGAGCATTATGAACGCTATTAACCCTGTCAACGAGGGTAGTGTTCCCGCGCCGGGCAGGTACTTTCCGTACAGGATCCTTTCTATATCCAGTGTCCCGTTCTGAATTGCTTGAATTACGTATGGGAAGAACCCGAAATATTCGTTAGTCCCCTGCACCTTAAGCGGGCTGAACATGTCGACGATTATTCGCCTGGCAACCCCGCCTAGGATGAATAGGCTTACACCGGAGCCTATGCCGTATCCTTTCTGTATGGCTTCGTCAAGTATTATCAGTATGAATGCTCCGACCATGAACTGCAGGAAGAGTGCTAGAGTAATGAATATGTTGAGCCTGTAGTACATGGCGAAGCCGAATCCCTCAACTGCCGCTATGATTACCGCCATGCCTTTTTCTGCTTGGGTGAATAGCCTTCTGTCGTTGGGATCCGTTAGATCTAGGTCAATGATCTTAGCACCGGCGAGTATCTGGATTATTAGACCCGCAGTCACTAGAGGACCTATACCTAGCTGCGCTATTGATCCCCTAGTTGACGCGAATATTATGTTAACTATTTGCGGCAGGTTCAGGCCTGGAACGTTGGGGAACTTAACTAATGGAAAAGCTAGGGTCGATGCGAGCATGTAATAAACGACTAATGCAAGAGCCGTGTATATTAATCGTTTCTTAAGGTCAGGTTTCCTCGCTGGCCTCGGCGGCGAAGGGAAGTAGTCACCCAGCTTCGCGAAAGCTTCAAGCCAACCCATCGTCCAGTCCCGTATCGGTTAAGAGGAGGTAATTAAAAGCTTATTTTCTGAGGACTATGAGGGCTTACTCCTCACCACTGAGTAGAATTACTTCCCCACCAGCCTCCCTTATCTTGTTTACCGCCGCCTCACTAGCGTACGCCACCTTAACCCTTATCTTCTTATCCACTTTCCCTTCGCCAAGTAACTTGTTTATTCCTAGAGCTGAGAGATCAACCTCGTAGACACCGTCAACAGGCTCTATTTCCCCACGTAATATCATCTCGTTGATTAGCTCGTTAAGTCGCCCCACATTAATTGCTTTGATCTTCGCCCTTATCACGGGGGGTCTTGTGAATCCATGCTTCCCGTACCAGTCTGGGAAGTACTTCACTACCCATGTCCATTTATGCTTACAGTAGCCGACAGCGCCCACACCACCTCTACTACCGGATTTCCTATGCTGGCCTATTGAACCCCATCCGTGGGTTCTGGATCCGCGTTGCTTGCGACTTTTCTTTCTTCTCCTAACCACCATTGTTTCTCACCACCTCCTTAAATCATCCTGCGAATCAGGTTGTTTATGTCTGTGCCGCGGTACCCTAACTCACCACCGGCTTTCACAGGTTTCTTTATGCTCTTCTTGAAACCCCCTCGCGGCGGGTGTAACCTAAATACTGGCTTCACTTTACTGTCTAGTTTGTGCCACTTTACCCTCCCGTCAAGTAAGGCATCAACAAGTTCATCTACGCCCATCCCAATCGCTTCTTTCAGTGATTCCTCCGTTATTGGTTTATTTCCTACGAGTCTCCCTCGCCTCAATATTAACTCCTTGAGTGTTTCCCTGTCTATCTCCCCCCACGTGACCCAGTCCTTAACGACCTTTAGCATGCCATCTATCGTGGGATCTTTCGGATAAATTACCGCTGCGAGTTTTCTCGTTAACCTAAGCATTCTTAAAGTTGCTTTAACGTCTGGTGGTACGTCAACCGTTCCCCGTATCCTGATAATGGCGTACAGCGTCACTGCATTACTCACCTCCTAGTCCAGTCGTATACCGTGACAAACTTATAGGTATTCTTGAGAGCGTCGTAAACAGCACCGACGAAGTTTATAGTGGTTCTCGTCTCGCCACGGCTCCATGTCCAAACATCCTTTATTCCTGCATACCTTAACACGACCTTAGCCGCGTCCCCAGCGACCAAACCCGTGCCTTTGGGCGCTGGTATTAACTTAATCCTAACGCTTCCGCACTTACCCATCACCGTGAAGGGCACGCTATGTGGCTCCGTACATGAGCATGCCCAGCTACCGCATCCTCGCCTCACGGGTATTATGTTTAGTTTCGCGTTCCTTATTGCCTTACTTATTGCTTGCCTTACTTGTCTTGCTTTACCAAGCCCTACACCTACGTATCCATCAAAGTTACCCACCACCACAAGTACGCGGAAACGCGTCATCTCGCCTGCATCGGTTTGTTTCTGAACGATGTTAACGTCTACGACCTCATGTTGTAGGTCGGGCAGTAGGTAATCGACTATCTCGGGCTCCTGTATGACTAGGTTCATGTCGAAGATTTCCTTGATGCTGCTAATCTTACCTTCCTTAACCATCCAGCCTAAACGAGTTCTGGGAACCCATTCCTCAAGCGAGGTAATCGCGTGCGACATCCTTAATCACCTGCCTGGAAGTAACCTATTATGATATCACGTATCTTGAGGAAGTGGTCAGGTAGTTCGCGTGGGTCTAAGCCCCTGAAGAGTAGTTGAGAGAACCTTCTCTGGAACTCCTCCGGGTTCTCTTCAGCTAATTTCTTTGCGTATTCCGCTATGTGCTTACCTTGTATTCTGTCCTCACTTGGGAGTACTTCCTCTGAAGCAGGCACCTCAACACCAGCATCCCTTAGACCCTTAATTGCGGCATATATGCGTGAACCGCGAACTGAAGGGTGAAGACCTATGTCGGGTATGGCGTACTCTATGCCTGCCTTCTTGGCCTTTAGTCCTGCAATTAAGCCCGTTAGGTATGCAGCCGGTGTGCTCTTCAAGCTACCCTTCCAGCCGAATCGCCTGAGCTTCTTGCTAGTGACCCCGACTAGGGTTTTGTCGCCGTTAGGCGCGAACTCTATTATTTGTACTATTATCTGGGTGTTGGTCTTACGGATAACTGCCCTTATCTTTTGTCCTGACTTTATCATTCTGTACCTTTTATAGTAGTTGGTTTTACCCTCCCTCCGCCTGCGTCTCGGCACCTTATACCTAGGTCCTCTCGCCATCGTTACCTCACCTGAATACCCATATCCGTTAAGTGGCGTTTTAAGTCTGATAAGCTCCTGAAGGTTCCGCCCTTCGCTAACAGGTATAGCCTCCTGTACGTCTTCCTATCAATGACACCATTATCGCGAAGCCACTTGAGGTACCTCCTAATTTTCCTGATTGTGTACATCCATAGGCGCTTCTCGTCCGTTCTAGCACCACGTGCTCCCTTCCTCTTGCCTGGTCCCCTCCTATGCCCCTTCTTCCTCTTGCGGTGCCTCTCCTTCCATCTACCGCGCGAATTGCGGCGGGCTGGAAGCACGTAAATAGCTCCGTCCTTTATTAGGCGCCGTATGTCCTCCCTACGCAACGCTGACTCGACATCCTCTATCCTCTCAGGATCGATCCTTATTCTCGACACACCTACTCCGAGCACTTCAGCCGCAAGCCTCTTCTGCATGCTTAAGTCCGTCATATTCCCGTCACCCCGCATTAGCTATGAGGAAACCTCTTTCCTTAGCCCTATTAATTAACTCTACCCTCTTCCGTGCACCGACAGTGGCACCTATGTACACAATAACGCTTGATGGATCCAGGCCCTCAAGCTCCCTTACAGAATGCACCACCACAGGCTTCAGTCCCTGAGGATGAAGACCACGTATCACTCGCGGGGTTCTGTACCCTACACTAACCACTGGTGGGTGACCCTTCAACCTTAACCTCATTGGGTTATCCTTACCTTTAGGTCTACGCCACTTTGGGTCGTTCTTGAACTTCTTAAACTTCCACCACTTATTGCGCAGGAACACTATTTTCTTCTTTTTCTGGATCATGCGCTTTATCTTCTCCCTATTTAGTGCGGTCATCATCACCCACCTCCTTACTCCATCAACTCCTTCTTGTATATGTAGATTCCATCAACGAATACCCTCCTGTCGAAACCGCGAATCTTTGTTGCCTGCTCTATGTTTGCTGCTGTCTGGCCGACCTCCTCTATGTTAACGCCCTCAACTATTACGTCGTTCTTCTGCACCTTCACCTTAACATTACCGACTATCTTGGCTACTCTAGGAGCGCGTTCACCAAGGAAGTTCTCTATCAGAACCTTATCTCCCTGTACCTTCACCGATATTGGGAAGTGTGAGTAGATGATCTTCAACCAGTACCTGTACCCCTTGGTTACACCAGTTATCATGTTCCTTATGTGAGCACCTATTGAATAAACAACGGCTTTTTCCTTCCTCCGTGCAAAGAATGTCTCCACGACCACTTTATTATCCTCTAAGTAGATACGTACCTTCCTAGCATGGCTGAAGTCCCTGACAATTTCTCCCTTAGGTCCTTTCACCCGCACGGTTTTCCCTTCGATACTTACCTCAACACCATCGGGAACCTCAATCTCGTCCCGCACCCTTACCTCCTTCACCATCAGCTACCACCCTGGAATGACTTCAGTATACGTACGCTAGGAGCACGCCCCCGATTCGCCTTTCGAGGGCTTCCCTGTGTGATATCACTCCCTCAGGTGTTGACAGAATTAATATTCCTATGTCCCTGGAGGGTAAGTACTTCCTTAGCCAGTGCGGCATCTCTCGTAATTCCTTGTACTTCACGGGTACTCTGGGCTTTATGACGCCTGTCTTGTTTATCCTGCCAAGTAACTGCACCTTTATTTTACCCCATCTACCGTCGTCGATGTGCTCGAACTCACCTATGTAACCGTATTTCTGCATGACCCTGAGCACCATAGCTATGAGCTTCGATGCCGGCGTTATTACGGCCTCTTTGTGGCCACGCATTTCGTTGTTCATTATTGTGGAGAGGGCGTTTGCCAGCGGGTCAATTACCACCATGGCTTACACCTCCTAACTATATTTCTTGAAGCCTAACTCACCTGCGAGTTCCCTGAAGCACTGTCTACATAGGTATAGTCCATACTTTTGTATGACGGCATCCTTACTACCGCATCTCCTGCAGACCTGCACGCCTCTCCCGTATTTCCTCTTTATAGGCTTCCTGAACTTGCCCATGCTACATCACCCTAACTCCTAGCTCCTTTATGAAGAAAGCTATTGCTTCTATCTTGGAAACCCTATGCCTGCGCGGTATCTTAGATCTCTTAACCCTCCGCCTCATTACCCTGTATCCTGGGCGCTCGAGCTTCACCGATATGTCCATTCCGAAGACACCTACGTTGGGATCGTACTTTACACCAGGAAGTATTATGTGTTCGCTTATCCCGAATGAGAAGTTTCCGAAGTCGTCGAAGCTCGATGCCTTAACCCTGCGTCCCACAGCCTCCAAAGCTCTGTTAAGGAACGATAACGCCCTCTCACCACGCAGGGTAACAACCACTGCTATCGGCTCCCTCTTACGGATGCCGAACTCCTTAATGGTTCTTTTAGCCCTCCTTATGGATGGTTCCTGCCCGGTTAACTCCTTTAATACCTGCTTAGCCTTCTGGAGGCGCTCTCCGGACTCACCTACACCGATGTTCACGACTACCTTAGCTATCCTGGGCTTTAACATCGGGTTTTCACTCCACTTCTTAATCACGGCCTCAATTTCATCCTCCGTAAACGTTACTGTTCTCTTCGGGCTCATACCGCTCCCTCCGGCAGCGTTATTTCAGGCTTTTCACGCCCTATAACCATGATCTTGTCTAGGGTCGTGTAGAACTTATTGCCCTTGAAGTCCTCTAGAGCAACCTGCTTCCTGTAGTGCCTCATTCCTTCGGAAACGCTTAGGAACTTAGCTACTCTGCCAACGTTCCTGCCACCAATTACTATTACTGTTACTCCCTCCTCTAGCGGGTAGTATTCTAGTAACTCACTGTCCGGTAAGCTTATCTTGACCGAGCTCATGGTTCTGTACGTGTCCTCCACAGGATTTGTGGGGTCACTGACCCTGATTAGCACATTCCTGCCGTCGTGTAGGTTGAGTTGGATATGACCTCCCTTAACCGTGGTTTTATTCTCTATTCTGCAAATCTTAAACGAGGCCTCTTCCTTGGGTATCGGTATTAGAGTCATTACCTTCACGGGGACTGGGATCATCCTGAAGTACTCTTGGGTGTCGATGATTTCCACAACGTCCATTATACCTACAGGGTATTTGTAGTTCTTTCTTACTCGGCCATCGACCTTTATGTGTCCTTCGACAATGATTCTCCTCGCCTCCCTAGCTGTGTCGGCTAAGCCTAGGATGTCACGTACAATGATAAGTAACGGTAATGAGCGACTTATTGGGTGAGGGCCTGCTGACGGCTTAACAGTCCAGGTACGCTCCTTCCTAAGAATAGGCCAGAACTCAGGCGCGGCAAGCCTCTTCAAGTGTCTTCTTGAACCCATTCGTGCCACTCTCACCCACCTCCTTGAGGTGTGCTTTCCTCCTTTTTAACCTCGAGCCCTTCCTTAACCCCCTCTTCAGATTTCTCCTTAGCCTCCTCCTCAATTATCGCCTCCGGCCTTCCCTTCCGCCTCTCAATTATTCTCCTTCTGAACTTATCGCTGAGGTCGAGCTTAACTATCATTACGTTCGAGGGATGTATCGGGTAATAAACAGGTGTGCCGTCGGCCTTTTTTATAGTTACTCCATCAATGTGTAGGGCTATTTTCTTGTAGTCAACCGCCACTACCTTACCCTCATGCCCTGTCCACTCTCCCCTTACCACGCGTACAACGTCGCCTTTACGGACAGGTAGTCTCTTAATACCCAGTTTCTCCCTGAGCTCCCGCACTAGCTTTGCGGTCATGAACTTCCTTCTAATGTGGTGAGGAGCATTGATCTGGGCAAGACGCTGTTTTCCAGGTTTTTTTGATTTCAGCGCCACCGCTCTTCCCCCACCTCAAACAATCAGTGATGCTATCGTTGATAGCCTAGCCCAGCGCTCGGCGGCTTCCTTAGCTATTGGTCCTCTTATCTCGGTGCCCTTAGGCGCGCCTTCCGGTGACACTATGACGCATGCATTATCCTCGAAAGCGACCCACACGCCGTTAGGTCTTCTGAAGGGTTTCTTCTGCCTCACTATTATGGCGTTCATTACCTGACCAACTAGATCGGCGTTCCCCTTCTTTATCGTTACTATGACCATGTCCCCCACCGTGGCGAATGGCAGTCTCCTTAACCTGGTCTTAAGGCCTGGAACGCCTATTACCATAGCTTCCTTAGCACCGCTATTGTCTGTTACTTTGAGTCTTGTGCCAACAACTATTCCGGGAACCCTGCGAACCCTACTGTACGCAGCACCGCCCTTCTTCTCCGGCACCTTAGCTCACCCCACTCTTAAGCACGCCTAGCACTACCCAAGATACTGACTTTGCCAGTGGACGTGTCTCGCCGATTAACACGACGTCTCCGGGTTTAGCGTCAATGCATGGCGGAAGGTGAGCGTGAATACGTGATCTCCTTCGTTCATACCTCATGTACTTCTTTATGTAAACGAGGTACTCCCTCTCAATGACAACGGTTCGCCTCATCCTAGCCTTAAGTACCTTGCCGACGAGTAACCCGCCACGCACCTTTAGGTGTCCGTGCCAGGGGCATAGGGGATCTTCACACTCCTTCTCCGGTGGATTTAACCCTTCATACTTTATCCCTATGTTCCTAATCCTGCCTGGCATACTCACATCACACTCCCGTATCTTTTCAACCTGTCTTCAGGCCTACCCATTATCCGGTCACCCTCGACCTCTACAGTGTGGTGGTCACCGAGTTTAAAAAGGAATACCCCGCCCACCTTGGGCACGACTTTCCTGTTACCCTTGTTATCCATGATGACTAACGTGTTCATGGTCTCGTCGATAACTTTCCCCTTTATGCCGAGGAAGGATTTGCTTGTGTGGTCCTTCACCATTATTTCCAGCCCTATTAATTCGTGATACACAATGTTCTTCTTACTTCTCCTCAAGGCTTACTACCCTTCTTGCCTTGAGTTGACTTTAGTTCCTCCTCCCTCATTATCGTGAGTATCCTTGCAATGTCCTTACGAACCTGCCTTATTCTCCCGACATTTGTTAGTGTCCCGAGATATGCTTGGGTTCTTAACTTTATCAGCTCCGCCCTAAGCTCCCTTAACCTACGCATTCTTTCCTCTGGACTCATCCTCCTTATTTCATCGGGCTTCAAAGTCATGCAGCTTCACCACCCACGCTCTCCTCACCAGGTTCCTTAATCCTAACTATATCGTCTGGCTCACCTGGCTTTACTATCAAGACCTCTATACCGTAGATACCTGGTTTCCGTAGTAAGTGTATGACTGCCCTATCAGTGAGGCGCTCGACGTGGTGCCCAGTCTTATAGACCTTGCCGGCACGTATCTTCTCGTACCTAGCTCTTTCCGAGGTTAGCTTACCACTGATTACGATCTCCACGCCAACTGCGCCCGCACCAAGAACTCTCCTAAGAGCAACGAATGCTGCCCTCCTGAAGTGGTAACCTCTCTCTATGGCTAATGCGAGGCGGGTCGCTACTATCCTAGCGTCAAGGTCTGGGTTCTCAACCTGGGTTACCGTTATTTGCGGGTTCTCTAGCTTGAAATATTTTTCTAGGATTTCCGTTAATCTCCTTATGGTTTGACCTCTCCTACCTATTATTAGGGCAGGTCTGTCGGCGTAGATGATTACCCTAGTTCCAAGAGGCGTCTTAATCAGCTCTACCCTGGAGTACCCTGCCCTCATGAAGTTCTTTGCTAGATACTCGTCAATCTTTATTCGGAGAATATTTAAGCCTATGAAGTGTGACTTTATGTCAACCATTCACTTCACACCTCCTTAACTATTACCTCCATGTTAACCATGGTTCCAATCTTCGGGGTTGCGCGGCCAAAGGCACGAGGTATCCACCTCTTAAGGTACCTACCCTTATGGACAGCAGCGTGAATTATTACTAGCCTATCAATATCTAGCTGCTTTTGCTCAGCATTGTTCTCAACGTTTTTCAGTAATTTGAGAACAGCTCTAGCGGCTTTAACGGGGTACCTACCTACCGGTGTCTTCCACCGTGGGAATCTCTGAGGTAATCCCCGCTTATGAGCAACCTGCAATTTATACCTAACATAAGGAATAGGGGTTCTAAGCGCTATGACGTCCTCAAGTAATTTCTCGGCCTCCTTCAGCTTCATACCCCGGATTATCTTAAATATCTCGTAGGTCTCCTTAAGTGAGACTGGTGCATCCCAAACCATAGCCTTAGCTACGCGATCTTCATCCTCCTTCCTCACCTTCACGGAATAGTGCCATACTGGCATCATCCCACCTTCCCTACTGCCTAAGACCTTTTTAGGTGGGGCTTATAAGTTCATAAGTTTTACCCACGCGTGTAGAGACCGTGGAATTCTTAAAACCGCTTAATGGTAGTTAAGCGTAGGTGTGTAGTTATGAGTCATAATATCCCACTGCAAAGGGTAGATAAGTATACGTGGGAAATACCGAAGGGTACCAAGCCATGTATGAAGGTACCGGCGATCATATTCGCTGATGAGTATCTCCTGAGCAAAATGAAGACCGACTTAACGTTAGTTCAAGCAGCTAACATAGCATGCCTTGACGGCGTCGTCTTAGCAACTTACGTGATGCCCGACGGTCATCAAGGCTACGGCTTCCCGATAGGTGGCGTCGCTGCCATGATGGCTGACGAGGGCGTGATTTCGCCGGGCGGCGTTGGTTACGACATAAATTGTGGAGTTAGGCTACTTTCAACCGAACTAAGGGCTGATGATATAAAACCGAAGCTGAGGGAACTAGTTGATACAATCTTTAGGAACGTACCGTCTGGCGTTGGGAGCACAGG
>Ga0256833_1000055_pt1 | contig 83190 bp, 81 predicted proteins | sample 356284metaG_FD_190535 | JGI IMG/M metagenome (GOLD analysis project Ga0256833, IMG submission 190535) | Hydrothermal vent microbial communities from Mid Atlantic Ridge, Atlantic Ocean - 356-284 | ecosystem: Environmental > Aquatic > Marine > Hydrothermal vents | place: Atlantic Ocean: Mid... | reverse complement strand
ACGGGGGTCGGCTGGGACTGGCGGGGAGGGGGTGAAGGCTGGCTCTTGGGAGGCTGGGGAGCAGGTTTAGGAGCCGGCTTAGGTTTTGCCTTGGGCGTCGTCTTTTTCGTCTGCACTGGCTTAAGTCTGGGTTTAGGAGCCTGTGGTTTTTTCGCTGCCGGGGGAGATGGCCTGGAGGCCGCCGGTTGGGGCGGTTGGACGGAGGGTTGAGGCTGCTGGGCTTTTTCTGTGGGCGTCTGCTCCGGGGGGACTTCTTCAGAGGGTTTTTCTTCTCCGGCTGCGGGGGGAGGGGGGAGCTTCTGGGCCATTTCCTCCTTAGCCGGCGGTTTCGGCCCAGAAGTCTTACCCTTGCTTGAGAGGAAGAAATAACCCCCTCCTATCAGAGCCAACAGCAATATTGCTCCCAGAACCACGGGGAGGAACCTGGTTTTCCTCTCTGCCTTTCCCTCTTCAGCTTCCAGACCGAAACTTGGAACCTTTACGGGCTTCTTTACGGGTTTCTCCTCTTCCTCCTTTTCCACCATTACCTTCTTTTCCTCAGGCACCTCCCTTCTGGGTGCCTTGAGTATCTGCACATCTATGCCGGCCTTTTTTATCTCCTCTTCAAAAAGTTCGTACATGAACTCCGCCACATCCCTGGCGCTGGGTATGTAGCCCTTGTAGGAGAGGAGGAATTTTTCTATGTCGTTTCTCATGTCGGAAGCCCTCTGGTACCTCCTGGAAGGGTTGGGCTCCATGGCCTTCATTATTATCCTCTCCACCTCCGCCGGTATTTCCGGCCTTACAGACCTGGGAGGCTTGAAGCTCCCCTTCCTTACCTTATCAAGAACCTCGGCTTCCGAATGGGCTAAAAAGGCCTTCTCCCCGGTAACCAGTTCGTAGAAGACCGTTCCCAGAGAGAAGATGTCGGAGCGGCCGTCTATGTTCTTTGCCCCCTTGGCCTGCTCCGGCGACATATAAAGGAGCTTTCCCTTGAGGGAGCCGGCTATGGTCTGGTGGGCCTTTATGGAAGCCTTGGCCACCCCGAAGTCCACCAGCTTCACCTCCCCTTCGTAGGAAATGAGGATGTTCTGGGGGCTAACATCCCTGTGGACGATGTTCAGGGGTCTTCCGTTCTCATCCACCTTTCTGTGGGCGTAATCCAGGGCTTCGGCTATCTTCATCACTATGTAGGAGGATATTTCTATGGGAGGAAGGGGCTTTTTCTCCTTTTTGATCTTGCGGAGGATGGTCTTAAGGTCCTTCCCCAGAACATACTCCATGGCGATGAAGTAGGAACCGTTGATTTTGCCTAAGTCGTATATCTGGGCGATGTTGGGATGGTTGAGCTTGGAGGCCACCTTGGCCTCATCTATGAACATTTCTATGAATTCCTCGTCCTCGGCTAAGTGGGGGAGTATCTTCTTCAGCGCCACTATCTTTTCAAAGCCCTTCACCCCCTTCTTTTTGGCCTTGTAAATCTCCGCCATGCCGCCGGTGCTTATCTTCTCAAGAAGTATGTATTCTCCCAGCACCGAGGGCTCTTCCAAAGGTCCGAAGGGCTCCTCCTCTTCCTTTATCTCCTCCGCCTCTTCGCGGATTTCTTCCACGGGCTTTTCCGACACAGCGGGCGTCACCGCTGGCTTTTCCTCCACCTTTTCCGCTGGCTTTTCCTTTATTTCTACTTCCTCAACCTTTACTTCCTCGGCTCTGGCTTCAACTTCCCTTTTCTCAGCCTCTTCCTTTTTCTTAAAGGCGGGTCTTGTTTTTTTCTTTTCCCCTAACCCCGACAGGGTTTCCTCCAATATCTTTTCAATTAAATCTTCCTCCTTGGGTGCCTTCCTCTTTTTGGGACGGGAGGGCTCCAGGATTTCCTTGAGGATTTCTTCAGGCTCCGCCTTTTCCGCTGCCGCCTTAACTTCTGGTTTGGCCTCTTCTTTTACGATTTCCTCCACCTCCTCAACTTTTTCCTCCTCTTCTTCCTGCTGGGCCATTTCCTTTTCCACTTCATGCAGAATATCTCCGAAGAGCTCGTCGGTGGTTATAAGTTCCTCTTTCACTTCCTTCATGGGTTTTCCGTGAAGGGTTTCCATCTTCATGGTGGTGGTGGGAGCCTTTTCAGGGAGGTATTTTTTCAAAGTGGAGAAGAACTCCTTTTCGTCCAGGGGAAATTCAAAGAAATAATCGGCACCGTAAACATGGAGGGCCTCGTATTTATATTTGGCTCCTTTGTAGACTGAAGAGACCAGAATAACCGGCAATTTCGTTTTTCCGAGCTCTATCCTTATCTTCCTCGTAAGCTCAAAGCCGTTAAGGCCGGGAATTATGGTGGAGGCTATCACCACATCGTAATTTTCTTCACCGATTTTTTTTAACCCCTCCACCCCGTTCTGGGCCTCCTCCACCCTGGCTTCAAAGCCTTCCAGGAGCCTTCTCAATTGCCTTAAATGATTTTCATCGTAGTCCACCAGAAGAACTCTTTTCATGCTACCCTCCCTTTCTATTATAGACATTATTGGAAAAATTGACAATAGAATTAGTATAATGGGGTTGTGAGCGTGGAGTTTACCCTTCTCCTCGTTTTTTTTCTGGGAGCCAGTGCGCTATTTTCCTCCTCTGAGACCGCCTTCCTCTCCCTGGACCGATTTAAATTATCCGCTCAGGCCAACCAGGGAGACCGAAGGGCCCAGGGAATAAGGAAAATTTTAAAGAGGATAGATGTTTTCCTGTCCACAATCCTCATAGGAAACACCCTGTCCAATGCCGCCCTGGCCTCCCTAACCACTTACATGATGGGAAAAATCCTCGGGGAAGGGGGAAGATCTGTGTTCTGGGCCACCGTGGCCTCCACGGTGATGATTTTAATCCTTTCCGAGATGTTTCCCAAGACGGTGGCTGCCAATTATCCCGAGGAGATTAGCTATAGGGAATACCCGCTCATAAGTTTTTTCGTCTTCCTTTTTAAACCCCTATCGGTGGCCTTCACCTGGGTGGTCAGGGGGATGATGACCCTTTTCGGCCTCGGCCCCAAGGAGAGCTTTTCTTCCCTCACGAGGGAGGAGTTGAAGGCCCTGGTTTTTTCAGGGACCAGGGGGCCGGAGTTTTTCATGCTCAAGAGGCTTCTTTTGCTGGAGGACAAGAGGCTGGGGGAGGTTATGGTTCCCAGGGTAAGGATGGTGGCTCTGGAGGAGAGCTCTTCCTACGAGGATGTGCTTTCTGTTATAAGGAAGTACAGGTTCTCCAGATACCCCGTTTATAAAGAAAAAATGGATAGAATCACCGGAATTTTAAATGTCAAGGATTTCATCTCCTTTTCGCCCCCTGGAAAGTTCAGATTAAAGGACATAATGAAGGCCCCCCATTTTTTCCCCATATACGCAAAAATAGAGGAGGTTTTTGATACCATGAGGAGGAAGAGGATTCACATGGCCCTGGTGGTGGACGAGTTCGGAACCGTCAGGGGGCTTGTAACCCTGGAGGACCTGCTGGAGGAGATAGTGGGGGAAATCTGGGATGAGTACGAAACCCCGGGAGATGAGGAAAAGATCAGGGAAATAAGCCCCGGGGTTTTTAGAATAAAAGGGGATGCGGACCCACGGGAGGTGGAGGAGGCCCTGGGGGTAAAACTCCCCAGGGAGGATTTCAGCATCTTCGCCGGCTTCGTGCTTAGCCAGATGGAAAAGGTGCCCAGGGAGGGGGAGGTCTTCCATTACGGAGGATGGAGGTTTAAAATTACCAGGATGATAAAAAATTCCATAGTTGAAGTGGAGGCTGAAAAGGAATATGAGGATAGTAGCCACCAATAGAAAGGCTAAGAGGGACTACGAGATCCTGGAAACCTACGAAGCCGGCATAGAGCTTCGGGGCACTGAGGTGAAGTCCATCCGGGAGGGAAGGATTAACATAAACGACAGCTTCGTAAGGGCCAAGGATGGGGAGCTTTTCTTAGTGGGAGCTCATATATCTCCGTACCACCACGGTACCGCCTTTAACCACGATCCCCTGAGGCAAAGGAAGCTTCTCCTTCACAGAAAGGAAATACACAGGATAATTTCAAAAATAAGGGAAAGGAGGCTGACGGTTATACCCCTGAAGGTTTACTTCAATAAAAGGGGGAAGGTAAAGGTGGAAATTGCTGTGGCCCGGGGAAGGAAGCTTCACGAGAAAAAGCAAAAACTCAAGGAAAGGGATATAGAGAGGGAAATGAGGGCCGAACTTAAAAAGTGGAGGTATTGATGAATTATAAAAGGGCCATAGAAGAGCTGAAGAGGGAAAGGAAGGCGGTGGTTTTAGCCCACAACTATCAGGTTCTGCAGGTCCAGGAAGTGGCCGATTTCGTCGGTGATTCCCTGGAGCTCGCCAGACTTTCGGCAGGGGTGCATGCGGAGATCATAGTTTTCGCCGGGGTTTACTTCATGGCGGAAACCGCCAAGATTTTGAATCCCCAGAAATTAGTTTTGCTCCCGGAAAAGGATGCCCGCTGTCCCATGGCGGACATGGTGGACGCCTCTAAGGTAAGGGAGCTCAGGTCTATGTATCCGGACGCCGCCTTCGTGGCCTATGTGAACACCAACGCCGATGTGAAGGCTGAGGTTGATATTGTCTGCACTTCCGCCAATGCCGTAAAGGTGGTAAATTCTTTGCCCCAGCGGAGGGTGGTTTTTCTTCCAGACCAGAACCTCGCCCACTGGGTTTCCCTTAACACCAACAAGGAAATAATCCCCTATCCGGGTTATTGCTATGTCCACAGGGATTTTGACCCGGAGGCTGTGGCCAGGCTCAAAGAGGAGAACCCGGATGCGGAGGTTATAGTTCATCCGGAGTCCAGGCCCGAGGTGGTGAAGATGGCGGACAGGGTTTTCTCCACCTCCGGGATGATAAAGTATGTGGGGCAGAGTCCCTCCAAGAAGTTTATAGTGGTCACCGAAGAGGGGCTTCTGGAAAGGCTGAGGAAGCTTTATCCGCAAAAGCAAATCCTTTCCCCTGGTATGAAGGGAGTTTGCACGGATATGAAGAAAATAAGCCTCCGTTCGGTATATCTTTCCCTGAAGGAATTGAAATACGAAGTAAAGGTTCCGGAGGAGATAGCCCAAAGGGCCCGCAGGGCCATAGAGAAAATGCTGGAAATAACATAATGGGATTGACAATACTTACTCATTTAAGGAAAATAGAAGGATGAGCGAGAGCAGGCTCAGAAGCGTTCTCAAGGCGGTAAGCTGGAGGATCTTAGCCTCTATAATTACCGGAACCCTGGTTTATCTCTTTACCGGAAAGGGGGAGCTGGCTGTGGGGGTGGGGCTCCTGGATTCTGCGGTGAAGATAATAGTTTATTATTTCCACGAGAGGATATGGCAGGCCATTCCCATAGGGAGAAAAAAACACCCCTTAGAGGACCTTGAGGTAAAGGGTCCCATAGAGGACGATGACAAGGAAAAGATAAGGGAGGTCCTTAAGGACTTAGGATATCTTGATTAGAATTAATAAATAGGAGGTTTAAAATGGTGAAAAAATGGGTGGGCTTCCTGGGACTTATCTTTATTTTTGGTTTTTTCCATAACCTTAATGCCTATCCCAAGCACAAAAGGCAGAGGGCCTATTATACCAAGAAGTACGAGGATCCGGTGATCAAGGAGATGCTGGAGAGGGACAGGAAGCTTCTGGAGGAGGAGAGGAAGAAAACCGAGGAAATTGACAGGAAATACAGGGAGCTCAAGAAGAAAAAGAAGAAAAGGGTTCTTCGCTTTTCCTTTGAGGGAGTGGTAAAGCCGGCCTCCCCCCAGGCCTTTAAGTACCGGGTATGGCACTTTCCGCCGGTGGCCCAGTATCTAACCGGAACATGCTGGGACTTTTCCACCACCTCCTTCTTTGAATCCGAGGTTTACAGGCTCACAGGCCAGAAGATAAAGCTTTCGGAGATGTGGACCGCCTATTGGGAATATGTGGAAAAGGCCAGAAGATTCGTAAGGGAGAGGGGTCATTCCTTCTTCGGCCAGGGCTCCGAGAGCGATGCTGTCCCCAGGATATGGAAAAAATACGGGGTGGTTCCCGCCTCCGCCTACAAAGGGGTTGTGGCCAAGGACGGACGCTACGACCACTCCCTTATGTTCCGTCGGATGAAAAGCTTTCTTGAGTATTGCCGGGAGAAGAACTTCTGGGACGAGAAGATAATCATCAACCACATAAGGGATATCCTGGATAAGTACATGGGAAGGCCTCCGGAGAAATTTTCCTTCCAGGGTAAGGAGTATACCCCAAAGGATTTCCTCAGGGAAGTTTTAAGGTTGAACCTTGACGATTATGTGGGATTTATGTCAACCCTTTCGGTGCCATTCTACACAAGGGGACTTTTTGATGTCCCGGACAATTGGCGCAGGGCCAAGGACTATCACAATGTGCCCCTGGAGGAATTCTACTGGGTTATAAAGAACGCCATAACCCACGGGTACAGTCTGGTAATAGGAGGAGATGTTTCAGAGCCCGGATACAATGGGTTTGAAGATGCAGCTATAATTCCGGACTTTGACATCCCTCCCCGGATGATAAACCAGAGCGCCAGGGAATTGAGGATTTACAACGGAACCACCGGGGACGACCACGGCATCCATCTGGTGGGCTATACCCGGGTGAAGGGATGGGATTGGTTCCTCATAAAGGATTCAGCCCGCAGCTCCCGCTGGGGAAAGTTCAAGGGTTATTATTTCTACCGGGAGGATTACATCAAGCTCAAGATGCTCACCATCTTCCTCCACAGGGACCCCGCCAAGGCCCTTCTGGCGAAATTTAAATAAATGTGCTAAAATCCCTATCCAAGGAGGTTTAATATCATGGCCATGAGAGGCTCTCTGCAGGACCTGCAGCTTCCCGACCTTGTCCAGGTAATGAGCATGCAGGGCAAGACAGGGAGGTTTGTTCTCAAGAACGAGGACGAAGACGAAATAGGATATGTTTATCTTGAGGACGGACAGATAGTTCACGCCGAGGTGGGAAATATAGAGGGGGAATTTGCCGTATACAAGATAGCCCCCTGGTCCCACGGCGAGTTCGTCTTTGAGCCCAATGTTACGGCTCCCAAAAGGACTATAAGAAAATCCAACGCCTCCCTTATGATGGAAGCCGCCAGAAGGCTGGATGAGTGGAAGGTGCTCCAGAGGAAGATAAAATCGGTACAGGCGGTGCCTAAGTTCATCCTGTTTGACCTCAAGGACAAAAGAAAGATAACCCTTACGCCGGCCATGTGGCTGGTGATTTCCAAAATTGACGGCAGGAGGAACATAAAGGAGATCGCCAAGGAAGTCCGTCTTCCGGTTTTTGAGGTGGGCAAGATCCTTTATGAGCTTATAACCGCAGGCTTGATTACCCTGGAAAATGAGTGAAGCATCGGCCAGGGCCACCTTTCAGCTGGTAAAGCTGGAGGAAGAGGAGGGGCTTTTGCCCCAGCTGGAGAGGATCTTCGCCTGGGTGAGAAAGCTTCAGGAGCTTTCCCTTCCCCATACCTATGCCTTTTATCCTCCGGGGATTTCCCTTAAGCTCAGGAAAGACCTTCCCCGAGGGTTTCCCGACAGGAAGGGGCTTCTGAAACTTTCCCCTAAGATAGAAAAGGGCCATTTCCTCGTCCCGAGGGTTATATGAACTTCTCCCTTCTTGAAATAGAGGAGATCCTTAAGCTTCAGGAGGAGGGCCGGGTTAAACCCCAGGAGGTCTGGGATTTTTTCCAGAGAAGAATTCAGCACTGGGAACCCAGAGTAAACGCCTTTATCACCTTGGTTAAGGACCTTAAAGGGAATGGGGTGGCCGTGGGGGTGAAGGACAACATCACCGTAAAGGGCCTCCCCACCACCTGCGCCTCTAAAATACTTCGCAATTACATAGCTCCCTATTCAGCCACCGCCTGGGATAGGCTGGAAGCCAGGGGTTTTTCCTTGGCAGGAAAGACCAACTTAGACGAGTTTGCCATGGGTTCATCCACAGAGAAGTCCTGTTTCGGCCCCACAAGAAATCCCTGGGATCTTGAGAGAACCCCCGGGGGCTCCAGCGGAGGCTCTGCGGCTGCAGTGGCTGCCGGCATGGTTAAATTTGCCTTAGGTTCAGATACCGGCGGGTCGGTAAGGCAACCTGCCTCCTTCTGTGGCGTGGTGGGATTTAAACCCACCTACGGAAGGATTTCCAGGTTTGGCTTAGTGGCCTTTGCCTCTTCCCTGGACCAGATAGGGATAATTTCCAACAATGTTCAGGATGCCGCCTATGTTTTTTCCATAATAGCCGGGGAGGACCCAAGGGATTCCACCACCTCCTCAAGGCCCGTTCCCAAGTTTCAGGATATGTTTGGCGGAGAAGGAGGATCCTTTACCTTCGCCTATCCAGGTGAGGAGGTCCTCGGTCGGGCCGAGGAGGAGGTGCGCAGGGAGTTTGTGGAGTTCATAAAGCTTGCGGAGAAAATCGGCGGAAGGGGGAAGGAGATCCCCATGACCCTTCTGGAATACGCCATTGAGGCTTATTACATAGTGACCAACGCCGAGGCGAGCTCCAACCTGGCCCGCTACGACGGGGTGAGGTACGGGACCAGGCAGGAGGCGGAAACTCTGCTGGAGATGTATTTAAGAACCAGAACCTCTGGATTTGACGATGAAGTGAAAAGAAGGATACTCACCGGGGGCTTTGTTCTCTCCCGGGGCTTTTACGACGATTATTACGGAAAGGCGGTGGCCTACAGGAAAAGGCTGGCCTCCTTCATGGAGGAGCTTTTCTCGGAGGTCGACTTCCTCCTTCTTCCCACCACCCCGCATGTGGCTTTTAAAATAGGGGAAAGGCAGGACCCCATAGAAATGTATATGGAGGACTTCTTTACGGTGTTCGTAAACCTGGCGGGCCTGCCGGCCATCTCCATACCCTGGAAGTTGCTGGGGAAGGGGCTTCCCATAGGGTTCCAGATTGTCTCAAGGTGGTATAATGAAATTGGTATGTTTCATATAGCTGAAAGGCTGGAAAGGGCTATAGATTTTAAAAATAAATTGATTCTAAAGGAGGTGTAAAAATGAAAAAGGGAATGGTATTCCTATTAGCAGGGGCAATTTTAGTCTCGTCCTTAGCTCTGGTCAGCTGCGGCTCTCCAGAGCAGACCCTCATAAGCCGCTATATTCAAGCCGTTAACATGAACGATAAGGATACCCTCACGAAGATCACCCCCAATCCCGTGGCCGTAAGCCTGACCAAGTGGAAGATTGTGGAGAAAACGCAGCCGCAGGAGAAGAAGGTTTCTCTGGCGGACCTGAAGAAGAAGGTGGTGGAGGCGAAGAAGAAGATGGACGACCTTCAGCAGCAGGCAGCCCTGGCCAAGCTTGATTTTGATGACTTCGCCAAAAAGTACGAGAAGTGGTCCAGGGCCATGAAGAGGAGAAATCAGAAGAAGTACGACGAGCTCAAGAGCAAATACGAAGACCTCAAGAAGCAGTTTCTGGCTGCCAAGGATGAGTACAACAAGGTTGTTGAGGAGTTCAACTTTGAGAAGAAGCTCCAGGGCCTTTCCGTGGGGGACATCCCGGAGCTGGAAAAGATGGCTGGAAAGGCCTACGAGGAGGAGATCCTCATTGAGGGTACCGACAAGAGCGGGAAGGTGAGGAAGTTCAAGTTCTATCTGGTGAGGTATGAGCTCACCAAACCCGGAGCCACCCAGCCCATAAGGGGAAGGTGGGTGGTAAGGAAGATAGAGGAAATCCTGCCCAAAGAAGGGACGACTGAAGAGGAAGCCGCCGAGAGCTCCGAGGAGGAGGCCAAGGAAAAGATGGAAAAAGCCGAAGGGCAGAAGACCCCTCCAGCTGAAGAACCGGTGGAGAAGACCGAGGAGCCCCAGGAGAAAAAATAGGAGCAATTGACTTAAGCCGGGGCCTTTTGTTAAAATAGAAGGCCTTTGAGCCGTTAGCTCAGCAGGCAGAGCACCGGCCTTTTAAGCCGGGAGTCGTGGGTTCGAATCCCACACGGCTCAGTGGCGCCCCCGTCGTCTAGCCAGGTTAGGACACCGCCCTTTCAAGGCGGCGGCATGGGTTCAAGTCCCGTCGGGGGCGCTTTTTTCCTATCTTTTTGGTATAATATTTTTGTGAAGTTTACCACTTACACCAGATATGCCATAAGGGCTTTGCTTCATCTCTCGATTGAGCATCCTAAATCCCTTCGGGAAATCTCCGAGAAGGAGAGGATACCTGAGAGGTTTCTGGAACAGGTTTTTCTTAAGCTCAAAAAAGCCGGCCTTGTGGCAGGAAAAAGGGGAGCCAGGGGTGGGTATGTTCTCACCAGACCCAAGGGGGAAATTACCTGGTACGATGTCATGGAAGCGGTGGGGGAGGCCATATCTCCGGTACCTTGCCTTGGAAAAAGACCTGAGCCCTGTCCTACTTACAACGAGTGCCTGGTGAGGAAGTACTGGGACCAGTATTTTCGCATGTCCAAGGAATTCTTTTCCAATCTGACCCTGGACCTGAAGTGAAGCTTTACCTTATAGCCGGCGGGAACCTTTCCAGGGAAGAATTTTTCTTCCGGGTAAGGGAGGCGCTGGAAGGGGGTGTGGATTGGGTTCAGGTCAGGGTGAAGGACCCTGAGGAGAGCCGCAGTATAACGAGGGAAATTAAGAAATTGAAGGAATATTTCAATTTCAAGCTAATAGTAAACGATTTTCCGGATGTGGCTCTTAAGGCAGGTGCCGATGGGGTTCACTTAGGGGAAGGGGACCCTTCTCCCGGGGAGGTCAGGAAGTTCTTCAAGGGAATTATCGGAGTTTCCTGTTATGACGATCTGTCCAGGGCCCGGAGGGCCCAGGAGGCCGGGGCCGATTATGTGGCCTTCGGTTCTTTGTTTCCCACAGAAACCAAGAAAAACTACAGAATTGTAAAGCCCCAGGTCATACTGGAAGCCCGGCGGGTTTTGAAGGTTCCCATATGCGTCATTGGGGGAATAAAAAGGGAAAACATAGACCAGGTGCTTTCGCTGAGGCCGGATATGATAGCCATATCCTCCGCCATATTTCTGGCACCTTCTCCCCGGCGGGAAGCGTCCTTTTTCAAAAGGAAAATGTTATACTATTTAAGTTCAAAGCCTTTAAAGGAGGGAAAATGAAGGATGCTCAGATCAGGGAAACCTTGCTCAGGGAGAATCCTGAGTTCAGGGAGCTTTACGAGAAACACAGGGAGTACGAGGAGGCTTTAGAAAAGCTCCTTTCCAAAAGGCCCCTCAGTCCAGAGGAGGAAATGGAGATAAAGAAAATAAAAAAGCTGAAGTTGAAAATAAAGGACAGGATGCAGGAAATACTGGTAAAGGAGAGGGAGAACAGGATTGGCTAAGGAGGGGTTTTATTTTGTGGTTCCTGTGGCGCTGGTTTCTCTGGCCTTTTTTCTGGGAGGTTTCTTGAGGGTTTCCGCTCCTCTGGCCGTCCTGGCCCTGGCCCTCGCCTTCTTCTTCAGGGATCCGGAAAGAAAGCCTCCTAAGGAAGGGGGAATTCTCCTCTCCCCCGCGGACGGAAAGGTTATGGCGGTGGAGAAGGTAGGCGAAGGCTGGAGGGTCAGTGTTTTTATGTCCCCCCTGGATGTTCATGTAAACAGGGCTCCCTGCAGCGGCAGGGTGGAAAGCATCCAGCACCTGGGCGGAGGGCATCTCCCGGCTTACAGAAAAGCATCGGAGAAGAACGAAAGGGTGGAAATGGAAGTGAGTTCCGGCCATCTGACCTTTAAAGTGGTGCTTATAGCCGGTATTTTAGCCCGCAGGATAAAAACCTATGTGAAAGAAGGCCAGGAGGTGAAGGCCGGCCAGAGAATAGGCATAATTCTTCTGGGCTCCAGGGCCGACCTTTATTTTCCCCTGGAATTTTCTCCTTCGGTAAAGGAGGGGGAGAAGGTGAAGGCAGGGGTTAGCATCGTGGCGAGGAGGGAAAATGAGAATTAAAAGAAAAAAAAACAGGAAGAATCGCAGAAATTTAAATCTTGTTTATTTCGCCCCTTCCCTTCTCACAGTGGCCAACCTTTACTTCGGATTTGTTTCCATTAACTTCTCCATAAAGGGCAAGTTTGACCTGGCAGCCCTCTTTATAATTTTTTCCGCCATCATGGACCTTCTGGACGGAAGGCTGGCCCGGGCTCTGCGGATATCTTCCCCCATCGGTAGGGAACTGGACTCCCTCTCGGATGTCATCTCTTTCGGTGTGGCTCCCTCCCTTATGATTTACCTCTGGGGTTTAAAGTTTCTTCCCAGACTGGGCTTTTTAGTGGCCTTCGTTTATCTGGTGGGAGGAACCCTTAGGCTGGCCAGATTTAATGTCCTGGCCTCCAGCGGGGTGACAGCTAAGAGGTATTTTGAGGGATTGCCCATTCCCTCCGCGTCCATGGTTCCGGTTTCCATCGTCCTTTATTTTAAAGACCCTGTTAATCATCCAGTTTTTATCCCTACCCTGGCCGGGGTGATTTTCCTCCTTCCCTTCTTGATGGTATCCAAGATAAGATACCGCAGCTTCAAGGACATAAACTTAAAGAGCAGGGAGCATTACCTTACCGTCCTTCTCTTCGCCCTGGCCCTTTCGGCCTTAGCTGCCTGGCCGAGGCAGGTTGTCTTTTACCTGACCTCCGCCTATGTTCTTTCATGCCCGCTTAGGGCCCTTTATCGCCTTCTCAAGAGGAAGCCCAAGGAGCAGGAGCATGGACTTCAGACCTAAGCTGGCTTTGGTAGGGGTTAAAAACATCCTGGGAAAGTCTCTGAAACTGGCCCTGGAGAAGGGCAAATGGGAAATAGGAGAGGTTTACCTCTATGAACCGGGTATCAGGGAATACGCCCTCATAGATTCCTTCAGGGACGAGGCCAAGGTGGTTAAGGCGCCCAAGGAGGAGGAACTGGCCCACAGGGACTTAGTCTTTTTTACCGTTCCAGTGGAGGATTCCCTTTTTTTCGCTCCCAAGGTCTCTGTGGACCTCAGCGGCACAAGGCAGGAGCTGCCCTTTTATGTGGAGGGAATAAATGAGAATAAGATAAGGGAAAGGAGGCTGGCCAATCCTCATCCTGCGGCGGTGGGGCTTTCCCTTATACTTTCTTCCCTCCAGGGCCTTTTGAGCTTCGCATCTTCCACAGTTATAGAACCTGTCTCCAGCGTGGGAGAAGAGGCCATGGATGAACTTTTTTCCCAGGCCGTTTCCCTTTTGAACATGGAGGAAGTTCCTAAGAAAATTCTGGGGGAGGTCCTGGCCTTTGACATTTTCCCCAAGAGGGGGAGGAGGGGAAAGGGGGGATTCACCTTGGAAGAGCTCAGGGTCTCCTCCCAGGTAGAGGGGTTGATTGGGGCTAAGCATCGTTGCCTCATGTTCAGGGCCGGGATTTTCCACCGTTATGCCGCTTTGCTTTACCTGGAAGTTTCCCGCAAAATGGGGCTTAGGGAGATGAAGGAGGCCCTTGAGGACAACAGGTATATTCTGCTGGAGAGCAATCCCATATCCCCCATGAAGATAGAGGAAGAGGAGGGATATTTTATCTATGTGGGGGAAATAAAGAAGGCGGAAGAAGGGAGGTTCTGGCTCTGGGCCGTTTTTGATAACCTTCAGAGGGCCTCTGTCCTCAACGCCCTCAGTATAGGATTCAGGGCCCTGCGATACCATGAAGAGAGTAGTTGAACTCATCCTTCCACACCGATGGAGGGTGGCCTTAGCCCTTCTTTATTCTGCCCTGGCAGCGGGTTTTACCGCCTTGGCAGCCCTGATCCTTCAGCCCATAATGGACGATCTTTTCCAGACCTACAACAGGTCCGCCGCCGGGTTTAAGTTCGGTAAATTCCTTCACCGCTTCCTGGACCTTTCCAATCCGGTGGTTATCCCTTTGCTGGTTTTCGCCGTTTTCTTCGGAAAGGCCCTGTTCACCTTTCTGTCCAATTATTCCATGAGGGCCCTGGCCCAGAAAGTGGTAAGGGACCTAAGGGAGGAGATCTTCAGTCTTCTTCTTTCCTCCCCCGTCCCCTTTCACGACAGGGTGCACAGCGGCCGGATTTCCTCCAAGTTCTTTTACGAAGTGGATGTTCTGGAAAGGAGCATCTCCGACGGCATCATTCGCTTAGTTCGGGAGTCTCTAACAGTTTTTTCCTTGGGGGTGGTTATCATAGCCAACAACCCCGGCTTTTTCCTCATTGCCCTCCTGGTGGTACCCCTGGCTGCGGTTCCCGTGGCGGTATTCGGAAAAAAGGTCAAGGCTCTGGGAACCCTACGGCAGAGGTCCGTGGCGGAGATTTCCAGAAGAGTAAACGAGGTACTCTCTAACATAAGGATTGTAAAGACCTTCGCTGCGGAGGATTACGAAAGGGAAAGGTTCCGTCAGGTGAACCAGAGAAACTATAGGGATAATTTAAAATTCGTCAGGGTTTGGACCCTTTCCTCGCCTTTTATAGAGTTCATGGGAGGTTTAGTGGCGGCGGTTCTTATATTCATTAGCGCCAAGCTGATAAGGAACGGGACCATGACCCCTGGGCAGTTTACAACCTTCATCGCTTCGGTCTTCTACATGTACACCCCCATAAGGAGGCTTTCGGGAGCCAATAACCTGCTTCAGGAAGGTGGAGCGGCCTTGGAGAGAATAAGGGAAATAATGGAGGAGGCGAAGAAATACCAGGTGGCCTCCGGGACCTACAGGCCCCGGGAGCTGCGGGGGGAAATAGAGTTTAAGGATGTTCATTTTTCTTATGAAAACGGAAGGGAGGTTCTCAGGGGGGTAAACTTCAAAATAAGGCCAGGGGAGACTGTGGCCTTAGTAGGTTTTTCCGGTGTGGGCAAGACCACCATTACCCAGCTTATCCTGGGCTTTTACTTCCCTACCAGGGGGAAAGTCCTTATAGATGGGGTGGAAATTCAGAAATACGACCTGAAATGGCTGAGGGGAAGGATAGGGGTCGTGACCCAGGATATCCTGCTTTTTAGCGAATCCGTGGCGGACAACATAGCCTACGGGGGGGGAGAAGTTCCCATGGAAAGAATAGAAAGGGCTGCCAGGGCAGCCCATATTCACGATTTTATCTCCTCCCTTCCCCGGGGATACAGGACCCTCCTCAGCGAAAAGGGGGTGAATTTTTCAGTGGGGCAACGCCAGCGTCTTTCCATCGCCAGGGCCATAGTTAAGGACCCAAGGATACTTATCTTGGACGAGGCCACCTCCTCCTTGGACGCCGATTCTGAAAAGAAGATCCAGCAGGCCCTTCAGGAAATAGTCAGGGGCAGAACTACCATAATAATAGCCCACCGCCTGTCCACAGTTAAAATGGCCCACCGCATACTGGTTCTTCACGAAGGAAGGATCGTTGAGGAGGGAAGCCATGGAGAGCTTATGGAAAAGGGAGGAGTTTATGCTAACCTTTACAGGACCCAGATGGAGGGATAAATGGAATCCATGACCGGATTTAGCAGCGGAAAGTTTTCCGGTCCCTCCTTTGACCTGAGGGTCTCCGCCAAGTCGTTGAACAACAAGTACCTGGACATAGTAATAAGAACCGGTTTCTTTATGAGGGCCCTGGAGGAGGAGGTCCGGAAACTTGTCAAAGAGAAGTTTCGCCGGGGAAGGATAGAGGTTCATCTGGACCTTATCTTCACCTCCGGAGAGCGTCAGAGGGTTTTTCTGAACGCGCCGCTTCTGGCCGGTCTCCTTTCGCAGCTAAGGCCCTTTATGGGGGTGGGGAAGGTTTCCTTAGACGGGCTGCTCCGTCTTCCCGGAATGGTGGAATATTTAACCGACGAAGAAGGCTTTTCTGCGGAGGAGAAGGAATTTATCCTTCAGGCGGTGGAGGAGGTTCTGGAGGATCTCAAAGGGGCTCGTAAAAGAGAAGGGGAGAAGATAGAGAAATTCCTGAGGGAAAGGCTAAACCTGATTTCCAGGAAGCGCAGGGAAATGGTCAGGCTGTTCGCCTCAGCCCAGGAGAGAACTCGCAGGGAACTGGCGGAGAAGATAAAGGAATTTCTGCCGGCCCTGGAGGAGGGCAAGTTGATTCAGGAGGTTTCCCACCTCATATCCAGGTTTGACATAACGGAGGAGCTGTCCAGGATAAAATTCCACCTTCAGGAGTTTCGCCGAAGCTTCAAGGACGGGGGAAAGAAGCTGGATTTTATAGCCCAGGAAATCCTCAGGGAAGCTAACACCATAAATTCCAAAACCCAGGACCCCGGCATAATAAAAAGGGCGATTTTGATAAAAGCCATAGTGGAGGAGATGAGGGAGCAGCTTCACAACCTGGAGTGAAATGGCGAGGATGATACACATAGGCTTCGGAAACGCGGTGATGAGCGACAGGATAGTGGCGGTTCTGGGGGTTGATTCCCTTCCGGTTAAAAGGTTAAAGGAGGCCGCCAGGGAAAGGGGGCTGCTGGTGGATGCCACCACAGGGAAAAGGGAAAGGTCGGTTATAATAACCGATAGCGGACATGTGATAATTTCCGCGCTGGCTCCCACCACCATAATAATGAGAATTGAGGAGGAAGATGTCCAGGGCTAAGGGTCTGGTTATAGTTATTTCAGGCCCCTCGGGGGTAGGGAAGACCACCGTGGCCCGGGAGGTGGTAAAAAGAATGGAAGGGGTGTTTTTCTCGGTATCCCACACCACAAGGCCACCCAGGGGCCAGGAGAAGCACGGCCGGGATTATTATTTCGTGAGCAGGGAGGAGTTTTTAAGGATGGTGGAGGAAGGTGAATTCTTGGAGTGGGCGGAGGTCTTTGGAAACCTTTACGGCACCAGCCGCAGGGAGCTGGAGAAAAAAAGGGAGCGAGGGGATGTACTTCTTGACATAGATGTCCAGGGGGCCCTTTCAGTGGAAAAACTGTTTCCCCAAAGCATAAGGATAATTCTCTTTCCCCCTTCCCTTGAAACCCTGAGGGAGAGGATAGACAAAAGGGGGGATACACCACCGGAACATGTGATGAAGAGGCTCCGCAAGGCCCGATGGGAACTTTCCCATTATCCTCACTTCACCCACATAATCGTGAACGAGGACCTTGAAAGGACGGTGGATGGGGTCTGTTCCATAATAAAAGGGGAAAGGCTGAGGCTCTCCAGGATGGAGGAAAGGGCAAGGAGGATACTTTGGGAAGAGTAATCCTGGCTGTTACCGGTTCCATAGCCGCATATAAGGCTGTGGAGGTCCTGAGGGAGTTTCAGAGGAGGGGCTGGGAGGTCCGGGTGGTTATGACCCGGGCTGCCACCCACTTCGTGGCCCCCCTCACCTTTCAGACCCTTTCCGAGAAAAGGGTAATAGTGGACCAGTTCAGGGATGTTTTTGCCCTGGAGCACATAGAGCTCTGCCGGGAGGCGGATGCCCTTCTTGTGGCTCCTGCCACTGCTGATTTCATTGCGAAGATGGCCGCTGGCCTGGCCGACGATTTCCCCTCCTCCCTTTACCTTGCCTGTAAAAAACCGGTTTTCGTAGCCCCGGCCATGAACGAGGGCATGCTGATGCACCCTGCCACCCGGAGAAACCTTGAAATCCTGAGGGAGCATGGCGTAAGGATAATAGAGCCGGAGGAGGGTCCCCTGGCCTGCGAGGAAGAGGGGCTGGGAAGGCTGGCGGAGCCTGCCAGGGTGGTTTTTCAGGTTCTTTCATCCTTAGGAAGCAGGCTCAGGGGAAGGAAGGTTCTGGTCACCGCAGGACCAACCAGGGAGTTTATAGACGAGGTGAGGTTTATATCCAATCCCTCCACCGGGAAGCAGGGGCTTGCTATAGCCCACCAGGCAGCCCTGATGGGGGCTGAAGTTCATCTCCTGCTTTCCTCTGCTTCACCCTTCAGGTCCATGGTTTCCTATGAGACCTTCACCAGCGGAGAGGAACTCAGGGAAAGACTGAAGGGAAAGGATTACGACCTTCTCTTCATGACAGCGGCGGTGGGGGACTTCAGGCCGGCAAAAACTAAGGGAGGGAAGCTCCGCCGGCAGGGCCGCCTCACCCTTGATTTGGAGGCCACACCGGACATCCTGGCCGAAATTTGTAGCAGCAAGAGGCCGGGCCAATTTGTGGTAGCCTTTGCCGCCGAGACGGAGGATTTCCTCCAGAGGGCCAAGAAAAAACTGGGTAAGAAAGGAGCGGATGCCATCTTCGTAAATCCTGTTGGCCGGGGGGTAGGATTTGGTCAGGACGAGAATCGGGGATGGCTGATTTTCAGGGACGGAAGCATCCACGAAATTCCACCTTCTTCCAAGGAGGAGGTGGCCAGAAGGATAATAGAGCTTGTTATTGAAAAGGAGGAAATATGAAAAGAACCCTCGTCCTGTTTTTGACTTTAGCCGTGGGCCTCGTCCTGTCTGCCGGGCTTATGGCTCAGAAGTTTAAAAACCTCGCCCTTACCCCTCCCATGGGATGGAACAGCTGGAACTGCTTTGGGCCCAACATCAACGAAGAGCTTATTAAAGAAATTGCCGATGCCATGGTTTCCACCGGCATGAGGGATGCGGGATATGTTTATTTAGTTATTGACGACGGCTGGCAGTGGAAGAGGGATGAAGAAGGCAACATAATACCCAATCCGAAGAAATTCCCCCACGGCATGAAAGCCCTGGCGGATTATGTGCATTCTAAGGGCTTGAAGTTCGGCATATACTCCGATGCCGGAAGAAAGACATGCCAGGGGCTTCCGGGCAGCCGCGGCTACGAATATCAGGATGCCAGGACCTATGCGGGGTGGGGGGTGGATTACCTTAAATACGATTGGTGTTATCACGGCAAGCAGAACGCCGAGGCGTCCTACAAACTTATGAGGGATGCCCTTTACAGGGCCGGAAGACCCATAGTTTTCAGCATCTGCGAATGGGGAACCACAAAGCCCTGGACCTGGGCCAAGGATATAGGACATCTATGGAGAACCACCGAGGACATACAGGACTGCTGGGACTGCGTCAACGAGTGGGGAGGAATGGGCTGGACCCTCATCCTTGATAAACAGGTGGGCCTTGAGAGTTATGCAGGCCCTGGCCACTGGAATGATCCCGACATGCTGGAGGTGGGAAACGGTGGAATGACCCTCAACGAATACAGGGCCCACTTCAGCATGTGGTGTATGCTGGCTGCCCCTCTTATGGCAGGCAACGATATAAGGAAGATGACTGCGGAAATAAAGGAGATTCTGCTCAACAGGGAGGTTATAGCCGTGGACCAGGATCCCCTGGGGAGACAGGGAATAAAGCTTACAGACATAGGGGATTACGAGATATGGGCCAAGGAACTCGCGGGAGGGGAACTGGCGGTGGCGCTGCTCAACAGGGGAACTGTTCCCGTGAACGCTGTCCTTCGCTGGGGGTATTTCTTGAGAAAATTCAAGATGAGGGGAGTTTACAAAATAAGGGACCTCTGGAAACACAAATTTGTGGGCACCACCTCTCGTAAACTAAAGGTTAAAGTTCCTCCCCACGATGTAATTATGCTCAGACTGGTGAAGGCCCGTTAATCTTCGGTCTTTTTCATCTGCTGCTTTACCTTCTGGAACCAGCGCAGCCTTCTGGCCATTTCCCTTTCAAACCCCCTCTCTATGGGGTAGTAAAACCTCCATACCTTTCCCCGGGGAAAGCATTCCATGGGGGTGGTTCCCTGGGGGAAGTCGTGGGCGTAGAGATAACCTTTTCCAAAGCCCTCCTCCTTCATCAAGCGGGTGGCGGGGTTCCTCAGATGTAGGGGGACCGGAAGATGGGATGTTTCCCTGGCGGTCTTTTTCGCCTTCGTCCACGCCCTGTAGGCGGAGTTGCTCTTTGGGGCCAAGGCTACATAAATGGTGGCGTAGGCCACCACCAGGTCCCCCTCCGGAGAGCCAAGGAATTCGTAGGCCTTTAGGGCCTCTGTGGCTATTAAAAAGGCCTGGGGGTCCGCAAAACTCACATCCTCCACCGATGCCATAATCAGCCTTCTCAGGATGGGTCCCATGTCCTCGCCGACCTCCAGCATCCTGGCCAGCCAGTAAAGGGCGGCATCCGGGTCCGAGTTCCTTAGGGATTTGTGGTAGGCGGAAAGCATGTCGTAGTGATAATCCCCGGCCTTGTCGTAAAGGAGGTGTTTTTCCCCGGCCGCTTCTTCCACATGGGAAACTTTTATGGTTTTTCCCTTAGCCAGACTGTGGGCGGCTTCTAAGGTAGCCAAGGCTACCCTGGCATCTCCCCCGCTGATTCTCACCAATTTCTCCAGGGCTTCCGGCTCTATTCTGGCCTTCAACTCCAGCAGTCCCCTCTCCAAGATCTTTTTAATGTCCCCGGGAGCCAGGGGCTCAAATCTAAAGACCTTCATTCTGGACAGCAGAGGGGATATGACCTCAAAGGAGGGGTTTTCCGTGGTGGTGGCTATTAGAATTACTCTGCCTTCTTCTAAGTAGGGAAGGAAGGCGGCCTGCTGGGCCTTGTTGTAGCGGTGAATTTCGTCAAGAAAGAGCAGCTTGGGCCCCAGGAGGTCTTCCCCCTCCATGGCCTTTTTCACCTCGGAGATGGAGTGAAGCACTGCGGAGAAATAATAAGGCTCAAGATGCCACTGACGGGCCAGAATCCTGGCTGCGGTGGTTTTTCCGCTCCCCGGTGGACCCCACAGGATAAGGGAAGTAGGGGGAAGGTGACGAAGAACCCTCACCACCTTCCCCTGACCGACGAAGTCCTCCCAGCCTTCAGGTCTTAATCTTTCCGGTAAAGGCCTCGTTATTTTTTCTTCTCCTCCTTTTTCTTCTTCCAGGCCTTTACATCTTCGGGGAATATGTCGGAGAGCTTCTTGTCAAACTTAAGAAGGTAGCTCAGACCGGAGGTTCTGCCCACGAGCTTTCCGTCCATTTCTCCGAATTCCACCCTCCGGGTTTTTTTCTCAAGCTGGAAATCCACCAGCACTTCCGGCTTAAATCCAGAAGGCCTGTCTATGAAATCCTGGGCCTGAAGGTCCTCAATGCTCCTAAGGAATCCCTCCACCTTCTCCCCATCCAAAGGAGCCTTGAAGGGCTTCAGGGCTTCCCACTCCTTGCCCTTCTTCCTGGCCTGGAAGACCTCCTTTCCCCTTTTCCAGGTAAATCCCTTAACATCAAAGCTGTAAAACTTCACCAGCTTTTTCTCCCTGAACTCCCTGGGGTCTTTGTCAAAGCTATCAAAGAGACTCTCTTCCACCTCCACTATCATGTTGTCCTTCAGGAGGTAAACTTTATCGTCCTTTTTCTTGAGTTTTAGCTCTATGGGTTGGTTTTTGTCCTTCAGGAAAACCTTTACTACAAGATCAGGTTTGTCCAGACCGTATTCCTTTATTTCCTTTTCCCCGGCGGAGTCCTTCACGAAGAATTTGGCGTCGGTCCCAGTGAGGGTATAGAGGAGGTCCTCGCACTTGTAATTGTCCGCCATGGATTTCACCGGCTCGGTCATCCACCAGTCGTCGCCCTTCTTCACTAGGGTATAGGAACGCTTTCCCTGGACCTGAATTTTCCCGGCCCGGGATTCGTCAAATCTGGCTATCTTTTTATCCCTGTAATCCGAGGGAGCCTTCAGGGCAAGGTCAGTAAAGAGGGAGGAAAGGATGACCACCCTGCTGTCCCCTTCCAGCTTGGCGTACCTGTTGGAGTTCAGCGGGTTTTTATCCCCGATCTTTATAACCACTGGCTTCGTTTTTCCCCTTTCCCAGACCTTTACTATGGCCTTTGGGTCCTTAAGTCCGTATTTCTTCAGGTCTGTGGCCTTTTCCTCCACCAAGCGGCGATAGCGGAGCTCCTTCACCTCGTCGGCTATTCTGCCCAGGATGTATCCGTCCGCCGGAACCTTCTTGGGCTTCTCCATCATCCACCTTCCGGCCTCCTTTTTGAAGACCAGGTCTGCTCCGTCCTGACGGATAAGTTCCACCCGGCGAACCTCGTGTTCCAGTTTCACGAGCAGGTTCTCTTCGGCCTTTTTCTTCTGTTGATAGTGGGAGAGGAAGTAAATTCCTCCCACCAGAAGAAGCAAAATTACAAAAAGTACGATAGGAGTTCTTGCCCTCATTGCCACCTCCTTCTTATCCATATCCAGAGTCCTATAATGAGAAAAATTTCAGGGAGAAGGATGATGGAAAGGAAACCGATGAGCCTCTGTTGGCTTCCTGTGAGTACCAGGGTGGAGGATTTGAAGCTGCGGGGGCTTATGGCTATAAGGTTTTCCTGTTTGCTGCACCAATTCACAGCGTTTTCAAAGAGGTTCCCGTTTCCCTGCTGGTCGTAATAGGCATTGGTTATGAAGTCGGAGTCCCCGAATACCACGAGCCTCCCCTTTTTGTCCTTCTCCAGTCCCTTTATTTCCAGGGCCACAGCCAGGGGGATGGGGCCCTGGATGTCCACCCCGGGGTCAAATTTCAAAGGTGGCTTGAGGTTAAATTCCTCCCAGCTCTTTGTGCTGGTTTCGGCTATTTCCAGTCCGCTGACCCCCTCCGGGAGCTGGTCTGCCAGGAAGACTCCCTGGGCCACAGGGTAGAAGGTCATGAGCCTGAAATTCCTGGTTATATCGTGCCACTTGTAGTTGGTCACGACGGGCACCAGGGCGTTTACCCCGAAGATCTGGGAGACCATGTCCACAACTATGCCGTTTTTCAGGGAAATCCCGTACTTGCGCATGAGCTTGTACAGGTTTTTAAGGGGCTTCTGGGTGGGGTCTATCATGGCTATTGCGCTTCCTCCCTTCCTCAGAAATTTGTCCAGCCTCTTTATTTCCACCTCCAGAAAATCGGTTTTTGGCCCGGGTATGACGACTACCCGCACATCCTCAGGCACAGGCCCTTCTGCCAGGCTTATTACACCCACATCGTAGCCCAGGTCCTTCAGCCTGGCGGAGGCGTCCGATATTCCTGTCTTTCCGAAAACCTCAATGGAGGCTTCCCCGTGCCCCTTGAGGAAGTAAACCTTTTTTCCTCCCTTGGAGGTGAGTTTTATTATGCTGTTGGTAAGGTTTTCCTCGGTGAGGTCGTCAATCCTGTCCTTCCTCTTTCCCACCTTCACTATGACGCTACCCAGGGAAACCCTGCCGAATTCTGAGAGGGCTTCCGGGGATTTGTACGGATCTATGAGCCTGTAGTAGAAGAACTTAGGATTTGCCTCCCTGTAAAGGGTAAATAGTTCCTCCATCCTGCGGCGGGTATCGGATTTTTCCTCGGCAATACCTATCACTTCCACCTTTGTATTTAGCTCCTTGAGGACCTTCACCGTCTGGGGAGCTAAGCTGAAGACCTTCTCCTTGGTCAGGTCAAACCTCTTGTGGAACTTCGCCAGACCATAGGTGGCTACCCCTATAATGGCTAAACCCAGAACCACCGATATGAAGAGGTTTATTCCCATGGCGTCCACTATTTTGATAAAGGCGTAGGCCACGAACCCCAGGGCAGCTACGGCAAGCCCCACGGTGAAGACCAGATTGTTTCCTAAGAGATATCCCAGGTTTATGGCCACCAGTAAAGCGACGATGGCTATCCATACGATAAGATTAGACCTTTTCATTTTTCACCTCCACCACCTTTTTACCTCCAGGACCGCATAGGTCAAAAACAGCCCCACTAAGGTAAAGCTTAGATAATAAGCTATGTCCGCTGTGTCTATTACCCCCTTGGAAAGGTTGTCAAAATGGCCGAAGAAGGAAATGAACTTGAGGAAGTCCCCTAAGAAGGAGGTCACATAGGTGAGCCAGTAGATAAGCCATAGAAGGAGAAGGATGGCGAAGCTGAAGACCGCTGCCACTATCTGGTTCTCGGTAAGGGAGGAGGTGAAAAGCCCGAAGGAAATGAAGGAGGCGCCCAGGAGGAAGAGGCCCAGGTAGCCTGTAAGCACAGGGGCAAGTTCCGGCCTGGTTATGGTGAAGGGGTAGAAAACATAGGGGGCGGTGGCAAGGATCATCAGGAAGAGAACCACCACTGCAGCCAGGTATTTTCCCAGGATTATCTGGGTATTGGTCAGGGGAAGGGTAAAGAGCAGCTCCTCGGTCCTCTGTCTTTTTTCCTCGGCGAAGAGCCTCATGGTCAGGATGGGAAGAAGGAGAAGGAGAACCACCGCGGCGTTGGAGAAGAAGGGAATGTAAACGCTCTGATTAAGGCTCAGGTGGGAAGAAAAATAAGGGTTGCTGCCGGCCCTCAGGGAGAGAAGGCTGAAGTTGGATACGATCACATAATACATGAATCCCGCCAGTAGAAGGAAAAGGGATATTACGATGTAAGCCGTAGGAGACGAAAAATAAATCTTCAGTTCCTTTTTCATGACGGCCCAGGTGTTTCTCATGCTTCACCTCCCCTGGAAATGGCGGATATGTAAACCTCCTCAAGGCTTGTGGAGCCGTATTTCTCCTCCACCTCCTTTATCTTCCCGAACTCTATAAGCCTTCCCTCGTTAATGATGGCTATAGAATCGCAGACCGAAGTTACCTCCTGAAGTATGTGGGTTGATAGGATGATGGTTCTTCCTCCTCCTAAGGATTTTATCAGGGCTCTTATCTCCACGATTTCCTTGGGGTCCAGACCGATGGTGGGTTCGTCCAGGATGAGGACCTTGGGGTCCCCCAGTAGGGCCTGGGCTATTCCTACCCTCTGGCGGTAACCCTTGGAAAGGTTCCTTATCCTCCGGTGAACCACCTTCTCCAGGCCCGCTTGGGAAACGACCCGCTCTATCTCAGCCTTCTTTTTCTTCCCCCTTAATCCCTTCACCTCTGCCACGAACTCCAAAAAAGAACGGACCTTGAGCTCGGGGTAGAGGGGGGGGACCTCCGGAAGATAACCTATGAGCCTCTTGGCCCTCAGGGGCTCCCTTTGAATGTCAATCTCTTCTACGATGGCCTTCCCTCTGGTGGGCGTGGTGTAGCCCGTGAGCATCCTCATGGTTGTGGTTTTGCCCGCCCCGTTGGGCCCTAAGAAACCGAGGATTGAACCGTCTGGAACCTCCATGGTTAAGTCCTCCACAGCCCGTATGTTCCCGTAATACTTGGTTAAGTTCTCCGCCCTAATCATTTTCACCTCCTACATCCTTTCGGGTATTTCTATGCCAAGTATATAAGTTCCTATTTTTAATTTTGCCTCCACCAGCTCCATTAAGGCAAACCTCAGCGCCCTTTCCTCCGGTTCCTTCTCGTTTAGTATGGGGTATTTGGAATAGAAAAGGTTGAAGGCCTGGGCTAAGGAAAAGAGATATTTGGCAAGCAGGGACAGCTCTGCGCTTTCCCTGACCTTCTCCAGAACTTCGTCCAGACGGGAAGCACTGTGGACCAGGGCCCAGTAATCCTCCTTTTCCTTCCAGCGGGCGGGGCCAAAATCCATTCCCCTTTCCTTGGCCTTTGCCTTTATGCTGTTTATTCTGACCAAGGAGTACTGAAGGTAGGGGCCGGTTTCCCCTTCAAAGCTCAAGGCGTCCTCTATGTCAAAGAGAACCACGGAGTTGTTGGTGAACTTCAGCATGTAATACCTGATGGCAGCCGAGGCTATTTTTCGGGCTATATCTTCCTTTTGGTTTCGGGCGAGTTCTGGATGCCTTTTTTCCACCTCCTGCAGAGCCCTTTCCTCCACAGCCCGGATAAGGTCGTCGGCCTTTATTCCTATCCCCTTCCTTCCGGATATGGAAACCGCCTCCCCTTCAGCCTGGAAACCCAAGGCCAGGGCTGATTTTTTGCTGAGGGCCACCATTTCGTAAGAAAGATGGACCGAGCCCTCGGCGGCTTCGGGGTATCCAAGCCTCCTTATGGCCTCTTTGACTATTTTCTGTAGATAACTCTGGCGGGAATCTATTACATTGTAAACCCGGCGGGCCCTGCCGAAGTTTCCAGGTTCCCCCTCCTCTAAGGTGGTAGTATACAACAGCCTTCCCGAAGGGTATTTTTTGAAGATTTTGTATTTAAAGTCCTTGTCCTGAAGCCCCAGCTTCCACATCTGGTATGCTATGTCCTTGGCCACATAGGTGGCGGTCCCGTCGGAGCGAACGATAACCTTCTCCCTCGGTTCCCCTCCTTCCTCCAAATCCATGACCCAGCATCCTGAGTTAGGACCCTCCTGGGCCCTTCTTATAACCCCCCTTTCCTTCAAAAGCCGGAAGGTCTTAGCCCATAGCCCCAGGGCTATGATGTGGGACTCCCAGGTTAGCAGGTTGTATTCTATCCCCAGCCTCTCCATGGTTTCAAGGTGAAGGGAGGCTATTTTTCTTGAAAGCGCCCTGCCGGCCTCGGCGTATTCCCCTTTCCCTTCCTCCAGGGCTTTAAGGATTCTTTTCCTTTCCTTGAGGGCCTCGGGGTCCTCCTCCATCCTTCGCTCCACCTCCACATAAAGGTCCCAGCAGTAGTGGTCAAATTTTTCCCCCACCCTGTCCCAATCCCCGGGGCGAAGGTTTCTCATCTTCAGCAGACCGAACACGACATCGGCCACCTGAACCCCTGTGTCGTCTATGTAGTTTTGAACCTCCACCTCCTCCCCTATCTTCCTGAGAAGGCGGTGATAGCTGTCCCCCAGAACCGCATTCCGCAGGTGTCCCACATGGGCCGCCTTGTTGGGGTTTATGTTGGTGTGTTCAATGAGGTTTTTGCCTTCCTTAGGTTCCACCTCTATCCGGTGTCTGTTCCGATGCAGGCGGTGAAAAAACTCACCGTGGTTGAGCCTAAGGTTGATAAAAGGGCCGGCGGTGCTCACCTCTTCCACCATGGGAAGGCCCCTGAGCCTGGATGCGAAGTCCTTGGCCAACTTCGCCAGGTTTTTTCCCTCCCTCTTTCCTACGATAAAGGCGGAAAGAAGGCTCAGGTCCCCCATGGACAGCTTCGGAGGGTAGTCAAACCTTACATCCTCAGGGGGGATGGAGAGGAGGGAGGAGATTCTTTTTTGCAGTTCCTTCTTTAGCCAATACATCAGTATTTGATTATACCATTGATTCGTTTTAAAAGCTTCTAAAACCTGTTGTATACTTGGCCTATGAACCCGATGATAATCAAAGGCCTCTTGATTTTGACCGTTATAGGTTTTCTCTGGATAAGTGAGGTCATCCCCTTAGCCATAACGAGCCTTCTTGTCCCGGTTCTTGCGGTGGGGCTGGGGGTTGCCACCGTGGAGGAAGCCTTGGCTCCCTTTGCCCATCCCATCATTTTCCTATTTATGGGAGGCTTTGCCCTGGCCGGAGCCCTGCACAAAAGCGGCATAGACCGATGGATAGCCCAGGGGATGCTTTCCCTTGCCCGGGGGAATTTTCGCCTTAGCGTCCTCCTTCTTATGTACGCCACCGGGCTTCTTTCCATGTGGATAAGCAACACCGCTACCACCGCCATGATGCTTCCCATTGCCCTGGGAATTTCTCCCACCCCCTATGTCCTTCTTTCCATAGCCTACGCCGCCAGCATAGGGGGAGTGGGAACCCTGGTGGGGAGCCCCCCCAATGGGTTAACCGCAGGGATTTTGAATATATCCTTTGCCAGGTGGACCATCATAGGTTTTCCCCTGTCCATGGTTTCCATATTCATCGCTTACCTCATCCTTACCCTGTACTTCAAACCCCCCAGGGATGTGCTGAAGGCCGGTGGGAAGAAGGTTCCTCTGCGGAAGGACGCATACCTGACCCTGGGTGTCTTTCTTCTAACCGCCTTCTTCTGGATAACGGGGCTCGTCCACGAAGGGATAACCGCGGTGGGGGCGGTGGTTCTTCTGGCGGTTCTGGGGATAATGGACATCAACGAATTCAAGGCCTGGATTAACTGGCCGGTCCTTTTGCTCTTCGGAGGTGGGATAAGTCTGAGCAGGATTCTTTCCAAAACCGGAACCAGCAAGTACTTAGCCCATTCCTTAGTTCGCCTTCTGGGAAGCTCCCACATCGTGCTCTACATCTTCGTAATGGTCCTATTCGCCTTGGCCTTTACCGAACTTACCAGCAACACAGCCACCGCCGCCATAATAATTCCCATACTGGTGTCGGTATCCTCCCAGCTGGGGGTTTCCCCCCTTCTTCTGGCGCTTCCGGCTGGCTTTGCCGTCTCCTTTGCCTTTATGCTGCCGGTGGCCACTCCCCCCAACGCCTTAGTCTACGCCACGGGGGTCATAAAGCAGAGGACCATGATAAAGGTGGGGGCCATTCTGGAGATAACCTTCGCCGTGTTGATAACCGCCCTTTTCCTGATTATAAATCCCTGAGAAGGGATGCAAAGGTCTCTGCCACCTCTCTTGCGGACAGTTTCCTTACGCATTCCTTTTTCCTGCACCTTCTCTTCCAGCAGGGAGAACAGCCCACCGGGGCCTTTATTGCCTCCGCCCTTCCCCAGGGCCCGTTTCTCTCAGGGGAGGTGGGTCCGTAGATTCCGAGGGCCGGCTTGCCCAGGGCCGAAGCAGCGTGAAGAACGAAAGAATCAGGGCTTATAACCCCCATGGAGGCCTTCACCGCGGTGAAGACCTCCTTTATTGAAAGGAAGGGGGATACTTCGCAAAGGCAAAGCCTTGAGGCCCCCTCCGCCTCTTCCCTCTCGTCTTCCTTTCCCCAGAGCAAAATGGGTTCAAATCCCCTTTCTTTGAGGGCCCTCCCTATCTCCCCCCATTTTTCGGCCCCCAGCCTCTTGCTCTGCCAGGAAGCGCCCACGCTTAGAATTACCTTCCCCCCAAATTTTTCCTCTGCCCAGGGGGTGAGCTCCACCCTCAGGGGGAAGGAGAGGTCCTGACAGCGCCGGCCTGAAACCTCAGAGGCCAGGGCCAGGTTCTTTTCCATCACATGCTTACCCTGAAAGCCCTGGAGTTTTCTGTTGTAGAAGACAGAAGCCAGAGGCTCCCGGCAGAGTTTTGCTGAAAAACCGAACCTTTCCTTGGCGCCCGAAAGGTAGGTGAGCAGGGCGGATTTCAGAAGGCCCTGAAAATCCACTGCCACATCCCAGCCCCGCAGGGCGGCCCACTCTCCTCCCTGAAGGGGATTAAGGAGGCTCTGGTCCAGGCCCTCCAGCATCTCCAGTATTTGAAGACCGGCCTTAGAAGCCACCCACCCTATTTTTAGCTCACGGTTTCTCCTCAGGCAGGCGAAGGCGGGTATGGTGTGTATTATGTCGCCCAGGGAGCTGAGCCTTACGACGAGGAGCCTCAAGCCTCCATCTCCTTTAAAAACTCCGCCAGCCTCCTGGCCCCTTCCTCCACCTCCGGCGAGAGGCCCTCCCCGAATCCCAGCTCCTTCACCTGGACCACGAAAATCCTCACCCTTGCAGAGCATTCCTGAATCAGGGCAGAGAAAAGGGAAAGGGGAAGGGTGTGGGTGGAGATGGTGTGGCGGTCTACTTCCTCCGGGGAAACCTCCCGGAACTGGCCGGGGGCAAGCCCCAGCTCCCCTCCGTCCACCACGATGACCTCCTGAGGTTTTTTAGAGCATATTTCCTCTAAGAACCTTTCCGGATATGTGCCACAAAAGAGCACGGGGAAATCGTCCCGGAGGAGTTCTCCAACCCTGATGCCCACCCCGTCGTCCCTCCTCATGGTGTTCCCCACCGCGCATATTATCTTCATCCCTCCCCTTCCAGGCTAAGGATGTGGAGTTCGTTCCCCTGTAGAATCTCTCCCCCGGGGGTTCCGCACTTAGGACAAAGGAATACGGGTCCGTCGGGACGATAGACCAGCCCGCAGGCCGGACATTTTACCTTCAGGGGAACCTTTTTTATTTCCAGGGCAGCCTCTTGCAGACCGTATTCTCCCTTCATCATGTTGAAAACCTCTATGAGGAAGTCGTCCACCACCGCGTGAAGTTCTCCTATGAGAACTCTTATCTTCAGCACCCTCTTCATCCCGGCCTTCTCCGCTTCCTTAAGGGCGCTGAGGATTATGGCCCTGGCGAAGCTCCCTTCGTGCATCAGCATATCCTCGGGAGGGGCTCGCCCATGGGGGGCTCTATTATCCTGTGGGTGGAAGCCCTGGTTTTAAGAACCACCTTCCCGGGAAATTCGTCCACAACCTCCCCAATTATCGCCGCTCCCTTCCCCAGGGGGTGGGACCTCATCTTCTGCAGCGTCTCCTCGGCCCCCTCCCTTTCAACGAAGACCAATACCTTCCCCTCGTTGGGAAGTTGAAGGGGGTCAAAGCCCAGAACCTCGCATATTCCTTCCACCTCCGCCGTAAGGGGCAAAGTCTCCTCCCATATCCTTATTCCGAAGTTCATCCCCTGCACCGCTTCGTTGAGGACCGCCGCCAGGCCTCCCCGGGTGGGGTCCCTCATGAACCTGACCGCCGGCGAAAGCAGGGGTTCTATCAGGGACCAGAGGGGAGCCACATCGCTTTTTACCTGGGCCTCCAGGCCCAGCTCCCCCCTGGCTAAAAGAATGGCCATTCCGTGCAGTCCAATGGGTCCGTTTATTAAAATCAGGTCCCCGGGGCTAAGTCTCTCCCTCTTGGGGGCAGGCTGAAGGAGGAGTTTTCCTATGCCTGAAGAATTGATAAATATGCCGTCGGCCTTTCCCCTTTCCACCACCTTGGTGTCCCCGGTCACTATCCTCACCCCGGCCTCCTCTGCGGTCTCCGCTATGCTTTTTACAACCCTTTCCAGCAGCTTTATTTCAAGGCCTTCCTCTAAGATGAACCCTAAGGAGAGGTAAAGGGGTCTTGCTCCCATGACCGCCAGGTCGTTTACCGTCCCGCTTACAGCCAGGCGACCTATATCCCCTCCGGGAAAGAACAGGGGATGGACCACGAAGCTGTCGGTGGAGAGGACTATTCCTTCCTCCAGCACCGCTCCGTCGTCCATTTCGGCAAGGACCGGGTCCTTCAGGTAAGCCTGAAAAACTTCCCTTATAAGCCTTTCGGTTTTTGCCCCACCCCCTCCGTGGGCGAGGGTTACCTTATCCGAACTTATACCACGCACTGCAACTTCCCTCCGATGATACCATACACGGGCCCAAGGGGTTCTCAGGGGTGCAAACCCTCCTGAAGAGGGGGCACTCCGGGGGATCGATGAGCCCCTTGAGCACATCCCCGCAGCGGCAGGCCGGGTTCTTCCTCGGGGGCGGAGGATTTACCGGAAAGGCCCTGAAGGCATCGTATGGGGAAAACCCTTCCCTAAGGAAAAGGCCGCTATTTCCGATGAGTCCGAGCCCCCTCCAGGAACTATCCCCAGCGTAGAAAACCTCCCACATGAACTCCTTGGCCCTTTTGTTTCCTTCTTCCTTTACGGCCCTGGGGTAGTTGTTCACCACCTCCGCCCTGCCGTCCCTTACCATTTCCAGAAGCAATATTATGGACTGTAATATGTCCACGGGCTCAAACCCTGAGATTACCCCGGGTTTTCCCATTTTTTCAAGAAAGAGATAATCCCTCCTTCCCAGGATAACGCTTACATGCCCCGGCAGGAGAAAACCGTTTATTTTTAGTTGCGGGTCAGAGGAGAGGGCCCTCAGGGCCGGGGGAACGAGCTTGCCCCCGGGAAGGACGAAGAAGTTTTTCCGGCCCTCCCTGCGGGCTCTTAGAAGGGTGGCGGCCACCGAAGGGGCCGTGGTTTCAAAGCCTATGGCCAAGAAGACCACCGGCCCCTTCTGTTTAAGGGCGATTTCGTAGGCGTCCATGGGGGAATAGACCACCCTGATGTCGGCCCCTTCGGCCCTGGCCCTTTCCAGGCTGGAGTAGCTTCCAGGGACCCTGAGCATGTCCCCGAAGGTGGCCACCGTGAGGCCGCCTTTTGCCAGCTCCAGGGCAAAGTCTATGTATTCGTTGGGGGTTACGCAGACCGGACATCCTGGCCCGGAAATCAGTTTTACGCCCTGCGGAAGCATCTGGTGTATGGCGAAGCGGTGGATCTGCATGGTGTGGGTTCCGCATACCTCCATTATTTTCATTTCCTGGCCGAACCGGAAGGAAAGGAGCCTTTTTCTCAACTCTTCCATTCTTCCGGGGTCCCTGAAGGGCTTTAGAAAATCCTTCAAAGCATACCTCCCAGGATCACCTGGCCTAAAGCTATTCCCCCGTCGTGGATGGGGACCTTATGCTGGAAGAGGGGATGAAATCCGGCTTCCTTAGATTCCTCATATAGGAGTCCTCTGAGCAACCTGTTCTGGAAAACCCCTCCGCTGAAGATCAATTTATCCGAGCCAGTCCTTTCCCGTAGTTTTTTTGCCGCCTCTATTATACCCTTGGCCAAACCCAGATGAAAGGAAAAGGCCTTTTCCTCCGCGGTTCCCCTTCGTTCTAAAATTTCCGCTATGGCCGGGCTGGGGTCAAGTACGACCCTTTTCTCCTCCTCCAACACGGTGAATTTATAAGCCGGGAAAGGCGGTGATGAGGAGGCCGCCTTTTCCAGGGCTATGGGGGCCTCGGCCTCGTAGGAATTTTCCTTTATGCCGAGGATTAAAAAGGCGGCGGCGTCAAAAAGCCTTCCGGCGCTGGAGGTAAGGACAGTTCCCAGGCCCTTCCTTATGGCGGAAAGCACCAGAGGAGCTCTGGGGCCAATTCCCTCGGCCAGCCTTTCCGCCCTTTCCGGAGATATGGCTTCCACTAAGGCCAGGGCTGGTCTCCAGGTTTCCCTGGCAGCGGCGTCTCCCCCCTGAAGGGGGAAGTATTTTATGTGGCCCGCCCTGAAAAGTTCCTCCGCCCTCCCCACGAAGAACTCCCCTCCCCAGATAGCCCCGTCCTCGCCGTAGCCCGTCCCGTCCATGGAGACCCCGATGACTTCGCCGGTTATGCCGTGCTCGGCCAGGGCCGAGGCCACATGGGCTTTGTGGTGCTGAACTAAGGTGGGTTCCGGGGAGAATTCCCCTGCTAAACGGGTGGAGAAGTAGAGGGGATGAAGGTCCGCCACCACCGCCCCGGGTCTGAAGTCTCTTCTTTCCATTTCCTCCACGATTTTTTTCTTAAAGGCCTGGGCATCCTCCAGGCATGTAAGCGGGGCCTTGGAGTAGAAGAGTTCAACCCTGTTTCCTTGGCCCAGGGCGAAACCCCTTTTCATATCCGCCCCCAGGGCCAGGGTTCTTTTCACCCGCCAGGGGATTTTCAGGGTCAAGTTTTCCATGGTTTTATTTTAACAGGAAAACGATTCAAGACCTTGATTCAAAAATTTGAATTTACCGTAGAGTTGAAACAGAGGGTCTTTTTATATGCGGGGAATTTTTGGCACGAAAATTGCTTCCTTCAAGGCAGGAAATCTTCTTAGGAGGTGTGCGTATGCGAAAGGCTTTAGTTCTGGTCGCACTTCTGGCCTTGGTGGCTGTTCCGGTCATGGGCCAGGTGAGGACCGGAAACATTTACGGGAAGGTGGTGGACGCTGCCAGCGGACAGCCTCTTCCCGGAGTGGCGGTTACCCTCACGGGAGAAAAGATAGCCCCCATCACGGCTATCTCCTCTGCGGAGGGTAATTTCAGGTTCCTTTCCCTTCCGCCTGGAGTTTACCAGATAAAGGCTGAGCTCCAGGGATTCAAGACCATCGTCAGGAAGGGAATCAGGGTGGTGGCCGGTAGCGATGTTAACATCGTTCTCAAGATGGAAGAGGGTACCATCAAGCAGGAAATCACCGTCACCGCAGCTGCCCCAGTGGTGGACACCAGGAAAGCCCAGGTTGGAGTTAACATTACCAAGGAATACCTGGAAGAGCTCCCCACCTCCAGGAACCCTTGGGTCTTTCTTGAGCTGGCCCCTGGAGTTCTGGTTGACCGTGAGGATGTGGGAGGAAACGAAGGCGGTCAGCAATCCTCCTACACCGGGCACGGAGTAGGACAGGGACAGTCCACCTGGAATGTTGACGGAGCCAACATCACTGACCCCGCGGCCATCGGAGCTGCTCCTGCTTACCTTAACATGATGGGATACGAGGAGTTCCAGGTAACCGTGGGAGCCCCTGACATTGAGTACATGACCGGAGGAATCCACCTGAACTTCATCTCCCGCCGGGGCGGAAACAAGATGAGCGGGCTCTTCTACCTCTACGGTGAGGACGAAAGGTGGCAGAGGGACAACATCCCCGACGACCTCAAGGCCAAGGGATACAAGGGGAACAAGGTCAGGACCATTTACCACTACGGCGCCAACTTCGGCGGTCCCATTATAAAGGATAAGCTATGGTTCTATGTGAGCTGGGGTGTTCAGGACATAGGAACCTACACCATGGCTGGAACTTCCGACGACACCTGGCTGGAGAGCGGATACGGAAAGATAAACTTCCAGCTTGGTTCCAAGCACAGGGCCGAGTTCTTCGTAGAATACGACAACAAGAAGAAATGGGGAAGGACGGCCTTCGGTGCAACCCAGCAGGAGCCTGGAACCACCTGGGACCAGACTGGACCCGGGTACATCTGGAAGGCAGAGACCGAGCACTTCTTCGGAAACCTGATGCTCAACTTCAAGGCCATATACACCAACGGTGGGTTCCACCTGGCTCCCAAGGGAGGAATGGACACATACACTATATTTGAGTTTTATCCCAAGTTCTATGTAAGGGGTTCCTTCATTGACTACAAGACCGACAGGAATCAGTGGAACATAGTCCTCAGGGGTAACTACTTCAAGGAGGCCTTCCTGGGAGGAGACCACGAGTTCAAGTTCGGAATTGAGTACCTGGACGCCATAATTACCACCACCTCAACCTGGCCCCACGGTGGGACCATACTCTACAGGTTCGGTCCCGACCTCTGGGTGGCCGAGGCAAATTCCGTGGGATACATTGAGGCCAAGTACACCAGGTACTCCGCCTATGTGCAGGATGTCATGAACTACGGAAGGCTTACCGTAAACCTGGGTCTCCGCTACGATGTTGAAATAAACAAACTCAACCCGGGAACCGTTCAGGGCGCCGAGATAATGAAGGATTACATTCCCGACCTTGACTTCGGAGGAGCCGATGTTAAGCCCAACTGGAACATGTTCTCCCCCAGGCTCAACCTGATTTACGACCTAACCGGGGACTCCAAGACCCTGTTCAAACTGGCCCTGGCCAGGTACGGTACCCAGGGAGGAATTAACAGGGCATACTTCGTAAACCCCATAAATGTCAGGTATTTGGCCTATTTTTGGGTTGACAGAAACGGCGACGGCATCGTCACCGAGGACGAGCTTCTGGGATATCCCAACCTCGGGTGGGCCGTCTGGTACGGTGGTTTTGACCCCGCCAATCCCACCTCCACCGAAACCCCCAACAGGTTTGACCCCAACTACCACAGCCCCTGGACCTACGAGGCCATAGTGAGCCTGGAAAGGGAAGTTCTCCCCAACCTGGCGGTCTCCATCCAGGGAGTTTACAGGAGGGTGGTGAACCAGACCTGGGACCTTTACATAAAGAGCTACGATCCTCTGGTCCTGGAGTCCAAGGACGACTGGGTGGTTGCCGGATACATCCCTGAAATAGACAAGTATTACTACACCCTCTCCTACTTCAAACCCGCCGGAAGGTACAGGACCAACCACGACAAGTACTATACCGATTACAAGGCTATCCAGTTTATCGTGAACAAGAGGCTCTCCGACAGGTGGATGCTCAACGCCTCCTTCACCTACGACGACTGGAAGCAGCACTGGCAGGACGAGTACACCGACCCCACCAACAAGGACTTCTTTGACGGCGGAGTGGTGGCTCCTGAGTCCAGCGGTTCCGGAATCAGGGGAATCTATGTCAACTCCCGCTGGATGTTCAAGGCCTCCGGTCTCTATCAGCTCCCCTACGACTTCAACATCTCCTTCGCCTTCGTGGCCAGGGAAGGATATGTAATCCCCAGGTACTGGTACATAGATGATAGGGGAAGCGGCCTTGGAAGAGTGAATGTTTACTACGGAAAGTTCGGCGACACCAGGCTTCCCACCTTCTGGATGCTCAACCTCAGGCTTGAGAAGAAGTGGGAGATCGCCAACCTCGGAAGGATTTACTTCTCCATAGACGGGTTCAACATTACCAACAACAACATGGCCCTGAAGAAGGACCCGATGATGAACTCCACCAGCTACATGGAGGTCCAGAGGATCCTCAACCCCACCGTGTTTGAGTTCGGCATCAGGTTCGAGTTCTAAGCTGAACCTCTGATAAATGCCCCGCCATCTCCGGATGGCGGGGTTTTTTTATTTTAAAAGAGTTAGACCAGAGGCTTTCCAAGAAGCCAGGGCGCTGCGAAGTCTTCTATTTTGAAGGGAAGTCTCTTTCCGGGAGGAAGTTTCCCCTCAAATTTTATCCTCAGGTAGTTTTCGCTGAGGGCCTCCCCTTCCTTTATTACCGTGGCCTGCAGGGTTTTTCCCACCATGGAGCGGGCGAATTCCCCGGTTTTCCTCCTTCCCAGCTCCCTCAGGAGGGCAGACCTTTTTTTGGAAATTCTCTCCGGAACCCTGGGTCTTATCTCCGCCGCCCGAGTTCTTTCCCTGGGGGAAAAGGTGAATACATGGAAGTAGGATAGGGGGGCTTTCTCTGCGAACCTGTAAAGGAGGAGAAAATCCTCATCGGTTTCCGAAGGAAAGCCCACTATAAAGTCCGCCCCCAAACCTGCCTCAGGCCTTCCCTTCCTTATCTTATCCACCAGCCGGGCGAAGCCCCTGTTGCTTCCCCTTCCCATGAGCTTCAGGATCCTCGGGGAGTAGTGCTGAAGGGAAAGGTGGAAGGTGGGCATTATGTGGGGGGAATTGAGGATGTAGTCAAGGAGTCGGGAGGACAGGAACCGGGGGTCCAAGGAGGAGATTCTGAACTTTATCTGGGGATAGAATTTCTCCAGCAGCCGCAGAAGATGGAGGAGGCCCTCCCTCTCCCCCCATTCCCTCCCGTAGGATTCCAGGTGAATGCCCGTTATTACTACCTCCTGGTATCCCAGGGAGAGAAATTCTTCAATCCTCCTTTCTATGAGGGACCAGGGGAGGCTCCGGGAGGGACCCCTCACCCTGGGTATAATGCAGTATGTGCACGCCAGGTCGCAGCCCTCCTGCACCTTCAGGAATCCACGGCTTTTCCACCTTACCGGCTTGCCTTTTCCTTCTGCTCCCAGGAGGTTGATTATCTCCGTTTTTCTGTGGTTGGGAAGGGCCAGGTCTGCTCCTTCCACCTTTCCGTAGTGGTCCACATAACATCCTATGGCCGCGATTTTCGCCCCCGGGTTTTCCCTCTTTACCCTCCTGATGATTTTTCTCAGGTCAGCATCCGCCCTGTGGGTGACCGTGCAGGTGTTTACGATGACCCAGAGGGCTTGCTGAGGTGAGGACAGAACCCAGCCCCTTTTCTGGAGTTCCTCGGCTATTTTCTGGCTCTCTGCGGCGTTAAGCCTGCATCCCTGGTTTATCAGGGAGAATTTCTTAGACCCTGGACCTGAGTTCTTCCCTGTATTTCTCAAGTTTTTCGGTAAGCTCCGGGTACTTCAAGGCCAGAATTTCGCAGGCCAGGATGGCGGAATTAAGTCCTCCCCACTTGCCCACGGAAACCACCGCCACCGGTACTCCCCTGGGCATCTGCACCATGGAGAGCAGGGAGTCCAGACCGTTGAAGGGGGGAACCGCCACCGGAAGGCCTATAACAGGCTTTGTGGTGTGGGCAGCCACAACCCCTGCTAAATGGGCTGCTCCCCCGGCCACCGCCACGAAGACATCGGTTTCCGCCTCCTTTTCCCTCACTATTTTCATAGTTCTTTCCGGGGTCCTGTGGGCGGAGGTTACCACCACCTCCGTCTCCACCCCCATTTTTTCCAGAAATTCCAGGCCCGGCTCAATGGTAGCTCTGTCCGAGTTGCTTCCTATAAGGTAGAAAACCTTCATTGGAAAACTCCTATGTCCTTTCTGTAAAACATGCCTTCAAAGTGTATTTTTTCTATGGCGGAATAAACCTTCGCCCGGGCCTCCCCCAGGTCCTTTCCCTTTGCCGCCACATTGAGGACCCTTCCTCCGGAGGTGTAAAATTTTCCGTCCCTGAATTCGGTCCCGGCGTGGAAGAGAATTACATCTTCCCCTACTTCGTCAAGGCCTTTTATTTCCTTTCCCTTTTCGTATTTTCCGGGATAGCCACTGGAGGCCAAAACCACATCTATGGAAACCTCCCGGTCCCACTCCAGCTTCTTTTCCGGGATCAGGCCTTCGGCCACCGAGTTTAAGACCTCCACCAGGTCGCTGCGCAGCCTCATTATTATGGCCTGGGTTTCCGGGTCTCCGAACCTTACATTGAATTCCAGAACCTTGGGGCCTTCCTCCGTCAGCATCAACCCTGCGTAGAGCACCCCTCTGAATTCCCTTCCTTCTTCCAGCATCCCCCTTATGGTCGGGCGAATTATGCTGTCCATAATTTTCACATAAAGGTTTGCGTCCACATAGGGACAGGGGGAGACGGCCCCCATTCCTCCGGTGTTGGGCCCCTGGTCCTCGTCGTAGGCCCTCTTGTAGTCCTTGGAGGTGACTATGGGCACTATGTTTTTCCCGTCGGTTATTACTGTGAAGGAGATCTCCCTTCCTGGCAGAAACCTTTCTATTATCACCCTGTCGCCGGCGGTTCCGAATACTCTCCTGTTTATCAGAAGGTCCAGAGCCCTCAGGGCTTCTTCGTGGGTCTGGCAAACCAGGGAGCCCTTTCCTCCGGCCAGACCGTCCGCCTTTATTACCACGGGATATCCGTATTTGCCGGATTCTATTATTTCCCTGCCGGTGGAGAAGTCCGTGGCCACATCAAACTCGGCGATGGGTATTCCGTGGCGGGTCATGAATTCCTTGGCGAAGACCTTACTGGCCTCCAGTTCCGCCGCCAGCCGGGATGGACCGAAAATTTTAAGTCCCCTTCTCTGAAACTCGTCCACTATTCCTAAGGCCAAAGGCAATTCCGGCCCCACCACCGTAAGGTCCACGGCCCTTTCGGCGGCGAAGTCCGCCAGGGCCACCACCTCGTGGACGGGGATGGGAACCCTCTCCGCCTCCTTCATTCCCCCGTTTCCTGGAGCCGCATAGATTTTCTCCACTAAGGGAGAATGGGATATCTTCCACACCAAGGCGTGTTCCCTTCCCCCTGAGCCCACCACTAAAACCTTCATCCTTTCCTCCTTATAAGCCCTAAGGCCAGAAGTTTTTTCAGGGAATTTTTCAGCTCCTCCTGGTCCATGGGGGCTATTTTGGAAATTTTTTCCACCGTGGCCTCGCCGTCTATAAGGGAAAGCAGAAAAGCTTCCTTGGGGGTTAGCTCCGCCTGGGAAAGGCCTCCCACCGGCAGAAAGACATCCTCGTCGCTTATGCTTGGATTTTCTATTTCGTTGAGGACTTCCTCGGCGTCCTCCAGTTCCAGCTCCTCCTTTATGTTTTCCACCAGGGCCCTGGCCCTTACGAATTCCGGATGGTCCTGGGATATCCTCTCTAAGTATTCCAGGGCCTCCTGAAGTTTTCCCTCCGAGTAAAGCCTGGCTCCCTCTTTGAAGGGATCCACCCTTTCCATCAGGATTTTTTCTATGGGGGCGGTGTCCAGGCCGGCCTCCTCAAATTCCCTTTTGGCTATTTTAAGGTACTCAAAAACCTTGGTCCCCTTGCCCTCTTCGCTTCTGGCCAGCCTCAGCCAGTACTCGTAGGCTAAGGGATAATTTCTTTCGGCATAGGCCTCCAGCCCCTTGGACAGGAGAAGCTCCGGGTCATGCAAGAACTCCAGGAGCCTTCTTCCCATTTCCTCCACCCCCGCGGTCTCGTCCAGAACCAGGACATTGGCCTTCAGGTCCCTTCTTCTTATTTTTTCCCCCGGCGGCTTTATTATCAGGGTGATGGGGGAAGACCTGTCCCATAGTCTTTCCAGATTCACGAAGACATCCCCCCTTTTGTATTTACCCACGGGAAACTGAACCACCACTATCTCGGCTTCAACCTGGGGCAGGAGTTCAGGGGTTTCCAGTTCCAGCACTTCCATGCCCTGCTGCTGGAGAACCCCTTTAAGGCCTTGGGTTATCTTTTCTGAGCAGAAAAGGGCTGCCTTCATCCTTCCTCAAATTCCCTTCTTATTTCAGGATACAGGGGGAATTCCTCGGTGAGCTTTCTTACCTCCTCCCTCACTTCCTCTATGACCTCCTCCCTGTCCATGTTGTGAAGGACCCTGGATATGAGCCTCCCCACCTTCTCCATTTCCTTCTCCTTCATCCCCCTGGTGGTGAGGGCAGGGGTTCCTATCCTTATACCGCTGGTTATCAGCGGAGGTTGGGGGTCAAAGGGTATGGTGTTTTTGTTTACGGTAATTCCAGCCCTTTCCAGTGTTTTTTCCGCCTCCTTTCCGGTGATTCCCAAGGACCTCAGGTCCACCAGCATTAGATGGTTGTCCGTTCCCCCTGATACTATCCTCAGACCCTCGTCCTTGAGGGTTTCTGCCAGTGCCTTGGCATTTTTAACTATCTGGGCTGCGTATTGTTTAAACTCGTCGGTCATGGCCAGCTTGAAGGCCACCGCCTTGGCGGCAATTATGTGAACCAGGGGTCCTCCCTGGGCCCCCGGGAAGACTGCCCTGTTCAGTTCCTTTTTGTACTTCGCTTTAGATAGGATGAATCCCCCCCTGGGTCCCCTCAGGGTCTTGTGGGTGGTGGATGTGACGAAATCCGCATAGGGGACCGGAGAAGGATGAACCCCTCCTGCCACGAGCCCTGCTATGTGGGCCATGTCCACCATGAAGTAGGCCCCCACTTCGTCGGCAATTTCCCTGAACCTCTTGAAATCTATAAACCTGGGATAGGCCGAGGCCCCGGCCACGATGAGTTTTGGCCTGTGCTCCTTGGCAAGTCGGAGGACCTCGTCGTAATCTATGGTCTCCGTTTCCTTATCCACCCCGTAGAAAACCACATTGTACCAGCGTCCAGTGAAATTCAGCGGATGTCCGTGGGAAAGATGTCCGCCGTGGGAGAGGTTCATCCCCATCATGGTGTCTCCGGGCTCCAACACGGTGAAGTAAACCCCCATGTTGGCCTGGGTTCCGGAATGGGGCTGGACATTGGCAAATTCTGCTCCGAAGAGTTCCTTGGCCCTGTTCCTCGCAAGGCTCTCCACCACATCCACGAATTCGCATCCTCCGTAATATCTCTTCTTGGGGTAGCCCTCGGCATATTTGTTGGTGAAGACAGAGGCGGCCGCTTCCAGAACTGCCCTTGGTGCGAAGTTCTCCGAGGCTATGAGTTCTAAGGTAGAATGCTGCCTTACGGTTTCGTCGTAAACTGCCCTGGCTATCTCAGGGTCGTATTTTCTCAGGTCCTCAAACATGCTCCCCCCTTAAACTATTTTTTCTATTTGCTTTGAAAACTCCTCCCTGGCCAGGAGGACCTTCCAGTTCCGCTCCACCATCCTCTGAATTTCGTCCACATCTTCCTGGGTAAGGTGGCGGAACCTTCCCTGAAGCTTTAGATATTCAATTACCGGCTTTAGTTTTTTGGGCTTTATGTTTATTTTGTATTTCTCTCCGTTCTCCACCTCGTAGAGGGGGAAGACCCCGGTCTGAACCGCCAGGCGGGCCAGTTTTATGGTAATTTCCGGCGGCGTCTTCCACCCAGGGGGACACGGGGAAAGCACCTGGATAAAGCGGAATCCCCTCATGGACGCCGCCTTCTTCACCTTCTTCACGAAGTCCTCGGCGTAGGCCACGGTGGCGGTGGCAGCGTAGGGGATTTTGTGGGCTGCCAGAATTCCTATTATGTCCTTCTTGGGCCTGGCCTTGGGGAATTTGTAGGGGGTGGTGGTGGTCCAGGCCTTATAAGGGGTGGCGGAGCTCCTCTGGATTCCTGTGTTCATGTAGGCTTCGTTGTCGTAGACTATGTAGAGTATGTTGTCCCCCCTCTCGGCGGCGCCGGAGATGGCCTGAATCCCTATGTCAAAGGTTCCGCCGTCGCCTGCCCACGCCACCACATTCACATCCTCCTTCCCCAGGATTTTCATGGCCGCCGCCACTCCGGCGGAGGTGGATGCCGCCGTTTCAAAGGGAGCGTGAAAGATAGGGACTCCGGCGGCGGAATAGGGGAAGGGCCCGTCTATGACAGACCAGCAGCAGGCCGGGATGGAAAGAATGGTTTTTTTGCCGAGGGCCTTCAACGCCAATCTCATGGCCAGGGCTCCTCCGCAGCCCTGGCAGGCCAGGTGGCCCGGCGTCATGTATTCTTCCCTGGGTATGGTAAGTTTTCTCATATTTTCACCCCCTTCCAGATTATGTCCTTTCCCTCCTCCATCTTCTCCACCTCTTCAAAGAGTTCCATGATGTTCTTGGTGGTTATGTCCCTTCCCCCAAGCCCCATGATGTAGCTGAAAACCGGAGGATGATTCTTTACATTGGCCAGGGCTCCCCTTACTTCCGAGGCTATAATTCCCCCTGCCCCGGGGGAGAGGTTTCTGTCAAGGACTATAACTTTCTTGGCACCGGAGAGGATTTCCTTCACCCTTTCGTAGGGGAAGGGTCTAAATACCCTTATTCTCAGAAGACCCACCTTCTTTCCCCTTTCCCTTAATAGGTCCACCGCATACCTGGCTGTGGAGGCTGCTGTGGAGACCGCCACAAGGATTGTATCCGCATCGTCCACCCTGTAGGGGTCAACCAATCCGTAATATCTTCCGAAGAGTTTTTCAAACTCCCTCCCCTCTTTTTCTATGAGCTGTAGGGCCTCCTCGTGGGCTTTGTGTATTTTGTATCTGAGTTCCATATACCATTCGGGATTTGTAAGTCCCCCGAAGGCGTGGGGGTCGTCGGGGTTGAGGATGTACTTGTTTTCGTAGGGAGGGAGAAATTCGTCCACCATCTCCTGGTCCGGAATCTCCACGGGCTCCGAGGTGTGGGAGAGGAAAAAGGCGTCCAGGACTACCATGGTGGGAAGAAGGACCTGCTCTGAGACCTTATAGGCGAGGATTACCGAGTCCAGGACTTCCTGATTATCCTGGGCGTAGATCTGCATCCATCCCGTGTCCCTCTGGGAGAGGGAGTCGGTTTGCTCGGTCCATATGGACCAGGGCGGACCGAAGGCCCTGTTTATGTTGCCCATTACCACAGGAAGCCTTGCTCCGGTGACCCAGTGAAGGACCTCGTGCATGAGGGCAAGGCCCTGGGAGGAGGTGGCCGTAAAGGCCCTGGCACCGGAGGCCGATGCTCCCATGACCGCCGCCATGGCGGAGTGCTCGGATTCCACCTTGACGAACTCCGCCTTGAGGGTTCCGTCGGCGCACATTTCGGAAAGAAGCTCCACCACCTGGGTCTGGGGGGTTATGGGATAGGCGGCTATTACCTGAACCCTGGAAAGAAGCGCCCCGTAGGAAAGGGCGTGGTTTCCAACTATGGCCATTCTCTTCATTTCCCTTCCTCCTCGGTGTATATGGCATCCACAGGGCATTCCTCAACGCAGATGAGGCAACCCTTGCAGTAATCGTAGTCTATGGCCACCCTCTCATCGGGGTCCCTCAGGTATATGGCCGGTTCCGGACAGTACTTCCAGCATATCATACAATCTATGCACTTGTCGTAATCAATGATGGGCCTGAGGTTCCTCCAGCTGGCCGTCTTGTTCACCCACATGGTTCCCAGGCTCATGGCCATGGGGGGAAGATCGTTTACCGACTTAAATATTATCTTCTTCTCCTCTTTTCCCATCTTCAGCCCTCCATTATCACAGAATTGTAGGCCTCCTCTGCCGCCGCCCGGTTCTCCTTGGGTTTTATGGGCACTCCTTCCTCTATGGCGTCCAGAAGGGTTTCCAGCTTTACCACAGGGATCACCCTGGCGAAGGCGCCCACCATGGCGGTATTCACTATGGGGGAGGCGGCGCTTCCCAGCCTGTACTTCAAGGCTATGTGGGTGGCGTCCACGGTGGCCACCTTGAATTCCTTGGGAAAGCCCAGCTGCGAAGGCTTTTTGGTGGTGTTTACAAGAATCCATCCCCCTGGTTTAAGCCCGTCCAAGAGGGGCACGGCCCCTATGAGGGTGGGGTCAAGGATTACTATGTGGTCGGGCTCGTAAATCTTGTGCCTGGGCCAGATCTTTGTGTCAGAAATCCTGGCAAAGGCCGCCACAGGAGCCCCCCTCCTTTCCACCCCGAACTCGGGGAAGGCCTGTATGAACTTCCCTTCCCTGGTCAGAGCATCGGCAAGAATTTTGGAGGCCACCACAGTTCCCTGACCTCCCCTGCCGTGGAACCTGATCTCAATCATGAGACCTCCTTAAATTATGAATTTAAGAGGTAATTCTAACCTTAAATCCCTTTTCAAGTCAAACGCAGGGTCAAAGACCGTAGCGGTACTTGTCCTCAATTATATCGTGTTCCTGCCATTCCCTTACCCAGTCGTCCACATAAAATACCATGTATTTCTTTTTGGGGTCAGCCACAGAAGTGATGACCCGGCGCAGGCCCGCGTTTATTATCATTTTTTTACAGATGAAACATGGGAAGGCGTTGATAACTTCCCCGGTATCCCTCTTTTCTCCGTAGATGTACATGTCTCCGCCGAGGATGGAAACTCCTGCCCTGGCAGCGTTTATTATGGCGTTCTGCTCCGCATGGACCGAACGACAGAGTTCGTACTGGCTTCCCGAAGGGATGCCCAGCTTCTGGCGAAGGCAGAATCCGTGTTCCAGGGAGCTTTTGGTCTTGCGGGGAGCTCCCACATATCCCGTGGACACTATCTGGTCGTCCCTTACGATTATGGCCCCTATGAGAACCTTCAGGCATGTTGACCTGGTGGATACCACCTTGGCTATGTTCAGGTAATATTCGTCCTTTTCGGGCCTTTCTATCATGGCTACCTCCTGCAAAAAACCATGTCCCCCACCCTTCTTTTCAAATAGGCCCCCACCACCGGGCACTTCACCCTGAAAAGGAAGTAAATGTCCAGTCCCTTGTCCTCTAAGGTCTCAAAATTACCCTGCCCCTTGGAAAGGACCAGGGGAATCTCCTGAAGGGCCCTTTTAATTTCCCCGGATGCCCTTTCCAGCACCAGGCCCGCTATGTTCTGGCCCGTGGTGATCACCCTGGCCACCCTGTCCATCCCGACCTCCAAGGCATCCACCAGGATGGCGTCGTTTATTATGGGGCCTCCCCTCACAGCGTAGGTAACCTCGGTCTGGTAATTGGTTATGAGGTATTCCACCAGAAGCTTGTCAAAAACTATCTCTCCGGCGTTGTCCCCTATTATCAACAATTGCCTGTTTTCCCTTAGCTCCCTTTCAAATTCGCCCAGGGTTTCGGGGGAAAGCCGGGTTTTCCTGAGGCTTTCCACCTCCCCTTCTATGTCAAACCTTGCCTCGGTGCCGTAATCCATGGAGTTGCCCAGGACGGATAGTTTGAGCACATCCTCCAGGGATAGCTCATGGAGCCTCTGACGAAAGGGCGACACCAGCTCCTGGGCTCTCTGATTTTCCGTTTTTTTTACCTCTGAATAAGGGTCATCTATGCCTGTTATTTCCCTGACCCTGTCGTAGACCTTCTCTGCCAGTTCCGGAGAGGTAACATCATAGGATTCCTCCTGGAGAATCCTCAGAACCTCCCTCATAAGGTCTTCCTGGGAGGCTCTGTCCAGCCTTAGGATTTTTATAAGCTCCACCATCTGTGAGACGATGCACCTTACGCAGTAAATGTCCATTTTCATTTTCAGCTCCCTGGTTGTTGATTATATAATAATAAGCCAGAGAGGTGAAAAATGGGAAAGAGCATAATTGAAAAGATAATCTCGGCCCACAGCGGCGGACAGGCCAGGGCCGGAGAGATCGTGTGGATGGAGATTGATGTCCGTTCGGCCCGGGATTTTGCCGGGGCCAATGTGGTTAAAAACTACGAAAGGGAATACGATGGAGCGCCGGTGGCGGACCCCGGGAAAACCTTTTTCACCTTTGACCTGGTGGCTCCAGCAAAAACCATAAAATACGCCGTAAACCAGCAGATATGCAGGAATTTTGCCCGAAAGCACGGCATCAGAGTTTACGATGTGGACATGGGGATAGGTTCCCATGTTCTCATGGAGGAAGGTTTAGCGAGGCCAGGCGCCACGGTGGTGGGAACCGACAGCCACATGAATATAGTCTCTGCCGTGGGAGCCTTCGGTCAGGGGATGGGCGATGTGGATGTGGCCTTTATTTTCAGGACCGGGAAAACCTGGTTTGAGGTACCCCAGACCATAAAGGTGAAGATAAAGGGAAAACCTCCGGAGTTTACCTCTCCCAAGGACCTTACCCTGAAGATAATAAGGGAGCTGGGGACCACCACCGCCCTTGGAAAGGCCATTGAGTTTTACGGCGAGGCGGTGGAAACCCTTCCTTTATACGGAAGAATAACCCTTCTCAGCATGGTGACCGAGATGAGCGGGATCGCCGGGTTTATCCCCTTCAACGATGAGGTCCGGGAGGAAATAAGGGGATGGGCCGGGGACTTTGAGGAAGTGATGGCCGATGCCGATGCGCGCTATAGCGGAGAGGTGGAGATAGATGTAAGCGGGCTTAAACCCCTGCTTTCCGCACCATCCCATCCTAAAAATGTTCATCCCGTGGAGGAATACGCCGGGGAGAAAATAGATACCGCCTTTATAGGTTCCTGCACCAACGGAAGATACGAGGACATAAAGGCTGCATGGGAGATTTTGAAGGGGAAAAAGGTGGCTTCCGGGGTAAGGCTGATAATAGTTCCTGCCACCCGGAGGGTTTACGCCAGGCTTCTTAAGGAGGGGATACTCCAGGGCCTATTTGAGGCCGGGGCCATAATCCTCAACGCCTCCTGCGGAGGTTGTGCCGAGGGGCATGCAGGCCTTACAGGAGAAGGAGAGGTTCAAATAAGCACCGGAAACAGGAATTTTGCGGGAAAGCAGGGCAAGGGCCTTACCTATTTAGCATCTCCCCAGACGGTCGCGGCTTCTGCCCTCACAGGAAAGATAACACCTCCGGAGGAGTTCCTGAGTTGACGCTCTGGGCACTTTTGCTTATAAATTTCCTCAGAATAGACGCCAAGGCCTTTCCCTTTGAACTGGTGAGCGGGGAGAAGGGGAAAATAAATATTTACATTGCCGTAAACAATCCCAATGTGACCCTTCAAACCCTTCCCCCCTTTAAAATCTATGTGAAGGACCCGGATTCCCTGGTCTTTACCAAAAACTTCTACACAGCCTTTGATTTAAAGGCCTTAAAGGAAGGGGAAGTTAGAAGGAGCGAGCCTATAAGGAGCCTTCCCGTGCTTTCCATACCCTTCACCGTGAACGAAAACGCCTCCCCGGGAAAACATAGAATTAAATTTGAAATAGAGTACCTGGTCTGTTCTAAAAGCGGCAAGTGGTGTTTGAAGACCCGCCAGAGGTTTTCTTCCGAGATCTGGATAAAATCCTATGTAAGGCCCAGGGGAGGGGGAAAATAAGGGGCACGACAATTTGATAATCCCGCCAGGGAGGTTATAATTTTCCTGTAAAAAAGTGATTAAGGAGGAATTATGGACTATACACCCTATTTTTCCAAAAACGCCCTCAGAATGAAGAGGTCGGAGATAAGGGAACTTTTAAAGCTGGTAAACCAGCCGGACATGATTTCCTTTGCCGGAGGGCTCCCTGCTCCGGATGTATTTCCCGTGGAGGAACTCCGGGAGATAGTGGATGAGGTCCTGAAGGAAGAGGGGAGGAAGGCCCTTCAATACAGTCCCACCGAGGGTGACCCCAGGTTGAAGGAGGAGCTGATAAAACTAATGGCCAAGGAAGGGATATCCGCCAGGCCCGAAAATATCCTCATAGTAACGGCTTCTCAGCAGGGGCTGGACCTTATAGGGAAGGTATTCATTGACCGCAAGGACACTGTGATAATGGAATCTCCCACCTATGTGGGTGCCATCCAGGCCTTCAATTCCTACAGCGCTGCCATGGATACCGTGGAGTGCGATGAGGACGGCATGATCCCTGAGGCCCTGGAGGACAAGCTCAAATTCTTCTTTGAAAAGGGGATAAAGCCCAAGTTCATTTACCTTATCCCGGACTTTCAGAACCCCTCCGGGGTGACCCTCTCCGGCGAAAGGAGGGAGCGGATCCTGGAGATCGCAGAAAAATACAAGATGATAATTGTGGAGGACACCCCATACCGTCAGCTGAGGTTTGAAGGAAAACCTGAACCCCCCCTCAAATCCCTGGACCGCAACGGCAGGGTTATTTCCCTTTTCACCTTCTCCAAGATTTTCCTCCCCGGTTTTCGCTTAGGATGGATAGTGGCCCCGGAGAAGATCATTGAGAAGCTGGTTATGGCGAAACAGTCCGCTGACCTCTGCACCTCCGCCTTCGTTCAGGCCATAACCTTCCGATACCTGAAGAGGGGACTTCTGGATACCCAGATAAAGAAGATAGTTGAGGAATATCGGGAGAAGAGGGACCTTATGCTGAACATGTTTGAGAAATACATGCCGAAGCTGGACGGGCTCAAGTGGACAAAGCCCAAGGGAGGGCTTTTCCTCTGGGTGACCCTTCCCCCATATATGAACTCCAGGGAGCTCTTCGTGCGGGCCGTGGAGAAGAAGGTAGCCTTCGTGGTGGGTTCCGCCTTTCACCCACACGAAAAATGCGAAAACTCCTTCCGCGTAAACTTCTCCTACTCCTCCCCTGAGGAGATAGAGGAGGGGGCTAAGAGGCTGGCCAGGGCCATAGAGGAATACGAAGCGGAGATAAAGAGGAAGGAGTTTACGGTTATAACCCCATAGGCCCTCTTTTTTAAACAACGGTTATCTGATATATTTATTAGATGAATGCTCTAAGCGTTGTTCTACAGCTGGCAGTGGTGCTTTTCGCGGTGGTGGTGCACGAGACGAGCCACGGATATGTGGCTTACCTTCTGGGAGACCCCACCGCAAAGTACAGCGGAAGGCTGACCTTAAATCCGCTGCACCACATAGACCCCGTGGGGACGGTAATCCTTCCCCTTTTCCTCGCCCTCTTTCACATGCCCATATTCGGTTGGGCAAAGCCGGTTCCCGTGAATCCCGCCAGGTTCAGGGATTGGAGGAAGGGGATGATGCTGGTGGCCATCGCAGGCCCGGGCTCCAATATAGCCCTGGGGGCTGCCTCAGGGATACTTCTGATTTTTCTGAGGAAGCTTTCCCCGGCTTCCGTTTTCTTTGCCATAAGGTTCATGAGGGAGGGAGGACCGCTGCCCTTCATTTCCCTTTTTGTTTTGCTGTTCATCTACTCCTTCCTCATAAACTTTTTCCTTGCCCTTTTCAACCTCCTTCCCATTCCCCCTCTGGACGGCAGCAGGGTTCTGGCGTGGCTCCTGCCCAGGAGACTTCTCCCCGGCTACTATAGTATGGAGCGCTACGGAATCCTCATACTCTTCCTTTTTATATACATGGACTCTTACATAGGTATTCTAAACGCCATGGCCTCCCCCATTTATTACCTGTTGAACAGGATCCTTCTTTAAGGAGGTGATATGAAACGGGTTCTCAGCGGAATGAGACCTACCGGTAAGCTTCATCTGGGTCACTGGGTTGGGGCGCTGCAGAACTGGGTGGAGCTTCAGGAAAAATACGAAAGCTTCTTCGTTATAGTGGACTGGCACGCCCTTACCACCGATTACGAAAACCCGTCCCAGATACGGGAGAACATCGTTGAAATAGCCGCCGATTGGATGGCTGCAGGAATTGACCCGGAAAGGTCCACCGTCTTCCTTCAAAGCTTGGTAAAACAGCACGCGGAACTTCACCTTCTCCTTTCCATGATAACCCCCCTGGGCTGGCTCCTGAGGGTTCCCACCTACAAGGAACAGATGCGGCAACTTTCCGACCGGGACCTGCACACCTACGGTTTCTTGGGTTATCCTGTGCTCCAGACCGCAGACATAATAATTTACAAGGCGGAGCTGGTTCCCGTGGGGGAGGACCAGAAGTACCACATAGAGCTGGCTAGGGAAATCGTAAGGAGGTTCAACCACCTTTACGGGGAGGTCTTCCCGGAGCCCAAGGAGATTCTGACCCCGGTTCCCAAAATACTGGGAACCGATGGGAGGAAGATGAGCAAAAGCTACGGGAACGCCATATTCATGGACGATCCCCCGGATGTCTTAAGGAGAAAGATATTTCCCATGATGACCGACACCCGGAGGAAAAGAAGGAGTGACCCGGGGAAGCCTGAGGATTGTCCCGTTTGGACTCTGCACAGGGCCTTTACCCCGGAGGAAAAGAGGAGGGAGCTTTATCAGGGGTGCACCACCGCCTCCATCGGTTGCCTTGATTGCAAGAGGGTGCTGGTGGAGGAGCTTACCCTCAGATTTGCCGCCTTCAGGGAGAAGAAGGAAAGTCTCATGAGGAAGAAGGAGGAGATAAAGGAGATTCTGGTGGAGGGTTCCAGGAGGGCCGCCAGGGTGGCTGAACAGACCCTGGAGGAAGTAAGGGAGGTTATGGGGATTGGAATTAAAGTTTGACGGTTTTGAGGGGACATTGGAAACCCTCTATCAGCTGGTTAGAAGGAGCATTATAGACATAAAGAGGGTTTCCCTTATGTACATAGCCGGAAAGCTCTTGGAGTATTCCAGGGCCCCGGGGGTGGATATAAACAGAGCGGCCCACTACCTGTATTTGCTTTCCCTTTTGATCTTCATAAAGCTGGCGGTTCTTTTACCTTTCCAGAAGGAGCTGATTCCGGAAGAGGAGGCCCCCCCGCAGGAGAGGGCCGAACCCGATTGGCTTTCCCGATGGAGGGATAAGCTGGAGGAGCTTCAAAAGAGGAGGTGGCGGGTGTTTCACCATAGCCGCCAGGGGATACCGGTGAAGGAGGAGGTGGTTGGGGACCCGGAGGAGTTTGCAGAGGCGTATTTTTCCATCCTGAGGAGGGAGGCGGCTCGCCGTCAGCTGGAAAGAACCGTGGGGAGAAGGGATTTTTCTGAGTTTATGAACAGGTTGAAGGAAGAAATAGAAAGGATGGGTAAGCTCTCTCTGAGAAGCCTGATTTCCCTCTGCCAGGACGGAGAGGAGGCCATCTTCACATTCTTTTTCCTTCTGGAGATGCTCCGCCAGGGGGATATAATAGCGATACAGGAATTTCCCTTTTCTGAAATATTTATATGGACCAGGGAAGCCTTTGAAAATGAAGTTGCTCAGGCTTAAAGCCCTGCTGGAGGCATATCTTTTTCTTTCCGAAAGGCCCCTTTCTGTGAAGGAGGTTTCCCAACGGCTGGGAGTTGCTCCCTCCATGGTGGAGGAGGCCCTGGAGAGGATGGCAAAGGAAATGGAGGGGGAGGACCGGGGTCTCCGCCTGGAGAGGGTGGCAGGGGGTTTTGTCCTGGCCACCAAGGAGGAGCTCTTTGATGACCTGATGAGGCTGGGGGCTTCCAGAAAGAGGAAGCTATCCAGGGCAGCCCTGGAGACCCTGGCCATTGTGGCCCATCGCCAGCCCATTACCCTTCCGGAGATAAACGCCATAAGGGGAAGGGATTCCTCCGTTCCCCTACAGACCTTGATAGCCAGGGGGCTGGTCAGGGCGGTGGGGAGGAAGAGACAGCTGGCGGGAAGGCCCTTCCTTTATGCCACCACCGAAGAATTTTTGAAGGTTTTTGGCCTTAATTCCCTTCAGGAACTGGGCGGCGATGAGACTTGACGAGTTCCTGCAGGCAGCGGGGGTGGCTCCCCGGAAGGAGGCTGCGGTGATTATAAAGGAAGGTTCGGTGGTGGTGGACGGCGAAGTGGTAACCAACCCTTCCAGGGAAGTGGACCCTACCAGAGCCGTGGTGTACTTCGCTAATCTCAGAGTGAAATTGCCCTCCAGGCCCCTCATTTACATGGCATACAAGCCCAAGGATTACAACAGCTCCTTTATAGCCAGGGATGGGATCTATCCCTTTTTCAAGAAACTGGCCTTCCGGGTCTACCCTGATGCCCTTTTGCCTAAATTCGCCTCAGGGCTCATACTCCTTCACAACCAGCCCTGGCTTTCCAGGGCCCTGGCCAGGGCCGACCTTCCTTCCCTTTACAGGGTAAAAATAAAGGGTCCCTGGAAGGCGAAGGACCGGGAAAAACTTCTCTCCGGAATGAAGGTTCAGGGACACTTCCTCAGGGTGGAGAAAATTCTGAGCGAGCGCCGCAGGGGGGATAAGGTTTCCCTCCTGCTTCAATTTACCCACAGGTTTCCCTCCCTGCTCAGGACCATGTTCCTCAGAAGAGAGCTTTCGGTTATGGCCATGACGAGGATCAGCCTGGGTCCCCTTAAACTCGGCAGCCTCAAAGGCGGTCAGGCCAGGACCCTTACCGAAAAAGAGGTGCAGGAGCTCAAAAGGGCCCTGGGGATAACCTGAATATGGAAAAATTCCCCTTTTTGAATTATAATATTTAAAAGGGGGCGATTGGATTCGACAGGGGTGCAGCGGTTGCAGGGCTGCATGCCGAGGTGCCGCCACCCTCGTAAAACAGGCGGTAGCACAAGAAGTGCGAACGATCTTGCTCTCGCTGCCTAAGTGAGGCAGCCGTCTGCTGAAGCCCTTCCCTGCGGGGCTCAGCAGGCGACAAGAAGCAGGGTGGTTCCGACAGGCTTCCCCCGACTGTCGAAACGAGATTCAGGGGGATAGCCCTTCCGAGCCCTGCCCCTTCGGGCGAGGAAGGGCGAAGGGAGAAAGAAGGGGCTAAGCATGTAGAGGCCCTGGGATCGCCACCTCTGGACGCGGGTTCGAGTCCCGCCGCCTCCATTTTTTTATGTTAAAATAGTCCCTTATGAGGAAGCTGGCCCTTTTCCTGTTGATTTTTCCCCTTCTGTGGACGGCCGAGCTGAAAACCCGCTGGGCTGACCACAAAGGGTTTTCCAGGTTCGTGATAGAGGCCCCATCCCCAATTCAATATTCCATCGGTGAGTACGGAGAGTTCTTTCTTCAGATTATTCTTCATGGAGATCACTCCATCAAACCCACACCTTCGGTGGATAGCAGGATTTTCTCTGCCGTGGAAGCGAAGAGGGTGGAAGGTGGAACCCTCGTCCTCATCCGGTTCAGAAAATCCTCCCTCTGGAAGGTGTTTGAACTTCAGGACCCCTTCCGTATAGTGGTGGATGTCCGACCCAGACCTCAGGGCAGGATAATGAAATACGCCCTGAGGACGGTGGTGCTGGATCCCGGCCACGGAGGTCAGGAGGAAGGCGCGGTGGGAAGGGGAGGGACCAAGGAAAAGGATCTGGCCCTTACCTTCTGCAAAGAACTGAAGGTTCTTCTGGAGTCCCGCCTGGGGGTAAGGGTTATTTTAACCCGCAGGGACGATAGTTTTCTTGGCCTTGACGAAAGGACCGCCATAGCCAACAACGCCAAGGCCGACCTGTTTGTAAGCATTCACTTCAACTACAGCGACGACCCTACGGTAAAGGGCCCGGAGACCTATTTTTTGAGCTCGACTGCCACCGATAGAGAAAGCAGGCTTTTAGCCTACAAGGAAAACATGGGGGAGATAACCAGGGCCCCCAATACTGACATAGGCCTGATACTCTGGGATATGGCCCAGAACCAGTACCTCTATCAATCCAGCAAACTGGCGGAGGCCATACAGCAGGAGCTGGCTGCGGAGATAGGGGTTAAAAACAGAGGGGTAAAACAGGCCCCCTTCGCTGTTCTCATGGGAGCCACCATGCCCGCGGTTTTAGTGGAGGTTGATTTTATCTCCAACCCTGAGGAAGAAAAGCTTCTGAACACCCCGGAATACCGAAGAAGGCTGGAAGAAGCTATTCTAAGGGGCCTTAAGAAATACATGGGAAGTCTGCGCCGATGAAGAAATCCCTGATATTTTTCTCGGCTGTTGTAGTTCTGGCCCTTATGGTTTCCCTGACCGTCTACCTTTTTATAAGAGGAGGTGGTTCAAAGGTAGAGGGACCATCGGCGGATGGGAGGGCGGCTTCCGGGGGGGAAAGGGAAGTGGAATCAAAGGCGGAGAAGGAAGAGGTTATCCTTTTCTTCCCCACCATGGAGGGTTATTTGAAAAGGCAGCTCCGGGAAATAGAAAAAAAGGGCAGCCCGGAGCAGAAGGCCATGGAAATACTCTCTCAGCTTAAGGTTCCCCCTTCCGGAGCCCTATCCCCCTTTCCTCCCGGAGGGGATATAAGGCGGGTTTTTATAATCAACGGGGAGGCGGTGGTGGATGTGATCCTTCCCGGGCAGGGCTTCGGAAGCCAGTACGAGCTTCTGACGGTTTATTCCTTGGTGGATTCCCTCACATATAATCTGGAAGCTGTGGATAAGGTGAAAATAGTGGTGGGGGGAATGGAGCGGAAAACACTCTTTGGCCATGTTAGCCTCAAGTATCCCTTCTTTCAGGACCTCAGCTATGCAGAAGAATGAAAGCCCCATAGGAATTTTTGACTCTGGCATAGGAGGTCTTACCGTATACAGGGCCCTCAAGGAGATACTTCCCGGGGAGAGATTTGTATACCTTGGCGACACGGCCCGCCTTCCTTATGGCACCAAGTCTCCGGGGACCATAATAAGGTTCTCCTTGGAAAACGCAGAGTTTCTCCTTCAATTTGACATTAAGGCCTTGGTGGTGGCATGCAACACTTCCTCCTCGGTGGCCATAGAGGATTTAAAGAAAAAATATCCCCATCTGGTGATCCTGGGGGTTATTGAGCCCAGCGCCAGAAGGGCGCTGGAGGTAAGCCGGGGCGGGAAAATAGGGGTCATTGGGACTGAAGCCACCATAAGAAGCGGAAAGTATCAGAAAATTTTGAGACAGGGCGGAGCTGAGGTTTACGCTAAGGCCTGTCCTCTTTTCGTCCCCCTGGTGGAGGAGGGATGGATATACCATCCGGTGACCCGCATGGTAGCGGAGGAATATCTCCGCGGATGGAGGGACAAAATTGACACCCTGATTTTGGGTTGTACACATTATCCTGTGATAAAGAAGGCTATTTCAGAGGCAGTGGGGGATGATAAGGTCCTGGTAGAATCCGGTGAGGCTGTGGGGCTGGAACTGAGGGAAATATTGAGGGAGAGGAATCTTTTAAGGGAAACCCCCTCCCGGGAAGAGGACCTTTTTTTCGTTACGGATTTTCTGGAGAAATTTGAGAGGGTTTCCTCCCTCTTTCTGGGGCGTAAAGTGAAAATAGAGGAGAGAAAATTTTCCTTGTGTTAAAATTTAGGGAGGAGGTAGACATGAGAAGATTTAGATTGAGTCTGGCCCTCATCCTGGCTTTGGTTCTTGGAATTTTCATAGGGATAAAGGCTTCAAAATCCACCGGGGAGGTTCCCAAACCTCCGGTGGCCTTCGCCGACGAGTCCCTTCCCTTTAACGAGGTCTTCGTTAAGGTGGCGGAAAAGGTGAAACCTGCGGTGGTTCGGGTGGAGACCGAGGCCGTGGTGGAGTACTCATCTCCCTTCAGTGACTTTTTTTCTGATCCCTTTTTCCGCTGGTTCTTCGGGGAAAATCTACCGAGCCCTAAGAGGAAGGAAATACTCAAGGGCCTGGGGTCGGGCTTTTTGATCTCCCCCGATGGTTATATAGTCACCAACAACCATGTGGTGGAGGGAGCCAAAAAGGTTGTGGTTAAACTCATAGACGGAAGAAAATTAAAGGCCAAAATAATAGGAACTGACAAGAAATCCGACCTGGCCCTGCTTAAAATAAACGCTAAAAATCTTCCCTATTTGAAGTGGGGGGATTCTTCCAAGATAAAGGTAGGGGAGTGGGTTTTGGCCATAGGAAATCCCTTAGGTTTAGATTACACCGTCACCGCTGGAATAATATCCGCCAAGGGAAGACAACTTCCCCTTTCCGAATACGAGGACTTCATTCAGACCGATGCCGCCATAAACCGGGGAAATAGCGGAGGTCCTCTGGTGAACCTCCGGGGGGAGGTCATAGGGGTTAACGCCGCCATCCAGACGGAGACCGGGGGCTTTATGGGGCTTGGCTTTGCCATCCCCTCCAACCTGGCCAAGAAGGTGATAAAGGACCTCATGAGCAAGGGAAAGGTCGTCAGGCCCTTCCTGGGAATTCAGATGCAGGCGGTGAACGAGGACATGGCCAAGGCCCTGGGGCTTAAAGTGGCGAAGGGAGCCATTATTTCCAATGTTATAAAGGGTTCTCCGGCAGAGAAGGCAGGCCTTCGCCGTTACGATGTGGTGGTGGGTGTGGATGGTAGGGAAATAAAAAATCCCCTGGACCTTAAGATAGCCATAATGAGACATTCCCCGGGGGACAGAATAGTCCTTAAGGTAATAAGGAACGGGAAGGAAATAAAAATTCCGGTGGTTCTTGGAAGCGAAAGTCAGGCCCCTGCCTACTTCGCCCAGGGAAATCCCCTGGGAATAGAGGTTTCCCCCCTTTCCCGCCGCCTGAGGAGGTTTTATCCCTACGGGGTAGAGGTTTCCAGGGTTAAACCAGGAAGCCCTGCCCAGAGGGCTGGAATTCAGCCCGGGGATGTCATCCTGGAAATAAACCGACAGCCCGTGAAGTCAGTGGCGGAATTTAAAACCTTGGTGGGCCGCCTGAGAAAGGGAGACATAGTTCTTCTTACGGTGGCCCGGGGAGAGCAGACCTTCTTCATAACCCTGAGGATAGGGTGATGAAGTTTTACAAGGCGCAGGCTCTTGGGAACGACTTTTTGATAGTGGAGAAATCCGAGATAAAGGGGGATCCCCACAGCCTTGCCAAAGAGCTGTGCCACCGCCATTTCGGAGCTGGAAGCGACGGTCTGATAATCCTGGCCCGGGAGGGGGAGCGTTTCTCCTTCAGGATCTTCAACGCCGACGGGTCGGAAGCTGAAATTTCAGGAAACGGCCTTCGTTGCGCGGCAGCCTATGTTTACTACATGGGATACGAAGGGGAGGAAGTGGAATTTGAAACCCTGGCCGGGGTGAGAAGGGCCCGTCTCATGGAAAGGAAGGGAAACCGATTTATCTTTGAGATCTCCATGGGAAAGCCCAGGCTTTCCTCCCAGGAGATACCCTTTGACGACGGCACCCCCAGGGAAAGGGTGGTGGATTATCCCCTTTACATTGGAAACAGAACCTTCCCCATAACGGTTCTTTCCGTGGGCAATCCCCACAGCGTTCTTTTCTTTGAGAACCTTCCCTCCTCGGTGGAGTGGAAGGAGCTGGGCAAGGAAATAGAGGAGCATCCCTTCTTTCCTGAGAGGACCAATGTGGAATTCGTTAAAGTTCTGGACCGGGGCACAATACAGGTTCTTTTCTGGGAAAGGGGTGTAGGAGAAACCTTTTCCTCCGGCAGCGGAGCCTGCGCCTCTGCCTATGCCGCTTACATGAAAGGCCTTGTAGGAGAAAGGGTAAGGGTTAAGACCATGGCAGGAGATGTAATGGTGGAAATAAAGGAAGGAGAGATCAAGATGATGGGGCCTGCCGATGTGGTCTTCAGAGGAGAATGGCTCAAATAGCAGGGCTGAGGAGGAATTTCAACCTCCCCAACTTCCTTACCGTTCTCAGAATTTTTTTGGTTCCCATTATTGTTGGAATATTGCTGGTGGAGTTCAACGGCCGGGTTTTTTGGGCTCTGGCCCTTTTCCTTTTAGCTTCCCTTACAGATTTTGTGGACGGTTATTTAGCCAGGAGGAAGAACCAGGTTACCCCCTTAGGCATCCTCCTGGATCCCATAGCGGACAAGCTGCTTATATCCTCGTCCTTCATATCCTTAGTGGCCCTGCGGTTGGTTCCTGCCTGGGCGGTGATACTTCTTGTGGGAAGGGAGCTGGGAATTACCGGGCTCAGGGCTATAGCTGCCGGGGAGGGGATTCTGATCCCGGCCTCTTCCCTGGGCAAGAAAAAGATGTTCTTAGAGGTGCTCTCCATAGTTCTGCTCATACTCAGTTTGAGGTATCCGGAACTTAAACATCCTGGGGTATTTTGCCTTTATTTTGCTATAATTCTTTCTCTTTACTCTGCAGGAGAATATATAATTAAATTTGTTAAATTATCTTCATAATAAGGAGGAATGAAATGGCTAAAGAAAAAATTAAAGTGGCCATAGCCGGAGTGGGCAACTGCACCAGTTCCTTGGTCCAGGGAATTTATTATTATGGAGAGACAAAGGATACTGTGGGACTCATGCACCCTGATTTTGGAGGGTATGGACCGGGGGACATTGAGATAGTTGCCGCCTTTGATGTTGATGAAAGGAAGGTGGGAAAACCCTTGGAGAAAGCGATTTTCGCCCCACCCAATTGCACTATGGTGTTCTGGGATAAGATTCCCAGGACCGGGGTCACAGTGAAGATGGGTCCCGTTTTTGATGGCATCTCCCCCCACATGCTGGATTATCCCGAGGAGATAAGCTTCAGACCGGCCAAGGCTGAGCCTGTGGATGTGGCCGAGGAGCTGAGAAGGTCCGGAGCAGAGGTTCTGGTAAATTACATGCCGGTGGGCTCGGAGGAGGCAGCCCGCTTCTACGCTCAGGCCGCCTTGGAGGCTGGTGTGGCCTTTATAAACGCCATGCCCACCTTCATAGTTTCCGATGATGAGTGGGGAAAGAAGTTCCAGGAAAGGGGAATTCCGGCCATCGGAGACGATGTCAAGAGCCAGGTGGGGGCCACCATAGTTCACAGGGTGCTTACGAAGCTCTTTGAGGACCGGGGGGTTAAGATTACCAGAACTTACCAGACCAACTTCGGAGGAAACACCGACTTCCTCAACATGCTGGAGCGAAAGCGCCTGGCCACCAAAAGGATTTCAAAGACTGAGGCCGTTCGCTCCCTGATGAGGGATAAACTGGACGATTATCACATTTATGTGGGGCCTTCGGATTTTATTCCATGGTTGAAGGACAACAAAATCTGCTACATAAGGATGGAAGGGGAGGGATTTGGGCACCATCCCATAATAATTGATCTTAAGCTTTCGGTGGAAGATTCTCCCAACAGCGGGGGGATAATAATAGATGCCATAAGGGCAGCCAAGCTCGCCCTGGACAGGGGCATCGGTGGACCTTTGCTTTCCATTTCTGCCTACACCATGAAGCATCCCCCGGTGCAATATTCAGACTGGGAAGCTAAGAGGATGGTGGAGGAGTTCATAAGGGGGGAAAGGGAAAGATAATTTTATTGCAAGGGATTTTCTCCTGTCCTATAATAGGAAGTGAAAGGGAGGGTCTATGATAATCACATGTCCAAAATGTGGGAAAAAATACAAATTTGACGAAAGAAAGTTTGCTCCGGACGAAAAATCCAAGAAGGTTAGGTGCAAAAATTGTGGCACTGTTTTTGAAATTTTCAACCCTTTTTACGAGGAGGCCACTGCGGACAACCTGGAGGAGAGGATTGACGAGACAGCTCCCATGAAGAAATTGAAGACCGAAGAGGAGGGAGAAAGGACCACCAAGGAGAAGCTCATAAAGGAGGGGGAAGAGCCTTACCTTCCGGAAGATAAGGAATATGTCCTTTATATAACCAGGGGGGCCAAGCAAGGTTTTAAGTTCAGAATAGAAAAGCCGGTGGTGGTCCTGGGCAGGTTCAATGTGGACCTGATCATACCCGACAGGCAGGTTTCCCGCAAACACGCCGCCATTGAGGTCTATGGGGACAAGGTCATAATAAGGGACCTGCAAAGCACCAATGGGACCTTCGTGAACGGAGAAAGGGTGTTTTACGCGGAGCTGGAGGACCAGAGCGAAATCCAGGTGGGGGAGACCTTTCTTCTTTTCCTCAAACTGCCGAAAAATCCGGAGACCTTTTTCTAAGAGCGCACCTTGAAAAAATTAAAGCTTCTCTTTCCTTCCTTAGTAGCTTCTCTGTGGGCAGGGTTTTCTGTGGGGGCTATTTTGAGGATTTTAAATTTGGCCCCTCCTTTTTCCCCTCCCGTTTTCTATGTGGTCGCCTTCTATGCAGCTATGTTTTTCCCTTTTCTTACTCTGCTTTCTCTTTTTATCAACCTTATAACCGGAGGGGAACCGGTTCTTTTAAATTCCCGATATCTGGTGGGTCAGATTTTTCTTCTGGCTTCCTACCTGAGCCTGGCTATCTACCTTAACCTCAAGTACATGAGAAACCTTCTCCCCCCCCGGGCATATTACAATTTCGTAGGCCTGGGCCTTGCCCTGGCCATGCTTTCAATTTTGAGCCTCTCCCTTATAGCGAGGAAAAACCGTATTTTGTTCGTGGTTTTTTCTCTTCTTGCCTTTGCTTCCGTGGGAATTTTTTACACCACCAGAACAAAGCAGGCTCCGGAGCCGACCCCTTCCTTTCCCTTTGCATCCACCCTGGCCGAGGGCAGAAAAGCTGTGGTTCTCTACATGGAGGGGCTTTCCCTCCAGGACATTTTAAGGCCCCGCAGTGCGCAGAATCTTGCCAATTTCAACTATCTTGTAAGTCAGGGAGCCTGGGGGAAGGTTAAGTCCCCTCCACCCTGTCTCTCCGAGGTTACTTTCTTTTCCTTCCTCCGGGGCACCAGACCCTCAGACCACGGTTATCGTTCCAGCGGAGTTTATAGTTTCCTGGGAAAGGGAAAATACACACTGTTTCCCAGGTGGATATTCTTCCAGGCCCTTAAAAAGGTAAAGGTGGTAAGGCTGGAGGGAAAAATTCCCAGGCCCCATCAGGGCATGGTCTTTCTGGTCAGGAAATTCCATGGAAGGGGAGAGGTGGTGGAGGCGGAGGATTTCCCGCAAAGGAGGGATACGGTAAAGGCTCTTTTTCCAGAGGCCCGGGCAGGCACATGGCAGTACGAGACCCTGCTGGAGGCCCTCTCCGCAGATAGCTACGCATCCGAGAGGGCCCTGAAGCTTCTAAGGAGAGCCGACCTTCTGGTGATAAGGCTGGAGGGTATGAAAAGGGTAAAACTCAGGTTCCTGAAATACACCTCCGAGTTTTTCCCCTTCGTACCTCCCCAGGAGCTGGAAAAGTTTATGGGGGTGATAGATAAATATACCCTTTTTTACGACCATATCGTGGGCAGGTTCCTTACCCAGCTCCCCCCTGAGGGCCTGGTTATAGTGGTTTCCCCCTTCTCCGTCGAGCCCATAGCTCCCTGGAGGTTCTACTTAGAGGGTTTAATGGGTGACAAACTCACATGCGGGGATTTTCTTGATTGCCCTGAAGGGGTTTATATGGCCTTTTCCCCGTGGGTAAAAAGAGGAAATTTTCCCCTTTCGCTGCTGGATTTTGCCCCCACCGTGGCTTATTATTTAGGGCTTCCTGTGGAGAAGGAATCCCAGGGGAGGGTGGCGGCGGAAATATTCAAAAAGGAGTTCTTCCTTGAAAATCCCATCCTCTTCATACACTCCTATAGAGGCTTTTTTAAGGGAAGCCAGCAATAGTCTCCTTCCCTGGTTTGAAAGGGGAAAGAGGATGCTGGGCCTTGAGGAGTATCCCCTGCGAAGGCTGGCCCGGGAAGCCGCCCGCCTTTCCGACCTTCTCGTAAAAGGAAGGGCCGGGCCCTACTTAAAGGAGGAGTGGGCCTTAAGGGCATATTTCGCTTTCTTCTTTCCCCAGGGATACTTGAAAACATTTTTTGTTCTAAAGGAAATGGGTGCCCTTTTGAGACCCCCCTTTCCTTCACCCACCATAACGGACCTGGGGACTGGTCTCGGGGCTTCCATGCTGGCGGCCAGGGAGGTTTTTCCCGGCTCCGATTTAAGAGGTCTGGAAAGGATAAAGACAGCAGCGGAGTTTGCCAGAGAGCTCACAGGACTGACGGTCCTCGTCAAGGATTTTACCAGGGCGAAGATTGAAGGGGATATAGCCCTGGCGGTTTCTTCCCTCTCTGAAACAAAAGATCCTCTGGCCTTAGCCCAGAGGCTCTGGAAAGAACACAGATGCCTGGTGGTGATAGAGCCGGGCTGGTCCAGAGGGTATTCCCTCATAATGGAGCTCAGCAGGAAAATAGGATCTCCCCTGCTTCCCTGCGGAGGTTCCTCATGCAGCCTTTCTAAAAATGACTGGTGCCATGCAGCCCTTCCCTTTCGCCTACCGGACCTTACAGTTAGATTGAATTCGCTTTTAAGGCATAAGCTTAAATTTCTGAAGTTCACATACGGGGTTTTTTGCAGGGGCTTTTCCCTCAAGGGCTGGGGAGTCCGGCTCCGTTCCCCCCTTATCAAGGAGAAGGGAAAGAGCTATTATTTGGCCTGTAGAGGGGGAAAACCCATAAAATTGGAGTTTATGGGAAGGGCTAAGGGAAGGTTCCCCCAGGCTTTCTGCTGCGACCTGGTGGATTTCAAGGGGAAGGAGGTTTCCCCCGGGGTTTTCAGGGTGGAGGACCTCAGGGTAATTACATCAGAGGCTATGAATAAGGAGGAGAATTGACAGTGCCATAGCTCCGGCGGCCAGGTCGTCCAACATTATCCCCGGCCCTCCCTCAATCCGCTCGGCCAGATTTACCGGGGGAGGTTTCAGGGTATCAAAAAGGCGAAAGAGAAGGAAACCCAGGAACACCTCCGTCCAGTTTCTCGCCGGGACCAGAGCCAGAAGCTGCCCGGCCACTTCGTCTATCACCACGGAACGGGGGTCCTTTTTCCCGTGGTACCTCTCCCCTTTAGAGGCCGCCGGTATTCCGGTGATGAACACGAACCCCACCAGGATAAGCCTGGGGATGAGCCCCAGCCGGATTAACCATAGACCGAAGAGCAGACTGACGACGGCGCTGGTGAAGGTTGCAGGAAAGATGGGGAAAAAACCCAGGAGGAAAAAATGAGCCCAAAACAGAGCCAGCTTCCTCATAGGGGTTCCCCTTCCAGGTCGTAGGTGTGGGCGTGGGTTATTCTGACCCTTGCCCTGGGTCCCTCAATCTCCCCCAGGACATATATCCCCCCGTCCACCTCCGGGGCGAAGTGCCTGGAGCGGGCAAAGTAGACCCCCTCCCTCACTTTGCCTTCCACCACCACCTCTTCTTCCCTTCCCACCATGAGCGTTAGCCTTCGGCTGCTTATTTCCGCCTGAATTTCCATAATTTCCCTGGCCCTCCTTTCCTTCTCCTCGTCCGGCACCGGATCCCCCAGGCCGTAGGCGGAGGCCCCCCTTTCCCTGGAGTATTTAAATACCCCCAATCTGTCTATTTCTGCCCTTTTTAACCACTCTTTTAGATGCTGAAACTCCTCCGGTCCTTCCCCGGGAAAGCCCACTATTAGCGAGGTCCTTATGGTGGGGTCCTTCACCTTCTGGCGTATTTCCTCCACCATATCCAAGTATTTCCTCCCGTCCCAGGGCCTTCCCATTCTCTTCAGAATTTCAGGATGGGAATGCTGGAAAGGGATGTCAAAGTAGGGAAGCAGTCTGGGTTCCTGGAAAAGGGGGAGGATTTTCATCAGGTCAGGGGAGGGGTAAAGATAGAGGAGCCTTATCCAGATTTTTTCCGTCCCCCGAAGCAGCGCCTCCAGAAGCCCCCGCAGATTTTCGCCCCTATCGGTGCCGAAGGAAACCGTGTCCTGGGAAATTAAATTGGCCTCCGCAAAACCGGCCTCCTCCAGCCTCCTGACTTCCCTCACCACATCCTGGATGGGGCGCGAGCGGTAGGGTCCCCTTATCTTCGGGATTATGCAGAAGGTGCAGCGGCGGGAGCACCCTTCCGATATTTTTACATAGGCCCAGGAGGGAGGGGTGGAAGTTACCCTGGGGGTATTCCACCGGGGGAGGTAAAGACCGCAGGCCCTGACCTCCTCCCCCTTTATGGCTTTTTCTATCTGCTCTATTTCTTCTGTCCCCAGGAAGCCGTAAACCCCGGGAAATTTCTTCTTCAATCTCTCCCTTTCCCAATTTACATAACATCCCGCCACCACCACCTTCTTTCCCTTGCTCAACACCTCCTCTATGGTTTCATCGCTTTCCCTGCGGGCTTTCTGGAGGAAGGCGCAGGTATTTATCACCACAGCCTCAGCCTCCTGCAAGGAGGGGGTTATAAAATGGCCCCTTTCTTTTAAAACACCCATCATTATTTCGGTATCCACCAAGGCTTTGGCACAGCCTAAGGAAATGAAGGCTATTTTCACGGGTATATTTTGTAGAGCAGCCTGGGAAAAGGTATGGTTTCCCTCACATGTTTAACTCCGGCTATCCAGGCCACGGTCCGCTCCACCCCCAGACCGAACCCCGCGTGGGGAACGGAGCCGTATTTCCTCAGGTCAAGGTACCACCGGAAGGCTTCCTCAGGAAGGTTGTTTTCCCTTATCCTTTTAAGGAGAAGGTCGTAATCGCTTATCCTTTCCGAACCTCCTATTATTTCCCCGTAGCCCTCCGGGGCCAGCATGTCAAAGGAAAGGGAAAGCTCCGGCCTTTCAGGGTCAGGTTCCATGTAGAAGGCCTTCTGGGCAGCGGGGAATCGGTGAAGGACCAGGGGCTTTTCAAACTTGAGGGCTAAGGCCGTCTCCTCGTCCCCTCCGATTTCATCACCCCATTTTATATCAAAGCCCTCCTTTTTCAATATCTCTATGGCCTCATCGTAGCTTATCCTGGGGAAAGGTCTTTCCACCTTTTCCAGCTTGTTTACATCCCTCTCCAGCTTTTCCAGTTCCTTTCTTCTTCGCTCCAGCACCCTCTTTACAATAAACTCCACCAGATCCTCCGCCAGCTGGATGTCGTCCTCCAGGCGGAAGTAGGCCACCTCCGGTTCCACCATCCAGAACTCCATGAGATGGCGACGGGTTTTGGACTTCTCCGCCCGGAAGGTGGGGCCGAAGCAGTAAACCTTCCCCAGGGCCATGGCCGCCGCCTCCATATAGAGCTGACCGCTCTGGCTGAGGTATGCTTTCTCGCCGAAGTAGTCTGTCTCAAAAAGGGTGGTGGTTCCTTCACAGGCCGCGGGGGTCAGGATAGGGGCGTCCACTAAGGTGAATTTCTTTTCTTCGTCGAAGAAATCCCTTATGGCCCTTATTATCTCGTGCCTTATCCTCATTATGGCGTGCTGTTTGGAGGAGCGGAGCCATAGGTGGCGATGGGCCATGAGGAAGGCTACCCCGTGTTCCTTGGGGGTTATAGGGTAGTCCTCGGCTATTTGAACCGGCACTATCTCCCGCAGCTCTATTTCGTAGCCTCCCGGGGCCCTTTTGTCCTCCTTAACCTTTCCCCTTATAATCACCGAACTCTCCTGGGTAAGGGCATCAAAGGTCCTGAAAAGGGGATTGTCCTTTTCCCTGGACCAGGCGGTGGCCTGGACTATGCCGGTGCCGTCCCTTACCAGGAGGAACCTTACCCTTCCGCTGGAGCGTTTGTTGTAAACCCATCCCCTTACTTCAACTTCTTCCCCCACATGCTCTTTGAGGTCCTCTATGTAAACCCATTTCATACGGGAATTTTACCAGAAGAGCCGGGCTTGAAAAACACCGTAAGGGCGATTATTCTATTTTCAATGCTTCTGGACAGGTATGTTTTGAGGGAAATCCTGCCCCCGGCTCTGGTGGGCTTCCTGGTCTTCACCTTTGCCCTTCTTATGAACACCCTGCTGGAGTTCATCCAGATGCTGGTTATGAGGGGGATAAGCCCGGCAGAGCTTTTTTCCCTCCTATGGCAAATCTCCCTTTCCTTCCTTCCCATTACCCTGCCCATGAGCTTGATGATGGGGGTTCTTTCGGGCATAAGCCGCATGTCGGCGGATTACGAAATCCTGGCCCTTCGGACCCTGGCGGTTCCAACAACTCGCCTTCTCAGGCCGGTGTTCGTCCTGGGAGTTTTTGCCCTTCTGCTGAACCTCTGGGCCAACCTTTTTGTAGCCCCTGAGGCCACCAAGGCTGCGGAAAAGCAGCTTTTTGAACTGATGCTCTCCAGGACCGAGAAGATGATAAGGGCCAAGGAGTTCTTTGAGGGAATCCCGGGCATGGTGGTTTTTGTGAAAGAAAAGGGAAGGGGAATGTGGAAGGGGATTTTTATTGAGAAGTATGAGAATGGAGTGGAAAAGTTCATCCTGGCCAGGGAGGGGAGGTTCGTTGTGGACCGTCGCCGGAGGGAGGCCTTTTTCATCCTCAGGGATGGGGAAGTCCACAGCTTTGATACATCAAAGCCGGAAAAATACTCCAGGGGGTTTTTTAAGGAAGCCATGGAAATAATTCCTAAGGAGGTGGCCTTTCCCGAAATAAAGCTGGGAAGAAGGCCCAGGGAGAAAACCTATCCTCAGCTTGTATATTCCATAAAAACAGCCCCTGTACCTGCACTGAAGAACCTTTATCTTATGGAGCTGCACTCCAGGCTTGCCCTGGCGGTTTCCACTTTGCTCTTTCTTCTGCTGGGTTTTTCCTTAGCGGTAAATGTTCGCAGGGGAGGAACAGGCTACGGGTTTGCCCTTTCCATTATAGTGGTGGTCCTATATTTTACGGTGCATTCCGGAGCAAAGAGCTTTGTGGAGCAGGGCAAAGTTCCGGCCTGGGCGGGTATGTGGTTCTCTGACTTGCTGGTTCTTCTCTTTGTTCTCCTGCTCATCCCCAGGCTTAAGGGAAGCATCAGGCCGGCCAGAAGAAGGGCGAAAATAGCAAGAAAGGCCTTCGGGGTCTCCCTGAGGCTTCCCAGGCTTTTCTCCACCCTGGACACCTACGGGTTTTTCCAGGCGCTTAAGGTTTTCGTCATGATCCTCTTCTCCCTGATTTTTCTTTCCCTGCTGGTGAGCTTCTTCCAGCTCATTGACGATGTTTTCCAGAACAAGGTGCCGCTTAAGGTCCTTTTTAACTATCTGCTCTATTTTTCTCCCCAGCTTACCTACACCCTCCTTCCCCTGAGCCTTCTGATTTCTCTTATGGTTACCATTTCCCTTTTTTATAAAAGGGGGGAGATAACCGCCATTAAGGCAGGGGGCATAAGCCTTCATCGGTTTTCCCTCCCCTTTCTGCTTCTGGCAGTGGCGGTTCTGGCCTCCAGCTTCTACCTCCAGGAGAAAATCCTTCCCTTCTCCAATAAAAAAGCGGAGAGCCTCAGGGCCTTCATAAAGGGGAGAAAGGATGCAGGGGAGTATGTTATTTCCAGAAACTGGGTTTTTTCCAACAACACGGTTTTCCATTTCCTGTACTACGAGAAAAAAAGAAAGGCCTTTGTAGATATATACCTGATGGAACTCTCCCCGGAATTCTCCCTAAAAAGAATAATGCACGCCAAAAAGGCTTTCTGGAGGAGGAATTACTGGCTTCTAAGAAGCGTATGGATGAGGGACTTCAGCAAACAGGGTAAATTCCTTCAGGCCGATAGGGAAAGGGTCCGGATGCCGCCTCCGGAATACTTCTTCAGGGAACTCAAGGGATTTGAGGAGATGAACCTGAGGGAACTGAAGAAGCACATAGATACGCTGAGAAGGGAAGGCTTCCCCACCAGGGAGATGGAGGTGGAATTCCAGGCTCGCCTTTCCTTTCCCTTTGTGAACTTAGTAATGGCTCTCTTAGCCGTGGCCTTGGGCTTCCTCATAGGGGAAAAGGGCCCTACCATAGGGGTGGGGAGCGGTCTGGCTCTGGGAGGGGTTTACTGGACCCTCCAGGGGGCTTTCAAGGCCCTGGGTAAATCCTTTATCCTTCCCCCAATTTTAGCTGGCTGGAGTCCCACAATTATTTTCTTCCTCATATCTCTCATCATTTTTACCTATGTGAGAAGCTGAGTAGGAAAGGTTAAGCCGGTATAATTCCTCGCTCAGCTCCCTTTGCCTTTTCCACCGGCCGAAGAGTTGACCGGAGCCCGTCAGTCTCTCTACTTCCCCAAGGAAGGCGGAGGAAAGGGGTCTGGGCCTGTAAAGGGCCAAGTGGGTGGAAGGCAGGGGCAGGAAGTAATGGGCGTGGATTCTTGCCCCCATTTCCGCCAGCTTTTTCATCAGCCTGAGGTTTTGATTTTCATCGTCAAAGGGAAGGCCGAAGATAAAGTCCACCTCCGGCCTGAAACTAGCCTTGATGGAATTCTCCGTTGCCCTTATCACATCTTCAACACTATGGCCCCTTCTCAATGCCCTCAGAACCTCTGGGCTTCCGCTCTGGGCTCCAAAGATTATCCGACGGTTGGCCAGAAGAGGCCTCAGGGCTTTCAGGAGGGGAAGGGTTATGTGTTCGGGTCGGAATTCCGAAGGGAAGGAACCGAAGTAAAGCCTTGCCTCAGGATACCTTTCCTTCAGTAACCTTAACAGGGCCAGAACTTTTTCCGGTTGAGCTCCTCCCCTTCCACCGTAGCCGAGACCGTTGGGGGTGATGAACCTTATATCCCTTATACCCCTGGCCACCAGTTTCCCCACCCAGAAGGCTATGTTCTCAGCGCTTCTGTGTCGCATTCTTCTTCCGAAGAGCCTGGGGGTCTGACAGTAGCTACAGAGGAAGGGGCATCCCCTGGTTATCTCAATGGGTATGGGCAGGTGCTCTTCAAAGGGGGGAAATTTCTCTATCTCCACTCCCCTGCATGGGGAGCCCTTGAAGTCCCTGGACCAAAGGCACGGAGGAGGTTCTGCTTTCCCTTCCAGGAAATCAAGTAGGCTTACAATCTGCTCCTCCCCTTCTCCGCAGAAGGCATAGTCAAATCCCATGTCCAGGGCGTGCAGGGGAAGGCCCGAAGGGTGAGCACCCCCCGCCACCTTTATGGTGCCCCGGGGAAGTTCTTTAAGTTCCCTCCATGCCCTTTTCCAGTCCGGGGACATGAAGGATAAAAGTACCGCATCCCCTGCCTTGGGCCTTTCCCCTCCCAGGGGCTTTATCCTTCCCTTAGAGGCTGCCATCAGGGGAGAAAAGGAGTATTTGTTCTCCCTGTTTATTAAGGCGTAGAAGTTCACTTCACATAGCCCAAGGACCTTAAAACCTTCAGCGCCTTCCTTTCTTTCTTGGGTCTCACCTTTATGGCAGAATAGGCCTTTTCTTCAAATTTTTTGAGGGTTTTTATCAGGGAAGCCGTTCTCTGGTTGAAGGGGATGGGCTTTACTGTCCTCGGGTCCTGGGCTTGGTTGAAGAAGAAGAACCTTTTCTTGGCAGGGGTGTGGATGAGCTGAAAGCCGCCTTCTATAATGGAGAAGCGGTCAAAATATGACTCCGGAGCGTAGGTTTCCAAAAATATCCTTCCGTGGCCCCGGCGGTCCCTTAAAAGGTCCAAACCCGAAACACCGGCTGGAACCCTGAGGGAGGCCAGGTGGAGCAGGGTGGGGAAGATGTCGGTGATTTGACGGTATTCCTCCCGCAATCCCGTCTCTCCCCTGGGGGAAACTACAAGGAGCGGTATTCTGGTGTAGACTCCGTTGAGAAAGTGGATGTGCCCTTTGTGGTTGCGCCACTCTCCCAGGCCTTCCCCATGGTCCGCCAGGATGAATAAATAGGTGTTATTGAGGAGACCCTTCCTTTGCATCTCCCCGTAAAGACGGCTAAACTGACTGTCCCAGTATAAAACCTCCTTTTTATAGAAAAAGCGGGCCCACAGAGTTGATAGAAAGACGGTGGGCCTGATGGAGACGAATCCCTTTTTCCCTATCTTTAGTCTGAGCTTAGCCTCCCCGGTTCCCTCCCCTCTTCCATTCAAAAGAACAACCTTTTCCTTAAGGGAGGGCACTTCCACGGCATAGGCTACGGTGCCCAGTGTCTTTCCCTTGAGCTTAACGGTCACCTCCACTTCGTCCCCGGGTTTTCCCTTTATGTAAAAGAGTTCCTTTTTGTAAAAGCAAACTTCCCCAATTTTCTCACCGTTAACCCATACCTCCCCGTTATTGGGAAGCCAGGGAGGGGCATAGGGCTCGTGGGGATCGGAATAGTGAATCCAGAGAAAGAACGGGGGTTTTATGCTGGGGAGGATCTTCTCCACCTCCTGATTCACCTCTTCGGCAGTTTTGTACCAGCGGGTTTTGGGAAATTTATCCACATAAAGGTCAAATCCCCGGCCGGGCCCTAAGAAACCCTGAAGCGTTCCCAGGGACACCACCGCATAGGTATGGTAGCCCCTCTTTTTTAACCTCTCTGCCAGGAGTTCGTAGTCCTCCCTGTACTTCTGACCGTTGTTTATAACCCCTATCTGGAAGGGATACCTCCCGGTAAACATGGAAAGGTGAGCCGGAAGGGTTATGGGTATGGTGGTGTAGGTATTTTTAAAGTAAATACCCCTTTTCTTCAGAGAATTAAAAAAAGGAGGATTGGCGCCCCCAAGGTCCTCCCTCATGGTGTCCACCACCACCAGAATTATGTTTGGTCTGGGGGAGGCCAGCTTTTTCCACAGCAGCAAACCTATTCCCAGGGCCAGAACTACCAATGTGGCTGTTAATAATCTCCTCATTCTTCGCCTCCAAGTTTAAAATTCTATCATCCTTGACAAAGCGCAGGGTAATTCTTATTATTCCCATCTTATGGAAATCCTCCTGGCTCAGGAATCGGGCTTTTGCTTTGGGGTTCGCCGGGCAGTGAAGATAGCCTACGAAGCCAAGGAGAAATGGGGAGAAGTTTATACCTACGGGGAGCTCATTCACAACAGGCAGTTCATAGCGAAGTTGACGGAAGATGGAATAAAAGTTGCTGAGGATATGAATGGGATACCTCCCGGGGCTGTGGTCATAATCCGCTCCCACGGTATTTCCCCTCAGGAAGAGAGGGAGCTGAGGGAAAGGTTTAAGGTGATAGATGCCACCTGTCCCTATGTGAAAAAATCCCAGAAGATAGCCGCCAAGGAAGTCCGCTCCGGCAAGGAACTGGTGATTTTCGGGGACAGAAGCCACCCTGAGATAAGGGGAATCCTGGGTTATACCCAGGGGGCGGGGGTGGTGCTTTCCTCCCCTGAGGAAGCCTCTTCCCTTCCCACCTCCTCCAGAAGGGCAGTTATCTCCCAGACCACCAACGACCTGGAGGATTACAAAAAATTCGTGGGGGGGCTTCTGGAAAACACAGAGAGGTTGACGGTGCATCAGACCATATGTTCCTCCACCATTCAGAAACATCGTTCTGCCAAGGAGATAGCCGGCAAGGTGGATTTGATGCTGGTCATAGGGGGGAAACACAGTTCCAATACCAGAAAGCTATATAAGGCGTGCAGGGCAATTCAGCCCAACACCTATCACATAGAAACCCCGCAGGAGCTGGATTTGATAGATTGGAGAAAATATGAGAGAATAGGGATAACCGCAGGAGCTTCAACTCCTGATTTCATTATAAAGGCTGTTATGGAAAAAATTAAGGAGGAAGGTCATGACTGAAGAGAAAAGGCCAGCAGAAGAAGATTACGAAAAACTCCTTGAGGGATACCGCTTCCAGTTGCCTTCCAGCGGAGAAGTAGTAAAGGGAAGGGTTATTGAGATAACAGATAAGGAAGTTCTTGTAGATATAGGAACGAAAATAGAGGGGATGATTCCATTGGATGAATTTAAGAACCTGGAAGGGGAGGTGGAGGTTAAAGAGGGCGACGAGGTGGAAGCCATAGTGGAAAGGGCCACCCCTTCTGCGGGCTACATCCCCCTTTCCCGGAGAAAGCTTCTGATAAGAAGGGCCATGGAAGTTATCACCAAAGCCTATCGGGAAGGGCAACCGGTGGAGGGGAGGATAGTAAAAAGGGAAAAGAAGGGTTTTCTGGTGGAGATTATGGGAGTTAAGGCATTTCTTCCGGCTTCTCAGCTGGAGATAAGGCCTGTAAAGGAAACCTACAAGTACATCGGCAAGAGCTTCCCCATGAAAATTCTGGATATAAGGAAGCACAGGGGAGGGATTTCCATCGTGGTCTCCCGCCGCGTTCTCATTGAGGAGGAGATAAAAAAGAAAAAGGAGGAGGTTCTTTCCCGTATAAAGGAGGGGGAATGGGTAAAGGGGGTTGTTAAAAACATCACGGATTTCGGGGTTTTCGTGGACTTAGGGGGAATAGATGGGCTTCTTCCCACCAGCGAAATAAGCTGGGGACGGGTGACCGACCCGAGGAAATTTTTTAAGGAGGGGGAGGAGATAGAGGTTCTAATACTCAGCTTTGATCCGGAGAAGGAAAGGATAACTCTGGGCTATAAGCAGAAAACCCCTGATCCATGGGAGAATATAGAGGAGAAGTACAAACCCGGCGATAGGGTAAAGGGGAAGGTGGTAAGTCTTACCGATTTCGGAGCCTTTATTGAGCTTGAGAAAGGGGTGGAGGGTCTGGTCAGGAGTCGGGAGCTCAGCTGGACAGAGAACATAAAGGATCCCCATCAGATAATGAGCGAAGGAGAAATAGTGGAGGTGGAGGTTCTCAATGTAAACCCCGAAGAAAGACGCATAGCCCTGAGCTATAGAAGGACCTTACCCACCCCCTTCCAGATATTCGCCGCCACCCACGGAGTTGGTGAGGTTTTGAAAGGAAAGGTGAAGGATGTTAAGGAATTCGGGGCCTTCGTGGAACTTCAGCCCGGGGTGGAGGCGCTTCTTAGAAAAAACGACTATTCATGGGAGAATGTGGAAAACCTGCCGGAGGTTTTAAAGCCCGGGGAAGAAATTGAGGTCAAGATACTGGAGATTCTCCCGGAGGAAGGAAAGATAAGGGTGGGAAGAAAGCAGCTCCTGGAGGACCCCTTTGAGGATTTTGTGGAAAAATACAGGGTGGGTGACGAGATAGAGGCCCGCATAGTAAACATTGGAGAAAAGGGCTATACCCTGGAGCTCGTTCCCGGGGTTTACTCCTTCCTTCCCAAGGGAAAAAAAGAATGGGAGGAGGGGGAAGTTTTAAAGGTCAAGATCTCCTCCATAAGCCCGGGAAGAAGGAGGGTCAGGGTCGTCCTTGCCGAAAAGGAGGACAAGGGGAAGAAGAAGGAGAAGAAGGTTAAAGAGGCAAAGCCCCCCACCCTCGGAGACCTTCTGCCCGAATCCCTTAAAAAATGAAGTACATCTTTACCCCCTGGCGATGGGAATACATTAAGAGGGCCATGAAGGGAGAAGAAGGTTGTGTTTTCTGCCTTGCTCAGAAGAAAAGCGACGAGGAGGCTTTTATACTGTACCGCGGCAGGTACAACCTCATAATAATGAACATCTACCCTTACAACAACGGCCACATTATGATAGCCCCCCTTCAGCACCTTTCCAGCCCGGAACAGGCATCCCGGGAGCTTCTTTCGGAGATAGGGGTTCTTCTTCAGGCTTCCCTCAGGGCTTTGAGGAGGCTTTTCTCCCCTCACGGCTTCAATGTGGGCATGAACCTTGGAAGGAGCGCCGGGGCCGGGGTGGAGGACCATTTTCACCTGCATGTGGTTCCCCGATGGGAGGGGGATTCCAACTACATGGCGGTTTTTTCCGATACTAAAGTAATAGCCCTGGATGTGGCTCAGGTTTACCGTATGCTGAGGCCAGTGCTGGTGGAGGAGATAAAAAATTTGACAAATAAAGACTAAGATTATCTAATATTACCCCTTGAAATTTTTCCCCTTCTGTTCTATAATATTTTTGAAAAACATGGAGGAGGTTTAAAATGGGCAGGATAATAGGGATTGACCTGGGAACCACCAACTCCGTGGTGGCGGTGATGGAAGGTTCCGAAGTTAAAGTTATACAAAATCAGGAAGGACAGCGTACCACTCCCTCTGTGGTGGCTTTCCTGAAGGACGGCCAGATCCTGGTGGGTCTTCCCGCCAAGCGTCAGGCCATTACCAATCCTGAAAACACCATATATTCTATAAAGAGGTTTATGGGAAGGAGGTATGAGGAGGTTACCGAGGAGATTAAGATGGTTCCCTACAAGGTGGTGAAGGGACCCCACGGCGATGCCAGGGTGGAGGTCATGGGCAAGGTTTACTCCCCTCCGGAAATTTCAGCCAAAATCCTCATGAAGCTCAAGGAGGCGGCGGAGGACTACCTTGGGGAGAAGGTTACCGATGCTGTGATCACCGTCCCTGCCTACTTCAACGATGCCCAGAGGCAGGCTACCAAGGACGCCGGCATCATAGCGGGCCTCAATGTCCGCAGAATAATAAACGAGCCCACCGCTGCAGCCCTGGCCTACGGACTTGACAAAAAGAAGGACCAGAAAATAGCCGTTTACGATTTCGGAGGGGGCACCTTTGATATTTCCATACTGGAAATAGGCGAGGGGGTTATAGAGGTCAAGGCCACGGCAGGAAATACACACTTGGGAGGCGACAACATAGACCAGAAGATAATAGACTGGCTGGTGGAAGAGTTCAAGAAGGAGCACGGAATAGACCTCAGACAGGACAGGATGGCTCTTCAGAGGCTCAAGGATGCGGCGGAGAAGGCGAAGATAGAGCTTTCCTCCGCCTTAGAGACAGAGATAAACCTCCCCTTCATAACCGCCGATGCTTCCGGGCCTAAACACTTGGTAATGAAACTCACCAGGGCGAAGCTGGAGTCCATGATGGAGGACATAGTCAACATGACCCTGGAGCCCTGCAGGCAGGCTCTGGAAGATGCAGGACTAAAGCCCGAGGATATAGATGAGGTTATACTGGTGGGAGGTTCCACCAGAATTCCTCTCGTGCAGCAGAAAGTCAGGGAATTCTTCGGGAAAGAACCCAACAAGAGCGTTAACCCCGATGAGGTGGTGGCCATAGGGGCAGCCATTCAGGGAGCCGTCCTGGCCGGAGAGATGAAGGATGTTTTACTTCTGGATGTTACTCCCCTTTCCTTAGGAGTTGAGACCCTGGGCGGGATTATGACCAAGATAATCCCCAGAAACACCACCATTCCGGTAAGAAAGAGCGAGATATTCACCACAGCAGAGGACAATCAAACTCAGGTGGAAATTCATGTCCTTCAGGGGGAGAGGGAGCTGGCCAGGGATAACAGGAGCCTCGGGAGATTTATCCTCTCCGGTATTCCACCAGCCCCCAGGGGAGTTCCCAAGATAGAGGTGACCTTTGATATAGATGCCAACGGAATCCTGCATGTTTCTGCCAAGGACCTGGCCACGGGCAAGGAACAGGCTATAACCATTACCGGAAGCTCGGGCCTCACCAAGGAGGAAATAGAGAGGATGATAAAGGAAGCGGAAATGCATCGGGAGGAGGACCGTCGCAGGAGAGAACTTATAGAGCTCAGGAACAGGGTGGATGGGCTCGCCTACGAGCTGGAGAAGCTTATCAAGGAAAACAGAGAGAAACTTTCACCCACCACGGTGGCTGAAGCGGAGAAGGCCGTATCCCAGGCCAAGGAGGCTGTAAACAGTCAGGATAGGGCTGCCCTGGAAGGAGCCCTGGACTCTTTAAACAGGGCCAGCACCGCCGTAGCCAAGGAGCTCTACGGCAAAGCTCAGGCCGGAGCGGCTCAGCAGGAGACCCCGGCTGCCGGCCAGCAGGGAGGGACTTCTCAGGCTTCTGACCAGGGCGATGTAATAGACGCGGAATACGAAGAGGGCAACTAAAGGGAAGGGGGCTTCGGCCCCCTATTCGCTCACCTTTACCCTGAATCTTCGCTGGTAGGTTTTACCATCGTATTTTACTATTATCTGGACATTGACATTCCCGGGTACAGTGAAAATAAACTCGTGGGTTACGGCCTTTTTCCCGCAGACCCTTTCCTTGGCCTCGTTTTTGTCCATGGAAAAACCGGAATACCAGTATTGCCAGGTTATATCGGCGCACCTGTAAGGCTCGTAAAAGAAAACATATCCCACTACTTCCAAGGGTGCCCTTCCATAATGGACGGAAAGGTCCGTGTAAACCGGAGGGGTTGTCCTGGGCTGACACCCTGCTAAAAGGAGGATTCCAGTTAAAATAAATTTTCTCATTTCTTGAAACCCCATTCTGAAGGGATTATAATATGAATTGTTAGATCATAGCGAGTCGGAGGTACTTAAATGAAGTTAACATTGAAGAAAACCCTTTTGCTTTTCGTGGCATCTGCCTTTCTTTTTGCGGACTCCGGGGCAACCCTTCTCGGCTATGTATTTGAAAGGCCAGAAAGGAAGAACCCCGTCAAGGGCGTGGTGGTTAAGCTCACTTCAGATACCGGAAGGATTGTACTTTCCTCTCCTACCGGAGAAGATGGAAGCTACATGATCAAAAATGTTCCCAGGGGAAAATACCGGGTTTCTCTGATATACAGAGGGGAGGAATACAGGGCTATTTTTACCAGGCCAGGGAAGCTCACGGGAAAGGGTAAGCTGAGCGTGGAGGGTGGGGTACTAATTTTGTCCTTTGCCCTCAAGCCGGGGAAGGAGAAGATAGCTTTGCTGACCCTGGGCGGCTCGGCTTTAGTTTACATTTATCAATTCACAAAAAAAGAGGAAGAGGTTAGCCCTGTTAAATAAGGGGATTTATTCCCTGTTTTTTTTAGCGGTTTCCCTTTTCTTTTTAACGGCCAAGAGCGTGGAGAGGGAAAAGATTAAAATCCAGAACGAGGCGCTCTGGCAGAAAGGCTCCCTGTATGTGAGGATTTTCCCCATCGTTAAAACCCTGGGCTACGATTTCAACATATTTTCCTTAGGAAGCCCGGGAGAGGGGGATTGGGTTTTCGACGGGGGGCTGGGCGGCAGGCTTTCCCTTTTAAGGCCTGGGTTTTACCTTTCTTCCACATTCTCCCCCCACTATCTTATTTTCCTGCACCATCCTCAGGAAAATTTCCTTAACAGAGAAATAACCGGGGAGATTGGACTCAGGATCTGGAAATTTAACTTTTATTTTAGCTATTCCGATAGCAAGGAAAAGGCAAGACCCTCCTTTGAACTGGGTCCCAGGGTTGCCTCTCGCAGAAAGACCCATCTGTTCTCAGTGGATATATCCCCTGAACACCCTCTTTCCTTGGAAGTTGTGGGAAGGAGGGATGAATACAGTTACATCCAAATTTCCGGAGGTTTGCCCGCCTTTTCGGCGGACAGGACCGAATACACCTATATCCTGCGCCTGCGAAGGAGAATTTTTTCTGCTACCCGGCTGGTTTTTTCCATGGGCTACCGGCGTTCCCTTTTTAAATGGAATGAGGAAAGGAATGCCCTTCATCAGTGGGGAGAAGTAGGGATTATTTTTCCGGAGATTTCCAGGGTGAAGGGTTCTTTTTCCTTGGGGTTCAAGCAGCTGAGCTCTTTAAAAAAAGAAGGAGGATTCCGCTTTCAGGGGCTGAAGGGCCGGGGAAACCTTTCGGTTGAACTGGGGACCCTCCTTTTCTCTCTTAGCTATAATCTGGATTGGATTTACTCGGTATTTGTGGCTGATGTGGTCAGGGTAAAAAACCTGAGAGCAGGAGGGGGAATGAAGCTTGTAAGGGACAATTTCCGCCTTCAGGGCTGGTATTCCCGGGGGGAGCTTCTTTTCCTCTTCTCCAGTAGAATTGATGAGGTTAGGAACTATGGTGTACAATTTTTGTTCAGGGTAAGCCCAAAGGGCTTCTTAGGGGTTCAGTACTTCTGGTTGAGGGCTACATCCAGCGTTGGCGGATGGAGCAGGCTGATAAAAACCATAGGAGGGGTTGTTGTTTATGAGATTTAAAATTGTGCTTGTCCTGGGTTTGTTGAGCTCTTTTTTGCTTTCGGCAGAACTTTATGAATATAAAATAGGGCCCAAGGACCTTCTGGTCATAAGGGTTTTCAAGGTGCCGGAGCTGAACACCACCGTGAGGGTGGGGGAGGATGGCACCATAACCTTACCCCTGATAGGTAAGATAAAGGTGGAAGGCCTCACCCGATATCAGCTTGAGGAAAGGATTTCAACCCTTCTGGCCGAAAAATATGTGAAAAACCCTCAGGTTACTGTTTTCATAAAGGAATACAGAAGCCGTACCGCCATGATAATGGGAGCTGTGAAAAAGCCGGGGGCTTACGAAATCGTGGGAAAAACCACCCTCATTCAGCTTATAGCCCAGGCCGGAGGGATAACCTCCAGGGCCCAGGATAGGATAATAATCCTGCGGGAGAGGGAGGGGAAGCAGAAGACCATAGTGGTTCCCATAATCCCCTTGCTTTTTGAAGGGAGGGGTGACTTCAATGTGGAGATATTCCCCGGCGATGTAATTAACATTCCCGGTGAAATATCCATGGAAGTATATGTTTTCGGTCAGGTAAGAAAGCCAGGGGTGGTGGAGCTTCCCATGGGCTATGGGGCTACGGTGCTGCAGGCCATAGCCAAGGCGGGAGGCTTTACCGAAAGGGCCAAGAGAACCTCGGTGATAATTAGAAGGAGGAGTGGGGCGAGGGAAGAGATAATTAAGGTGAATGTAAAGGATATTCTCAAGGGCAAAAAGCCCAACATAGAGCTTAAACCCTATGACATAATATATGTTCCTGAAAGCCTTTTATAAGGGGTCTGGCATGGAAGAAGAAAGGGAAGGATTTTACGAGGAATTTAGCCTCGCCGAGGTTTTAAGCGTCCTGCGCCGGAGGAAAAACATAATTTTTTACTTCCTCATCCTGAGCCTGGTGGTAATAATGGGGCTTACCCTTATGAAGCCCCCAATTTACGAGGCCAAGTCCACCATTCTTATAGAAAGAGAGTCCAATGTCCTGCTGTTTAAGGATCTATTTACGGTGGAGACCGGAAGGTGGGATCAGAAATTCAATTCCTATGTCCGCATGCTCCACAGCAGAAGTCTGGGCCGGCGGGTGGTAAAGAGGTTAAAGCTGGATGCCTCCATCCCCTCTGACCTTCCTGAAAGAGAAAGGGAGCTCAGGCTCTCCAGCCTGGTAGGATCCCTGCTTTCTCATCTTAAGGTTGTTCCCATAGAAAACACCAGGCTGGTGGAGGTGAGGTACAGGGACACAAACCCCAAGCGGGCTGCCAGGATAGCCAATGCCTTTGTCGATGAGTTCATCAAATTTACAGTGGAGCTGAAGGGGGAATCAGCCAAGAGGGCTTCGGAATATTTAACAAAGCAAATAGAAAAACTAAGAAAAGCCCTGGCGGAAAAGGAGAAGGAACTTCAGAAATACAGCCAGAGGAAGGATATTTACTATGTAACCGATAAACAAAGCACCATAATTCAGAAGTTCGCCCAATTAAACAGGGCCTACACCCAGGCCCAGATAAATCGCGTGAACTTAGAAGCGCGATACAGGGAACTTTTAGCCAAAAGTTTTGACCAATTTCCCAATGTGGTAAAGAATCCCCTGATCATGTCCCTTAAAGCAGAATACTCAAAGCTGGAAGCCCAGTACAAGCAGAAAGCCGCCATTTTCAAACCCGATTATCCGGAAATGAAGAGCCTGCGCTCAAGAATGGAGGCTTTGAAGGCAAGGATAGAAAAAGAAACCAGGGCCCTGGGGGAAGAGGAACTTAAAAACGCCAGGGCCAAGTATTTGGCGGCTCTGAAGAGCGAAGAATCCCTGAGAAAACTGGTGGAAGAGCAGAAAAAGCAAATAGCCTCCGCCAACCGAAGCGGGATTTATTACAGTAGCCTTAAAATAGAGATCAAGAACCTGAGGGAACTCCTTGCCCATCTTACCAAGAAACAAAAGGAGTCAATACTTTCCGCCAACCTTGAGGGCATGAGGACCAGCAGTATAAAGGTGGTGGATAGGGCGGAAGTCCCCCTTTACCCTGCCAGCCCCAACAAAAAGATGAACCTTCTCCTTTCCCTCCTGGTGGGTCTTTTCGGAGGGGTTCTCCTTGCCTTAGTGGTGGAGGCCACGGATACCTCCATAAAGGAAGCCGACGAAGCCGAAAGGATTTTTAAACTCCCGGTTTTAGGGGTTACACCCAATATGGATAATCTCAACGGTCAACCAGAAGACGGTCAACCAGGAGAAGAGACCCTTCCGGAAAGCCTTTATTCTTCCTCGGTGTTCTTTGAGATGGTGAAGACCATAACAACCTCTATTCTTCTATCTTCTCCCCAGAAGCCGCCCGGAATCATAGCCATAACCAGCTCTCAGCCGGGGGAGGGAAAGACCACCCTGGCCTACCACATCGCCATATCCATGGCCGGGCTGGGAAGAAGGACCCTTCTAATGGACGGTGACCTGCGGAGGGGAAGCCTGCACGAGGTTTTCGGATATTCCAACGAAAGGGGGCTTTCCACGGTGCTTGCCGGAAGGTTGCCCATAGAAAAGGCCATAAGGCCCACCAGGCACTCCAACCTTTACCTCCTTCCTTCTGGACCTTATCCCCCCACCCCCGTGGAGCTCCTTTCCTCAGATGCCATGCCGGACCTTCTGGAGAAGCTCAGCAGGAGCTTTCGCCATATAATCATAGATACTCCTCCGCTCATCGGGATATCCGATCCCATAATACTCTCCCGCCTGGCCCACAAAACGGTCCTCGTTATATGGGCGGGGAAAACCTCCAGGAAGGATGTGATGAACTCCCTTTCCATGCTCAAAAAGAACGGTATCGTACCACTGGGCCTTATACTGAACAGAATGGGATTCAAGGGGTCTGGCTATAGAAAATACGGTTATGAATACTACGGCTATGGTGGATATTCATCTACACATTCTACCGGGGGTTGATGACGGTCCCCGGACCCTGGACGAAAGCTTGAGGCTGGCAGAAGAACTTGTGTCCCAGGGAGTAAGGAAGGCCGCAGCCACTCCCCACTGGGGCAGGCTGAGCCGGTATTCCTCGTTGGAGGAGATTAAAGAGGGTTTCCTGAGAGTGAAGGAAAGTCTTGAGAAGGCAGGAATTCCTCTGGAGCTTTGCCTGGGGTTTGAGATATTTCTTAATCTTGAGACGCTGGAGGACATAAAGAAGCTCGGCAGGCAACTGGGCCTTTCCCAGACCTCTTACTTTCTGGTGGAGTTTCCCTTTCAATTTATCTATCCCAACTGGGATTATCTACTTTCCAGCATAAAGGACATGGGCTTGCGTCCGATTATAGCCCACCCTGAGAGGTACTCTTACATCCTCACAAGACCCTCCATACTGGAGGAGATGGTTTCCATGGGAGCCCTGGCCCAGGTGAACGCTGAGAGTTTGGTGGGAGTTTACGGAAAAGAAATTAAGAGGTTTTCCAGGAACTGTATTAAGGACGGTCTTTGTCATCTTGTGGCCTCCGATGCTCATGGCCTTTCCGGAAGACCCCCTTACATTTCTGAGGCTAAGGGCGAGCTGGAAGGGATTCTGGGCGAAGAGGAGCTCAGAGAGATTTTTGAAGAAAGGCCTGCTGCTGTGCTTGCCGGGGAGGAAATATGGAAAAGGTCATAAATCCAGGGATATTTTTACTCGCAGCCCTGATAATTGTTTCTCCCCTGCCCTTGGGGTGCGTTTTCTGCTGGAGCTTCTTCCTACTTCTGTTCTTGTTGAACCTGGCCTCCCTGCTTCTCCTTAAAGGAGAGGCAGAGGTTTCGGATAACAGGGTGGAGGTTCCCCTATTCCTTCTTATGGGATTTATGGCGTTTCAGATAGTTCCTCTGCCTAAATTCCTCCTCAGGTTGATTTCACCTGCGGGGGTAAAGATACTTTCATTGAGCCTGGGGGATTTTAACTTCCATCCCCTTTCGGTGGCCCCTTCCAGAACTGTGTTTTACTTCGTGGGATTTTCCTCCTTCATACTTCTGGGATTGGTTTTGTGGAGAAGAGAGTGGAAAAGGGAGGAGGTTCTTTTCCTAACCAAAAGCTTCATAATTCTCGGCCTCTGGGAGTCGCTTTTTTCCATTCTGAAATTTTTGGCCCACAGAAAAAGAGTACTGGTTTTCTGGGGATCAGAATCTACCTTCCCCACCGGCACCTTGAGAAATCCGGATCATTTTTCTGCCCTTTTAGAAATTATCCTTCCAATTTCGTTGGGATATATTTACTATAAGATGAAAAGAGAGAGCCTCGTCCGGGTTCTGTCCTCCCGAGAGGTTTTGTTCCTCCTCGCCCCCCTTTCCATACTTTTGGCCATAGCCTTAAGTCATTCCAGGGCCGGGGTGGTGACCACCGGGATATCCCTTTTGATTTTCTTCCAGCTTACCGTTGGTCGGAAGATGATTCCGAGGCACAGGAGGGCTTACAGAATATTTCTCCTTTCCCTGACCCTATCGGTATTGGCCCTGGGAGGTCTTTTCACCTATAGAAAGGGGCTTAAGCTTTATAGAGGACAAATTTGGGCTCTATCTCTTCAGGCCTTTAAGGATTATCCAGTTTTGGGGTCGGGATTCGGAACCTTTCCGGACCTTATAGAAACCTACCGCAGGGAGCCCGGTTTCCTTTCCCTCATCGCTCACGCCCACAACGATTACCTTGAATTTCTGACGGAGGGAGGACTTCTGGGAGCCTCCCTTCTTTTTGTTCCATTGATTTTGGCCTTTTTCTCCGGTTTTCAGGCCTGGGAAGATAGGAGGTATCCTCTGGTGAGGTGCATTGGAGCCGGTTTTATATCCGGGGTTCTGGCAGGGGCCTTTCATTCCTTCTTTGACTTTCCCCTGAGAATTCCATCCGTGGCTTTAGCCTTCGTTGTAGCCTTTTCCACCGCAACTTCCATAGGAAGGGTAAAAAGGAGGCAAAGGTGATCTGGAGACGGGAAAAGCTCTCCTGGGTGTTTCTGTTTTTCTCCCTTTTTTTGTTTCTTCTTTGCTTTATCCCCAGGTGGAGCCTTCTGGATTTTAAGTCCCAGTACCTGGAAGCCATAAAATCAAAAGGGGAAAAAAGATTATCCCTGGCCAGGAGGGCCCTGAGGTTGAATCCCCTTTATCCCCATACCCATCTTCTCCTTGCTTCCATATACATGGAAAATTCTGCCAGGGATCCCCGGGCCTTCCCTGAGGCCATGGTGGAGCTCAGGAGAGCCGTGAGCCTGGGGGCCTTCAGGGGAAGTATTCCCTGGGAGGCCTTCAAAGCCTACTTAACCCTCTGGCCTTTTCTTACCCCGCAGGACAAGAAAGCTGCCGCGAGGGCCGGAAAGTTTGCCCTTTACAGGATGGATTCCAAACGACTGAGGGAGATCCTGATGCTCTGGTCCAGATTCTGCCGGGACTTTGATTTCATCTTTTCCGTGTTCAAAAACAGACCAGGTTACATGTCTTCCCTGGCCAGGGTTATATACCGAAAAGGTATGCCCCTGCAGTGGAGGTGGAGGGCGTTGACGGAATACGAAAGGTGGTTGTTGAAGAAGGCTTCTTATCGGGATCCCTCTTTGATGGGGCCAGAGGAAATAAAAAGGACCCTATCCATTATGGACCGCATAAAACTTTACTATAAGTTGGCCGGGGAAAGCTTTCAGGTGAAGTTTTACTGGAATTTTTTGGAGAAGCTGCTTTATTACGGAGCCCTTAAGACCGGCGAAAGGGGATTCCTCCTGAGATTTCTTAAACTTTCCCAGGACAGGGACAGGATAAAGGAACTCATGGCCAGGCTGGAGGAAAGGGGATTTTTTTCAAAGAGGGATTTCGCTTCTTTTTATTTGAAGGAGCTTTTTCTCTTCAAATTGAGGGAGTTTGACGAAATGGAGAAGGAAATAGAAGAATTCAGGGCCGGGATTAAGTGGGTGAAGAAGGGTGAAGTGGAGGACTATGTCAGGATAAACCTTTTGCTGGTGGATTACTATTATCAGGAAAACCTTTTGCTCAGAGCTTCCTCCCTTCTTGAGGAACTCCTCAAGGTGAGCCGCTCGCCCCAGGTTCTGGTCAGATTGAAAAGGATAAAGGATATGACAGGGGAGGAATGCAGGTGCGAGGCTCCTGATTTTTACCACAAGAATCCGGTTTCTCTCAACGTATCCCGCACCCGGACCTTTTACTTTTCCCCTCCGGTGGGCAGCCGAAGCCTGGAGCTGGAGGCAAAGTCTTCAGGGGGCAGGGGATTGATGCAGGTTTTTATAGACGGGAAAATAGCAGGGGA
>Ga0256833_1000054_pt1 | contig 84002 bp, 58 predicted proteins | sample 356284metaG_FD_190535 | JGI IMG/M metagenome (GOLD analysis project Ga0256833, IMG submission 190535) | Hydrothermal vent microbial communities from Mid Atlantic Ridge, Atlantic Ocean - 356-284 | ecosystem: Environmental > Aquatic > Marine > Hydrothermal vents | place: Atlantic Ocean: Mid... | reverse complement strand
AAATTTTTGGGTCATCTCTAATTCACACTATAAAATCAATTGAATTTTTTATATCATTCATGTTCAAGATGTTATTAAAATTATTATTTTTACGGGTCAGTTGTTCTGAAATTACTGATGCTTAGGCATCACTAATTCTCAGAAAGACAAAAATATCATCAAAAATCTTTATTTTTCAAAAATCAAGCACTTTATAGACAGACACTAAAAAATGAGCCTTACTTCAAAGTAAGGCTCATATCTCAATATACAAAAATCAATCAAATCATTATCACCACTTTACCTTTACCTTAGCACAACTATTTTGTTCGAAATCTTTACTTGCACCTGTCACTTTTGTCCCTTGTTCTACCTTTTTGGCTGATACCACAAGCCAATATTGTGTTCCTTTCACCAATTCATTAGGATTACGCAACCAACCGGGTTTAGCATTGGTCTTGATATCAAAAGAATATGAAGTCTTAGTTTTTGGCATACCACCTATTTTAAATAGAGGTTTTGTTTTTGCAATATCAAGCTCCGTCATTTTCAAACAAAAGATATCTGCATTTTCGCCTCCAGACCAAGTAGCAGAGATTTCATTACTACCTTCAACGTGAGTTACGAATAAATCTGTAACCAGACCTACATCTATGTCACTAACAATATCTGTCAATTCCTTTACATAGCCATCATTAAATTTCAATTTAAACACATATTTTCCCTTAGTTGGTTTATCCGGGCTCAATTCATCCGCGCCATTTATTACAGTACCAGGACCTGCCCAAAATTGTTTTAACTCAAAATTTTTACCATCCGGTGTTGTAACCGTACTACCTTCTTTTGCTATTTCTGCACCACCAGCAAAAAACATAAGTTTATATTTCGCATTCCCGTTTGCATTGACTTTTTTTACGATAACATCCACATATGCATCTTCATGGGTGTCTTGTGGGATAGTGTTGTCACTCTCACATCCTGCCACTAAAAAAAGCCCTAAAAAAAATGTTGCTAATAATAATATATTAAATTTATTCATATTTAGATTTTTAATTTGTTTAAAATTTGTATTTCATGTAAACACTAAAGTTTCTTCCAATCTCTAAAATTCTACCTTTATTTTTTTCAGAATTTTTGTAGGCAAAATTTAAGTGATTGTAATAAGCCTCGTCTGATAAATTCAAGGCGGCTCCTCCAATAGTAAGCCCTTTAATAGGTCTGAATCCTGCTCTAAAGTCAATTACCGTAACTCCGGGAGTTTCTGATTCATCATAGGTTTTAGAGAACCTGTCTTGCTTACCGACAATCCTTGTTCTCAAATCAAGCCAATACTTTGACTTCTCCCATTTCACACCCAAATGAGCTATCATCGGGGCTATTTGTGCTAGAGGTTCAATAAAAGTTGTATTCTCAGCTATCGTATATGATATATCACTTGAAAAATGTAATGCATCTGTAAGTTTATATTTGAAAAATGCCTCAAATCCATATTGATAAGCATCTACATTCCAAAATTGTTTTGGTGCCATTACCGGGCCACCACCACAACTACCTGAAGCTTCGCCTCTCATAAAGTATGAATTAAGCCTTGATGTGATATAATTTTGCATCAATGAATAAAAAACATTTCCTCCAATAGTGAATTTTCTGAAGTATTTGGTAGCTGATAAATCAAATTGATTATTAACTTCAGGTTTTAGATAGGGGTTTCCGATATAATCCCTACCGTCAGATCCAACTGCAAATCGATAAATATATCGTTCTATCATACTTGCAGATCTAGTACCTCTACCATAAGCCAACTGTACTTGAAAATCATTTTTTAAGTATTTTAATGATACATTTCCTCCTATATTAATTTCATTTACATCCTCAATTTTACCATTATATAACTCTTCAAAGCCTTTGTCCGGCTTATCAATTCCGGCTAAATTATAATCTACTCTAATGCCTGCATTTGCAGTAACATGAGAGGTCAATTTATTATTTGCTTCAACAAAAAAACCATAATCTTGTGTTGTTGCATCTTGCCAAACACTAAATTCTTTTTCTATTGGATTATCAAATAAAACACCGGCGGGGTTTCTTTTCACAGTTACATACTTCCGCCCATCTCTTTTTATCACATCCGCGTCAAAACCGGTATAGATAGTCCAACTTGAAGATGGAGTAAACCCAATTTCAAATTTTCCTCCCATAGTATTGGATGTAACCGGAGTTCTTCCATAAGCCATACTGAAATTTGGTCTTAATTTATTTGACATTAAATGATCAACATCTGAATAATAAGACTTTAGTAAAACACTTTTAATACTTGAAGAAATATCTACAATCTTATAGTCTAGACCAACCAAAGTGCTATTATCTTTGGGTGAATCCATAGGCAATCCAGCATGCATAATATCAGAACCGTATTTTTGTCTAAAATCAATTTGAAATCTTTGATTAGTTATCGGATTTAACCCCAATTTAATAGAATAACTTTGGGTTTTAAACGAGGATGGTACAATATTTCCATCACCATCTGTATAATTACCAAAATCTCTATTTTCACCATTTAATGTTAGATCAAATTTTTCTGCCGCATATTGCAGTTGTGCTCTTGCCACAAAATTATCTCCATTGGTTTCATACCCACTTTCAATTTCTCCATGGATTCCCAAACTATTTGGTTTTATGGCTCTTGTTATCATATTGATTGTAGCTCCAAATCTCTGACCATATCTTACAGAATAAGGCCCCTTGATTACTTCAATCTTGCTCACTTCTTCGGGAATCACATGAGCAGTAATAGGATCCATTCTATTTGGACATGCATGTACTATCTTAGCACTACCATCATATTTTATATTCATTTCTTCATATTTGAATGACCTAAATGATGGTTCCATTGCTGTTGCACTACGTTTCTGCAAACTAAATCCCGGCACATCATTAAAAAGCTCTGCTAGATTTCTAGGTTGACTTCCTTTCTTTATTTTATCCATAATAACAACAGAATGTGCTATATCATCCAATGGATGTGATTTTACGATTATCTCGTCCAAGTAAAAATTAATAGGCTCAAGACTAATCGTTTTGTTTAAATCTTTTACTGTTACTATTATCTTTTTATAGGAAATATGTTTTATTTCCAAGTGTTCGCTTTGACTTGCATCTATTTTAAATATTCCCTCGATATCGGTTACAGCCATTTTGTTGGTTTCTATTACTTTGACAGAAACCCCTACTATAGGATCTTTACTCACTTTATCAACTACTGTAATAGTAATTGATTGCCCTTTAGTAGAACAAACTCCAATCACCGTTAACAACAGAATTGTTATTAATTTTTTCATATTTTTTTTGTTTTAATAAGCGTCTGCGCTAAAACAAGCATTTTTTTTAATCCTAATAACATCTTAAAAGAATCAATCTAAATTTTGCTGTATTTTCTTGCATTCACTTCTTATATAATTTACCCGTATTTTTATACTTTGTTGTTAGATAATGCCATTCAAATATGTTTAGCCTGATCAAGCCTCTTAACTCAAGAAGAAAACAATATTTGATAATGCACTAAACTCGTTTATCATCGCATAATAACCACCAATGATGGCTTATACCAAACCGCTGACCCTTATTTAATCCTAAAGTATATAAAACGAGCAATCCATTACATCATGAGTTGATATTTTTTATATCACTCACATTTTATTGTAATTAGCATCCCTTAATAAAGTTATTAAAATTTAAAAATAATCTTTTGCGACACTATGTAACCACACAGGTAGAATCAATATTTTTCAAAAATCAAGCACTTTATAGACTGACACTAATTAAACTAAGAGGTTTTTTCGGGGGGAGGAGTCAAAATCTCAATATAAATATCTTTGTAATAGAATTGTACAAAATAAAGTTTAAAGTCATTAAAAAGCTCAAACTCTTTAGTAACTACATATTTTTCCAATATAGCAGGAAATATTTCTTTATTTGTTTTTGGAATAGGGATCGGATTATTTGGGTTTTCAGATTCTTGTTGAGCTTGTTTTAATTCTTTTTTAAGATGACATTTTCCATTACAGTGCATCTTAGGTTTGTCTTTATTTTCACAAAGTACTTCAGCATAGTACTTCTTGTGCAAAACATAGTGTATTACCGGATTAATTGGCACAAATAACACGGTTGAATACAGTAAAATTAGAAATATGCTTATTTTTCTTTTCAGAATATTTAATGATAAAGTGACTGAATAATAATATTCGTATAAAATCAAGAGATAAGTATGCCATACAATCGCTAAACTAAATTATCTGTTTTTACTACATTGTGCAAATATCGCCTACACATATTAAGCTAAACTATTGAATGCAATGTCAAACACAATATTTGTAAAAAAAGATAAATATGAACATACTTATCCCGTAAAAAAACTAAATATTTGAGATAGGTGGACGAAATAAATCATTTTGATTTTGAAAATTATATTCAAATATGTAAACAAAACGATTTCTCTGCTTATATAAGCTAATTCGGTCATACAAAACAGGCAGTTTATTTATATACAAAACGATGTTGTTGTATTCAACCTTTGGTGGTTTGGGGTTATGATTTGGACAAATATCACCGACCCTCTTTATAAGAGCTTTTAAAAATAAACGACCACTATCAAACATGTTTGGCTTCTCGTTATAACAAGCTTCTTTAGACTTATGAAAATCATAATAATATATGGAATATACTATCAAAACCTTACTTACATCAGCAAGTGTGGCAAAAATAAAAACACCAACAATTAATGACAATATGTATTTTTTCAATCCCATATGCGGTAAGCAAAGGTAATGTTTTCTTTCATAAAAACCAAATACTAATCAACAAAAATAATACTTAGTGTCTTCACAAAGACGAGTAATTTCAAATTTGGTGTGTTTTCTTGCGGACATTACTTATAATAAAAATCGACATTTTCTTTCACAACAATATCCAAAGGTAGGTACTCTTTCTCTTTTATTCTCTCCTTTAAAATGAAGGAATTAATAAAATTCATCAGACCATTATACCCTTGGTTAAATGGATTTTGATTGATAATAAAATCTATTTCACCTTGTTTTAGGTATTTTACATTGGGTTCAATCATGTCAAATCCGATAATTTTATATTCTTTAGCTTCCTCTTCATCCAATAAATCCAATAAATGATATGCTCTTGAATTTGTAAAAAAGATTCCTTTCATGTTAGGATGCTCCTTCTGTGTTTTTCTAAACCTACCTAGCAGTATCTCAATATCCAAAAAATCATCATATTCATACCAACTAACGTTTATGTGTTTTGTTTTATGCTTTTTAAAGTAATCTGTCAATCCTTTTGCTTTTGCCTTATAATGTGCAGCATTAGAAATCTCATGGGCAAGATTAAGAACGATTATCTCATCTTCATGATTCAAGTTTATATCAAATAATTTTCCAGCTAAATACCCACTATGATATGAACTTTGTCCTGTATATGATAGAATGTTCTTATGCTCCAACTCAGTATTTATCGTGATAAATGGAATCCCTGACTTCTCGCCTAAATCAATAAGTTCTTCTGATTCCTTCAAAAATAATGGAGCCATAAGAATAGCATCCGGATTGCACTCAATTGCTTTAGTCACTTGAGAAATAAATTCTCCCAAACTAAATATATTATATTCAAGAAACTCAACTTCAATTCTATAATACTTTACCATATTAATTGCTGACATTATACCTTCCTTTGGTATATTCCAAAAGAAATCAGATTCAGGATTAGGCAAAACAACATATAATTTATAAACTTTGGTTGAAGCCAATCTGCTGGCTATTATATTCTTCTGATACCCAAGTTCTTTTGCTATACGCATGACCCTTTCTTCAACCCGTTTAGAGACATTCCCTCTATTATTGATTACTCTGTCTACCGTACCTCTTGAAACCTTTGCTAATTTAGCAATATCTTTGATTGTCACATTTCTCATCAATACAAAGATAAATATAAATATAAATAAAAAAAATCATTTTAAAATAATTTATCGCACATGAATCATGACTAAAATATTTAAAAGAAGAAATATTAGTCAAAATTTGTGCACGTGTCACATTTTTTATATATTTGACCTGAAATTCATGTAAAGTACATATATTTGTACTTATCCCAAGTCATATCATTAAGGTTTTAATACAGGCAATTAAAATCACAAATTTTTTTGTGGACTAATTATTATTTAACTAAAAAAAATCATTTATGAAACGAAACTTTTATTTTACGAATCCACCTGAAATATCAATAAGAAGGGGACTAAAGCCAATCCTTTTCTTGTTTGTATTTCTTTTAGGTATTAATCTATCTGCACAAATCATTAAAGGGACTGTTAAAGATTCAGGGACAGGAGAAGCCTTGATAGGTGCAAGTGTGATAGACGTTGAAACGGGCAACGGTACAATTACGGATCTTGATGGCAATTTTGCTATTAAGGTTAACTCCCCAAACTCATCATTGAAAATATCGTTTGTGGGATATGATGATTTTATTTTGGCTTTAAACGGTCAAAATAAAGTAGAAATTTTACTTTCTGCCGGAATGCAACTTGAAGAAGTTGTAGTTACTGCTCTAGGTATTTCCAGAGAGAAAAAAGCATTGTCTTACTCAGCTCAACAAGTAAATTCTGATGAATTAAATGCAGTAAAAGACGCTAGTGTTATCAATTCACTGACAGGTAAAGCTGCCGGTGTATTTATTAATAAAAGTATGTCTGGAACCGGGGGCTCAACGAAGGTGCTGCTTAGAGGTAATAGTTCAACAAGAAATAACCAACCTCTATATGTAATTGACGGGGTACCTGTTTATAACTATAGCACTTCACAGCCGACAAGTGTTTGGGGTGCGAGTAATGGTAGATCAGGACTTGGTAGAGATGGTGGCGATGCTATATCCAATATCAATAGTGAAGATATTGAAAGTATCAGTATTTTGAAAGGAGCTTCTGCTGCTGCATTGTATGGTAGTCAAGCAGCGAATGGAGCGATTTTAATCACAACTAAAAAAGGAAGCGAAGGTAAAACTGCCGTAACATTTTCTTCTAACTTCACTACAGAAAACCCAATATTGACTCCTGAATTGCAATATACTTACGGTCAAACTACCGAGGGATCAAGAGATAGCTGGGGAGAAAAATTGTCAACTCCTGCTAAAGATCACGTATCTGATTTTTTCAAAACAGGAAAAACCTGGATAAATAGTATCACTATGAGTGGAGGTGGAAAAGTCGCACAAACTTACCTCTCTTATGCTAACACAAAGTCTAACAGTATATTGCCAACAAGTGATTTTACTAAGCACAACTTGATGTTGAAAGAAACTGCAAAATTCTTTAATGATAGATTAGCTGTTAATGCCTCTATCAATTATATCACACAAAAAGGAAATAACAGACCTACGTCAGGATTGTATTTTAATCCGCTTACAGGATTATACTTCTTCCCAAGAGGACTTGATTTTGCAAGTTATGCAAAGGATTTTGAAAAATTTGATGAAACACGTAATACAAATGTTCAAAATTGGACTGCAAATAAAGATGTCGAACAAAATCCATATTGGATATTGAATAGAAACAAGAATTTTGACATAAGAAATAGAGTGTTTTCTACTATCGCACTAAACTTTAAACTGACTGACAAAGTGAGTTTGATGGCAAGAGGAAATGTTGATAAAACTTATGACCAATTTGATCAAAGGTCTTATGCTTCAACTCAGGGAGCTATAGCAGACCATAACGGAAGATATTTGTTGCAAAACGATGAAGCAACACAATATTATGGCGATGTAATCTTGAACTATTCCGAAAATTTTGGAAAAATGAGTTTCACAAGCAACCTTGGCTCAAGTATTACTGATACGAGAAAAGCTACTGATGCTTTTGATTCAAAAGGTACAGATTTGAAGTTTGCCAATATTTTTAGTTTGCAAAATATGAATCAATCAGGAACACAATACTACTCAAGAAAGCAGTTGCAATCATTATTTGGAAGTCTTCAATTTGGATATAACAGTATGTTGTATTTTGATGTTACAGGTAGAAATGACTGGTCTTCTTCATTTGCATTTACAAGTACAAAATCGTATTTTTACCCATCGTTTGGAGTATCAGCTATATTGAGCGAGATGTTTAAAGTTCCAAATCTGAATTTTGCTAAGTTTAGGGCATCCTACGCTATTGTAGGTAATGATGTTGATGCTTATGTCACTAATTTATCACACAGTATTGATCCTGTGACGGGATTGAGAATTAATACAGTTGGTGTATTACCGGGAACAGAATTGCAACCTGAAAAATCAAAATCATTGGAATTTGGTTTAGATTTAAGATTTTTTGAAAATAAATTGAATTTTGATATTACATATTATAAGTCAAATACAGAAAATCAGTTTGTAACAATTAGCGCACCTGCCGGAAGTGGATTTAGTAAATATTTGGTAAATGCAGGTAATATTGAAAACAAAGGTTGGGAAGCTCTAATCGGATACACTCCAGTTAAGTCAAAAACCTTTGAGTGGAATACAAGTTTGAATTTTACAAAAAATAAAAATACTGTTTTAGAATTGCACGATGGGTTAAGTGATGGTATTTTCTTTTTAACTGATGCTGGAGTAAATAGTTACGCAATGGTAATAAAAGAAGGTAGTTCATTTGGTGATATCTACGGAAAAATATTCAAAAGAGATGATAACGGAGTGGTAATGGCTGACGAAAACGGGAAACCTTTACCTGATGGATTTGGTTATATAGGTAATCCTAATCCTTACTTTATGCTTGGATGGAACAATACTATTAATTACGGAGATTTATCATTCAAGTTTTTATTTGATGGAAGATTTGGGGGCGAAGTAATGTCAATCACACAAGCGATGATAGATGAACTTGGTGTTTCAAAAGCTACAGCAGACGCAAGAGATAATGGAGGTATTGATTTTACAGTAGTTAAACCCGATGGTTCTACATTGAATAAGATTGATGCTAATGTATTTTATCAAGGAGTAGCTGGTCGTGCCGGAATTACTGAAAACTATGTTTATGATGCTTCAAATATTAGACTGAGAGAATTATCAATTGGATATTCTATCCCTGCTAATATGACAAGAATATTGGGAAGTAAAACGAAGCTAAAGGTATCATTAGTAGGTAGAAATCTTTTCTTCTTGATGAATAAAGCTCCATTTGATCCTGATATTTCAATGTCAACCGGAGTTGGATTACAAGGAGTGGATGTGTTTGCAATTCCATCAACAAGAAGTTTTGGAGTTAATGTAACAGCAAATTTCTAATTGGACATTAAAAAATAAAAATATTATAATTATGAAAAATAACATTTTAAAAATTTCGGTATTCATCATTGTTCTATTGATACCGACAGCATTTTTTCAAAGTTGTACAAAGGACTTTGAAGATATAAATACAAATCCTAAAGGGATAACAAATAAAGATTTGGAAACCGATTTCAAATTGGTGGGCGAACAGTTCAAGCAAGTATTGTTAAACATATACACATTTAAACCTGAATGGAAGTTTCAACTTCAACAAAACCTTATAGGTGATGTTTATGCAGGTTATATGTTGCCTCCAACACCTTTTGCAGGTAATTCAAACAATATTACATACAATTTAATAGATGGATGGAATGGTTTTCCATGGAGTATAGCATACAATGAAGTAATGGCTCCATTATTAGCCATTGAAAAAAATGCCGGTGACGGATTTAAAGATTTTGTTGCTTGGTCTAAAATATGCAAAGTTGAAGCAATGCATAGAGTAAGTGATATTTATGGGCCAATCATTTATACTCACTATGGTGAAGTTACAGATGCAGGAGGTATTGAGTATGATTGTCAAGATGTAGTTTATGATGCATTTTTTAAGGATTTAGATGCAGCAGTAGAAGCTCTTGCTCCATTTGCATCGAAGGACGTGAAGCCTTTTGCTGCTTTTGATTTAGTTTATGGCGGAGATTATTCTCAATGGCTAAAATTTGCAAATTCATTGAGGCTAAGATTAGCTATGCGAATATCTAAAGTGGATCCGGATAGAGCAAAAACAGAAGCAGAAAAAGCCATTGCAAACAGTTTTGGTGTGTTAGAAAGCAATGAAGACAATTTTGTTGTCGATGGAGGAAATTTAGGACATCCTCTGAATACAATCAACAATTCTTGGCATGATGTAAGAATGGGAGCACCAATGGAATGCTATCTAAAAGGATATAATGACCCGAGAATAGATAAATATTTTGTTCCTGTTGTCGATGGAGATGGATATCACGGAATTAGACAAGGAGTAGCAATTGGTGCAAAAACCGAGTACGAAAACACTACTTCCTCATTGGCTTTATTCCCCAATAAAGCTCAGTTGATGACAGCAGCTGAAGTATACTTTTTAAGAGCAGAAGGTGCGTTGAGAGGATGGAATATGGGAGGAAGTGCAGCCGATTTTTATAACCAAGGTATCGAGATGTCATTTGCACAATACGGTTTGGACGCAAGTACATATGAAAATGATGGTACAAGCAAACCAACAAATTTTGTTGACCCGATAGGGCATACAGAAAATAATGCCGATGCACCTACTGATATTACAATTGCGTGGAATGATGGAGATAGTTTTGACATAAAACTCGAAAGAATTATCACTCAAAAATGGATTGCTATTTACCCTGACGGTCAAGAAGCTTGGTCTGAATTTAGAAGAACAGGTTTTCCAAAGTTATTCCCTGTCGTTGTAAATAATAGTAGTGGAAAGATAAGTACCGAAGATTTTATTAAAAGGATTAATTTTGTTACAAATGAGTATGCTACTAATCCGGATGAGGTAGCAAAAGCGGTAAGTTGTCTTGGTGGTGATGATAATGGAGGAACATCTCTATGGTGGGATGTTGATTAAATTCTTACCTAAAGAGTATTATTTGCTTTGCAATAATATATTCTTTATAGACAATGTTTGTAGTTAATGTGTTTATGGGGTTGCTGTTATGGCAGCCCTTTTTTTAATACCAACCAATCTCAAAATAACTGCCTCATAAAAGGCCAGAAAAATATTTGTAATCAAATTATTTTCCCTTTCAGAGCGTTGATTTTTTAGTGAATTGCATTTCCGTGTAAATAATTAAATCCCTGTATTCCTTGAAGCCCACCGCCATGAACCCATACTATAGTAGAATTATTTTTAAAATAGTTTTTCTTCACCAAATCATCAAGTGCATAAACCAATTTGCCGGTATAAATAGGGTCTAGAGGTATACCGTATTTTGATCGGTATTGATTGATAAAATCTATCAATTTATTATTATATTTTGCAAACCCTCCAAAATGATAATCTTCATTAATGGACCAATTCTTTTTTTTCAAAAACCCCATTTCTCCTTCAAAAATATCGGTTAAGGTGCTATTCCAGTCAACGCCTTTTATTGCTGCTATTCCCAAAAGATTAGTTTGGTCAGGCACATTATTCAGCACTCCTGCAAAAGTCCCTCCAGTCCCCAAATCCATTAAAATATAATCAGGATTTCTGCCTAATTGAAGGATTATTTCATCTATTATCTCTCCTGATCCGGGGATAGCTAAACTATTTGAGCCTCCTTCGGGAATAATATAACTACTGGGGTGTTGTTTTTGAAGAGTATCGAGATATTCTCTATTTCTGATATTTTTAAATGCCGTCCTTGACATAAATATCATTTTTACACCATTACTCTTGATAAATCTCAATGTTGGATTATTGGGATCAAAACCATCACCACGAATATAAAAAGTAGCCGCAACATTCATCTCTTTACTAATCACAGAAAGTGTATATAATAAATTTGAAAATGCTCCCCCAAATGCTATTAATTCCTTATATCCTGAATCAAATGCGTATTTTAGATTACACTTAAGCTTCCTAAATTTATTACCGGAAATATCGCTGTGAATCAAATCATCTCTTTTTACAAAAATATTCAAATTGGTTTTTTCGATTTTTTGCAATTTCTGCAGAGGACTGGGTAACCAAAGATTAAAATGTTTATAGAAATTTTCCATTTGGCAAAGTTAATTGTTTTGAAGTATCTTGTATGGATTATTGGCATCAAATCTATCAGCAAGAAAAAAGCCACCACAAGAAGTGTGATGGCTTAATATAAAATTTAAGATATAACCAATAGATTACTTGCCTCCATCTAGTTCATCTTGCCATTTCTTCAATTCATCCCACTTACCTTCAGCAGCTAGTTTAGCTTGTGCAGGCCATGTGTCAGGATTGTGCATTGCATATCGTTTACCTCCTTTTTCCAAAAGAATCTCACGAATTGTATCCGGTTCAGCTTTAGATAATTTTTCAAAAGTTTCATAACCTGAATCACTTAGAATACCTGCAATCTTAGGTCCGATTCCTTCTACTTTTTTCAAGTCATCCGGTTTTGCTTCAACGTTCTCTTCAGCCTTAGTCTCTTCCTTTATAACTTCTTCCTTCTTCGGCTCAACTTTCTTTGCTTCTTTATTCTCTTGTTCAAATTGAGATTTCATCTGAGAAAAAGCATCTAACTCTCCTAATGTTGTTTTTTCAATATTGGATTGTTGTTTTTTAATGACTTTTTCAACTTTCTTTCTTTCTTGAGTTTTCTCTTTTTCCATAGAATCTTCGGCTTCCTTCTTTATATCATTGAGATATCTAGAATGTGAAACTATAATTCTCTTGTCATCTCTATTAAACTCGATCACCTTGAATGTCAATGTTTCATCTACTTCAGGCAAAGTGTTGTCTTCTTTCCTCAAATGTCTTCCCGGAGCGAATGCTTCCAAACCATAAGGCAACTGTACAATTGCACCTTTTTCTTCTCTCTTTATTACAACACCATCGTGATAAGATCCTTCAGGAAATACTTTTTCAAATGTGTCCCAAGGATTTTCTTCAATTTGCTTGTGACCAAGTGATAACTTCCTGCTATCTCTATTGATATCCAATACCATAACTTCTATCTCACTTCCTACTTTTGTGAATTCTGATGGATGAGAATATCTTTTTATCCAAGATAAGTCCGAAATATGAACCATTCCCCCGATTCCCTCTTCAAGCTCAACAAATACACCATAAGGTGTAAGGTTCTTAACTATACCGGTATGTTGTGAATTAACACCATATTTTTCATCAATCTTGTCCCAAGGATCTGCTGAAAGTTGCTTGATACTTAGAGACATTTTTCTTTCATCTCTATCAATAGTCACAACTTTGGCCTCAAATTCTTGTCCTAACTTGAAATAATCTCTTGCATTAACTGGTTGATTGCTCCATGTAACTTCAGATACGTGAATCAAACCTTCAACGCCAGGAATTATTTCAAGGAAAGCACCGTAATCCTCAATATTTACGATTTTTCCTTTTACTACGCTTCCTTCTTTAATCTCTTCATCCAAGGTATCCCAAGGATGTGGTTGAATTTGTTTCAAACCAAGAGAAATTCTCCTTTTGTTTTCATCAAAATCAAGTACAACAACCTGTAACTTTTGGTTTAACTCCAACACTTCGGTTGGATGTGAAATTCTACCCCAAGAAATATCAGTAATATACAATAATCCATCTACTCCTCCAAGATCCATAAATGCTCCAAAGTCCGTAATATTCTTAACGATACCTTCAAGTACCTGCCCTTTTTCAAGACCTTTGATGATTATTTCTCTTTGTTCAGCAAGATCGCTCTCTATTAATGCTTTGTGTGAAACAACAGCATTCTTAATAGCTTCATTAATCTTGACAACCTTGAATTCCATAGTCTTACCAACATATTGATCATAATCAATAATCGGTTTAATATCAATTTGTGACCCCGGCAAAAATGTTTCCAATCCATTACAGTCAACAATAAGTCCACCTTTGGTCTTGCTTACAATAAGACCTTTCAGAATAGTACCATTTTCGTGAGAATCTACTAATGCATCCCATGATTCCAACAATTTAGCTTTCTTTCTTGAAAGTATCAATTGCCCTTTATCATTTTCTAAACTTTCTACGTATACCTTTACTGTATCGCCCGGTTTTAAATCAGGTCTGTCCCTAAAATCTGTTGCTGATAATATACCATCTGATTTGTAGTTTAAGTCCAAGATTACATCTCCATCTGCAATAGTCTTTACTGTAGCATCAACGATTTCACTTTCACCAAGTGATGTTAATGTTGAGACGTATTCATTCATGTATTTCTCCTCTTCCTCTGGTGTATAGGGGGTTTTGTTTTTTGAACCAAGAGTCCAATCAAAGTCGTCATGTGGTGTTTCTTTTTTCTCGACAACTTCTTCTACAACTTGCGTTGTTTCTTCTACTAAAACCTCATTTTCAGAAGTCTCAGGAGTCTGTTCGTTTTTTTGATCTGACATAGTCATTTCTGTTTTTGTATTTCGCTCATCAGCGAAAGATGTTAAAAAATTTGAATTAGCCTGCAAAGGTACGATTAATTTTTTATAAAACAAGCCATTGTTATGTAAATATCGTGAAATTTGGGTGTTTATCCGGTTTTTGCATATTTTTTATCAAAGTTTTATCTGCTTTTTCAAAATAATATGATACTCGTTCTTGTTTTTTAAACTGTCATAGTATTAGATGTAAACCTCAATTCTGTCATTCACGTACAAAACTTATTGGAAGATTTAACGAAAATCTTATACCTCTATCAAAATATTTATTGCTATTAAAAGCCCAAGAGTATCTGAAGCTGAGAATACCGAATATTTTGTCAAGTCCTGCTCCCAATTCATAATATGTGTCTTCTTCTTTAATTTGAAGCAATTTAAATGTAAATACTTCTTCCATTTTTAATCGGTTTATATAGGGAATTTTTTCAATAATTAAACCTTTTAATTTTTGTTGAACCATAATAGTAAAGTATGGTCTAAAATCAGCTCTTGTATAAAAGGGCAGTAAGTGAAATGAGTATTTATAATTTTTTGGCATCATAATATACATTTGATTTCCAGAAAAATAGTGATCATCCAATTTATCCACTTTGCTTTTTGTTAAGAATTTTCCAGCTTCAAGGAAATAGTTGGTATATCCAAAAAGTCCTGTAGAAATTGCTCCATTTAATCCTACTTTTACAAAATCATAAGATACATATTTGTCACCCCTTGAAATCGCTTTGGTATATTCAACAACAATCCTTGGATAAGGAGAATACAATGAAGTCAATTCGTTGGGCATTTCGATATACTCAACTCCCGGTTTGTATGAAAATGCAATTTGCGCTATAAATTTATTTGGATAAGTTATTTTACCGGCTTTTTCATAAATATTTGGTTTGTAAATTATATCCTTAAAAAAAGAATAATTGGTATGATTAGACAGTTTTGCCCTAGTGTTGTATTCAATGAATAGCCTTGTACTGATTCCCGATACAAAATTTCTTTGTATTTTTAGATTTATAAATTTCTTGTCATAAAGCTTAAGATAATTTTTTGCATCAAATAAAGCCTCAACCATATTTAAAAATTTATTTACTAAATTTTCATCTGATGGTTGTGAATAAATTCTTCCGGCTTTGGCAATATATTTGAAATTATATTTACTGTCAATCATCTGTTCGTATTTTATGCCGGGGAGTATATTTTTATCAGCATGGCCGTATTCTGCAAATAGTTTCAGTTTCATGTACTTCTTCGACTCACCTTCTTTTATATAAATCAATTTTACTATAGAGTTTAAACCTTGAACAGGGTTAAAATTCAATTTTGTAATAGGAGAACTTATTTTCCAATATGATTTATTATAAGAATCACTAAAAGTATAAGAGGTTAATAGATTTTTTAGTTTAAATTTATTTTCTTTTCTGTCGATTGAATCTAAATATTCTTTTGATGATGAAAAAGCTTCAATACTGTCCATTTTTACATAACCTTTTCGCTCTTTAACACTAAGAGGTACCGGGCGAATTTTCTCCCAATAAATACTGTCTCTTTTATTTGCCTCCTCTTCAACCTTTACTTTAATTTTATTAAAAAATTCATCAGGATAATTTTGATTCAATTCATAGTTGACAAAATTTCTAGTGTGGTAACCATTTGCTTTAAACCCCATAAAGCTAATATCAAATGCAGCATATTGAGACAATAAGCCCCAATCAAATCTATCGCCGGTCAACTGTCGAAAGTCCTGCTTGATTCTAATAGTATCAAGTAATCTTATATTTGTATTTTTTGAATTGACTTCCAAATCCAGACCGTAAATATTCCAGACATCATCAACTATGAATATATATCCTCTGAATGTTGGATCGTATTTTCTTTTGGGGATTACTTGAATCTTATTTATCTTATTGCCATTATCATCCTTAAAAAATCCTATCAGTTTGTATTTATAAAACAACATTGCATTTGAAGAAATAGGAGAAATTAGTTTTTTACCAATAGGAATATAATTATTATAAAATGAGATATTTGTAAATAACGATGACATATTGGAATATCCTGTTTTATCACCGCTTATTTTGGACGAGATTATGGTCTCTTTCCATTTGTTATTAGATGCTTGGTAGTATTCAGATACAGTCTCTGTCACCAGTACAACATTGCTACTGGTATCTAACACCTCATCCATTTCCTTTTTGTCTTCTTCAGATTTTGCTATTTCAACACCAAATATTTTTTTTGGAGCGTCGAGTAACTCAAGTTTAAGCTTTTGATAAATTTCAGCTTTAAAATTTTCAGGTTTATTCTTAAAAGTTTTCCTGCTTTTAATAGCCTTTCTGATTATTGCATAGGCAGGATCTTCTACATCTGCTTTGATAACTACTGCTTTTAGCATGAGATCATCATTATCAAGTGAGATATCTTTACGGATTTTTTTACCTTTGTAATCTACTGCTATTTCCTTAGTTTGATATGAAATAAACTTATAAACTATTTTGTTTTTCCCCAGATTCAAATTTAATAAATACTCTCCTTCTTCATTGCTAAATGTACCTTGTGTAGTGCCTTTTATATAAACAGCAGCAAAAGGTAGTGGTTGACCGGATTTATCAATAATCTTACCGTATACTTGTGCACTAACACTTGTCAAAGCGATAAAAAACACACTAATAAATAGGATTACCTTATTACAATTTTTCTTTTTCATCATGTCTATAATAAGCAATTGTTGATATCAAAATAAGAGTAAATACAGCTATAAAAACCCATATTGGAATCGGTACCGGATCTCCCTGAGCATATGAATGTAGGCCTGAGAGATAAAAATTGACTCCAAAATAAGTCATTATTATTGAAAAAGAGGCAAAAACTGATGCTAGATTATACGTGAACAACGATTGAAGTCCTTTCATTTTTCTCATGTGCAAAACAAATGAGTATACAAATATGGATATTAACGACCAAGTCTCTTTAGCATCCCATCCCCAATATCTGCCCCAAGATTCATTGGCCCATACACCACCTAAAAATGTACCGATACTCAATAAAAATATTCCAATAGTAAGAGAAAATTCATTAACCGCAGTCAGTTCTTTTAGTGTAAATGTAATATTGTCATTTTGTCTTTTGTTGCCTCTGATAATAATCAAAAACAGATTGATCAACCCCAACATAGCCCCAAGAAACAAAAACCCGTAACTTGCAGTAATAATCGAAACATGGATCATCAACCAGTATGATTTGAGTACCGGTACCAAATTTGTAATCTGTGGATCCAACCAATTCATAACCGCAACAATCATAATCCATCCGGCTAAAACCGAAGTAGCGGCTAGAGTAATAGGTGACTTTTTGGCTAATAAAACACCTGCTAATACAATTGCCCAAGCAATATAAACCATAGATTCATAACCATTGCTCCAAGGTGCATGCCCCGCAATATACCATCTCAATCCTAAACCGAAAGTATGAGCCAAAAACCCTAAAATCACTAGAGCTATACCGATTCGTATTGGCCATTTCAAATTCATTTTAGGTCTGAATACCTGAATGAGAAGCAATATCAATAAAATAAACCCAATCATAAAATACCAACCGATTAGTTTATTGAAAATAAGAATTTTGTTGTAGAGCAGTTCTGCTTTGATCTTCCCTTCTGAAGGCATATAATCTTTTGCTATTGATAGTTGATATTTACTTAGTCCCTCCAACGCTAAATCTGTATTTTCCCATTTATCTTGTTCAACTCCTTCGACAATACTTTGGAGATACCAAGGCAAGAAATTCTTAACAAGTACTCCGGCATCGCCAAATTCCATTTTTGCTGCTTCCTTAGGAGTATACCATTTTCGGGAAGGATCATTTTCTTTTGGAAAAATACGAAGGAAATTTCCTGAAAAAATCATATATAGTATATTCAATCTTTCATCTACTTTAATTACCTCTTTGTCAAATTTCGATCTTTCTTTTTCCGCTTTTTGAAGTGCTGTTTCTATTTGTTTTGACAAAACATATCCTTCTCTTTCATTGAACATATCCGAATATGATGCATATTTTTCAATACCGAGATAGTTTTTTAATGCTGGATTATTTACAATGATCATTTCAATATCTTGCCATTGATAAGGGAAAGTCATCAAGCCTAACATTATCTGATCTGCTGTTTGTCCAACAAACATTTTCTTCTGAGTAATCTTTCTGACCAGCTCACTGGAAAGTGTATTCATTGGCATTATCCTCCCTCCTCTTTCTTGTGCCAATATCTTACCAAACGCAGCAGCCCTTTCAGAATCTATTATTTTAAATGTATCCGGCAATATTGTTTGAGCGGAAAGAGTAGAACTTGCTAAAAACAATAAAGGTATTACTATTCCTAAATTCAATCTTTTATCTCTATACTCCCCGATTAGTCTATTTAGTTTTTTGACTCTTGCTTTTTTAGTGAAAAATGTCAATACCATACCCAAAGTAAGTAGAAAATAACCCAAATATGTTAGCCAAGTACCCCAAACATCATGATTTGCTGACAATATCGTACCCTTTTCATCTTTATCATATGAAGATTGAAAAAACCTAAAACCTCTGTAATCTAAAACATGATTCATATAAATGCGAAAATCTTTTTTAATATTATTTTTTTCGTCAATTAGGGTTACTTCGGAAGCGTATGATGATGGACTCATAGAACCGGGATACCTTTCAAGTTGAAAATCCCTTAGTTTTATTTTAAAAGGTAGTTTTATTTTTTTTGAACCATAGGATAATTTTATTTTTGTATCACCAAAAACAACTTCCTGTTCTTGTCCGACCATACCCTTATTCCCCCAAATTGTTACTGACTTCATAGTGTTGCCATCAGACACATTCATTTCCAATGCATTGTAAGAAGCAGCTTCTATTTTTGACCCTTTGGATACAGGCCTTAATATCCCTTTAGGAACAAATTCTTTTAAAACAATACTCTCTCCATTGAAGACATATAATGCACCTGTTGAAAACGGATAATCAACATGTGCTAATAAAGTATCTCTTGATTGATCACTCATATACATAATTGGTACAGGAAAATCTGAATTGACCAACAGGCTATCGCTTCTTGTGAAAATTCGTACATCTGCGCCTTTATCTGAATCAAATCCAAGAGTAGCCTTAGCAAAAGATAGTTTTTCTCCCTTTTTTAAAAATCCACCTATTCTACCTTGAGGAGTGCCATGAACAAGATATAGTATAGGTTTGCCGGTTTCATTGTCTTTTTCCAAGGTTTCGTTTGCATTGGGATAAAACTTTTGTAATGTTATTTTAAAAGATTTTCCGTTATAGTCCAATGCCTCATCAAAACTATTTCTACCAAGGCTACCAAACAATACTTTCTTATTGATAAATGATTTGTCAGAACCTATTATTTTTGCTTGAATATATGTTTCATCAGATAAAATTTCATTTGATGATTTGCCCTCTCTTATCGGCATTAAGCCTTCATAACTCACATATCTGGTAACTGCCGCTCCTAGTAATATTATTATCATGGCTAAATGAAAAATAAAAATTCCATACTTCACTTTTCTATACAATTTGAATATAAAAATATTTGCAATTAACGACACTCCAAACAAAACCCACAACAACTCAAACCACCATGATTTATAGATTATTTTTTGAACCGTCATAGTCCCGTAATCATTTTCAATAAAAGTAGCAACTGCCATTGATGCCGCCAAGGCAAGCATCAAAATACCTGCAAATGGTATAGAAAAGAAAAACTTATATATCTTTTTTAACATAGTTATTTATTTATACTATATAATACAAGCAAAGGTAGTATTCTGTTTAGTCTAAATCAATAAAACCTGAGGTTTAAATTCTTTTTTGTCATTATATAACAAATTCTATAATTATTTAGTGTCTGTCTACAAAGTGCTTGATTTTGGAAAAATAAAGATTTTTGATGAGATTTTTGTCTTTCTGAGAATTAGTGATGCCTTAGCATCAGTAATTTGAATAAAGTAAGTAACTACACAGATAGAGTGCTTTTGAGATGAAAAAGTATTAACGATATTGTGGCTGACATATTTATATAAGGTCACCAGTGCTTAAAAAATTTAACACTTTTATCGAAAATTTACTATACTTGATATCTACATTTTTGTTCTTGTCAATATTGCCTTGGATTATAAACTCTACATAATTGCATAATGTTCTATATATCAATTCACATACTGCTTAATCACCTATACATCATATTTGAAGCCAAAATATGATAAATTCGTAAATTTGGTAAGTTTGTATAAATAACATACATTTGTATCAAAATGAATATATGTTTTTTAAAAAGACAAAATCTACAATTAGAGATATAGACGAGTTCCTTGATACGGTGGATCAAGGAATCTTAGTATTTAAAGAGGGAGTAAAAAGTTATCTTGAAGAAGATGAAGAGGGGTTTACAAAAAGTATTGACAAAGTTTACAAATTGGAATCTAAAGCGGACTCTATTGTACTCAAAATACAAAATGAATTTTTTGAACACTCATTAATTCCACAATACAGTGCAGACGTGGTAAAGCTTCTTGACAACTTGGATGATATTATAGATACAGCAAAGGAAAATCTTTTTCAATATGATGTTGAAATGCCGTCTATACCAAAAAAGTTAAATAGTGATTTTTTAAAATTGCTTGAGGTGTCGTGTGCTTCTGCAGAGGCGGTAATTCCGGCAGTTAGATCATTTTTCAATAACCCCTCTGCTGTTAAGGATAGCGAACATCGCGTGTTTTATTACGAAAAAGAAACAGATGTTTTGGCAGCAGATTTAAAAAGAAAAATATTTAAGGATAGTAAGCATTTAAAATTAAGTCAAAAAATACACTTGCGATATTTCACTTTACACATAGAACAAATTTCGGACAGAGCGGAATATGCTGCTAGATTATTATCAGCTTTATCAATAAAAACAAAAGATTAATGATATTCTTTTTTTTATCAAGTGGATTATTTCTAGGATGGTCATTAGGAGCAAATGATGCTGCCAACGTTTTTGGGTCTGCCGTAGGAACAAAGATGGTTAGTTTTAAAAAAGCAGCTATTATTGCGTCTATTTTTGTGATATTGGGAGCGGTAATCCAAGGTGCAGGAGCTACTCATACTTTAGGTAAATTAGGTTCGGTATCTGCAATTGGCGGCTCATTTACTGTAGCTTTATCAGCGGCTATTACCGTTTATTGGATGACAAAATTCAGGATTCCCGTATCCACTTCACAAGCAATTGTCGGAGCGATTATAGGCTGGAATTTTTTTGTGGGATCTCCAACAGATGTAAAGGTTTTGGGAAAAATCGTATCGACATGGGTGATGGGACCAATATTAGGAGCTGTTTTTGCCATAATACTGTATTATATTCAACGTGCTTTTCTAAAAGTTGTAAAAATACATTTGTTAAAGCAAGATGCATATATTAGATTTTCATTGTTATTGGTTGGTGCATTTGGTTCTTTTAGTTTGGGAGCAAACAACATTGCAAATGTTATGGGCGTATTTGTATTAGCTGCTCCAGAGAATTATCTAGACTTTGGGTTGTTTAAACTGAATGGTATCCAACAGCTGTTTCTTTTAGGCGGACTTGCAATTGCCTTAGGGATTTTTACATACTCTAAAAGAGTAATGGACACAGTAGGAAACGGCTTAATGCAGCTTTCATCCAAATCTGCTATTATTACTGTGCTTTCAAATTCGATGGTCTTGTTTGTTTTCTCATCTAGCAGCTTATCTTCTTTTTTTGTTAGTATAGGGCTTCCACCGATTCCATTGGTACCGGTTTCGAGTTCTCAAGTTATCGTTGGTTCTATTTTAGGATTAGGATTATTAAAAGGTGGTTATAATATTAATTTCAAAATGTTGGGAAGCATTGCATCCGGTTGGATTGCAACTCCATTTATTTCAGGAGTTTTGTCGTTTTTTGCACTTTTTTTTGTAAGCAATGTTTTCTTAATTCCGGTTAGTGCCAACAAGTATATTGACAAATCAAAAACAAATCAAACAATAATTACAGATTCTGTACAAAAAACAAATACTTCTAAAGACAGCTATCAGATAAAAACTAACTCGATACACAATAATACCTCAGAGAGTATTGTCGGCCCAAATCTCTCTCGTCAAAATGAATTAAAAAATGTTATAGCTGAGGTTAAACCTAAAGCAATAGAAGAAAGTAAAACCAATAATATTTCAAAATATTTTTATATTGCATTGATAGTAGGAGTATTACTCGGTTTAATATTTTTAATAGTAAGTTGGGTAAAATCAGCTTTTAAAAGGAATAAAATTATTCTAAGTAAAAATCGACAAATTCTAGAAGCTCAAAAAGCTTTGGCAGAGATAGAAACCAAGTTTCATTTGCTAGAGACTAAACAGATGGAGGAAAAATTGAGTTTCAAAAATAGTGAGTTGACCACAATGGCTCTAAATTTAATTGAGAAAAACAATTTTTTGGAGATATTAAAATCAAAAATCGAAGAAATTAAATTGGAAACAAATGATTCTTCATTATTAAGAAAATTGAATGCGTTATACTTGTTAATCTCTAACAATCAGAACCTCGAAAACGACAGAGAAGCTTTTCAAATGCATGTTGACGAAATCAACAAAGATTTTTTTTATAAATTAAATTCAATTTATCCCAATCTTTCTAAAAATGAAAAAAGATTGTGTGTATATTTAAGGCTTAATATGTCTTCAAAGGAAATTGCAGCACTGACAAACATTTCAGTAAAGAGCGTGGAGATGAATAGATATAGGTTGCGTAAAAAGATGAATTTAGGACATAACGAACAATTGGACACAATATTAAAAAACATTTAACAATTTGTATAATAAAAACGAAAATCATGAAACAAAATTACAATTTATTACCTCACAAGCAACTGATAGTTTTCGTTGTTTTGCTGTTTTCAATTACTTCTTTTTCACAAAACTCTGAAGATAGTGTTAGGTACAATGAATATGGGGTAAAGGTTGATAGAGTTGACTTAAAGTCGGAAACTAGAAATGGTATTTTAGTATTTGAGAGCAATGATAAAGAATACAAGTATTGGCTTGATAATCGAGTATATTTTGATGGTGCCAAATTTTTTGGTACACAGATTAATCCAATTGGTGATGGATTAACAATTAGAAGAATGAGATTTGCTGTAAAAGCTCAGTTGCATAAAAATTGGTATGGGGAAATTGACCTTGATTTTGCCGGTTCTGCTACCGAAATCAAAGATGCCTATATCAAATACCAATTGCATAATGGCTTTATTAAGGCAGGAAACTATAAAGAATCTTTTTCAATGGAAACTACCACTACCTCAAGATATGTTACGTTTATAGAAAGATCATTGCCAAGTAAATTTGCACCTTCTAGAAATCTTGGGATAGCTGCTTCTAAATGGGGAAATAATTGGTTGGCAATTGCAGGTATTCACTTCAATGATGTGGGTGGGTTTGAAGAGGTAGAATTGTCTCAAGCACATAATAAAAAAAATGGATTGGACGAGGGTATTTCATATACGGGCAGAATTGCTTTTATGCCTATTCAAAAAAGAAATAAAGTCATCCATATAGGAATGGCAGGCTCATATCGTACACCAAAGACTAGTGATTCTGAAATAAACAGCTATCGTTTTAGTACTCGGTCTTTAACCTCTATAAATAGAAAAAAATACATCGATACGGATGATATGAGTGATGTTGACCACCAAGTTTTATTGGGAGTAGAATTGGCAGGAGCTTATAATAACTTTATGTTTCAAAGTGAATATATGAAAAATGCTATTTATGGGATAGATAATGCATATACTGCAAATTTTGATGGAGGATATATTCAAGCAGGATGGTTGATATTTGGTTCGACATACAACTATAATAATGCAGAAGGAGAATTTACACAAATTTCAAAAAAGAATAATTGGGGAGAGTTGGAATTGGCATTTAGATATAGTTATGTAAATGCAAATGATAAAGATGCCAATATATATGGAGGAGCAGGTGAGAGTTATACTTTAGGATTAACATATCACGCTAATACCAATGTAAAAATGATGTTAAATTACAACTATTTGAATCACGATAGATATGCTAACGGTAAAGGGAAACTGTATATTTACCAAGATGATGCCGGTGTAAAATACAAAGATGTTACCGACCTGAACATACCGGCAGGTAAAGCCGGCGATGATTTTGGATTTCTTTCTGCAAGAATCGAAATCGACTTTTAGTTTTTTTTATTGCTTGATAAACGATTAATGAAAAAGCAAAAATATTATTAAAAAATGAAAAATTATAAAATGAAAAAATTACTTATATTATTGACTATTATTTTCGTTGGAGTAACATCTTGTGTAAAAGATGAAGACCTTAAAGATCCCACTCCTAAAGGAAATGGAGATTCATCTATATTTTTGAATGAATTGGTCTCGACCGGAAGTCCCGATTATGTAGAACTGTACAATAACGCAGAAGAAGCTGTTGATATAACCGGATATACAATATCAGATGGAGGGGCAGATTTTGTTATCCCTTCAGGTGTTTCGGTTGAAGCAAGAGGATATTTAATTCTTTTAGCAGATAAAGCCGGATTGGTAGATGATGAAGGAATACACACAAACTTTAAAATTTCTTCAAAAGGTGAACCTATTAAATTGGTTGACAAAGAAGGCAATTTGGTCGATCAAATCGACTTGCCTGCAATGGATCCCGGAACAGCTTACGGTAGGACAACAGACGGAGGTGCTGAATGGGGATTGATAAATCCTTCTCCCGGTGCGGCAAATAGCAACACTAACTCTGCACCTTCTATTACAGTAGATTCTATTACGGGTTTAAATGACAATCAAAATTATAAGATTTCTGCAATGGTTGTTGATATTTCAGGGCTAAGAGATGTGAAATTATACTATAAGTATGGAAGTCAATTTGCTTTTGTTGACATGGTACCTTTAGGTAGTGGCGAATACTCCTTTGTATTGCCAAATATACCGGCAGGAGAAGAATTGGAGTATTATATAATGGCTGCAGATGAAACAGGATTGAAAAGTTATTTTCCGGAAAGTGCTCCGGACAAACCTTTAAAAATAGTATCACAAAATGGATTTGCTATTTTTTCAAACTTTGATATTTCAACTGAAAATCCGTCAGCAGATGAGGAAGTGACTATTTCGGTTGATGTTTTTGATGCTACAGGAATAGATCAAGTTAGATTGTATTATGTTGTAGGAGATCAAACAGTAAATGATAAAGAAAAAATAATAATGGACAATATTAGTGGAAATACTTATGAAGGTAAATTGCCCGGACAATCTAATAATACAACTGTGAAATATTATATGAGAGCAGTGGATTTGTCAGGATTAAAGAGTTACTACCCAACGAATGAATCTTTTGATAATGATAGTTTGGAGATGTGGCCATCATATGTTGTAGCTCCTCCGGCTACTTTGGACGCACTAGTAATAAATGAAATTCAAGGCAAGGGGGATCCTGATTATATTGAATTATTTAATGGAACAGACTCTGATATTGATTTAGGAGGATATAAATTGCATGATAAAGATTCAACTGAAGCTTACGTAGTACCGGCTGGAACAATTATTTCCGCCGGAGGATTTTGGACATTGGATTGTGACGGTAGCTCTACTACTTTATTTAAAGTTTCAAGTGGAGGAGAAAATATTACATTATTAAATGCTTCAGGTGAAGTAATTGATGAATTGCTAAAAGACAATTGGCCTGAAGGACATAATGGATTGGTAGGAAGAATCCCTGATGGCGGCATAAAATGGGCAGTTTTAAGTGAAGAATCTAAGGGAAGTTCAAATGGCAATTAAGATGCATAAAATGCTAGGTTTGTTAATAGCATTGTTATTCTTAGGGGCATGTGATAAAGAAACCAAAAAAACACATGATACCAAATTGGAATTGATAAAAGCGGTTAAACTTGAGGTAAAAGAGCCTTCAGGATTGTGTTTTACAGCTAATAAAAACGCTTTTTATACCGTCAGTGATAATTCTGCTAAGGTAAATAAACTATCGTTAACAGGGGCATTGATTAAAACTCTTAGCTATGAAGGAGAAGACTTGGAGGGAGTGACTGTAGATCCAAATAACGGTAATGTATTGGTTGTAGAAGAAAGAAGAAGGGAATTGGTCAAACTAGATTCTAATGGAAAAGAAATAGATAGACTACACATAGCAATTGAAGAAAATAGTCTTAATAAAGGCCTGGAAGGAGTGACGTATAATGCAAAAAATAACCATATCTATTTATTGAATGAACAAAACCCCGGTCTCTTAGTGGAATTGGATGTTTTTGGCAAAATAATTAAGCAAACAAAATTGGATTTTGCCATTGATTACTCCGGCATATTTTATGAGCAAAGCGAAAATGTTATTTGGATAATCAGCGATAAATCCAAATCTATAACCAAATGCGATTTGAATGGAAAAAAGATATTGAGCTTCAAGATTAAAGAATCAAAAGCTGAAGGTATCGTTGTTGATGCTAATAATAGAAAAATATACATTGTACTTGATGGTTTGGATAAATTACAAGTGTATAGCTATTGATTAATAGATAACACAGAAAAATATGTGTCTGTGTAAATCTGAGGAATCCGTGTGAGATATAATAGCACACAGATGTCTCAGATATCACAGAAAAATAAATTTTTTAAAATATAAAAAAATGGTAAAAGAAAAATTAAAAATCGGGGAAATATCAAAACCAAGGTTTGAATTTAGGTCTTTCGGACAAGATTTCAAGGAGGCTTCCAAAAAGATGCAAGAACTATCTGCTCCGGTACCTGACAAGGTAAAAGAAAGGCAATCTGATGAAATATATATTGTTTCGAAAACTAATGATATAAACAATACTAAAATCAGAAATGGTAAGATGGATATCAAAACATTTGTCCAAACCGTTGATGGATTAGAACAATGGAATCCTTTGATGAAAGCAAAGTTTCCAATATCAAAGAAAACCTTGGTAAAAGAAGTATTTCCCGCATTTAACGTAGAAATGCCTACTTTGGATAAAAAAGAATACACGTTGAAAGAATTTCTGCAAATGATAAAAAAACATCCGGATTTACAGGCTGTAAAAGTGCATAAGCACAGGTTTGGATACATGGTTAATGATACTATTTGTGAAGTTGCAAATGTATTGATTAATGGAGCAAAGGTGATAAGTATAAATTCAGAATCAACCGAGCTAGAGGATATTAAGAAAACATTGTCAGATATAGGTTTGATAGGTGTTGAGAATATTAACTATTTACAAGTAATTAAGAGGGTAATTGGAATGATTGATAAACCTTTGGCAAATTAAAAATATAAACAAAATGGCACAAGAAATAGAAAGAAAGTTTTTAGTAAAAAATGATGATTTTAAGGGATGTATAAGACAATCACAAAAGATAGTTCAAGGTTATTTGTCTTCTGTTCCTGAAAGAGCAGTTAGAGTTAGGATTAAAGGGGATAAAGGGTTTTTGACCATAAAGGGTATCGGAAATAAATCAGGGATGAGTCGTTATGAATGGGAAAAAGAAATCAGTGTTGATGATGCGAAGGACTTATTGAAAATATGTGAACCCGGTGTAATTGACAAAACTCGATTTATAGTTCAACACAAGGGTTATGTATATGAAATTGATGAATTTTATGGTGATAACAATGGATTAATTGTCGCTGAAATAGAATTGGAGTCTGAGGATGATATTTTTGAAAAACCTGAATGGCTAGGAAAAGAAGTGACAGGCGATGTGAAATACTATAACGCCATGTTAATGAAAAATCCATATAAAGATTGGAACTCTGAAAAATGATTCTTTAATTACAATATCCTATGCTGGCATAGTATTTATTAGCAAAAAATTGATAAATTTTAATGAAAAAAGAAAAAACATGGCAGAAAATTTAAGAAATTTTTCATCTGATTTGTAAATATTATTCTATTATAGTATCAATTTTGAACAGTAAATTTTAGAGCTTTAATAGCGAAATTTTTTATAGTAAAAATCTTTACAAAATATATACCAGAAGTCAATGCTTTTGTATCCAACGAAAATTTATTTAACCCGATTATCAATTTTTGATTTTTTGAGAATACTAATTTTCCAACATTATTATATATCAAAATTTTTGCTGCAACTGTTGATTTACTATTTAACTCTATATTCAATTTATCTGTAGCAGGATTGGGAAAATAGTGCAATACTTCTACATTGGCTTTTGCAATATCTTCAACTCCATCGTAGTTTTTAAAACTAAAATCAACTATCACCGGAAAATGATCTGAAGCATTGTCAGAATCCTGCGAATTTAGATGGTATTTATCAAGCAATTCAAAACCAAGCTTTCTTGTAAAAAATACATATGAATTTTCTTTTTGCAATACTGAACCTGTATAAATCATGTAGTCCAATCGACCTTTGGGATATGAAGAATCGTCACTATTCCATGTGAAACTAGCCGGATAACCCATAGTCAATGGCCTTGCATCTTCTAAAAATGATGAATCCCAATCCGGAAGAAAATCTGCACCATACGAGTTTTCATTAAAAATATCACCTTCTATCAGGGTTTTTCTTTGTCTATTGCTACCTACAAAATTCATGTCACCCATAATAATAATTGGAGTGTTTTTTTTCAAATGTATTGAGCCAGTATTTGCTTTTGACTGTTTGATAAACTGCATGATTTTGTCTACTTCTTTTTGTCTTTTACTATCCTTGTCACAACAATATAGATGTGCGTTTATAATCATTATTTCCTTGCCGTTTTTATTAACTAAAAAAGCAGCATTACCTTCAATTGGCTCCGATTTAATTATCGGATATTTGCTGACAATTATCAAATCGCTACCGATTTTAGAATGATACCAATTTCCACCAAAATATGATTTTATTTTATTTTTCATTTCGAAAGAACTGTGACTATAGACCTCTTGAAAACACAAGACATCAGGGTTTGCGGCTTGGATCAACCTTCTATAAGGTGGCTCATTGGTAAAAAAATGATCTTTTTCAACATTATAAGTCAAAATTCTAAAATGCTCCTCGCTTATTTTATTGATACTAAATGGAGGAAGTTCAAGATCTTTATCTTTAATAGTATAAGCAAACCCAGTGCTTTCATCAGGCATTTTATCCCCTCCTGTCACATCTTGGAGTAAAAATAATTTGATGTTATTATTAATATTTACCAAATATGATCCTGCTTTAAATTTTCTCTTTATCGCCAATTCAAAAGTTTCAGATGTAACTGTTGGTAGAGGAATCAGTCCAATATCAGCATGTTTTAAAGTGATTCTGCTTCCGTTTCTATAAAAAAATCCATATCTCTCTCCAAAAAAATATGAAATATCTGCACCGATTCCGTTTATTTTGTATCCCGTTTCAGTATTATCATCAATGTCTATAAATATAGCAAAATCATTGCCATTCTGAAGATTCACCAATTTACCCGTAGTGAATTTTAAGTATAGATATTCAGAATCATTATCAACAGACATTTTTCCGAAGTCAATACCGAATTTACCATCATTAGCAGAGTCAATATATTCAGTATTTATCTCACTCCAATCATTAAATTGTCCGTCAATTAATATTTGACTATATATTGTAATCGGTAAAAAAAAGAAAAGGAAAAACCATTTGTAGTACATAAAATATTTGTTAATTTTTAAAATTGAATGCCAAAGTTATAATCTTATTTATAAATTTATAACAAATCTATATCAATTTCAGTTATACAAAGCAGATAATAATAATTTATATGAAGTCTTTTTCTATAATATTCGCTTTTTTTATAGCTCAAGCATTGGGATATGGACAGGGACATGTTATTCACTTGAAGAATCCATCATTTGAAAGTATCCCTGCTCAGGGAATAGATCAAGGTTTCTTTTTACCCGGATGGAGTGATTGTGCTCCTTATTATTTCAGAAATGAAACCCCTCCTGATATACATTCAGGACATACAAGTTTTTTTGGAGTTCACAGAGAGCCTATTGACGGTAACACTTTTGTAGGAATGGTAACAAGAGGTGGTGCTGAAACATGGGAAATGATCTCTCAACGACTAAACTCAGCACTTATGCCGGACAAGTGTTATCAATTTAAAATTATGTTGGCAAGAGCTGAAAGATACTTGAGCAAAGATAAGAGAGACACTGCTCATTTTTATAATTTTAATAAACCGGTGAAACTTAGAATTTGGGGAGGATCAGCAAGGTGCAGAAAAACTCAATTACTGGCTGAATCCGACCCTGTAAAACACACAGATTGGAGGGAATATACATTTAGATTCAAACCAAAAGCTTTTTATCCTTATATTCTTTTAGAAGTTTTTTATGTGACACCTGTTTTACAACCCTACAATGGCAATATCTTAATTGACAAAGCTAGCGATATAATTGAAATACCTTGTCCGGAAGATGAATTATTGGCTTCTGTAGACATTGATTTGCCTTCAGTAGCTACAAATAATAAGCCGGTTGCTAAAAATAATAAAGTTATTAAAAAGTCAACAAAAGCTAAAGAAATAAACAAACCCATAGTTGTAAATAATCCGAAACAGGTGGATATAAATAATCTCAAAAAGTCAAGTCATTCCAAGCCGAAAATAATGAAAAAACTTGATAAAAACTCCATTGCAATTGGGCAAACAATCAAAATTAATAATTTATATTTTGAAGCGGATAGCGCCAACTTGAAAGAAGATTCCTATGAGGTATTGGATGAAATATATGATTTTTTGAAAAATAATCCTAATGTGATAATAGAAATTGGAGGTCATACAAACGGAATGCCTTCAAGTAAATTCTGTAATAGATTATCTACTGCAAGAGCGAAAACCGTTGCAGATTACTTGAAAACAAAAGGTATAGCTAAATTCAGAATAAAATACAAAGGATACGGGAAAACCAAACCCTTGTACACCAATAAAACAGCCTCAGGCCGTAGAAAAAACCAAAGGGTAGAGATTAAGATATTAAGGGTAGACTAAACTCAATAGTATAATTTATCCTATAACAGTTTAATGCAAATCTAATAAAAACCCTATTGTGAAATTTGCATCCCAATCAAAAACATATGTATCACATCCTGTTGCATCTTCAATAGCTTTGTATATATTGATGCCTGCCTCCATCTTAGCTCCTTCAACCTTGTTGTCTTTTGGAGCTTTTAGTACAGTATATCTTTCCTTTCCTTTTCTTACTGCTTTAGCCAATTTATAAGGGACTCCACCTATCATAAAACAAACATCTGTTCGTTTGCGAGGCACCATCTTTGATTTGTCAAATACATCTTGATATACTGTTTTTGCAGGCGTATTATTTTTATAATATTTAGCTCCGTAAGTTTCGATACCTTTGATTGAACCGTCATTTTGTACCCATGATATTTTTGTGTTTCCTGATCCTATGTCAACAACAAAAGCTGTAGCTTTGTATCTAGTCGGCAATACTGATTTTAGGGCATACCTAGCTTCTTGTTCAGGTGTCACCGTATTGACAACGTAATTCATATTCTTTAATTCGGAAATAATTTTTTTTGTAGAACCAACTTTCATCGCTCCGGAACTAACTACAAAATGAATATCTCTACCATTCACCCCATAGTCCAATATGTTAGTGATATATTTTTTTAATCCTCCTCTTATATCGGCAGCAGAAGCCATATTGTCATATACAAGGCTATTTCCCCACTCTGCTTTCTTAAGCTCCCAATTTTTCTTTTGATCAATATTAACAATAAAACTATTAAAACCCGATGCTCCAAGTTCGACGACGCCCTTAAGTTTTCCGTTTTTGGGTTTTGTAGGTGTATAATTAAATGATTTGATATTTGAAATATGCGAATTTGTGGTTTTTGCTGTTGAACTATTATTATTGTCCGACTTATTTTCTACTTTTTGTTCAGTAGGAGTTGAACCGGAATTATCTCCGGTAAATTTTGGCAAGAACTTTTGAAACAAAAAGAAAAGAATTACCATTACTACTACGACAATTAAAAGTTTGGAGAAAGTTGTTAATCTTGTTGACATTTTTAAATTTATTTTTGTTATTGAAGTGTTTTATATTACAGAATTCAGTAGTGAATTATTATAGAGTCATACTACTACTGCCACAAATATACAATATTATCTTTAAAACCTATCCATATCAGTTTTGGATTTATTTATTTTCAATTTGTTCATCGCCAGCAAAGAAGCTTTTTGTTCCGCTGATTTTTTATTGTATGCTTCAGATTGGCATATTTTTTTATTATCAATCATCAATGCTATTCTGAAAAAATCCCTGCCGTTTATTTTCTCTTTTTCGTTTAGAGTGAAATCTATACTCTTTCCATTTTTTTGAGCCCATTCGAGCAATTGGCTTTTGTAATTGTCATCGTGATTTTCAAGAGCTTTAATGTCAATCTGATTTCTCAATATATTTCTAATAATAAATCTTTGAGTCTTTCTATATCCGATATCAAGATAAATAGCTCCTACCAAAGCTTCCAGAGCATTTCCAGCCATTGATCTACTCACTTTACCGACAGCATATTCACTCAATATTTTATCAAGTCCCATTTTTTGAGATACTTCATTGAGGGTTTTTCTTTTTACTATTTTTGATCTCATTTTCGTCAAAAACCCTTCGTCTTCTAAGGGGTATTTTTTAAATAAATACTCTCCAACGACTACGCTCAATACTGCATCTCCCAGATACTCCAGCCTTTCATTTGTAAACTTGTATTTGCTATTTGCTTCCTGATAAGATTTATGTAAAAATGCTAATTCATATAAGTATAACTTTTTCGGTATAAAACCGAGAATATCATGTAGCTTATATGCTAATAGTTTATTTTTTGAAAAATAAATATTGTACCTTTTTTTTATATATCCAATCACTTTTTATTCAATATATTTTTTAATAACAATAGAAGAATTATGACCTCCAAATCCAAAGGTATTGCTCATCGCAATATCGACTTTTCTATCTTGAGGCTTTTCAAAAGTCAAATTAAGTTTGGGATCAATTTGTGGATCATCTTCAAAATGATTTATTGTAGGAGGTACTAAAGATTCATTTATAGCAAATACAGAAGCTATTGCTTCAACTGCTCCTGCAGCACCCAGTAAGTGACCCGTCATTGATTTAGTAGAACTAATATTTAATTTGTACGCATGATCCTTAAACAATTTTTTGATAGCCAATGTTTCAGCAATATCGCCCAAAGGGGTGGAAGTACCGTGTACATTGATATAATCTACATCTGAAATATCAATATTTGCATCTTCCAAAGCGGTCTTCATTACCTGCATTGCACCATTACCCTCCGGATGCGGTGCTGTGATATGATAGGCATCAGCTGACATGGCTGCACCGATTATCTCAGCGTGTATTTTAGCACCTCTTTTTATTGCATGTTCATATTCTTCCAGTATCAATACTCCTGATCCTTCACCAAGTACAAATCCATCTCTACCCAAGTCAAATGGCCTTGAAGCTGTTTTCGGATCGTCATTTCTTTGAGATAAGGCTCTCATCGAACTAAAACCACCAATAGCAGTACGGGTAACTGCTGCTTCTGATCCTCCCGAAATCATGATATCAGCTTTACCAAACCTAATATAATCAAATGAGTTGGATATAGCCATGGAAGCAGAAGCACAAGCAGCGACTGTAGCATAATTGATTCCCGTAAAACCATACTTAATAGATATATGCCCGGGTACAATATCAGGTATAAGCTTTGGTATAAGAAAAGGGCTGAATTTTGGCCCTGCACCTCTGAGTACATCCTTGGTGACTTCCTTCTCAAATGTATCAAATCCTCCAATACCACTACCCATTATAACTCCTGCTCTTGTCAAATCAATCTTGCCGGTATCCAGTCCTGAATCTTTCATAGCTTCTTCAGCAGCAACCAATGCATATTGAGAAAACGGATCCAATTTTCTCCACACTTTTCTATCCAAATAATCATCGGGATTGAAGTTTTTTAGCTCGCAAGCAAACTTAGTTTTGAACTCTGATATATCAAAATAAGTAATGAAATCAGCACCTGAAACTCCTCTGTATAAGCTTTTTTTATATTCCTCTACATTGTTCCCAATAGGGGTCAATGCTCCAATCCCGGTTATTACAACTCTTCTCATATTTTTTCTTTTAAACAACAAAAATAGTATTTTTTTCTATTTTTATTAGACTTTTTATAAGTTTCTTTAAGATATTAAATTTTCTTTTGTATCTTGCTGAACATTTTTAAAAAATAAATGCAAGACAATGGAAAACAATCATGATGTTTATAACAATAGAATTTGGCTAAATGAATATTCTCCGGGTATCCCTGCCAATATAGATACCAATGAATATCCAACTGTAAGAGGATTTATAGATGAGCAATTAAAAAAATACGGCGACACACCCGGATTTTTTAATATGGGAAAATGGTTGACTTTTAAACAAGTTGACGAGTATTCTGACAGATTAGCTGCATATTTGCATTACAGGGGCTTGAAACCGGGAGATAGAGTGGCAATTATGATGCCCAATATCTTACAATCTCCAATCTCTATTTTTGCTGCAATAAAAGCCGGTTTGGTCGTTGTAAATACCAATCCGCTATACACTCCCAGAGAGATGAAGCATCAGTTTTCAGACTCCGGAGCCAAAGCTATTATCATTGCTGATATGTTTGCAGGTAATCTGGAAAAAATTGTTGGTGATACTGATATTGATGTTGTTATTACCACCGGACTTGGGGATATGTTGGGTGGCTTTAAAGGGGGTATGGTGAATTTTGTTGTGAAGAATGTAAAAAAAATGGTCCCTAAATACAATTTACCCAATGCGGTTAAATTTAAAACCGCATTAAAAGAAGGTAAAAACAAATCTATCACAGAATATTCACAAGGACCTGATGATTTTATATTTTTGCAATATACCGGTGGTACTACAGGCGTATCAAAAGGAGCTATGTTGACAAATAAAAACATAGTCGCCAATATGCTTCAGATAAAGTACATCATGCAAATTAGATTGAAAGAAAAAGAAGAGATAATTCTTACAGCCTTACCATTGTATCATATTTTTGCACTGACTGTCAATCTTATGGCAATGCTTGGTATGGGAGTCAAAAATGTGTTGGTAACTAATGCAAGAGACTTGAATTCTGTTGTAAAGGAATTCAAAACTCATAAGATTTCTGTATTTTCAGGGGTGAATACACTATTCAATGCATTATTGCATAACAAAGGTTTTCAAGAACTGGATTTTTCAGGATTTAAAATAGTGGTTGCAGGAGGTATGGCGCTTCAAGATGTTGTTGCCAAAAAATGGGAAGAATTGACAGGGTTAAGAATAGCCGAAGGATATGGACTCACGGAAAGTTCTCCGGTAGCATCGGTCAACCCTGTTGATGGTAACGCAAAGATAGGAACAATAGGTATTCCGGTACCATCTACTTACATGAAAATTGTTAATGATAAAGGAGATGCTGTCCCTGTAGGTGAAGTCGGTGAAATATTGATCAAAGGACCACAGGTAATGAAAGGATATTATGAAAGACAGGAAGAAACTGATAAGGTTTTAAAAGACGGTTGGCTTTATACCGGAGATATAGGTAAAATGTTGCCTAACGGATTCTTCAAAATTGTAGATAGGATGAAAGATATGATTCTTGTATCCGGTTTCAATGTTTATCCAAATGAAGTAGAAGAGGTAATAGCAGCTCATCCTAAGGTACTGGAAGTAGCTGCCATTGGTGTTCCTAATGAAAAATCAGGAGAAGTTGTAAAGGTTTTTATTGTGAAAAAAGATAAATCGCTTAAAGAAAAAGAAATTATAGAATATTGTAGAAAAAACTTAACTGCATATAAAGTACCAAAACAAGTAGAATTTAAAAAAGAACTTCCAAAATCAAATGTTGGTAAAATATTGAGAAGATTATTGAGAGAAGGTAATTGATATATTTTTTTCTTTTTTTGAGAGATGATTTTCAAAAAATATCATTTATACCAAACTGCTATTAAAATGGTTAAAGAGGATTGATGATTGTAGCCAATATTTTAGTAGCTTTTTAGTATTATCGCAATTTTTTTGGCAATAAATTTGCAGTATATTTTTATAAACATACAAATGGATAGAATAACAGAAAAAGATTCATTATACAGACATTTAGAAAAAATGTCAACGCAAGAGTTGTTGAAAAACATCAATAATGAGGATAAAAAAGTTGCCATCGCTGTAGAACGCGAAATTGGTCAAATCGGAAAAACAGTCGATGCCGTCTATGACCGTATGAAAAATGGCGGTAGATTGTTTTATATCGGGGCAGGAACCAGCGGGCGACTCGGTATACTTGATGCATCTGAGATTCCCCCTACTTTCGGTGCTGAATACGATTTAGTAATCGGTATAATAGCAGGTGGAGATGTCGCGATTAGAAAAGCAGTAGAATGGGCTGAAGATGACATAGATCAAGCGTGGAAAGATATGCTTGAATATAATATCGATGAAAATGATTTTGTAGTTGGAATCGCTGCATCAGGTACGACACCTTATGTCGTAGGTGGACTGGAGTATGCTCAAAAAAACGGTATTGGTACAGCAAGCATCACTTGTTCGCCCGGATCTCCGGTTGCAGCCAATGCGGATTTTCCTATTGAAGTAATAGTCGGCCCTGAATTTGTGACAGGAAGTAGTCGCATGAAAGCAGGCACAGCCCAAAAAATGGTTCTAAATATGATTACTACTTCGGTTATGATTAAACTTGGCCATGTCGAGGACAATAAGATGGTTGATATGCAAATCACCAATGAAAAATTGAGGGATAGAGGTACAAAAATGATTATGAAATCTTTGACTATAAATGATTATACAACTGCAAAAGCCCTACTTGAAAAACACGGTAGTGTAAGAGAAGCAATCAAGGAATATTCTAATACCAAACCGTTATCAAGATAGTGAAATATAAAAAGAATTAATTTTGCTTATTCAATGAAATAACGGTATTGTAAACTCAACAAAACCCAACTATCTTTTTACTGGATTATTACCTTTTTGGAGCTAATACCATCTTTTGTTCTTAGAGTTAAGATGTATGTACCTGCTCGTAAATTACCTTTGGTAAATACTATTCTCTTATCACCTATTATATTTGTATTCATCAAACTTTTAACTTTTTTTCCATCAATAGTATATAGATCTAGAGATACAAAACTTTTATCAAATATCTCAAACGAAATTACAGCTTGATCTGTAACAGGATTTGGCATTATCTTAAAATCAACTTTTTCATTTGCCAACTCTTTTGTTGCCACCATCTGATCTGTATTTACTGTCCAAATACCCCTACCGTGGGTCGCCACTACAATCTGATTATTTACTATTCTCATTTGCCATACGCCTACTGCCGGAAGTCCGTTATTGGCATATTGCCATGATTTGCCTGCATCCAAAGATTCATAAATGCCAAGCTCTGTTCCAGCCCAAATCCTATTTGTATCAAAAGGCATAACCAATAGAGAATAAGTGGCAATATCAGGAAACCCATTACTACTTTCATCTTTATTTGTATCAAACCCGGAAATGTCCATCCATGTTTTTCCCAAATCTTCCGTTTTTAAAATCTTGGGACCATCTGCAAGAGAAAACATGACATAAGCTTTGTTTGGATTTTTAGGATGGGTAGCAATCCCTGTTAGTCTTCCCATTTCAGCTATTGAGTAATTGGCTGTTTCTATCCAAGTTTCTCCCTTGTCTATTGATAAAGCGACTCGATTATCTTCACTTATACCGGATCCGGACCATACGATATTGCCATCAGCCAATGATATTGCCGTAGGAGGTCCAAAAAATGAAAAGTCCCAACTATCCGGCATACTTTTAATCTCCCATGTATCTCCAAAATCAGTTGATTTAATCAATCCTTTATCGCTACAAACAAAAACTAAATCAGGATCTAATTGGGAAGTGGTTATTCTTGTGAGAAATGGTCCATAAGATTCTGGCAAATCAACTGTATTCCATGTTTTACCTCCATCCGTACTTTTGAAAATATTATTGTATTGTGAAGACTCCAAAATCTGAGTGGTATCGGCATAATTCCATGCAGCTTCAAATCCATCACCACTAGGAGCTGATTTCCACTCTGTCTCAGAATTGGGGTTATATGGCGAAATCCAAGTCCCATTATCCTGAGTACCCCCGATATATCTATCTCCTCCATTCATTTTATCTACACCATAAAACTGAGAAACATTATAACCTTTGGATGTTGTAAAAGTTCCATTTTTAAATGTATCTCCTGTTTGCTTAAATGTCTTCCCACTATCATCTGAAAATGCCACCCCTCCATCGTTGGCATTGATTACGTAAAACAAATTGTTGTCAATATCAACCGGAACTAAAACTATGTTGTGATGATCAACATGAACTCCCTTACTACCAACTGCACTAACATTATAAAACTGATAATAGCCATCGGTCACAGGTAGATAATCAGCGACAACACCTGACTCCACACCTGTCATAAACCTAATATTTCCTTCCGGTAAATCATCTATTGAACCGTTAAAATCAGGGGTTTTACCCATGTAAAAATAATATTCACCTTTATAAGCAACATTTGAGTTTATAATCGTGTTATTTGGATCTTCACTATAATCTATTATATTGACTATTACTACATCAGGCGTAGCATTACTTTCGTCTGAATAATCTTTGAATGTCCATTTACCATCGCCGTCAAAGTCTATAAACGAAAGAGATAACTGCCTATTATTTACTGTATCCCATGCTTCAAAAGGCACATCTACATAATCTTGATATGTTACCTCAAAAGTCGAAAAAGACAGGTTTAATCTATGAGCCTTTTGACCTATTCCGGAGCCAAATCTAATTTCAACATCAATTAAATCCTCTTCCGTTGTCTTGGGATCTAATAATAGTTGCCCCATTATTTTTGATGCAAGTCCGTGTGGACCTACCGGGAGCTGATCTGTCACAACATCTTGAAGAAATGTTGTATTATTTTCAAACTTTTTGAGAACAGTAATGTTTTTTTCTTCACTTCCAACATTCAATTCTAATATCGCTCCTGATCCTCCAACCCAAACTTTATTTTCTTCAAATGGATGCGAAGCTATTGTATTATCATACCAACCTTGACCACCAAGCCAATTAGCCTCAACATCACCATTAAATAGCACTTTATTTACTGTTTGCATTGAATCTCTACTAATATATAGTTCAGAGCTGTTTTCTTTTTCACACGCTAAAACTACTACACTCGAATTTACAGGAGAAACTGTCATTTCAATTCTTGATAGCCCTTTTGAGGATGAATCAAAAACTTTCTCCCATGTTTCACCTGAATCAGTCGATTTAAGAATCCCATCTCTATTTGAAGAAGCATAAATCACTGAAAAATTTCCCGGAGTATATACTATCTGTTGGATAGGAGAAGACTCATTTGTGTATTTTTCTTCCCAACTTTCTCCTCCATCTGTTGATTTCATTATAAAAGATTTCGATGAGTTTTTTACAGCATCACGAGGCGAAGAAAAAGTACATGCCAATAGTTCATTTTCGTCTAAAGGATTAACGATTAGCCGAAGTACATTTTGAAATCTATCACTACTTGCAGTAGATTTGAGTATAGTCCAAGTCTTTCCTTTATCTACTGATTTCCATATACCGCTTCCATTGACCATCAATCCGTCAAATCCCTCTCCGGTTCCGGCATAAATAACATTTGTGTTGTGTGCAGACATTGCGAGTGTTGATGTAGAAAGATTGGGAAAATCAGGCGTTAAGTTAATCCATTCTTCCCCGGCATTTTCAGTTTTCCATATACCTCCTCCAACAGATCCCGCATACCACGTATGGTGTGTAGAGTCATCCGGATCGACAATTAAACCTCTTGTTCTACCACCTACATTAGAGGGGCCTCTTTCTATCCAATCAAGTTTTTTTGAATCTCTGAAAGAAATAGAATTTTGTATTTTGCTCATTTCTTTAGCCAAATAGCCGGGTTTGTATTCCGTGAATTTTTTATTGTTTCGAGTCCTAATAGTATTTTGAATTTTATAGTACATTGCCGGTCCGTCAAAGTGCAAAAATTCTTCCTCAAATACCGTAGAAAGATTTTTAATCTTAATGTTTTTACTATCCAGTACAAATAAACCTTTTATGGACAAAATAACGACAATACTTAAAAATACTAAAATAAGTTTTTTCATTTTTTATGCTTTTATTATTAACTAAAAAATTGTGTTTCTACGATATTTAATGCATGACCATAAAGACATTAAAATTTAAAAATCAAGCACTTTATAGATAGACACTATTTATGTTTTTTTAGTGATTTTACATTTAGTTTATATATCACATTAGATGTTGAATGCAGGATATCTTTAGGTCTATTAACAAGAGATCTAAGCTCAAGCTCAAAATCACTAATCCATTTTATTTTTCCCCCAACAACAATATCTTTAAAGATTACTTTATTATTTTTTAATTCAACAACAGAATAAAATAGCGTCGGAAAAGGGTCATTCAGCTTTACTTCCTTGGTATTATACACCAAAGCATATTCTTTTGTTGGGTTATAACTAACCTTATATCCTTTACCATAAGATTGAATTCCTATTTTTTCAACAGCACTATCCCTCTTGTTATTTTGAAAACTCTTTTTGCAGGAACAAGATAATAAAAATAGAGAAACAAACAGCAATATTATATTTTTTATCATATCTAATCTTCTAAAAATTATATTTTCTTTTTATTGTATTTGCTTTAAAATACAAAAACGTTGCACTTTATACTGTGTTAATTATTTTAAATACTATCTTTTATAAAGGGACTAAAGGAGATGGTTATACCATTACTATAAAGTGGGAATACTTACGATGAAGATAATCCAAAAAGAGATGATACCTTAAAGACAATTCATGGTTGTGATTCAATAATAGTTACCGATTTGACATTTAATCCAACTTCGGTAGAGGATCTTCATAATAAAAATGATATAATGTATTTGTATCCTAACCCGACAAAAATAATGTCTTTTTAAAGATTAAGTCTAATAAATATGATTCTGGAATGATTTTGGAATTAATTTCACCTATTGGTAAAAAGATAAAAGAATGTAAAATTAAAATGTCGGGCTTATCTATCAATCTAGAAAACATCGGTATACAAGGAGTGTATTTATTCAAATTATTAGATAAGAGTAATAATAATTTATGTATTAAAAAAGTTATTTTGATTAAGTAGACTGATAATAGTTTTATTTTTAATTTTACGTTTCGTTTGTAATATAAGAAGTAAAATTAAAACTTTTTATGATTTAGAATAAAATAAATCAGAGTTAAACTCAAAATGAATAATGAAATGAAATATGGAATAATAACGCATCCAAATAGCTTTAATTATGGTGATGATATACAAAGCATTGCAGCATATAGATTAGTAAAGAAACTAGGTTACAATGTAGATTTTCTCTTGGATAGAGAGAACCTTAACAAAAAGATTACCAATGAAAATATTAAAGTAATAAATAGTGGCTGGTTTATGGAAAATCCTGATAATTGGCCTCCAGCTGACAATATTGAACCATTATTTATTTCAATGCATATCACTCATAATAATAATGCTTCTTCTAAAATGATAAATAAAAGGCATTATGATTATTATAAGCAATTTGAGCCAATTGGCTGCAGAGATTTTCATACTGTAGATTTGTTTAAAAGAATAGGAATAGATGCATATTACTCAGGATGTTTGACACTAACATTAGACAATGAAACAAAAGCATCTGAGAAGACTGATGAGATAATATTTGCTGATGCTTTTAATAAAAACTTACCTAAGGACTTTAGGGAAAAAATGTTTAATAAGTTGGTCCCTGAATCCATAAAAAACAAAATAAGTTTCATCGAACATTCTCATTCAATTGCTAATAGAAATATTGAAGATAGCTTAAAATACGCAGGAAGTTTAATCAATAGGTATTCAAAAGCTCATCTTGTTGTCACTTCTCGAATTCATGTTGCTTTACCCTGTGTAGCTCTAGGAACTCCAGTACTTTTTTTAGATGTAGGCTTTAATCTTAAAAATAGTAGAAATAGATTTGATGGTATTGTCAAATACTTTAACAAATTGACTAATAATGATTTCCCTTTTAATGGGCTTGATCCAATGAGCCTATTAGTCAGAAAATTGCACTTGTACAAATACTATTACAATACAACTAAAATAAAATTTGATTGGGAAAATCCTCCTCAAAATCCCATAGATATTAACGACATTAAAAACGACCTTACTACACGAGTGAAATTATTTTTAGAATCGAAATAAGATATCAATATCGTATTATTCAAGTACTAATTTTTTCACCTCAAGTAAATTACCTGAACCGTCTTTTAATTGAATAAAGTAAATTCCTACAGTTCCAAATGTATTTACACTTATTTTTGTTTTTTTCTTATCAAATAAACTAGAAAACACTTTTTCTCCTGACGAATTAATAATATTTATACTATAATCAGAAATTTTATCAAAATATTTACCAAAATCAATAACTACAAAGTTTTTTGCAGGATTTGGATATACTTTAATCTTATTATTTAACAAAGTACTATTTGTAGAATTAAATGTAACATCAATAACTAATGTATCCGTAACTTTGATAAAAGTTGTATCATAGACTTCAACTATTTTAGCACAATAATTTTTTATATCAATAGCAATACCTCCAGGTTTATTTATATGTTTAAGGAAAGTTTTAAAGTCAGTTCCATCAGTATTTACAACCTGCATACGAGAATTATCTTTTTCTGACCAGTACAATTTACCATTTATATTATCTAGCTCTAAACCAATACAAGCAGAACTTACATTAGCTATGTTTTCTTTACCATCACCTTCTAAATTCGAGGAATGTAGTTTTAATGATCCTCTGTTAATCCAATATAATTTTCCATAATAAGGATCAACAGCAACACCTGTAATATATCCTTTCTCTCTAATTATCTCAACAATGTTTGAACCATCTAAATTTGCTCTATAAATAACCGAATTGTCACCTTGTTTTGAAGTATAAAAAATGTGATTGTTGACAATATCTAAATCTAGAAACGCTGGTTTGATTTGATTTGAAATTATAGTTTTATCACCAGTACCATCAGTTTTGATTTTTGAAATTGTCCCCGCAGAAACATTTGAATAATAAATAATGCCAAACCTCTTATCCAAAAATACATCAATAGGTTCACTTACATTATTTAAAAATGAAAGTTCAGTTCCATCAAGATTAGAAACTGTAATAGCATCGTGCTCTCCATCTGCAAAAAATAATTTGCCATGTTCATAGTCAATAGTAATTCCTCTTGGTGTATTTTGACCATATAATATGGTTTCTGTATTTCCAGTATTAATATTTACTCTTTTAACTACATTTTCATCAGCATCACACCAATAAATGTAAGTTTGGGCATTCAACCCCAAATAAGCAGAAAAAATAAAAACAAATAATAATAGATTTTTCATAATGATAATTTTGTTAATTAAACTGTACACAAACATAATAAATAACTTTTAAAATAAAAACAGTTCAGTCAAAACTTTTAATCATTAATTATTTTTAGAAGGGTGTTATGACGTTTCTCCTGACTAAATTTTCTTACTATTCTAGTTCTAAAATGTTTTCCTAATTGATCATCACTTTCAATAGCTTTTAAAAGCAAATTTTTAGCTTGTATAGTATCCTTTTTAACTAATATGAAGTTTTTATTGCCTATTACATTTGGAATTCCATTAACATTAGAACCAACTGGTACACACTCGCATAGCATCGCTTCACAAAGTACATTTGGTAGCCCTTCACTTAAAGAAAATTGTGCGTAAACTTTATGTTTTGAATAAATATCAGGGAGCTCTTTATTATCAACATAACCATGTATATGAAAATTTATAGGAATATTTTTGCTATCTAAATAATATTTCATGCTGTCATTTACACCATAAAAATGAAAATCAATTTCAGATGTGATTTTTGCAATATTCAATAATAAATCTCCTCCTTTTAGAATCCATGTATTTTTATTTGTTATTCCGGCAACACACATTACATCGCTATTCCTTTTGATTTTTGTGTTTCTTTTCCAATTATTACTGTCGTATCCAGTGGGAAGTTCAATTATTTCCCCTTTTAGTTCATTAACTATATTTTTAATACCTACTGGAATAATTTCGTTTGATTTTGCATAACTATTCTCTCCATTTATTAGAGATTTATCAACAGGTAAAATATATTTTGCTAGCTTAATCGAATACTTATTTATTATTTTTCTCAGTTTATTTGAATAAAATATACCATAGTTTATTTCTTTTATACCTGTAGCATCATAACCGCCAATAATTAAAAGAGATCTTTTATGAAATAGTTTTGAAAAAAGGATAGGTAGAACTGAATGATAATCTGCAAACCATATTAAAAATACTTGAAACCTCCAACCAAAAAAACACAAGAAAAAAAACTGCTTAATAAACTGTATTAAATTTTTAAATATCCCTTTATAAGATTTAAAACGATATCTTCTGACTATATAGTGTTTATTTAAATCTTCATAATCTTTTTTTACAAATGTAGAAAAATTAGTATACACTATTAAGATTTTTTTGTCTCTCATAATATTCTATTACCGTATCACCGTTATATCACCACTATATTTAACTGTAGTATTATCCAACAATTCTATAACCGCGGCATATACATAAACCCCGGGGTTCACTCTTTGCCCTTTGAATCTTCCATCCCATCCATATAACGGATCATTTATCCTAAAATGCCCATTTTCAAAAACTAATTCTCCCCATCTATCGAATATTTTGAATGAACTAACTTCTTTTATTCCTTTTGCTTTGCCCTGAATATAAAAATAATCATTTTTCCCATCACTATTTGGAGTAAAGATGTTAGATATCGTTATGGTGATATTTTTCTTTACTTCGATTATTATATCATCTGTAGATGAACAACCGTTTTCATCCGATACCTGCAAAGTATATTTAGTAGTTTTCAATGGAAAAGCCTCCGGCGAATAACAATCTACACATGACAATCCTTCATCAGGAGTCCAAGAATACTTGTATTTACTACTATCTGGAAATTGTGGAATAATCTTTATTTTATCTCCCAAATAAATGGTAGTATCCTCCGGTAAATGGATATTTCCGGTATTAAAAACTGTTATATCCAAAGTATCAGTAGAATAACACCCATTTTCATCGCTAGCAACAACAATAATCTTAACCTCTTCTTCCGGTTTTACTGTTACTTTATTACAACTATTACAATCAAATACTTTTTGAGGCTGCCATTGATAATTAACAAATCCATTCACTTCAAACTCTATAGTTTCTCCTTTACATATAGACAGATCTTCTCCTAAATCAATTTTTGTTGCAGGGTCAACTATTATTTCAATTGAATCTATTTGTGTATTGCCGCACATATCAATGACCTCTACCCAATATTTTCCCGGATTCCACGCAGTAAATATCGAATCCGTACTACCATCGTTCCAAAGGTAAGACTCAAATCCCCCACCTGCATTGAGATTTACTATACCTGAAATACACATTGTCGTATCATTACCAAGATCCAGGATTTTTGATTTTGCTTCTCTCAATTCTAAGAAACCCAGATTATTATCCCAATTGCATTCAAGAATCCCCGTATTAGGCATTTCCACATCCGGCAAATAAGGTGTTTTGAGTGTCCCGTTATCATTTACAAATCCATAAATAGTGATATCTCCTAAAGATTTAATAGTATAAAAATAATCTCTACAAACATCCTTCGGAATACTATCAGGAATATAAAAAATACCTATAAGTTTAGATTTTTTTGTTAAAGGATTTTGGGAATAAAAAGATACAGGCGTATTGATTGGAATCGCATAATTGCCCTGATTACAAATTTCAAAATTAATAATAAAAGAATCTTGCTTGCACTGTGCATCAGATATTATCATCGAAGCATCCGGAGCTAATAAACATGTATCAACACAATCTTTTTTACAGATATTGTTTTCAATTAGATTTATATTTTGTTCAGTAAAACTTCGATTTTCGTATGGCATATTATTGCTTAAATCTTTAATTTTAATGGGTTCTGAGAAAAAGTTAAACGCTTTTTCCATTAGTCCGGGATCTACAACATCAATACTACAATCTATTGGGAGGCTTCCATCCAACTTTAATTTCAAAATATACATGTCTTTATCATTAATATTTGTCACAGTTCCCATACAATACAAGTAACCATTCTTGATTTTCATGGAGTTTAGATTAGTAGAAGTCCCCAATTGATATGATTTTGCCCAAATAAGTTTACCGGATTTGTCAATTTTATATACTAATTGATTCCGGTTTTTATTAGAATATATATAATCACCACCTATTAGATATCCATCAGGCAAATTTAATATTTTTTCAGCTCTATTATGTAATGTGTTATTTATATAAAATCCTTTAGCCCATAGTAAATCACCTTCATAGTTTATTTTAATTATTTGCATTTTTATGTTATCTAAATCGCTTCCCGTTTCATCACCTAAAATTGCTATTACTAATCCATTGTCCTGGACCATATCAAATGGATATATTCTTGAAGAACCTGAAACAGGAAATATATAATTTTTTGACCATATTTCTTCCCCTTTAGAATTCATTTTCACAACTACTCCTCTAAATTTATTTTCTGAAGAGCTGTTTATTGCAAATCGACCAGTAGCGTAAATATATCCATCTATATACATTGCTTTAAGGAAGCCTTCACATGAACCAGTATCAAATGTCTTTTTCCAAAGGATATCACCCGTATGATTAGTTATTTCTGCGATTAAAGCATCACATCCATTTCCATAAGTTTTCCCACCACAAAGATAATTTCCATTTGGGAGTTGGCTAAGTGTCCAAAAAATCGGAAAATTCTTTTTTGTATCAATAATTACTTTATTCCAGATTACTTGCTTATTAGCTATATCATATTTTAATAAAAAAGCTCCTCTACCATTCGATGATGTATTTATTTCTATTCCTGACATTAATAAAAAACCATCTTTATCAAGGAAAGTATTATATATGTATTCATCTCCTTGTAAAAAATCATAAATATTTGAAGAGATAACTTTTAAGGTTTTATTAATGTTAAATACTATAGAATTGTTATTATGACTTCCTACAACTGCGATTGTTCCATTACTCAAAAATTCAAAATCCCTGCATGTTTCATCAATATTGGGGTCGCCAATCCTTTTGTAATACACATCTTCACAATCATTTGTTTCTCCATCTACAACAAATATTTGCATACAAAACTTTTTTTCGCAATTTCCATTTCCGGATGTTAGGCATACGGTATACTCTCCAGCTGAGTTGAAAGAATAGTTTAGGTTTTGACTATTTGAAATGTTCACGCCATCAACGGTCCATTCGTATTGCGTCGCATTTATGCTTTTGTTTGTAAATAATACATCGGTATTTATCAAAGGGAAATAGCTACTTGTAGCAAAATTCGCATTTACAGGACAGATTACTTTTATGTCTATTAAGGAGGTATCTGAGCAATTCCATTCATCGTTTGTAGCAATCAGCATGACCGTATAAACCCCTTCTTCATAAAAAGTATGGCTAAATTGCTGTATGGTAGATAATATGTCATTATTAATAATCCATTTGTAAGAATCAATACCGGAGGAAGGCGAGTTGAAATTAATCGTTTCACCCGATTGTATTTCGATTTTATCCGCAGTTATATTTGCTCTTGCTTTGCAGATGACTACAATCTCTTTGTTTATATAATCGTAACATGTTTTATCACTATTGTAAACTTTTAGAGTAAATATATGACTTCCGACTTCTATAAACCGGTACTTTAAATCCTTGTCAACAGAGATAACAGTTCCGTTCTTTTCCCAAGAGAAAACTGTAGCATTGTTTGTACTGTTATTTGTGAAAGTAGTGCTTTCACCTATTACAAACGTGTCTTTACTTGTCGTAAAACTAGCAGATATATCGGTTGGACAAGGAGAAATACAGGCTTTGGAGTCAAGCAAACTGGCTCTTATTTGTTCTATAGTAAAAATCATTCTTCTTCTTTGTCCTTCGGTAAATGCCGAATAACATTTAAAGTCTCCATAATCCATATAATTCCAATACATATCATTCTGGTCAGTAGAAAAACCCGACTGTGCATCAGTCTGACAACTGTTAAAATCTTCACCACATTTCACCTTGAATGTACTATTATCCGGAGGAGTATCACATATTTTGTCTCCATTGATTTTGCAATCATAATTATCACATCCTCCTTGAAAAGTATGATACAACCCTAAATAATGCCCTAATTCATGTACCTGTACAACCGAACTGGATTTTGTGCCTGCAAAATATGCCGCTTCTACTACCAATCCATCATGGCTTTTGCCATGCATGGCCGGAAAATAAGCATAGCCTACTACAGAGCACTTGCTTCCCATGCATATTTCTTTCACGACCCATATATTTATGTAGTGCAATGGATCCCAACGAATGAGATTCTTTAAATCCAAATCCTGCGTTTCTCCATCCACTTCAGTCAAAGGGGACTGTATCCTGTTTATTCCTTTACTAGGATCACCCTCCGGCGTCTGCTGTGCAAGACAGAACTGAATTCCTGTCACTACACCGGTATTCTGATCGTAATACCCTAGGTTAGCATAGGCATCATTTAGATTGTCAATTCCTTTACGTACATCATCATCAGAAATATTCTCTGCACCCCCATTGTGAATAATATGAACTACCACGGGTAAAGTATATTCGGGATTGTCTCTATGAGTTAAATCCTCTTTTTGATATCTTATATATGCTTTTTCGTACTCTTCGTTTTTTTCCCTGTATTCATAATCTTTTTTTAATAATCCTTTGTGTATTCCATCAAAAGCACACGAATTTATTTGATCGCGTTGGCTTAATAAATCAGGCATAAAAGAAAATAATATTAGCAATAACAATAAGCTGTATTTAATATTTATTATTTTCATAGCTAGAGGTTAAGTTGGATAATAAGTTAATGTTCAATTATTGTTTTATTAAAAATCTCTGTCAAAGCCATACTTAACTTCTCCCTTGAGAATTTTTCAATATTATTATTTGTGTTGTCTCGATTATTATTATTATTATATCTGTTTTTAATAAACGCTATAATTCGTTCTTCGTCCTCAAAATCGACTGCTATCCCTGTTTTAGTTTCCGTTATTATTTTCGCTGCATCTCCCGTACTTGAACCGATGCACAAAATAGGTATATTCGCTGCAAGATACTCAAATATTTTACCTGTTACAATACCTTCTATATTCGGCGTATCATTTAGTAAAAGCAATAAAATATCAGATGATTTGAAGATATCTCCTAATTTATCATGTGGTAAATAGTCAATTTTAACAATTAAATCATACAAGTTATACTTTTTTAAACTTTCTATTACAAAATGATCTACTTTACCAACTAATTTTATTTCCAACTTAGATTTTAATACCGGAATATTCTTGATTAATTGCGCAATGGCTTTCCACAATACTTCGGGATTTCTATCTTTGTTCAACGATCCTATATGAGATAATACAAATTTATTGTTTTTTCCAGTCACACTTTTGTGATCACTTATAAAATCACTTTTGTCATATCCATTTGTAATAACACTAACATCGTTTGCTCCCAAAGACTCTAATTCTTTTGCCATGTGCCAACCAATAGCAATTACTTTATCTGCATTTTGTAAAACCTCCTTTTCAAGTTTGTGATGTTTTTTATTAGCCCATTTTGTAAGTTTGAGTTGTGAATAAAAATCTATTCCGGTCCATGGGTCTCTAAAATCTGCAACCCAAGGTATATCCAGTTTCTTTTTTAAACCCATCGCTATTAAGTGCATGGAATGAGGTGGCCCTGTACTGACTATTACATCAGGTTTTTCATGTTGCATAAAGTAATTTGTCAGATATTTAATAGAGGGTTTTATCCAAAACTTACGTGCATCTGGAATAAAAAAATTGCTGCGTATCCAATTGCTGACATTTTGTTTAAAGCTACTTTGTTTTTTTTCCTGAATAAACCCATGTTGCACTTTTTCATCTTTTTTCATTCCCATAAATTTCTTATAAAATGAATAAGGCTCCCATATTGGATGCTTAATTATAGTAATTCCCTCAGGAATATCTACTTCAAAACTTTTATCTATTGACGGATAATGAGGATTCTCTGGTATATAAACAAAAGGTTCCCAGTCAAATTTACGTAAATACTTTACAAATTTCACCCATCTTTGCACTCCAGCACCGCCACTTGGTGGCCAATAATAGGTGATAATAAGTACTTTTTTCATCTGTTTATTAGTTTCTGCTACAAATATAATAGTTTTTAGGCAATATTCAAATCATTCAAATCATTCAAATGCTTAGCCAGATAATATCCCATACTAAATGAGGCCTGAAGCAGATATCCTCCCGTAGGTGCATCCCAATCTAGCATTTCACCAATTGCATAATGAAAGGGTAAGCTTTTTATTTTTAGATTTTTGTCTACAGCATCCAAACTAATACCACCCACCGTAGAAATAGCTTCATCTATATCAGCAATACCGGTGACGTCTATCCTCATATTTTTTATTTTATCAGAAAGTGTTTTTGTATTTTTAAATTCTTCTTTAGAAATATATTTTTTTATTAAGTCTATTTTTGTTTTGTCCAGTTTTATATATTCTTTTAAGATTTTAGTAATTGATAATCTGCTTGATAGCCTTTTTATATTTTTTTCTATCATTTCTATGGAGTTTGTAGGTTTCAAATCAATATACAGACTAGAAGTATTGTTTTTTTTCAATTCCTTTCTCAATTTACTACTCATAGCATAGATAGCTCCTCCTTCCAAACCAAACTTTGTAATCATCAACTCTCCCTTGATATATTTTTCATTTATTCGTGTTGCAATATTCTTAAGAGGTTTCCCCTCATTCCTTAATAAAAAATCATTATCCCAATTTACTCTGAATGCACAATTTGATGGTTCAAAATCCTTTGTTTTAACTCCTGCTTTATTCAATATCTGTAGCCATTTGCCGTCTGACCCCGTAACTTTCCAACTAGCACCCCCCATAGCAAATACAACAATATCAGACATAATTGTTTTTGTTGAATTCTTAGTTATGAATAAAAGAGATGACTCGCTTAAAATGTCGATTAATTCATGTTTGTAATGGATTTTGACTCGGTTTTTAGAGAGTTTATTTTTGATCGCCTCCAACACTTGGTTTGGTCTTATCCCCTTGATTGGATATACCTTTTTGCTGCTACCGACAATCGTCGATATCCCAATATCTCCAAGCCAATTCCTCAAATCTTGATTGCTAAATCGTTCAAGGTATGTTCTTAAAAAAGATGAAGGTTCATATCTGGTGACAAAGGTTTCTAAAGGTTCGGAATGTGTTAGATTAAATCCACCTTTTCCTGCTACCAAAAATTTTTTACCTATACTTGATCCTTTTTCAAAAATATTAATATCAAACAATTCATTATTTAATTCTGATGCCAACATCATTGCAGCAACTCCACCCCCTACTATTGCTATTTTCTTTTTAAAGTTCATCTGTGAAATATATTATCTCAAAGATAAAAATAATGTGGCTACTGCATGCAATAAAACATCACAAATTAAATCTACCACAGAGTTTTGTGATGTAAATTGCAAATTTTAAAAATCAGCTCAATGATTTTGGATAAAAAAAACTTACCTTTACTCCAAAATATTCAATTTGGAAAAAACATTGATATATAAGATACTAAAAAAAACATTTGGATACGATGATTTCAGATCCAAACAGGAGAAAATAATCAATCATTCATTGGAAGGCAAAGATGGCTTGGTGATAATGCCTACAGGCGGTGGTAAATCTATTTGTTATCAGATTCCTGCATTAGCTTCTGAAGGTATTACCCTTGTCATTTCCCCATTGATTGCTTTGATGAATGACCAAATTTCTGCCTTGAGATTTATGGGGGTCAAAGCAGAAGCTTTACATAGCAATCTTTCGATTGATGAGTCAAGATTTGTGTACAACCAACTTAAAACGGGTGAATTAAAGTTGTTGTATATGTCTCCGGAGCGGATAAATAATGAGACAACACAAAGATTTCTTAGCACACTCAATATTAGCTTGATTGCAATTGATGAAGCACATTGCGTTTCCGTATGGGGCAATGATTTTAGACCTGATTATGCTGAACTGTCCTCTTTAAGAACTATTTTTCCCAATGTTCCAATGATGGCTCTTACTGCCACAGCAGATAAAACAACACAAGACGATATCATAACTCAATTGAAATTAAGAGAGCCTAAAACTTTTTTGGAAAGTTTTGAAAGAAAAAATATCACTTCCTATGTTGAACCCGGTTTGAAAAGAATAGAAAAAATAAAATCAATATTACGTACATATAATGATGCATCAGGGATAATTTACTGTTTAAGTAGAAATGATACTGAAAAAGTTGCTAAAAAACTTCAAGCTTCGGGTTACAATGCCGATTTTTATCACGCTGGATTGGATTCGTTTGAGCGAAGTAGGGTTCAAAGACAATTTCAAAATGACGAGATTCAAATAATCTGTGCGACAATCGCTTTCGGGATGGGAATTGATAAACCCAATATTAGATTTGTTATACACTACAATATGCCAAAAAATATTGAAGCGTATTATCAGGAAATAGGTAGAGCAGGGAGAGACGGAGAGCCTGCTGAGGCAATATTGTTTTATAGTTGGGGAGACTTTATAAAACTACAGAGATTCATAGATGAAGGAGAAGCTAATCCGGAATTTCAAAAGGTTCAAACAGCCAAACTAAAACGTATGTGGGAATATTGTACAAGTTCTGATTGCCATACCAATCTTGTACTTAATTATTTCGGAGAATACAGAAGCGAAAAATGTGGGCACTGTGATAACTGCATTAATCCACCTACTAAGAAAGACGGTACTACACAAGCAATGATGGCACTTTCTGCAATTAAAAGATGTAACGAAAGAATAGGAATGGAAACATTGATCGGAGTGCTCAAAGGCTCATATAGAAGTGAAATAACTTCAAGAGGATATGATAAAATCAAAACTTTCGGTGTAGGAAGAAATATTTCAGGTGCAAATTGGAAAAATTATATCATACAAATGATCAATCAAGGTATCATCAGTATTGATTATGCCACAGGTTCAACTTTGAAATGGACACCACTTTCGTCTGAAGTAATCAATAATAAACTGAAAGTAAATATCGTAGATTTTGTGCCGAAAACCAAGGCCAAAAAACCTCCAAAACTATTTGTAGAAACAGAAATGGATACCAACCTTGATTTGTTTGATATACTAAAGTCATGGCGACTAGATTTAGCCCGTAAAAAGAATGTTCCGGCTTTTACCATTCTTGCAAATAAAACCCTAAAGGAAATATGCCAAGTATTGCCCACCAACAATTTTGAACTCCTGCAAGTAAATGGAATAGGTGAAGTGAAATTGAGACAGTACGGACATGAAATTTTAAATATCATTAAAGAAAATGTTAAATAAAACTTAAAGCCTCAAATCACTTTTAACTATTTAATAGATCATTCGTCTTATTGTTGAAAATAATTCTGAAGTTTAATCTAAAAAAAGTAAATTATGAGAGTTTTAAGTATCTTAATGAGTTTTGTCTTTGTTGCATTTATTTCTCAAAGTTCAAATGCACAGATATGCTATTCAAACAATAGCTATTATTATCACAATCACCATAAGCATTATAAAAGGAATTACAAACACGACAGAAATTCAATAATTGATTTTAGGGAAAGAATAGACCAAGGTGTATGGTCAGGAGAATTGACAAGAAGTGAAGAGCGTTATCTAAAAAGAAAGTTAAACAAACTAGTGAGATTGGAAAACAAGGCGTATAGAAACGGCCATATTTCAAGACATGAACGTAGAAAAATAGAAAAAAGAAAAAGGAGGTTGGATAGAAAAATCTACGAGAAAAAACATAATTCAAGAACTCGGTATTAAGCTTCTATAAATCCTGCACGTAAACAACAAAATTCACGTTGAGGTTGTTTTTCATGTAGATACTTTTTCATACCTTACGGCTACCGAGTAATAATTAGTGTCTGTCCACAAAGTCATTAAAACTTAAAATTCAAGCACTTTGTATACAGACACTAATTGTTTTACCTCCAAATATCTTTTTCAAAAGTACTTATATTACCCCGATCATCTATTACTTCCAACTTAATATGATGTTTGCCTTTAGTTAGAGATTTGCTATATATGTGAGTGATTTTATTATTTTTTTTGTCATATTCAAATAATACCCATTTGCCATCTATATATCCATTGAATGATATATCCTGAGCATTACCCCCTATTTCAAAATTATCTTTAATGATAAAGGCAATTTTCCGATGCCTGTTTTTTTTACGTTTAAATATTACGGGTTTAATCGTAGGAGGTATAGTGTCAAGCATCAATTTATATATTCCTCCTGTTTTGGTTATTGTATGAAAATAACCACCTTGTATATCATTTCCGAGATTTGTAATCTTCTTGTTTTCGATTTTCGCTATACAAAGTTTATCCACAAGAGAATCTATTATTAGTGGTTGAATATACAAATCAACATTATTTTTAAAGATCTCATGATTTGTAAATAAACTTATATCTTTAGAATAAGCATTCCTTTTGTTTGTATCATTGTCGTTAATAAACAGAAACATATCTTTAAATAAATCTGATTTTTCGATCTTCAATTTATAATAAAATGTTTTGATAAAATATTTCTTGCCAAATTCCAAATACTGATTAAAAAGTTTGGGTACAGACTGTTTTATTTTAGCATCTCTTTTTATTTTAAAATTCAATTTTGAAATATTTCCATCATAATCTTGGGCTAATATTTCTATCCTTGAAGGATTATTCTCGTAGAGAGGCACAATAGAATTTTTTGATTTTACAGTATAAATATCAAGCTCATTTCCGGGGAGAATAAATAACCTATTGTATTTTTTCTTGCTTGAATCATACTCCTCATAGTCAATATGTGCATTGAGGGAATTTTGTTTTGAAAAGTCCAACGAATCTAATTTGAATTGATAGACCAATTCTCCATTCACCTTCATTGAGATACTGTAAATTCCATTTTTATTAATAGCACCTACCATTTTGTCATAGCCCAATACTTCTAGCCCTACCCTCCATGCTCCATAACTGATAGTTGATGGAGAAACAGTATATTTGCCCCGGCTGTTTTTAAGTATTTTTATTTTTTTTGAATTTAATATATTGTAGGAAGTGTCTAAAGCGACTATTTTAAGCATTGACAGTACAGGTGGTATATTATCCTTTGGTTTTATCCCCATTGCAAAAGGATTTATAGGATGTTCCGTATCAGTTTTTCTAAGTTCAAAATGAAGATGTGCTCCAAAAGACCTCCCGGTATTGCCGATTTGACCCAATATCTCACCCTTAGAAACCGGAATATGCAGACTATCAGGATTTATGATAAAGGTATGATTCTTATATTGTATATCCCTAACAATATCAGCTATTTTTTTATTAAAATTATTTAGATGAGCATACACACTTGTCATACCATTTGGATGATTTATATATACCGCATTGCCATAGCCATCAGGCTTAACCATAATTCTGCTTATATAGCCGTCCATTACAGAAAGTGCTTTATTTGAATGCCAATTACCGGAGCCTTTGATATCTATTCCTGTATGAAAGTGATTTTTACGCAATTCTCCAAAAGAACCACTCAACTTCATTTTGTATTTAATAGGAAATGTTAATTTATTTTGCGCTTCTAATCCGGATATGACAATAACAAAACTGATTATAAATAGTATTTTCTTGCTCACTTTTCTTTTTTCACTAATAGATTAAATAAAATATCTCCTGCTTGATATGGAGAAAGTATTCCTTTAGCAACCTTGCCTTCATTGAGATCAAACTCTTTACTCAGTTTATCATCACTTTTGTAGATATCTAATATCCTTTTGAACAAGTAATCATGAAACCAATTTATATTTTGTTTTCTTCTTTTTTCTTCAAAAAACCCAGTTGATTTTACGTGTTTTTCGTATTTTTTAATAATCTCCCAAAGTTTATTTACTCCGGTATTTTCAATAGCAGAGGTCATCATTATTTCAGTCGTCCAACCGTTTTCTTTTTGCCCAAATAGCCTCATTGCATTAGCATAGTGGTTATAACTGGTTTTTGCTTTTATTATATTATCTTTATCTGCTTTATTAATAACTATTATATCCGCCATTTCCATTATTCCTCGTTTAATCCCCTGTATTTCATCACCGCTTCCAGGCTGTATAAGCAGAATAAACAAATCAGTCATCGAATGAACTGCTATTTCTGATTGTCCAACTCCTACTGTTTCAATAAAAACAGGATTGAATCCGGCTGTTTCTGATAAAATAATAGATTCTCGGGTTTTTTGAGCGACTCCACCTAATGTCGATCCGGATGGAGAAGGTCTTATAAAAGCCTCTTCTGAGATAGATAAGCTGTTCATTCTAGTTTTATCCCCAAGTATACTCCCTTTTGTTTTGTTGCTGCTTGGGTCAACAGCCAAAATTGCAGGTTTTTTATTATGACCGATTATATGCAATCCGAGACTTTCCAAAAGTGTACTTTTGCCTACTCCGGGTGAACCTGTAATACCGATCCTTAAAGAATTTTGGGGTTTTGATAAGCAAATATTTATTAATTCCTTTGCTATTTTTTTATGCTCGTCTTTCTCACTTTCGACTAGGGTTATCGCCTTACTCAGGGAAAACCTATCTCCGGCAACAATATTTTTGAAAAGTTCCTTTACGTCAGGAACTGTTTTTTTTGTGAATTTAATGTTTGGATTAAAATTGCTCATTTGGTATAAATATATATTTAAAATCAAAAGTACATTATTATAAACTACTAACAAAAACAAAGATTATAATTCTATTTCCTTTTTTTCTTTAACTTTGCAATATTTTAAAATAATGTAAACTAAACCGTGATAGAATTTTGAAAATAATAATAATCGGTACGGCTTTCCCATTCAGAGGGGGAATTGCGTCTTTTAATGAAAGGCTGGCAGAAGAATTTATTGCAATGGGGCATGAAGTAGTAATTTTCACCTTTACATTACAATACCCCAATTTTTTATTCCCTGGAAAAACACAATATTCAGATGATCCAAAACCTACTCATCTTAAAATAGTACCTATATTAAATTCTGTTAACCCTTTTAACTGGATTATTAGTGGATTAAAGATAAGGAAAGAAAAAGCAGATATTATAATTTCAAAGTTTTGGATTCCTTTTATGGGACCTTCACTTGGAACTGTGATTAGGCTAGCTAAAACAAAGAATACTAAAGCGATTTCTATAATTGACAATATTATCCCCCATGAAAAACGTATTGGTGATAAGATATTGTCCGGATATTTTGTTGGGGCTATAGATAGGTTTATAGTTATGTCTTTGTCTGTTAAGGAAGATATGAAGAGTTTTACCAGTACAAAACCAATAATCTATAAACCACATCCTATTTATGACAATTATGGAGATATATTGACTTCTGACCAAGCAAGAGAATATCTCAAACTGGATAAATCAGGCAAATACGTGATGTTTTTTGGTTTTATCAGAGATTACAAAGGTTTGGATTTGCTATTGGAAGCAATGGCAGACAAAAAGGTAGGAGATGCAGGAATAAAATGTATAGTTGCAGGCGAGTATTATGGAAATAAGGAAAAGTACGACAAAATTATTCAGGAGTTGGGGATTAAAGATAGGTTGGTTTTAAGAACAGACTTTATTTCCAATGAAGAGGTGAGATATTATTTTTGTGCTGCTGATTTGGTTGTTCAGCCGTACATAACCGCAACGCAAAGTGGTATTTCTCAAATAGCTTATCATTTTGAAAAGCCAATGATAGTAACCGATGTTGGCGGTTTGCCTGAGATAGTTGAACATGGTAAAGCCGGATACGTGGTCAAGCCTAAGTCTGAGGAAATAAGTAAATCGATATTAGATTTTTTTGAAGGAAATAAGATATCAAATTTTGAAGAAGCTGTAAAAAGAAAGAAAAAAGAATTTTCCTGGCGAAATTTCGTTCAAAAGATATTGGAATAGAAATTACGAATATGATAATAAAATCAAAAGCTCCCCTTAGACTGGGCTTAGCAGGAGGAGGTACTGATGTTAGCCCTTATTCTGATGAATTCGGAGGTGCTGTTTTGAACACTACCATCAGTCTTTTTGCACGGGCCATCATTGAACCCTTAGATAATGGTAAGATTGTACTTGAATCCCACGACTTGGGAGAGTATCAGGAATTGGAAAGTTCAATGGTATTGGATATAGATAGAAAATTGCCCTTATTAAAAGGTGTGTATAATAGAATTGTCAAATATTATATTAAAAGACCATTATCTTTTAGATTAACAACGATAGTTGATGTACCTAAAGGCTCTGGTTTGGGGACTTCTTCAACTCTTACTGTAGCTATATTAGGAGCTTTTGTGGAATGGCTGAATTTGCCATTGGGAGATTATGAAATTGCACATCTTGCATACGAAATAGAAAGAAAAGATTTGAATCTCTCAGGAGGAAAACAAGATCAATATGCAGCTACATTCGGTGGGTTCAATTTTATAGAATTTCTTAAAAATGATCAGGTCATTGTAAATCCACTGAGAGTAAAAAGTTTGTATCGCAATCTATTAGAATGGAATTTGGTATTGTATTATACAGGAACTAGCCGCGATTCTGCTGATATAATTGACAGTCAGACAGAGGAATTTAAACAAAAGGAAAGTGAAGCCATAAATGCAGCACATTCGATTAAGAGGATTGCCTATAAAATGAAAGAATCTCTTCTCAAAGGAGAAATACATAAAATCGGCGCTTTACTCGATGAAAATTGGCATGACAAGAAGAAAATGTCAAAAGCCATTACCAATAATTCGCTTGACAATGTATATCAATCCGCAATTGCAGCAGGAGCAAGCGGCGGGAAAATATCAGGAGCAGGAGGTGGCGGATTTATGATGTTTTATTGCCCTGGAAATACAAAACATAAGGTGATAGAGGCTTTAGAGAGATTTGGTGGAAGAGCATATAATTTTGTATTTGAGGAAGACGGATTGTATACATTTACTGTCAAATAACATCAAATATGTAGTACATCTAACTTTCCACTATTTCCAACACAGTAACAAAAGAGGCAAATTTATTGCTAAATTTGGAATTGAGAATATTTCTTAGTTTGATTAATTTTTCTTCATTTTGAAATTCAAACATATCTTTATTTCTAATTTTGAATTGCATCGCATAAGTCACACCGTCCGGATTATAATCACCGATTTTACTCAATATGATATCTGCAGTCAGATTAGACATTTTGATTGCCGACAAATAGCTTTCCCTAAACCATTCCAACCATTCATTGTGAACTTTGTGGTCTATAATGAATGTCTCATTTATCAATAATATTTTAGATTTATTATTGGACATTTTCACCGCTTAACTCTCTGTATTTCTTTCTTGCTTCCACAGCCAAAGTACTACTGTCATAATCTAAAAATAGTTTCTCATATAGCGCTTTAGCCATGTTTTTATCGCCGAATATATCTTCATATAGCTGTGCCAATTCAAAAATAGAATTGTCTGTTCTGAGCTCATCAGGATATTTTTCAATTATCTGCTCGTACATTTTCTTAGCAAGATTGTATTTTCTGGTTTTCTGAAAAATATGGGCTTTCATATACCATATGTCATCTTCCAGATTGTTTTTTGGGTATAAAAAATTGATAGAATCTAATGTGGAAATCGCATTATCAAATTTGTTTTGATAGATAAGCAATTCAGACTCCGCAAACATTTGCAATGGTTCAACAATCGAATCCTCACCTATCGTTTCGGTAATAAAAACAGACGATTCTATTGCATCATTAGATATTTTTTTTGTTGTTGCCGGTTTTAATATATCAAATATGATTTGAGCCCACTCAAAATCCCCTTTATAATAATATAATTTAGCATTTTTATACCTCGCCAATTCACCCAACTCTCCCTCTTTGAAATCCTTATCTACTTGAGAGTAAAGAAGCGAGGACTCCCATATTTCACCTTTTAACATATAAAAATCACCTAAAACAATTTTGGCTTTCGCAATATAATAATCACTAATATAATTCCTTTTTATTAAATCTTTCAGCGTATTTATTCCTTTGTCAATATCATGCAAATTTAGTGCTTCTAATTTTGCCAATTCTATCACCAATTCTGCTGTTTGATCTCCTATCCCATAATCAGCAATAAACTTATTGTATTGTTTTTCAATACCCAAAAAATCTTCTTCTGTTGTTGAAGTATCTTTAACCAATATTTCGCTTGTAATATTCAAATAAAGTCTTATCGATTTCATAAAATAAGGAGAGTTCCTTTTTTTATTATCAATAATGTATTGATATGCTTTGGCTGCTGTGCTATATTTCTCCGCTTTGTAAGCATCTTGTGCAAACTTAAAAACTCTTGAGCCATTTTCACCAAAACGTCTATCAATTGCAGTAATTTGTCTTCTTGCTTTCTCGTATTCACCCAATTGAAGATAAACCCATGACAACACATCAATCAAAGATACATTGTCGGGATTTTCTTGTATGCTTCCTATCAATTTTTTTCTTAGCAAAAGCATTTTATCCTTTGCAAGTGACTTAGATAATTTGCTTTTGATATTTTGTCCACTATATCTGTTATTTGATTTTTTTAGATATGCGATATAATAGTCAATCATCTTATCATAGTCATTTTTCAATGAGGATAACTCACCCAAATACATCAAAAAAAGTATATTGTCATCTACTTTTTCTACACCTTTTTCATATGCAAGCTTAGCGTAATCATAGTAAGAATATTCTTTAAAAGCATTTGCCAATTTAATGATTTGGATTTTATCAGAGCCTATTTTATCAATTGCTTTTTTGTAAAGCTTGTTTGCTTCATCTTGATTATTTATCTTTTCATAAAGATTTCCTTCGTGAACGAGTAAATACAATTGATTAGGTTTTGCTTTCAACTGCTTTTTAATTGCATCAATAGCTTTCTCGTATTTCTCATCATACATCAAACTTTTGTAGTAGTAGATGAAGTACATATCGTTATAATTATTTTCTAAATATAGCTTTTTATACAGTGGAGCAGCCTTTTCATACTCGCCATTGTTAAAATAATTATTTGCTAATTTACTCAATTGAGCATTTGCATTTAAAGCGAAAGTAAATATATATATAAATATGATAAGTATTCTTTTCATCGTAATTGTTCAATATTCTAAGTAGTGCCTGCACGAAAACACTAAGTATTAGACAACGAATTTTGTGTTTTGTTTATTGTAGAAAATTTATTATGATTTGAAATTGGATTTTGGACTTACCAATATTAACCATAATTTGTGAGGTCTTGCGTATTATTGTAACAAAATGGCTTTATAAATTGTTATTTTTTCATTAGATCTCTAAAATATATGTCAAAGTGGCGCAAAAAGACAATTGGCAATAAAATTGATATACATTATGAGATTTAATTTTTGTATGTCTATGAAATATTTGATTTCATAAATGTTAGTGATATTATAAAATGGCATAGATTATGCTGATTGAAACGGCTAATTGACAATATTAAAAAGAAAAAAATGAGTGAAGAGAAAAAAAATAATACGGGAAAAACCAAAAAGAGGAAATCTCCTTTTTTCAAATATAAAGAAACAATAAAAGAAAAAGAAGAACAAATTCAAGAGCTTGAAGATAAGTACCTCAGATTGTTTGCAGAGTTTGAAAATTTCAAAAAACGGATGCGAAAAGAAAATCAAAATTTGATAAGTACTGCATCTGAAGATGTCATGAAGGCTATATTACCTGTCCTTGATGATTTTGACAGAGCGAAACAACTATCTGATGATAAAAATTCAACTGAGAATTTTACTGAGGGAGTAGAGTTGGTATATGATAAATTATTTTCGATTTTAGAATCTAAGGGGTTGCTATCCGAAAAAAGTACAGGCGAGGATTTTGATTCTGAAAAACACGAAGCAATAGCAGAGATTCCTGTAACAGAAGAGGAACAAAAGGGAAAAGTAATAGATACTGTTGAAAAGGGGTATAAACTAAAAGATAAAATAATCAGATACCCTAAAGTGGTAGTTGGAAAATAAAACATGTAAAATGACTAAAAGAGATTATTACGAGATATTGCAAGTAACAAAAGATGCTGATGGTACTACAATCAAAAAAGCATATAGAAAATTGGCTTTGAAATATCATCCCGACAGAAATCCCGGGGATAAAGCAGCTGAAGACAAGTTTAAGGAAGCTGCTGAAGCATACGAAGTGTTAAAGGACTCTGAAAAAAGAGCCAGATATGACAAGTTTGGGCATGCAGGAGTGAATGACAACGGTGGATTTGGTTCAGGTAATATGAATATGGATGATATTTTCAGGCATTTTGGAGATGTTTTTGGAGATGGTGGTAGTCCATTTGATTCATTTTTTGGAGGAAGCAGAAGATCTCAAAGAAATAGTGGAGGAGAAAAAGGTTCAAATATCAGAATAAAACTTTCTTTATCTTTGGAAGAAATTGCTGAAGGTGTCACAAAAAAAATCAAGATAAAAAAAGATATTTCTTGTGATGCTTGTGGGGGAAGTGGAGCTAAAGACCCAAATTCAATATCGACTTGTCAAACATGTCGAGGATCAGGATATGTAAGGCAGGTTCAGCATACTTTTCTAGGTAAAATGGCAACCACAGGAGTTTGTCCAACATGTAGTGGTAGTGGAAAAAGAATAACGAATCATTGTAATTCATGCAGGGGTACAGGAGTGACAAAAGGAGAGGATTTGATTGAAATAAAAATACCGGCGGGTGTAGAAGATGGTATGCAGTTATCAATGAGAGGTAAAGGCAATAGAGGTAAAAATCAGGGGCAAAACGGTGATTTGATAATCAATATTGAAGAGAAACATCATGATAACTTCACTCGAGATGGTCAGAATATAATTTATGACTTATACTTGAGTTTTGCAGATTTGGTTCTAGGTACCGATGTTACAATACCCACTTTGGCCGGTAAAGTGAAAATAAATATCCCCGCAGGTACACCTGCAGGCAAAATGTTCAGATTAAAGAACAAAGGAATACAAATATTGAACAGTTATCAAAAAGGAGATCAATTGGTCAATGTAAATGTATGGATACCCAAAAAGCTATCAGGGGAAGAGAAAGACGCTATTGAGAAATTACAAGGAATGGAAGCTTTTGACCCTAAAGGAAAACATCAGGGAAAAGGTTTTTTTGATAGGATGAAAGAATATTTTAATTAAAATATTGATGTTTTTCTTTATAATAGGCTTATTGGTACTATTATTGTAGTGTATATCGACATAAATATACTACTATGACATTACTATCTAGAATTTCTTTTTTAGTTTCTATATTGGTATTTACTTTCTTTTCGTGTATTCCTCCTGAGAAGAAAGAACTTACAGATGTACATATTGACCTTAAAGATTCAATTTATAGAAAAATTTTAGATTTTCAAGACCAAAGACTCACTGATAGTCTTGTTGAATATTTTTCTAGTGATAACCCAAGTTATAGATATGCTTCTGTATACGCAATGGCTTCTGTACAAGACAATTCGGTTTGCGATCAAATAGCTGAAAGACTTCATGACAATATATCAGAAGTAAGAGCAGCCGCAGCATATGCTTTGGGTCAAATAGGAAATATGGACTATCAGGATAGTTTGATTTCAGTATTTGGACAATACGATACTTTAAAGCCAAACAATCATTTCAACGAAAATATACTTGAAGCAATTGGTAGAATAGGAGATGATAACTATTTAAAATTATTGGCAACAATAAAAGGGTATAGACCAACTGATACTCTATTGATATTGGGACAAACCAAAGGGCTCTATCGATATATCACAAGGGGCAAGTCAGTACCGGCAGGGACAGAGAGAATTTTGGATCTTGTAAATAGCAAAATTTATTCGAAAGAAATCAGAGAATTAAGCTCTTATTATTTGGTTAGGGCAAAAAAGGAAGATTTGAATAATTACGTATTCAGGTTGAATAATCTTTTTAAAAAAGAAAAAAACCCTGTCATTCAGATGAATTTGGCCATTGCTTTAGGTAAAACCCAAAATGATGAATCGTTAAAAGCTTTGAAGGAAGTATTGGACAATGATGATAAACCTACCGCGGTGAAAGTGAATATCATAAATGCCTTTGGTAATTTTGAATATATCAAGGTTGCAGAAACCGTCATTAAATATCTTGAAGATGACAACCAAAAAGTTGCATATGCTGCAGCTAATTATCTATACAATTTTGGTGAACCTAATGATGTGATTATATACAGGCGATCCGCTAAAAAGAACTTGCCTTGGATTGTTAATTCGAGATTATATGCAGCAATATTAAAACTCGTTCCAATTTATTTTAGTAAAACCAAGTCTGCTTCTATATGGGAAATAAAGAAAAAATTAGCTAATAGTGAAAATGCATTTGAAAAAGCAGCATATATTAGAGCATTGGGAGAAGATATAAGCATGACCAATCTAATATACGAATCAGGCTTTAAAGCACCGGAAACAGTTGTTAGAACAGCATCAATGGAAGCATTGGCAACAATGGTCAAGAAGCAAAAGATATTGAAATTGTCAAAATGGAGATTAAAAAAATTCAAAGAGGGAATTAAAAATATTATTCTTGAAGCATTCAAATCAGGAGATGTCGGTTTGATAGCATCAGCTGTCGATGTATTGACTAATTCTGTGGTAGATTTTAAACAGGAGTTTGAAGATTTGGATTTTATTGCAAAAGGTAAATCTTCCTTAGTTTTACCAAAAGATATTGAAGCTTACAATGCCGTAGGCAAACTTGAAAACAAATGGTTAAATAAAACTTATAAACCGTTTAAAATAAAATATAATAACCCCATTGATTGGAAAGTATTTGACAAACTTGCAGAAAAGCCTATGGTTAGCATTTCTACTAATAAAGGTAAATTTACAGTAGAATTATATAAAAACGAATCTCCCGGATCAGTAGTTAATTTTGTTAAATTAATAGATAAAAAATTTTTCGAAGGTAAAAAATTTCATCGTGTTGTGCCCAATTTTGTAGTACAAACCGGAGGAACCAGAGGCGATGGATATGGTAGTCTGAATTATACTATCAGATCGGAATTAACACAAATAGAATACAACTCAGCCGGTATGGTCGGGATGGCCTCAGCCGGCAAAGATACTGAATCAACTCAATGGTTTGTCACCCTGGCACCTGCTCCACATTTGGATGGTAGATATACCGTTTTTGGCAAAGTGATTGAAGGAGAGAATGTACTGGATAAAATAGAGATTGGTGATATAATTGAAGAAGTAGCCCTATTAAAATAGCCAAATGAATTCGTTTTCGGCAAGAGGTCAGGAGACCTTTGCCTTGGAGAGAGAAGTGTAAAGATCGAAAATTTAAGAGATTTTGTCCCGATTTCGTAGAGCAACGGATAAATGAAGCCTATCCAGCTTTAGCGGGAGAGTTATAAGATAGCAGAACAAAAAATAAAAACATACTGATTATATACATGTTGGTTTACTCTACTCTTGGGATAATTTTTCCAAACATTTATTGGTTTCTTTTAAAATTGTACCCAAATCTTTTTTCTCTTTTGTATTCATTATCATAGTAAAATTATGTGAATATTTTGTAGGTAAACTCAATTTGAATGAAGCATCTGCTTTACAGGCTAAAGCGTGTAGATGCTTGTGATCATCTATATTAAGATTAAAAAGGAAATCGAATTTTTCAGATTCCAGCAACTGCAAAATATGCTTTTTGGGGAAATCAAAAACATTAATCGACTTATTATTATAAACAGCCATACCAAAATCCATTAACTCCCCTTTTGAATCTATAAAACTCAATAATTTCACTTTTCTACCTTTAGATTTCAGTTTTTCGCTAAACTCAAGTATTATTCTTCTATTTTTATTATCAGTACCATCAAAAAGAATCAAAATTGAATTTGCCGGGTTTATACTCAATCCCTCCTTCTTTTTATTTTTACCCTTAAGTAATTTTTTTAATGATTTATTATATGCGTATTCCTTCATCCTCTCCTTTCAAGTTGTAAGATTTTATTCAGTTACTTCCTCAAATTCGCCAATATTTTTATATCTCTCAATTCTGTTTTTCAACAGAGTATCTGTATCTATTTCATTGATTTCTTTCAATTGTTTCACTATATGCGCTTTTAGTGTCTTTGCCATTTTCTCAGGATCTTTATGAGCTCCACCTAGTGGCTCTTTAACAATATCTTCTATCAGACCAAACTCCAACATATGTTCAGGGGTCAATTTCAATGCTTCTGCTGCAGTCTCTTTATAGTCCCAAGTTCTCCACAATATCGTCGAACAGTTTTCAGGAGAAATAACAGAATACCAAGTGTTCTCAAGCATGAAAACTTTGTCACCAATACCTATTCCCAATGCACCTCCTGAAGCTCCTTCCCCAATCACATAAGCTAAAATAGGAGTTCTTAAGTTTGCCATTTCAAAAAGGTTTCTTGCTATTGCCTCTGCCTGTCCTCTTTCTTCCGCTTCAATACCAGGATAGGCTCCCGGAGTGTCTATTAAGGTAATTACAGGCAATTTGAATTTTTCAGCCAATTTCATTAACCTTAGTGCTTTTCTATAACCGTCAGGATTTGCCATGCCAAAATTTCTATATTGTCTCATTTTGGTATTTGTCCCCTTTTGCTGACCGACTATAACAACACTTTGAGTACCTATCTTTCCCAGTCCTCCTATTATGGCTTTGTCGTCATTAAAATACCTGTCACCATGCAATTCTACAAACTTTGTTGTAATATGCTCAATATAAAATTCTGTATATGGTCGTTGGGGATGCCTTGATAATTGGACTCTCTCCCACCCGCTAAGGTTAGAAAATATCTCTTTTGACTTTTTATTGATTTTATTCTCTAGTTCTTTTATTTTATCACTCATATCCAATTCCCCTTCCTCATTGATTTGTATCAATTTTTCTAATTGCTCGTGCAATTTCTCCAAAGGCTTTTCAAATTCTAAAAATACCATATTCAGATTGTTTTATTAAAAGAAACCTCTAAATTAATAAAAGATTCAATTTTTTAACATTTAATAAAAGTTTTTTTGAACTATGCTGTATTATATTTTATCTTTGATGTAAAAAATATATTATGTCAAAAACGAAAGAAAAATTTATGCTGGAAGCTATAAAATTGGCAAATGATGGTATGAATAGTGGAAAAGGTGGACCCTTTGGAGCCATTGTAGTACAAGATGGAAAAATAATTGGAAGAGGAAATAACCGGGTAACTACCAGCAATGACCCAACCGCACACGCTGAAGTAGTGGCAATAAGAGATGCGTGTAAAAATATAAATTCTTTCCAGTTGGAAAATTGTGAAATATATACGAGTTGCGAACCTTGTCCCATGTGCCTGGGAGCGATTTACTGGGCAAGACCAAAAGCGGTATACTATGCTGCTGATAAAATAGATGCTGCTAATGCCGGTTTTGACGATGCTTTTATATATCAAGAAATAGCTACCCCAATCAATAATCGCAAAATACCGATGAATCAATTGCTTCAAAAAAATGCTCAAATAGTTTTTAAAAAATGGACAAAAAAGGTTGATAAAATAGAATACTAACGAATAATATCTGAAATAGATAGCGAATTTATCAGGTGTATTGGTATCGAATTAGTATAAAATATGGTAGGCAAATAAAAAAAGCTGCTTCGACTAGAAACAGCTTTTTCATATTTTCTAAGAGCTTAATGCTACTTGCCTCCATCTAGTTCATCTTGCCAAACTTTCAATTCTTCCCATTTACCTTCCGCTGCCAATTTAGCTTGCGCAGGCCATGTAGTCGGATCAAATCTAGCATATCTGTTACCACCTGCTTCTAATAAAATCTCTCTAAGTTCATCAGCTGCTTTGGCCGCCAAGTCAGCAAAAGTCAAGATACCTGCATCATGAAAAATGCCTTTTAGTTTTGGTCCTATTCCTTCTACTTTTGTCAAATCATCTTTATCACCGTCTGTTCTCTTTGGTGCCTGAGTTGTTTTTGGTGTCTCTTCTGCAACAACTTTTTCTTCTGTTACTTTTTCTACTTTTGGAGTAGAATCTGAAACTGCTTTTTGTGGAGCAATTGTTTCTTCAACTTGATTATTAGCTGCTGTTATCAACTCTTCTGTAATTGGAATAATGCTCACGTACGTTCTTTTGTTTCTTTTAACCTGAAACTTTACAAAGCCATCAACCTTTGCATGAATTGATTGATCTCTACTTAAATAAACATTATCACCCGGGTGAAATTTTGTTCCTCTTTGCTTTAGTATGATATTTCCTGCTCTAGCTACTTGTCCTCCAAACAATTTTACTCCCAATCGTTTACTATTACTATCCCTACCATTGTCAGAACTACCTACTCCTTTTTTATGTGCCATTTCTTAAGATTTTTGGATTAATTAAAATTTAATTGAATCGATCTTCAATTTTGTAAAATACTGTCTGTGTCCGTTTTTTACTCTGTAACCTTTTCTTCTTTTCTTCTTAAAAACGATAACCTTATCGCCTTTTACATGTTCTAAAACTGTAGCACCAACTGAAGCTTTCAATACAGGGCTGCCAATTTGTGTGTTTTTGTCATCATTGACGAGGAGCACTTTGTCAAAAGTAACACTATCTCCTTCTGCGTTTTGTAAACGGTGGACAAATATCTCTTGATCATTTGTCACTTTGAATTGCTGACCGTTTATTTCAACTATTGCAAACATATCGTTATATTTTTAGTTTAATAAAATGGAGCGCAAAGATACTATTTTGTTTTAATATATCAATAAAATATGTTAATAATTTGAATCAAAAGTATTTATAATGGCACAATATATTTAAAAACAATTAAAATTATATATGTAAAATTGTTCTTTTCAATTTATTATATGATTTCCCAGTTATTTTAATTTTTTATTGTATTTGCCAATTTTTATAGCTTTTGACATCAATACCTTAATCGAATCACCATCTATTTGATATTTTCTCATCAGCTTATCCTTTGCTTTATTAAATTTACATCTAGTCTCCCAAAACTTTAATACACGTTCATCTGATTTTACTTTTTCATTATTCAATAAACCACAAACATCCTTAAATGGAAATAATTTATTGTCAGTCATAAATTTATTTACATAAGGCAGGTCTGTTTTTGTGTTTTCGTCAGAGAGGCTAAAAAATAACAAAAAATAATTTTCAAACTCTTTTGAGTCCATGATGTCATTAGTTTCAATTTTATGAGAATTAATACCGTCCGATGTTTTATTTTCTTGCTTACAAGAAAAAAAAGCGAGCACAAGAAATATTAATACTATTTTTGATTTAACTGATTTCATATACGTGATTTTATTAATTTATTTAATGTAAATGAGGTCTTAGTGGAAGGCTTCTGAATATTTCGTCTTCTACTTGTTCCCAATATTTAATTCGTTTTTTCACTTGTTCTCTATCAAAATAAAGCAAAGCCAAATCAACAAAAACACTCCCGTGCTTTTCTTCATCAATTCTTATTTTACGATAAAGAGCCTTTAATTTAGGGTCTTCTAATGCATCTTCAATAGCCCCAAATCTTTCCTTACCTCTTACCTCCGAAATAGAAACTATCAACAATCTATCAAGAAATCTCTCAATCCTACCCGAATGTGCTTTTTTTATCATTGCTACAGCATATTCATCCTTTGGTATAGAATGCCTCAATTGAATACCTCTCTCAAGCATGACTTTATATACCATTTTAAAATGAACCAACTCTTCAATAGCATTTTGTGTCAAATCCGGAATCATCTCAACTTTGTTAGGATATTTTGCGATTAAACCCATAGAATTGGCAGCTACTTTGCGCTCACCATCTGCATGATCTTGCAAAAACTCATCAAAATTGTCCAATACTACATTTACCCACTCCTGAGAAGAAAAAGTTTTTAATTGCGGTAAAATATTCATTTTAAACATCTTCTTAATTAGAAAAATGCAATATTACATATAATACTTAAGAAAGCTATTTTAAATACTATTTTTTTATAATTTCCGGGTCAAAAATTATTAGAATTTTAATATCACTATGTCTTAACAACTGTAATGTTTTTAAAAAAGCTACTCGAAATGAATATATCAATCACAAGTAGCTTTTATTAGCTGTGTTTTAAAAAACTTCTACAACTTCCATTTTCATGGTTTCCATATTGGCTATTCTGCCAAAATCCTTCATTTTTTCTTTAAAAGACTCCTCTTCCATCTTTTTTCCAAAAGCTTTGCGTTTTTCCATGTTTTCCCATTTTATGATACAATGGATTCTTCCATTTTCATCTACTCCTGAGTATCTGGAGATAAAACCATCTTCTTGTTTTAGGCTTTCGGTTATTCCGGCAGATATTTTTTTCCACTCATCCAATAAGTTCTCATTATTCAAATCAAAACTCACTAATACAATTACATTTTTCATAACATATAAATTTTAATGATGCGTTTCCGTTTTTTCTTGGAAACTGAATAAATTTTCGACACAAAGATAAACACTTATTTTGTCAGCCTTATGTCAGGGGTTAATTTTTTCTTCAAAATATTTATACAAAACAAAGTTTTTATCTTCAAATTTTTCGCTAGTTGAGATTATTGATATTATCTTATCTAATCTAAATTCTCTAAAATCATTTCTCAATCTACAATAAGCGATTAATATCCAATTTTCCTTCGAATGGTAAATAGCATAAGGTTCAATTACTCGAATAGTGACATCATTATTGCTTATGGATTTGTAAGTTATTTTTAATAGATTCTGATTTGTAATTGCAATTTGTATCAAAGAAAGATTATCGCTGGTGGTCTCTTTGTTATAATTAATAAAAAATGCAATTCTATCTGAGAGTATAGCTGCTTTATCTTTACCGGAATGCCTCAATACTGCTTTTATTTTAGAAATAGCACTCTCGTGATTATCAATCAGAGATTTATCCTTATTTTTCGATATAAGCTTTGCTGCCGTAATCAATGCATTTGCTTCTTGTTCAGTAAACATTATCGGAGGCAATCTGTATCCATCAACCAAGGAATAACCTTTTCCATCAACGGTATAAATTGGAATTCCCGATTTTTTCAAAGTCTCCATATCTCGATAAACAGTCCTTATTGAAATTTTGAACTTGTCAGCAATAACTCTTGCTTTGAGTATTTTATTGGATTGCAATTCGGTAATTATTGAAGTTAATCTGGATAAACGAGGTTTCTCACTTTGACTCATTTTTTTAATTTAGTGGTAGTTGCTCTACCGATTATTACAAATTCGGTTCGTCTATTTACTTTATGTTCTGATTCTGTACATTGCACTCCATCCTTACAATGATTCAGCAATCTTGTTTCACCATATCCTTTTGCCTTTATCCTATCTGAATCAATTCCTCTATCTGTAAACCATTTATTAATAGCCTCTGCCCTGCGTTGGGACAATGCTAAATTGTACTTGTCACTCCCACGGCAATCAGTATGAGATGATATTTCAATAATAATATCTTTGTTTTTATTTAACAACCTTAACAATTGTATCAATTCACTTTTAGATTCCAAGGGTATTTCCGCTTTATCATATTCAAAAAATATGTCTTTGAGAACTATGGGGTGATCTCTTTTTACATCTTCCTTTTTTATATCCTTCTTTTTTAATTCTATTTCTTTTAATTCTGCATTTTGGGGCTTTTTTACTTCTGCTTTTGGCTTTAAAAATATCCTTGGGAAATCCACTGTTTTACGAAAATATTTTGAGGCTGCATAACTATATTTTACTCCAATCTCAAATCCGGAACCATATCGGGATACAACTGCCAAATCAGAAATATTTATATCGTAAGCCACACCTATCTCCCAATTTTCAAAATCAGCTCCTAATAGTATTTGCATCGCATCATCTACCCGTAGTCCAACTCCTGCTTTAAGATCTACATTATTATAATCGTAAGATAATAGGGACTGAACCTGTATCTCTTTTTGCTTATGTGTTTTTGCATAAAACACCTTGGGAAGAAAATATAAGTTCTCATTTAAGGGGGTTCTCATTTCGATAAATGCATTGTATAAGACTCCAAAAATTCTTAATGAGCCTGAATTGAGTCCTTTTGTCCCAAAACTAATATTATTGGCACTTAAACCGAGTTTTAGATTGGTTTGTTTATATATTCGAACAATTAATGATGTGCCCAAACCAAAATCCAGATAGTTATTATTATAAATACCTTTTTCAGAGAAACCAGCCCCAATCAAATCTTCCTCAAAGCTAAAAGCTCCAAAGTTGTTAAATCTTCTCGAAATATATTCCAGCTTTGTCCCAAAAGAAAAACTCCTAATCACAGATGCAAAATTAAAATGATATGCGATATTCAAAGTTGTTTTATCCGTTACTAAGCCCCCCTTACCCGAATTATCTTTTAAAACCAATAAGGCAATCCCGATATTATTGCCATTAAGGATACGAGGTTCAATTTTGCCATTGGCAAAAATAAAATAAGTATTATATGGATTGGGAGTCACTGTAAATGCTTGATTTCTATATAATGTTCCAAATTGAATATTTCCTTTTTCAATATCTCCTGCAAATGAAGAGTTGGCAAAGACGGGATATAGATAGTTTTGGGAAATATGCATATCCTGACATATCGAAGAAGACATACTAAAAAGTACCACTATAAAAATAATAATGTTTTTCATATCCTAGTTTTTGTTTTGCAACAATGTAAATATTCATATACCATTTAGACATTTTTCTCTTAACCGTTCAATTTTCACACTACATTTTTCCTTTGACTTTATACTTCTTGTACTTTTATTCGCTGTACTCAAAGTAAAATGAACCGGAGATAAAGGATTACCTAATCAATGTCAAATCCCCTTTAAAAACCATATTTTCTCCACTACTACACCCTATTGTTATAACATAAATATATATTTCTGCCGGTGCATTTTCTCCCTTGTACTTTCCGTCCCAACCTATATTTCCCTGCTCTGAAAATACTTGTTCTCCCCATCTATTGAATACTGATATATGAACTGTTGATATATCTTCTTTTAAATTAACAATCCTGAAGATATCATTTTTCCCATTGATATCAGGAGTGAATGCATCAGGAATCAATATATCTTTTTGTCCACAAACAGGGATTACATCAATACTAATAGAATCATTATTTGCACAACCATTTTCATCAATAACTTCTACATAATAAATACTGCTCTTATCAGGAGTAGCTAATATACTCTGACAATCATCACAATCTTTTTGTTGTTCAGATGTCCAACTGTAATTTGAATAATTTTCAACGATAGAAATTTGTGTTGATTCTCCTTCATTTATCGTTGTCGATTCAATATCAAAAGTTATCGATGGCAAATCAAATACCTCCAAAGTGATACAAAAAGTGCTATCACAGCCGGTGGCACTTAAAAAGTCTTCACAATAAGTACCTGTTTCTGTCAATTCTTGTCCATTAAACAAGATAGATTCTCCTTTGCAGATTTTTATTGTTTCATAATCTAATACTGTGTCTTTCACACTCAATTTCACACAATTTATTTCCATGCAGCCTCCCCCAAAAAAAGTCGTATCACAATACAATCCCGATTCTGATCTTTCTATTCCAAATATATCTACATACGAACCTTCACATATAGTCAAAGAGTCCATGATTAAAATCTGATCTTCAATTATATTTAGTTTGATCGTTTCAGTATCAATACACCCTTCTTTGGAAATACCTATCACCTCAAAACTTGTAATACTATCCGGCACAAAACTGACGGTATCACAATTAGTATTTTTACACATCTCCGGAAAATAGGGAAGCCATTGATATTTTTCAGCACCTTGTAAATATATATTAAATGTATCTCCAAAACATTTTGCACTATCTCCTTTATAATTTATAGCTATTTCATCGTAAAAGCTCACTTTCACCTGATCTGTTTCTGAACAGTTTTCATCATTTACAGTTAGAGTAAATACTGTATTTTTTCTTGTTAATATTCTGGGGTTTGGAACTGTAGGATTATCGATATACGGATATCCGGGTGACCACAAATACTTCACTCCTTCTGATTTAACAGCGTTTAAATACCCGGAATTTGCACTACAAATAGAAATATCTTCTCCTGCATCTGCTACCGGTTTTTGATTGACCCCAACTACGACAGAATCTGTCTCGGTACATCCATATTGACTAGTTATAGTAACCCTATAAACATCGGTTTTTAAAGGAAAAATTGTTTGTATTTGCTCCGTTGCATCATCAATACCATCACCTTCCCAATGATATGATTTGCCTTGTGATGCAAATAAAATTGCACTTTCTCCTTCACAAATACTTTCAGGCGCTGACAATATCCTTAATTTAGGTAACACTATCACAATATATTCATATCCGAGAATACAACCTTCCTTGTTTTTAACCAACAATACAATTTTATATTTTTGGGGACTATAACCCGTATTTTCCATAGAAAAAGTAGTCATCGAGCAATCACTACAACTAATTCCTTGTTGATCTTCCCAAAAATATTGATTATCTTCTTCCTTCTCCAACCCTAACTCAACTACACTTCCGGAACATATAGTGTCTATTTCATATCCATAAAACATAATAGGTGTCTGAAGAAGTAAAGAATTTTTCAGACAAACACAATTATCTTTTTCATCAATGACCAGCATAAGGTGACATAAATCTATTTTGGTGCTTTGGGGGATACTAAATTTCAATATTTCAAATTCACCAGACTCTATTTGTTTATCAAAATAAAACTGTTTAATGAATATATCTCCATTAGATAAATACCCGTCACCATCATTATCTTCATACAATTTAATATTAATAAGTTTGTCGCTTAATACCCCAACATTATGCAATTTCGAGGTAAAATTAAAATTTGATTTATCTGTTTTGTCCTGATTAATAGTAAAACTTTCAATCCTCAATACAGGTCTTTCTATTGAGACCAAAATGGTCTGTGAACCTGTTAAAACTTTAATGTCACAATCATTGCCGGTTGAAGTACAATGGGCTATTTCACTAATTGTACAATATACCGGAATAATAACAGATTTACATTTTAAAGACGCAAAACCACTTATTGAAAAATTCAAATTTACATTTAATAATCCTGGGTCAACATTCCAAATCAAAAGATTACTGTCTATTTTGGGAATGCAATTGGATAAATTACTAAAACATGAATTGGGCTTATAAATAACCCCTGATGGAAGCGGCACTACTATGTGAGCGTTTTGGGATGTTGGTTCAGAATAATTAATATTTAAGCTGACGGCCAAACTATCGCTACATCCTGAATTATTTCCAACAGATGCCGAGATATCTGCAGCATAAGACGTATTCGCTCCCTTTATTTTTATTGCTTTACTCTGCTTAGCCGGAGAATTTGTCAGTTCGCCACACACTTTTTCAGCAGAAGTAGAATATGTAATAAAAGAACCTGAAATAAAATCACAATTAGTGATTGTTTTAAACCTTAAACTAAGTGAATTATCCGGTATAAAACTTACACCTGGCAAACCATTTTTTAATAATGTATCAAGCAATTCAGATATATCCCACATATATGTCCCATTCCCGAGTGATATTGGATCGCTAATATTAAAATAATTCTCCTTTTCTGTTGGATAAGCTACTTGTACACTTCCGGGTTTTAACAACAATCCGGGGGGTAACTGAATCTCAACTTTAGTATTAAATGCAGCACCAAGGCCTGCATCAAATATTTCAATCTCCGACCAAGTCATTGTATCACAAAGTTCTGCTAAAAGTTCATCCTGATCCGGATCAATTTCTAATACTCCGGGAGGTGATTTTGCAGTACATTTTACTATATTTTCAAAACAAGGAGTTTGACCAAAAGGATCGATAAAAGGCTCACAACTCCACCCATATCTGAATGTGACTTCCTCTATTGCACAAGAGTGATTTATCGCTGTAAGCCGTAAAGGTATTGTATCACATGACAGCAAAGTGTTAAATTGATAGATACCATTTTCAGGTATATACTCTTTTCCTGTTTTTATATTTATTAGTTTAAATTCTTTTAACTTATTCGTTGTGTTTTCTACCTGGATAAACACATTAGGTGCATCAGCATAATTACTATTAATTGGACAATATCTCCCATTTATAAAAAGAAAATCCCATGATATAGTATCATCGAGAGATGTGGCATTGGACAAAGGGACATCAATGTGCAAGTCCGGGTATGTAATATGGGAACTTCTATGAATTACATTTGTAAACTTTTTTCTATAATTTGCATTTGATGATAGAAAAACAACATCAACCAAAGCCGTGTATTTATAATCTTTGATAAAATCACAGCCTTCGAAATTATTTGTATAAACAGCTTTAAGGTTCAACCATCCGTTATCATCCCATGTTAATCTTTGTATACTATCAAAATCATACTTATAAAACCCTAAAATATCATCTCCATAACTGTTATCGGTATCCTGTTGATACATGGTGTAGCTTAAGATCGGGGGGTCTGTAATATGGCTGCCGTTTATTTTTGCCTCTTTTATCTCAACACCCTCAAAATTCAATCCTTTTATTTCAGGATACCATATAGATTTTATCAAAGCAGTTTGACGAAATTCAAAAGGGAAAAAATTTCGAATAGAACCATAAAAATGATCGCTTTTAATTTCCCCTTCAAAATATTTACATAATCCTTTCTCGAAAGGTCTAAAAAGTGAAAATGTTGAGACGTTACCTGTCTCAAGATAAGTACTGTGATTACCACAAATAAATAAATCTTCACTCATAGTGTCAGCAGCATTTAATAGAAAAGATCTTGATTCAATAAACAATTTTTGAAAACGCAAATTATAATCATTCTGACCTTGATAACTATTTGAATTCAGTACAAACTCAGAGTTTAAAACGATAGAATCATTACTTTCAAATAAAAAGCCAGAAGGAATCGCTGTTTTATGTTTATCAAAAAAAGCTTTATTAATATCAAAAATATAGTACAATGTATCCTTTCGATAAAATGGTTTAATAGTTGGAGTAATATTATTGATTAAGTATGTTTTATTGGTTTTGCTATCAAATATTCTTAACGAATTATTAAAGTTAATAAACCCCGTTTCCGGATCAACAATATTTTTAAATTCTTGAATCCTTGGGAGGTTACTATAATATGGTGTGTAGCCGATTTTCATCTCGATAAAACACCTTGAATATGAAAAATCATTTATATCTATTACAACTTTTCCTTTGGTTTGCATCCTTACTGTATCGCCAATCACAGCCCTATCTAATCGAATTTTTTTTGTATTCAACGTTCCACTAACATCAGGTTTGTGATCATTATTATTGTCCGGAAGCCCAAGGGTTGTACGGAAAACATCAAATTCATAATCTAAGTACCCTCTTATTGTATCTATACAATATTCCGGATTGGGATATTCAAAAACGTACGTTTTATCTTCACATGAAGATGGTGAACATTCACTTGAACAAATACTATCATAAACGAATATTGTTTCTGTTTGAATTTTAAATCCTGTAAAATCCGAATTGCATTGATTTAACTCCGTATTTATTCCATCTTCAAGACAAGAAGTCACTATAGAATCCAAAGAAGGGTAACCGTCAGGGAAGCATTTCTGATTATTATTATACTTTAGCGGTAGCGTGATTATCCCTTCATCAAAATAAAAAGGCGTTGTGTACTCCAAACTGATTAGAGTTGTACTGTCAGAATATTCTGTTTTTACACTATCCGGCAATATGCCCTTTAACTTCCAATCAGGATTAACAATACTCATTCCGCACGGTAATTGGATCTCAACATAAACTCTACCTTTTTCCGAGTTGAATAAAGGGCTATTAATAGTAAATTCAACATCCTGTATTTCTCCTTCTTTGAAACTTTCAATCTCAGGCAATTCTGTCTTTATTAGATTTTTTTGTGAGTTAACAACAATTGGAAATAACCTATTGACATACCTGTCAATAGGTAAAGCACAATCTTTAATATAAAAATAATGATATGACCAAGAATTGCTTTCATCCTTACATGAATCCTCACTGCAAAATATTGTTTTCCACGTAACAATACTGCCACTTCGTGTTTCTATAAGAGGAATTTCAAAAAAGATTTTTTTGTAAGTACTGACTTCGGAACATGTTTGTTTTTTAAAATCTTTACTAATTATCGGCAAAAAAAGTGAATCTTTAGTAAAGTCAATTTTTGTACTGACTATTTTGACGCTATCTCCTATAATATAACCCCGATTATAAAGTTGAGTAATATCTATTTTTACATTTATCGCATCGTGAATTGAACTAAAATTTTGTATTTTTAATCCTTGTTCTACGATATTATTCCCGCAGTAACAAGTTGGTTCGTTTAAAATAGGATAAAATTTTAAAATAGGCCCCGGTTCTCTATCGACCTGAATCTCTACGAGTGTATTTTGTGAAAACGAATCGCAAACGGTCGCTTGACATCCCCAGTTTATGGATATCTCAGACACAACATTTAGCAATTCGTAGATACACGTAGTTATAAGTATTTTTTCATTTATGATCAATTCTTCATTGTACTCAAACAGCTCATCTCCATCACCTATCTGATGAAATTGAGTTTTATCAAATTTTATACTAATAATAGAATCGTCATTAGTAATAACTTTACCAAAATCTGATGATATTTCTATTCCTTCGTCATGTTTATCGCTAAAAACAAAAGATTTTACAGAACCTAACTTTGTGTTTTTTACCTTGATTTTTCTATAAACTGTTTGCTTTTTGTATCCTTTAATGACAGGGTTTACAATACTTGTGAAAACTAATAGGGGCGTCTCCACTACGTATGCAGGTGACTCTACGCTCATAAACTCATCCTCATTATATTTAAGTTTTAATGTGTTTTTTAATATCTCTCCATTATCTATGCAACTTTTTATATCACAAGGAAAGCGTAAAGTGAATGTCAGCTCAACTTCTTGATTTGTAGTTAATTTTTTTACCTTAAACAAAGGTCTTTCCGGATTGTCAATATTCTGCTCTTCTGCTCCTAAAATACTACCTGCAACATACTTAATCATACAAGGAAATGATACCTCTACCTCAATATCTTCCATATCTATTGTATCACTATTTACAATAATTACTTTAAATACTGACTCTTGACAAACATTGATTTTCTCAGGATTAATAAATGAAATACTTTGCGATATCCCATACTGCAAAAACACACTCAAAACAAAAACGATTATGTTAAGTTTGCTTTTCATACAAATTAAAATATTTTATAGATTGGTAAATATATGAAAAAGAAGTGGATAACTTATAATAAATAATAAATAATAAATATTTTTTTTAGCAAATACACAGACCAAATCATTGTGGGTATTAAATATTGATAAATTTTAATGCGAGAAGAGCGTTTTTCAGCCAAAATGATTCTACCTGTGTGGTTACATAATTTCGCAAAAAGATTATTTTTAATTTTTAATATTTTTATGGACTGATTAAACCTTTTGTTGTTTTACTATTCTTAACATTGTACAAATAAAAATAATATTATGTCTAACACGATGACTCTAAAAACAGATAAAGCTCTTAGTAAATGTCCAAACCCATCTTCTTTGACCCCATATCAAGGAGAATGGACTTGGAGAGAAGCGTCTCATTTGTTGCGCAGAACACTTTTTGGCCCTACCTATGAACAAATATCCGTAAGTATATCTGAAGGTATGGAAAAAACCATAAATACTTTATTTGAACCACAAGCCGCTCCTGATTTACCAATAAATTATTACTTTGCCAATGATCCCGAAGTTCCAATTGGTGAAACTTGGGTAGGCAAGAAGTTCACCCCGGGTATTCAAGGTTTGGCTACTTCAAGAAACAACTCTCTTTTAGCATGGATTATGAACCAAGTTCTGGAGAAGAAAGTAAGCATTCTCGAAAAAATGATTCTTTTCTGGCACAACCACTTGGTTATTTCTGATATAGGTTCGGCTGAATTAAAGTATCAATACATTTTGTTGGTTCGTAAATATGCTCTTGGAGATTTTAAGCAATTTGTTAAAGACATGACGATAAATCCGGCTATGCTGCTTTATCTCAACGGTAATGAAAACACCGCTAAAGCTCCTAATGAAAATTATGGAAGAGAACTGATGGAACTTTTCACCATTGGGAAGGGGCCATTAGTAGGAGATGGTGATTATACCAATTATACGGAACAAGATGTTGTAGAGTTTTCAAGAGCTTTGTCCGGCTGGGTAGTTCGACAGGGAAAAGCCGTTTTCAAATCAATTAGACATGACAAAGGAATCAAGCAATTATCGCATAGATTTGACAATAAAAGTTTGGGAAATCTTGAAGCAGATGAATATAAAAAAGTAGTGGATATAATTTTCGACCAAGAGGAAACATCCAAATTTATTTGTCGGCAATTATACATCTGGTTTGCTAACTATGAGATAACAGAAGATGTAGAAACCAATGTAATTGTACCTATGGCAAAGATTCTAAGAGACAACAATTTTGCTATTGAACCAGCTGTAAAAGCATTGTTGCAAAGTGAACACTTCTATAATGATTGTGTCATTGGTTCAATAATAAAAAGCCCAATTGACTTTTCCACAACTCTTTTAAAAGCAGGTGAATTTCCTGTTCCAAAAGACGATATTATTCTACAGTATAAATATTCAATCAGTATAGTAAGGAGAATATTAAGAAAACAAGAACAGAATTACTTTGATATCCCATCAGTTGCAGGATGGCCTGCATATTATCAAGAGCCGGTTTATTATAAAATATGGTTGAGTTCAGTCACATTACCTCTAAGAAATTCACTTGTCACTGCACTTGTCAAAGGTAATACTAAATTGGGGAAGAAAAGTCTGACTATGGATCTTTTAAAAATAGTTTCAAAATTTGACTCTCCTGAAGATCCTAATAAATTATTGCGTTCTATGACAGATCTCTTCTTGGCATATAGCTTGACTGATGAACAATATGAATTTTTGAAAACTCAAGTCTTATTGCCGGGTCTTCCTGATTATGAATGGACGGTAGAGTATTCTGACTATGCCAATGACCCAAATAATGAGAGCAAGTCCAAACCGATATTAAATCGACTACAAGAAGTGATGTTAGTTCTGCTAAATCTTGCAGAATTTCAAATGATGTAATCCAATGGAAATCCAAATATTGGTTTTAAAATATATTATTAAAAGTAAATTAAAATGAAAAGAAGAGATTTTATAAAAGTAGGTTCAATATTGACAGTTCCCGTATTTTTCAATGGATTTGGGTTAAAAGTTTTTGCCAATAAACCTGTACCGAGCATCAATGAATACAATGACAAAATTTTGATATTGATCCAGATGGACGGAGGAAATGACACTTTAAATACTGTGATACCATTAGATCAATATTCCAATTTGTCCAAAGTAAGGGCAAATATTATGATTCCGGAAAACAAGGTTTTAAAAGTAACCGATAAAACCGGTTTTCATCCTGCTATGACCGGATTAAGGAGTATGATGGATGAAAGCAAATTGAATATAGTAAGGGCAGCAGGCTATCCAAATCAAAACAGATCTCATTTTAGATCAACAGATATATGGATGTCAGGCTCGGCTGCAAATGTACAAAAAACCACCGGTTGGATGGGGAGTTATTTTAGTCAGGAGCATTCTGATTACCCTACGGGTTATCCCAATTCTGATATTAACTATCCTTTTGCTATCACTATAGGTAGTACTGCCTCCAATACCTGCCAAGGAGAACTTGGCAATTACAGTATTGCGGTATCAGATGCAACTCAAGCCGGTGAATTATTTGAGGGAGAATGGGAAAAACTACCTGATAATTGCTTTGGACACCAATTGTCATATGTGAGAGAAACAATAAGACAATCCAATGCATATTCTGATATTGTCTCTGAAGCATATAATAAAGGAAATAATCTATCGACAAAATATCCCGAAGATAACAAATTAGCAAAAAGTCTTAAGGATGTTGCAAAAATGATTTCAGGAGGATTAAAAACCAAAGTCTATATTGTAAGACTTGGTGGATTTGACACTCATTCAGGACAAGTGGATACGACTGATGTTACAAAGGGAAAACATGCAGAATTATTAAAAACACTATCTGATGCTATTGAAGCATTTCAAGATGATCTAAATCTTTTGGATATTGAAGAAAGAGTAGTTGGTATGACTTTTTCTGAATTTGGAAGAAGGATAAAATCAAATGCAAGTTTTGGTACAGATCATGGTAGCGCTGTAGATATGTTTGTTTTCGGAAAATGTATAAATGCTGGTTTTACCGGAGAAAACCCCAAAATTAGTGACAATGTGGATAAAAAAGAAGCGGTGGCTATGCAAACGGATTATCGAGATGTTTACGGTTCTTTATTAGTAGATTGGTTCGAAGCAAGTGAAGATGATGTAAAGTCATTTCTATATGAAGATTTTAAGAAACTACCTATAATCAGTAGTTGTTCACCTTCCTCAAATGAAACAGTTATTACCGATAATTTTGATGTTATTATCAGTCCAAACCCTGTTTCCGGAAGGGCAACAATATCATTTACTAGTAGAGGAGAACAAATAAAAGTATCTGTCATTAATGAATTGGGATCGGAGATAAAACAAATAAATAACAAGGTATTTGAAAATGGAAGACAAGAAATAATATTTGATGCCGGTTCATTGAGTTCAGGAATATACTTTATTAATATTGCATCAAAAAACATGTTTGTTTCAAAAAAATTAGTGAAGATATAAAGTAAATTGACACACCTTCTTTATAAGGCTAGGAGGCGAGTGTAGCCAAAACTTTTAGGGTTGAATATTCATTCCATCCCTGTTTTTTGACGATATTTTTGCAGCACACCAAAGCAAAATAGTGGCAAAACAAAAGTGAAGAGTAAAAATGTAAAAAGTGAGAAGGATAAAATTTTGATTCTTACAAAAAACAGTATGAAATCTTCTTAAACACCTTAATAATAAGAAAAAAATATTGTATCTTTGTTCACAAAAGCAAGCCATTATGAAAAGACTGCCAATCGGGATACAGACATTGAGCAAAATAATAGAAGGAAATTATGTATATGTAGATAAGACAAAAATTGCTTATAACTTAATTCAAGGTGGTGAGTATTATTTTCTGTCCCGTCCCCGCCGTTTTGGTAAAAGTTTGTTTTTGGATACACTTAAGGATGTTTTCGAAGGTAAAAAAGAGCTATTCAAAGGGCTTTATATTTATG
>Ga0256833_1000053_pt1 | contig 84915 bp, 88 predicted proteins | sample 356284metaG_FD_190535 | JGI IMG/M metagenome (GOLD analysis project Ga0256833, IMG submission 190535) | Hydrothermal vent microbial communities from Mid Atlantic Ridge, Atlantic Ocean - 356-284 | ecosystem: Environmental > Aquatic > Marine > Hydrothermal vents | place: Atlantic Ocean: Mid... | reverse complement strand
GGGTAAGAAGACTGTACCAGAAAGGGGACTACGCAGTAGGAGGAAAGATAATCCTACTCAACAGACCTGATTTTCCTAACAAGGAGTATGAGCTTGACCCAGCAGAAACAAGGGAGATTTTCAGAGAAAGGGGCTGGAAAACAGTTGTGGCGTTCCAGACAAGAAATGCACCCCACAGGGCTCACGAATACCTCCACAGACTGGGAATGGAGATAGGAGATGGTCTTTTTATACATCCTATTATAGGTCTGAAGAAAGAAGGAGACTTTGACAGCAGAACAATTATTGAGGCATATCAGGTTCTGATAAACAGTTATTATCCCCACAGCAAGGTGCTCCTTGCAGGACTTTCAACATCTATGAGATATGCAGGCCCCCGGGAAGCAGTATTCCACGCAATAGTCAGAAAAAATTATGGGGCAACCCATTTTTTAGTAGGTAGAGACCACGCAGGTGTTGGAGATTACTACGATCCATTTGCAGCCCACAGGATATTTGAGGAGATACCAGATATAGGCATTCAGATTGTAAAGTTTTACAACGTTTTTTACTGCAGCAAATGTGAGGGTATTGTATCAGAGAACACCTGCTCCCATCCAGAGGAGTTTATAACAAAAATCAGCATGACAAAGATAAGAAATATGCTCTCAGAAGGAAAAAAGCCACCAAAGGAGATGCTCAGAGAAGAAGTTTCACAGTTTTTGATTGAAAACTTTTATCTTATAACGGAGGATTACAGATGATTAAGAATGGTTTATACAGGGATTATCTGAAGGATATACAGGAGTTCAACAGACTCTATGCAGAATACCTGAAAGGGGAAGCCTTTGAAAGTGATTTTAAGAACTTCCGTCTCACAAACGGCATATATGGACAGAGACAGAAAGATTTTCATATGGTAAGGATAAAGATACCTGCAGGAGTTTTGACCCCTGCCCAGATATACACAATAGCAGATATTGGAGACAGATACTCTAATGGGGTGGCACACATCACAACAAGACAGGACATTCAGTTCCACTGGATAAAATTAGAGGATGTCCCTGAGATTATAAAAACTGTTAACGAAGCAGGTCTGACCACAAAAGATGCCTGCGGAAACACACTGAGAAATATAACAGCAAGCTATCTGTCAGGGGTTTGTCCTGAGGAGGTTATTGAAGTAGAAAGGATTGCAGTAAAACTGACAGAGATGCTGATAGGAAAGTACGAAAACCTCCCCCGCAAGTTCAAGATTGGTTTCTCATGCTGTGAAAAACATAGTTTTCTGATTCCATTTAATGATGTAGGTTTTATCCCTGTGCTAAGGAATAATAAAGTAGGATTTAAGGTTTATATAGGGGGAGGATTAGGAGACAGACCAAAGTATGCCTTTGAATATACTGATTTTCTCCCTATAGAGCAGCTTCTTCTTTTTGTTCAATCTGTGATGGATGTTTTTGACCAGTATGGAGACAGGAAGAACAGAAGGCACAACAGACTGAAGTTTCTTATTGAAAAGTTAGGAAAGGAGAAATTCCTTTCTCTACTGGAAGAGCAGATAAATAAAAACAGCAAAGATTTTACGCCGTTCCAGTGTGATGCTCCTATCTACCAGCCTTCCCAGATAGTTACAGACCTTCCTGTATCCTCAGACCATCATCAAAATCTGTGGCTTAAGACAAACGTTGTGCCTCAGAAACAGGAAAATCTTTTTACTGCCGTTGTTAAACTAAAGTTAGGAAATATAACGACAGGTAAGCTGAGAAGTATAGGTGACATTGCAGAAAAGTTCTCCCTTACAGTAAAGACAACACCTGACCAGAACATTGCTCTGCTGAACATTCACAGAGACATTTTAGATAAGGTTTACAGTCATCTAAAAGAGGTATCCCTTGCAGATTTTGGAGCTTCAACATACTTGGACATCACGGCCTGCCCCGGTTCAGAAACCTGCAGCCTTGGGATAACTTCATCAAGAGACCTTGCAAGGGCAATACAGGAAAGACTTCCCACAGACAGTAACTCAGTAGAAAAACTGAAAAACGTAACAATAAAGGTAAGCGGATGTCCAAATTCATGCGCCCATCATCACGTTGCATCAATAGGTCTGCACGGGATAGCAATGAAAGTTGAAGACAGGCTTATACCTGCCTATGTTATACACTTGGGAGGAAACGGCAGTCTCACAAAGCAAAAAATAGGATATACAGGCATTAAAATACCAGCCAAAAATGTTCCAGACGCAGTTATCTATCTCCTTGAAACATACATAAAGGAAAGCAGAGAGAATGAAAGCTTTGAAGATTTTGTTGAAAGAACAGGTATTCAGGAGCTAAACAGAAGACTTGAAAGATTTAAAGAGTTTTACAAAAAAGAGCCTTATACTCACGACTGGGGTTCAGACAAAGAGTTCTCATTAGAAGACATAGGAAAAGGAGAGTGTGCAGGAATTATCGCAGATAGAGTGGAAGAAGCATTAAAAGAAGGTGAAAGACTGATAAAACAGGCAGAAACCCACATAAATAAAGGATACATAGAGGACAGTATCCCCCACATTGAAAAGGCTGTTGACATTATATCAGAAGGACTTCTTATACCATTTGGCATTAAAGCATCAGGTAAAGATGCGAGGGAAAAATTTATAGAGGAGATTATAGGAAGGAACCTCGTAGATAGAAAGTTTGTATCTCTACTTTCAGGCAACATATCCAGCATAGCTGAGATGCTTGAAAGCTCAAAACAGTTTTACCAGCAGTCAAAAAATGCATACCTAAAACTGAGAAAACAGACAGAAGAGAAAAAAGAAGAAGAGAGTGGGGAGAAAGCACGGAAAGAGGTTCTTGACCTTAGAGGTGTAGAATGTCCCTTTAACTATGTAAAAGCAAAATACAAACTGAGAGAGATGGATACAGGCTCTATATTAGTTATCTTAATAGATGGAGAGGAATCTATAAGAAGCGTTCCCCAGAGCTTAAAAGATGACGGTCATGAGATTATTGACATACAGGAAGAAAAAGATAATTATGTGGTTGTGGTTAGGAAAAGATAGCATCGTTTTGTGATTAGTATAATTTTTATATATAATACTAACTAAAAAATGGTATGGTTTATAAAATGAAAAAAATCCTATTTATTTTTATTATGATAATGACCCCTGCAGTAGCACTTGGATTTCCCCATCCATCAGATAAAGGTTCTGATATTCCTTTAAAGATAGAAGGCAGTAATACAGAGCAGATGTTAGGATGCATAGGAGATTGTGCAGCCTGCCACACTTTAACACCTATTGAAGCTCAATCAATCCTCGGTCAGAAATTTGACATTAAAAAAGTCCTGTCCATCGCAATAAAAAACGGATACTTTGAGATTGAATATGAAACATCAGACGGAAAAAAAGAAAAAATCAACCTGTTTTTCAGTAAAGACAAAGCCTGCAGGGAAATAATACACCTTAACGAATAAAATTTCTGGGGGTCATCATGGAAAGTGCAAACTTCATTCAACGGTCTATCATCAACAAGATACTGTTTATCACTATTTCTGGAGCAGTAGTAGTATCTATTGTTGCAACACTGCTATTTTTCTTTATCTTTGCCAATGAAGGAACATATCACTTTCTACAGAACATACTAAATTATGCAAAAACCCATCCAGCAACATTTGCTATCTTCCTTGGATTTTTAACATTTCAGGCTTCACTCATACCTATCGTTATGACCTATTTTCTTCTAAAGAAAGAAATAATAGACCCTCTTAACGAGATTACAGACAGAATGGAAAAGATATCAATGGGAGAGATAGACGAGGAAATTCCTGTTGAGAGAAAAGACGAAATTGGACAACTGCAGGAATCCTTTGAAAGAATGCGGATGAGTCTAAAACTGATAATAGAAAGATTAGAAAGTGAAGAGACGTGAGTAAATTTTAACCACTAATCTGGTCAAAATTTAAACACAAAAGCAGGCATCTAAATTAGAAGGTTACATATACTAACAACTTGCCGATTGGCACATTTATTGAATAAAGGCCTCCTGAAAAAACCAAAAAGGAGGTCTTAGCCATGAAAAAACAGTTTTTAGCTTTACTATCATTTGTATTCATCTTTTCCACTGCATTTTCTCAGGAAAAACTCACCGTTGTTTATCTTTATCACAAGGATAGTCCCTACTATGAAAAAATAAACAGTAAAATCCTGAAGAACAAACATCTTGCAAAAAGAATAAAGAAAAATTTCTATTTCTCTAAAATCATGATTGGCACAGAAGCATCAAAAACATTTGTAGATAAATACAATCTTAAGGAAAAAGAGGGAGTTTATTTTATAGACCCGTCCTCTAAAACTGTTCTGTATAAACTAACAGACCTTGACAAACCCTGCAAATGTGCAAACCTTATTAACTACTTCTCAAGAAAGCTATACAAAAAAGGAATACAGCCAGATAGATATTTAGAAATGGCAGAGAAGATAGGTGCATACCAAGTAAAAACAAGAGAGGATTATCTGTTCTAAGGGGGCTTGAGAAGCTCCCACTTCTCACATAGATTTAAAAGAAAAAGGGAGGTGAATAAATTTTTGCCAAAAAATGTGTATCTCCTATCAAACCAGCAAACCCTATACAGAAAGCTAAAAGAATACTTCCCTGAAATAAAAATTTTAGAAGAGCCAAAATCTGTAGAAAACATAAAATCTGGTTTAGTATTTGTAAACATAAAAGAGTTTGGAATAGTTCCTGTTCCTGTAAAAAAAGGACTGTTTCCTATAGCAATAATAGACAAGAGCCTATCAAGAACCAATTTAGCTGCATTTATAATGCGGGTAATGAGCAAGAACTACTTTGAGTATGTGGAGTATCCATTTACAAAAAGAGATATAGAACGAATAAAAGGAAAGGTTTCCACAAAAGAGGAAGACGAGAAAAAGGTTTTTTACTTTCAAAAATCAACAGCATCAGAAGGAATTATATGCCAGTATCTATGCTCCATAATAGGCTCATCTCCCCAGCTCAAAGAGATATGTAAACTTGCAGGTGAGGTTGCCCCGACGGATATACCAGTATTAATCACAGGAGAAACAGGAACAGGAAAAGAACTGCTTGCAAGGGGGATATGGAAGCTGAGCAAAAGGGCTGACAAACCATTTGTTGCAATAAACTGTGCAGCTATTCCAGAAAATTTAATAGAAGCAGAGCTTTTTGGTTATGAGAAAGGGGCATTTACAGGGGCAGAAAAAAGTAAACCGGGAAAATTTGAAATAGCAGATGGAGGAACAATATTTTTAGATGAGATAGGAGAGCTTCCCATAGAAGCCCAGTCTAAATTACTGAGAGTTCTTCAGGAAGGGACATTTTATCGTCTTGGAGGCAGTAAAGAGATAAAAGTTGACGTCAGAATAATGGCAGCCACAAACAGGGATTTAGAGAAGATGATACAGGAAGGAAAGTTTAGAGAGGACTTATACTACAGACTGAACTTTATACATATACACCTGCCACCTTTAAGGGAAAGAAAAGAGGACATTCCATACATCGTTGAATGTATTGTAAACAGATATAATCAAAAATTGAGTAAAAACATAATAGGTGCATCAAAAGAATACATAGAAAAGCTCCAGAGCTTACAGTGGGAGGGAAACATAAGGGAATTAGAAAACGTGGTTGTTCGCTCAATGATACTGTGTAGGGACAACATACTCACTCTTACAGACCTGTCATTTATAACCCAGACAAAGAAAAAACAGTTTGCTTTTACAGATGAAGAGATAGAAAAAATAATCTGCAAAAAAACAATAGAAGCTATTAACGAAGGGAAACTTCTCCAATTTCAAGAATTTTTAGAAAAGTCTGTAATAAAGTCAGTCCTTGAACATACAAAACATAATCAGGTCAAAGCATCACAGCTTCTGGGAATTAACAGAGCAACCCTGAGAAAAAAAATCAAAAAATACAACATATAACATCCCTTGTAAAAAAAATTTTTTTATATAAAATAAGGCTAAAAAAGTTTTTAGAGGTGCAATGATAATAGGAAGTATTGTTTTTGAATGTTACATTCCTTATTCCAATTCATTAAAAGAAAAAAGAATGGTAGTAAGGTCAATGAAAGAAAAGCTGAAATCAAAATTTAATGTTTCTGTTTCTGAAGTGGGAAATCAGGAAATGTGGCAGTCTGCACAGATTGCAGTTGTTACGGTAGCACCAGACCAGAAACAGGTGGAAAAGGTTATGCAAAATGTTATAAACTTTGTTGAAAACAGTTTTCCTGACCTGCACATAAACATTTATAAGGAGATTCTTTGATGAAAAAAAGTCATAAAGGAGAAAAAGTTAACTCTGCAATAAAAAAAGCTCTCAGTGAAATATTTGTATACGACATACCTTTCAATAATAATATGATTACTGTAGTTAGAGTTGAAACAGCTCCAGACCTTAGCAAATCTGATATTTACATAACAGCATTGAAAGACGCTGAAAAAGTGGCACAGGAACTAAACAGCAAAAGTGGATATATTGGACATCTACTTGGAAATAGAATAAAAATAAGAAAAATCCCTCAACTTAGATTTATACCCTTACCACATATGTTGTGAGGAAACTAATGAAAAAAAAGATTGTAATCGGAATAGTTATACTTTTGGTTCTCGCATATGTTTTTTCATACTTTTCTGTAAAGTCTGCTCCAAAAATTGCTGTAATCAACATAAATGGTGTTATCTCCAATTATGAGACTGCTATACAGAACATAGAAACAGCACAGATAGACAGCAGTATAAAGGCTGTTGTTATAGCTGTTGACAGCCCCGGTGGAGCAGTTGGAGCGGCACAGGAGATATATTCAGCCATAGAAAAACTGAGAAAAGAAAAACCAGTCGTTGTATCAATGGGAAATGTAGCTGCATCTGGTGGTTATTACATAAGTGTTCCTGCAAATGTGATATATGCAAATCCAGGGACAATCACAGGTTCCATAGGAGTGATTATCCAGCACGTTAGTTTTGCTAAAGTGTTAGACAAGTTAGGAATAAAAGTAGAAAATATAAAAAGTGGAAAAAACAAAGACATTTTATATCCCAACAAAGAGCTTACACCACAGCAGAAAAAACTGTTAGAAGAAACGATAAAAGACGTTTATAACCAGTTCTTAGAAGACATAGTAAAATACAGACAGATAGACATTAATACCTTAAAACAGTATGCAGATGGAAGAATATTCACAGGAAGACAGGCAAAAAAATTAAAACTGATAGACAAGTTAGGAAACATACAGGATGCTGTTGAAGAGGCAAAAAAATTAGCAGGATTAGAAGGTAAAAAAGTGATGGTAATAAGAATAAGAAAGGAAGAGAGTATTCTAAAGAAGATGCTCCAGTCAAAAATAAGTTCATTAGAAACTCTTTCTTTCCCACAGTTTTACTATTTACTTTCTTTCTGACAACAATCATAATAAAAAAAACAAAAAAGACTTATCCTGTAAAAAACTAAAGTTTGGAGGTCAATCATGCAATCAACTGTTAACTTTACAGTAACAGAAGCAGCAGCAGCTGAAATCAAAAGAATAGCTGATGAGCAGGGAATAGAAAACCCTATACTCAGGGTAAGAGTAGTTCCCGGTGGATGTTCTGGATTTCAGTATGCTATGGGATTTGACGAATCTATTGAAGAAAACGACAAGGTTGTTGAATTAGACAACGGAGTAAAAATTGCTATTGACGAGTTTTCTGCTCCATACATTGGTGGAGCTGTCTTAGATTACGTTCAGGACTTTATGGGTGGTGGATTCACAATCAAAAATCCAAATGCTGCAAGCTCTTGTGGATGCGGTAACTCCTTTTCCTGCTAAACTTTGTCTTTACTCTCACATTTATCATACAGGGGGCAGGAAGCACACTGCCCCTTTTTAATCTCTTTTTTTAACTTCTTCACAAGATACAGAAAAGAAGTTAAAACAGCTATACCTATCAGTATGTATTCCATTAATTTCACCTCCAGAAATAATTTACTCCACAAAGAAAAAAAGTTTATATAAAAAATCAGGTAAAATATTTATAAATTTTCGGAGGAAAGAGATGTATCTGTGGATAAAAGCATTTCACATTATCTCAGTCATCTCATGGATGGCAGTCCTGTTTTATCTGCCAAGGCTGTTTGTGTATCATGCAGAAAATGGGGACAAAAAGGAGTTTGTATCTGTTGTAAAAGTCATGGAGTATAAGCTTCACAAATACATTGGCATACCTGCATTCTGGGGAACGGTTCTATCAGGCATTGGAATGATAGCAATGAATCCAGACATTTTTAAAACAGGAGGATGGATACATCTCAAGCTTACTGCAGCTCTTCTCCTGATAGGATACTACATTCACCTGTCTATCATCAGAAAAAAGTTAGAAAATAATCCACACTACAAATCTGGCAGATTTTTCAGGATGTATAACGAAGTTCCAACAATCCTTATGATAATTATCGTAATAATGGCAGTAGTCAGACCTTTTTAAAGGTGCATGATGCTTGAGAAACTCTTTGTAAGAAAAAAGATAGAAGAATTTCTCCTTGAAGATATAGGACATCAGGACATAACTACAGAAAATCTAACAGTAGAAAAACCTGCATACGCAGAGATTGTATCAAAAGATAATGGAATAGTTGCTGGATTGGAGATAGCCCTTACAGTTTTTGATATTTTAGACCCATCTGTAGAGATTAAAAAGCTCAAAAAAGACGGAGATACTATCTCAAAAGGAGAAAAAATATGCGAAATATACGGTGACGGCAAGACTGTGCTCAAAGCCGAAAGGGTTATGCTCAACATTATTCAAAAACTGTCAGGAATAGCCACTACAACATCAAAGTATGTGAAAAAAATAAAAGGAACTGGAGTAAAACTCCTTGATACAAGAAAAACAACACCAGGACTAAGGGCATTTGAAAAGTATGCTGTCAAAGTAGGAGGGGGTTTTAACCACAGGTTTGCCCTTTATGACATGGTAATGCTGAAAGATAATCACATAGCTCTGGTAGGAGGTATAAAGGAAGCTGTAAAACAGATAAAGGAAAAAGTCTCACCAATGGTAAAGGTAGAAGTTGAAGTAAGTTCACTAAAAGATTTTGAAGAAGCACTGAAAACAGAGGCTGACATAATAATGTTAGATAACATGAGCATTGATGAAATAAAGGAAGCAGTTAAAATTAATAGAAAAAGAAAACTGTTAGAAGCATCAGGAAACATAACCCTTGAAAATATCAGAGAGTATGCCCTGACAGGTGTAAATTTTATATCTTCAGGTTCTATTATACATTCAGCAAAATGGCTTGATATCAGTCTAAAATTAAAATAACAGGAGGTAGATTAATGAAAAAACATTTTAAGATTACTGTTCTACCGGGAGATGGGATAGGACCAGAAATCATGGAATCAGCACTTGAAGTTTTAAACGCAATCTCCAAAAAATACAACATAACTTTTGAGTTTCAGGAAGGACTTATTGGAGGGGCAGCAATAGACGAGACCGGAGAACCTCTTCCAGAAGAAACCCTAAAAAAAGCAAAAGAGAGCGATGCTGTCCTGCTCGCAGCTGTAGGGGGTGAAAAGTGGGATAACCTGCCAACAGACAAAAGACCAGAAAAAGGACTGCTGAAAATAAGAAAAGAACTTGACCTGTTTGCAAATATCAGACCGGGGAAAGCCTACACAGCCCTTTTAGATGCCTCTCCTCTGAAAGAAAATCTAATAAAAGGTGTTGATCTTATGGTAATCAGAGAACTGACAGGGGGAATATACTTTGGGGAGCCAAGGGGAATAGAGGAAAGAGGCGGTGAGAAGGTAGGGTTTAACACGATGATATATTACGAGCACGAGATAGCAAGAATTGCAAAACTTGCATTTGAGCTTTCAAGAAACAGAAGAAAAAAGGTAACGAGCGTTGATAAAGCAAATGTTTTAGAAGTGTCAGCTGTATGGAGGGAAGTTGTAAACACAGTTCACGCTGACTATCAGGATGTTGAGCTTGAACACATGTATGTGGACAACGCAGCTATGCAGCTTGTCAGAAGACCAAAAGATTTTGACGTTATAGTAACAGGTAATCTGTTTGGGGACATCCTGTCTGACGAGGCTGGAGCACTGACAGGTTCACTGGGCATGCTTCCATCTGCTTCTATCGGTGAGAGATATGCCCTTTATGAACCAGTTCACGGGTCAGCTCCAGACATAGCAGGACAGGGAATAGCAAACCCTATAGCAATGATACTGTCTGCTGCGATGATGCTTGAGATAACCTGTAAGCTCCCAGAAGCTGCAAGGGATATAGAAAATGCTATAGAAAAAGTTTTAGAAGAAGGATACAGAACAGGAGATATCTGGTCTCCAGGAACAAAAAAAGTGGGAACAAAAGAGATGACAGAGCAGATAATAAGATATATACTATAAATTAATGGTATTAATTATTATTATTGTTTTAGCATTAATAAATATGGTATACAGTTATGAACCAGTTCAGCCAATTCCCCAGAGGATAGAGTATGACAGGGAGAAGGCTGAGCTGGGAAAACTGCTCTTTTTTGACCCTATTCTTGCAAAAGACAATAGAACTTCCTGTGCATACTGCCACGACCTTTATACTAAATGTGGAACAGACCATAAACCTGTGTCCAACGGGTTCCATGACAGGAAAGGAAAAGCAAATGCATTGACAGTATTTAATGCTGTTTTTAACTTTAGATTATTCTGGAACGGCAGGGCAAAAAATCTTGTGGAACAGATTTATGGACCAGTTCAAAACCCTGTAGAGATGAATATGACTACTAAAGAGGTTGAAGAGAGACTGAACAACATCCCTTTCTACAGAAAAATGTTTAAAAAAGTATTTGGAACAAACAAAATAAAGTTTGAGCAGGTAGCTGAGGCAATAGCAGAGTTTGAAAAAGCGTTAATCACCCCAAACAGCAAATTTGATAAGTTTCTCAGAGGAGAAATACAACTTTCTGAAGAAGAGTTAGAGGGTTACAAGCTGTTTAAAAAGTTAGGATGTATTAGCTGTCATAATGGAATAAACTTAGGTGGTAACTCATTTCAGAAAGTAGGGGTGCTTCATTCTTACCCCTGGCACGAATACTATCCAGACAGATATCAGATAACAAGAGATGAGTTTGATAAGAATGTGTTCAGAGTTCCTTCTTTAAGAAACATAGACTGCACGTATCCTTACTTCCATGACGGTAGCATAAAAACATTAGAAGATGCTGTCCAACTTATGGCTTACTACAATCTTGGATTTAAATTATCAGAAGAAGAAATAAATAAAATAGTAGCATTTTTAAAAACATTAAGAGGTGAACTTCCAGAAATTTTGAAAGGAAACTAAGTTGAAAAAACTTAACATAATTATTTTACTTGCTATTTTGGTAACTGTAGGCTTTATTATATACAACCAGTTTACGAGAAAGTTTATTGAAGAATCTGCCCACACACTAAGTATCATAAAAGATATAGAAAAACAGGAATACAAGTTAGAAGGAGAAATTTTAAAAAGTAGCTTTTATCTGTATTACAATTATGACCATCTGGAAAGAATTACAAAACAAATAAAGGAAAATATCAAAAAGCTGAAAAAATCTCATTTAAAAAGTAGTTTTCACGAAAACTCTTACAGGTTTCTTCTAAAATATGAAAAAGAATTAGACAAAAAAATAAAACAGATACACAGGTTTGAGACAGTCAACTCACTGATTAAAAACTCACAGATTTACATACCATCTCTTACACTTAGATACATAGAGATTGCAAAAAATCCTGACATTGATTACTTCCTTACACTGAATAGAGTCATTTCATCACTATTTATCATAAAAAATGCCCTTGACGAATCTTTTATGACAGAGCTTGAGCACGACATAAACCTTCTGCAAAAATACAGATTTGACAATCCTAAACTTCAGGAGTTTCACAACATTCTTCTTTCCCATTTAAATGTATTTGTAAAAACATTCCCTGTGTATTACAAAACCCTCCAGTATCTGCTTGAAGATGAAACAGACATAAAACTTATGAACCAGATAAAAAATTCATTTATTAAGGAAACAGGTAAAGAGTCAAGAATTATTACACTCTTTTCATTAGGTGCAACAGGTCTTTTTCTACTGGTATTAGGATATCTTGCGTTTCTTCTTGTAAAGTTAGAGAAGAACAACAAAATCCTCAGACAACTTAGAAGAAATCTTGAGATAAAGATGATAACTGATGAGCTTACAGGTCTACCCAACAGGAAAGCGTTCTTTTTAAAAGAAACCCATTACAAAAATCCCACATTTATTCTTGTAAACATTGATAACTTTAAACATATAAACGACCTTTATGGTTCAGCGTTTGGAGACCAACTTCTCGTGCATCTGGGAAAATTTATAAAAAGTTTTTTTGAGAGGGAAAGAGTAGAAGCAGAGATTTTTAGATTAGGAGCAGATGACTTTGGAATTCTTTACGAAAATCTGAGAAAAAAGACGGTCAGGCTTACAGAGAAGCTTATAAGAGCTGTTGAAGGCCACACATTTATTATAAAAAGTAAAGATGGAGACAGGGAAATTGACATTGAATTATCTATAAATGTATCTGTTGGAGTTTCTTACGAGAGACCCCTACTTGAAAAGGCAGACATGGTTTTAAAATACGTGAAAAAAAGAAGAGAAAAATACATGGTTTACTCACCAGAGCTGAATTTAGCAAAAGCTATAGAGGACAACCTCAGGATACTCAGCATAATAAAGTATGCTGTCAACAACAACAGGATTCATCTGTATTATCAGCCAATCTTTGATAACAAAACAGGGGCAGTGGCAAAATACGAATGTTTAGTGAGGATTTCAGACCAAAGTGGTAACATCATAACTCCTATGTTTTTTCTCCCTATAGCGAGGGAATCAAAGTATTACAGCATAATAACAAAAACAGTCATAAGGAAAGCATTTAATAAGTTTAGAAATACTGACGTTTCATTTTCCATAAACCTTTCCAGCGAAGACATGACAGATAAAGAGATAGTGCAGTATATATACAAAGTCTTAGAGAAAGAGCCAGAAGTGGCTAAAAGGGTAACATTTGAGATATTAGAAAGTGAAAGTATAAAAAATTATGACGAGATTTATATGTTTGTGAAAAATGTAAAGAGTCTGGGGGCAAAGATAGCCATTGACGACTTTGGCAGTGGTTATTCTAACTACTCACACATTGTAAACCTTGAACCTGACTTTATAAAGATAGACGGCTCTTTAATAAAACAGCTTCCTTACGACATATACGTTCAGATAATAGTATCAACTATTGTTGATTTTTCAAGAAAACTTGGGATAAGAACCGTTGCAGAATATGTTCACAATGAAGACGTTTATGCCATGGTAAAAAGTCTTGGCATAGACTACTCACAGGGTTACTACCTTGGAAAACCTTCAGAAAAATGTTGCATTAAAAAAAAGAGTAAATAAATTAAACTAAACTGTTGTAGAATATTTCTAATATACAGTCTTGTGGAGTTTAATATGATAAAGTTTAACCAGTATCTTAAAGAGAAATACGGTGGTCGTATCCAGAAAATATCTATAGATGCTGGTTTTACTTGTCCCAACAGAGACGGTTACGTTGCTTTTGGTGGATGCACATTCTGTAACAATACTTCTTTCAGCCCCTATGCAATGACAAAACAGTCTGTGGAAGAGCAGATTGAAAAGTCTATGAATTTTTACCAGAAAAGATTCAAAAACATAAAAGGTTACATCGCTTACTTTCAGGCATTTTCAAACACCTATGCACCTGTTGAGAAACTACAGGAGATATATGACAAGGCAATGGAGTATCCTGAGATTATAGGAATGTCTATAGGAACAAGACCAGATGTTGTTCCTGAACCTGTTTTAGACCTTATAGCAACATACACAACACAAAAACCTGAAATCTGGTTAGAATACGGTCTTCAGACAGCAAACATTAAGACATTAAGGGATATAAATAGAGGTCACGGTGTTTCTGAATTTGTTGATGCTGTTTTAAGAACAAAAAAAAGACCGGGTATAAAGGTGTGTGCTCATATGATTGTTGGGCTTCCGGGAGATGAGTATGAAGACTACATTGAAACGGCAAAACTGATTGCTGCACTGCCTATAGATGGAATAAAGATACACCCCCTTCACGTTGTTAAACATACAGTTATGGCAAAACAGTATGCAGATGGAGAGTTTGGCGTTTTAGAATTAGAGGAGTATGCGAGGATTGTTGCAGACCTCCTTGAATACCTTCCAGAAGACATTATCGTTCATAGATTAACAGGAGAAGCAAAGGAAGACGAGCTTATTGCCCCAGACTGGTGCTCCTCTAAAAGAAAGATGGATGTTCTCAGGGCTATTGATGAAGCTGTAAAGAAGAAAAAAGAGGAAAAGAATCTCCTGAAGATTTAGGACAGCTCCTTTAACATCATGTGAGACAGTATTATTGTTGCTGTTTTATCTAAATAATCGTTAGAGTTTCCACATTTTGGTGAGTAAATACAGGAGGGACATCCACTGACACATCTGCATCTTGAAACAGTTCTGTAAACACTTTTTATCATATCCTTTAATCTGTTAAATCCCACTTCAGAGTATCCTACTCCACCTTCGTATCCGTCGTATATAAATACTGTTGGCTTTCCTGTTTCAGGGAAAAACGGCGTAGAAAGTCCTCCTATATCCCATCTGTCATTCATAGCATACAGTGGGTATATCCCGATAAGAGTATGCTCAACACCGTGAAGAGCACCTAAGAAACTGTTTTTCCTATCTTTTATTCTTCTTATGTATTCTTTAAAAAATTCCCTTTCTTTATCGCTTAACTTTGTGCTTAAAGACTGGGTTGCTTTAACAACATACAGTAAATGGTCTATGTTTCCATCCTTCCTTAAATTAAGGAGCTTTTCTGAAACAACATCTCCATAAACAAAATCTCCTGTATACAATCTGCCCTTTTCTTTAATGAAATGGGAGAGAAGTCTGGCATTATGTCTCGTATTTTTTTGAATAATCTCTTCTTCCCATTCTGAAGGGACAGTCCACCAGAAAGCCACTGTTTCAAACTCCCTCGTCAAATATCTGTCTTCAGTGAATACTTCATCTTTCAGCTTTTCATCGTTTTCCAAATCCCTCATTGAATAGCCAACAACAGTTGTCCTGACGTTGACCTTTCCTTTGAAAATCTGTATCTTTCCAGCTGTTTTTGAGCTTTCAACATTCACAATTTCTATGAATGACTCCTTTAGAGGCTCTGTTATGTAGGAAACTTCAGATTTTACAACGTAAACAGTTTTATCCTCCTGTGATACATTTTCAACCACATATTTTTCTCCATTGTGAAGGTAAACAGCTCCCGGATATGTTTCATAAATCATAATGTCCTCTGATATGCTTCCTACAATTCTTCCTGTTATACTCTCAACAATAGTGTAGCTGTCTCCTGCTGACCTTATGCTAAATGGTTCCTGCTTTGATGCATACAGCTTGTTGTTTGCAAACCTCAGTTTTTTTTCCTTGTAAAGCTCCCTTGCAACCTCTTTTTCTGTTTCTGTCATTTCACTGACTTTTATCGGCAGTTCAAAAGCCATAACAGGGATATGTTTTTTCAGTATGTATCTGTTTTCTGGGTTTATTATAGGCTCTTCCATCTGCCTGTGAAATATCTCTTCAGGATTTTTTACAAAATACTGGTCAAGGGCATTTCTCTTTGGAATCAGTATGTTATATGCCCTCTTATCTCTCCTTCCTGCCCTTCCAAATCTCTGCCACAGCTGTGCAAGTGTTCCTGGATATCCAACCAGTATACAGCTCTCTATCTCTCCAATGTCTATTCCCATCTCAAGGGCACTGGTTGATATAACAGCCAAGACATTTCTGGTCATAATCTTAAATTCTATCTCTCTTCTTTCTTCTGGGGTATAACCTGAACGGTAGGGACTGACCTTTTCCACAAGGTCTTCTCTTCCTTTTTTTATCAGGGTGTCTTTAACTCTTAGAGAGAGAAGTTCCGCTTCTTTTCTACTATCAACAAACACTATCGTTGATACATTACTGATAACACTGTTTGCAATAAGCTCTGCCACTTCTGAAGACTTTAAACCCCTGAATATCTGTATCTCCCTCTCAGGAGCAGGAGCTCCTGATTTTGACACTTCCACCACTTCTTCGCCTATCAGTTTTGATGCAAAGGCTGAAGGGTTGTGTATTGTGGCTGAGTTCATTATAAAAACAGGCTTTTTTGTCCTGTAAAAGGAGACTATCCTTTTCAGCCTTCTTATTATGTTTGATATGTGGGAACCAAGTATTCCCCTGTATGCATGAATTTCGTCTAAAACGATAAACTCCAAATCCTCAAAAAATGAAGACCAGCCTGAATGATAGGGTAGTATTCCTGCATTAAGCATGTCAGGTGTGGTTATCAGGAAGTTTGGTGGATTTCTTTTTATGTTATGCCTTTTTTCCCTGTCTGTGTCACCATCGTAAACCTCAACAGATGCATCAATACCTGTTTCCATTATAATCTCTGATATTTTTCCATACTGGTCTCTTGCAAGGGCTTTTAATGGAAAAATTACAAGGGCTTTTGAGTGGGGATTTTCTGTCAGCTTTTCAAGAAGAGAAAACAGGTAAACAAAAGACTTTCCTGAAGCTGTAGGTGTGGTCAGGACAGTATTTTTTCCAGAAAGAGCATTCTTTAGCCCTTCAACCTGATGGGTATACAGTTTTATCCCTTTTTCTCTCAGAAATCTGTTTATCCTGCTGTTTTTAAACGGATAACTGCTGTAATGAGCCTTTTCAGGGGGTAGTATTTTTGAATAAACAATTCTGTTTTTGTAGTATTTCAGTATTTCCATACCAATAGAATATACTACCAGTTAAAAATATTTCCATCTAATCTTCAAAAGTGAGCTTCATTTTTACCTTTTTACCGTTTCTCAAAACAGTTATGCTGTTCTCCTGCTGTGAGAAAAAGAGCTCTACTTTCAGGTCAACAAGGTCTTTTATCTCTCTGCCGTTAAACTGGACAATAATGTCTCCTTTTTTTATTCCTGCTTTTTCAGCTGGAGAGTTTTTCTTTACCTTAATAACTTTTAGTCCCTTGCCTGTTTCTTCTATGTAAACCCCTATCTTTCTCTCCTTAACACCTGTCAGATGCGCAGTGTAAACAATGTAATCAGCAATACCTTTTTTTAGCTGGTCATCCATCAGAACAACCAGTCCCCTCTCACCTGTTCTTCTCTCTACCCTTGAGGGTATTCCGTATCTGAATCTTACGTGTCCTCCACCTGCAAGAACAATGATTTTATAATCGGGATTTTCTGTTAAAAAATGGGACACTGTTTCTGCCATTGTTTCATCCCATATTATCTGGGACTGGAGGAAGTTTATAAACTTCTTTCTTTTTGTTACAGAGCTTCCGTGCTCTGAAAAAATACCTTTCAGATACTCAACATATCTGACACTGGAAAAGTCCATGTCTTCTGGCAGTTTTTTCATCTCTTCAGCCGACAGACTCTGTATCCCTTTTTCTGACACTTTCCTGACAAGCTCCCTGTCTGCATTGAGGGCTATTATTCTTATGTTGTTTTCCCTGCAGAACTGGATGATAGGTCTGTAGAGGTGGTAGTTATACTTCCATGCCCTGTAATACTCAGACTGTTTTAAAAACTGTTTCTCATCTATCTCTCCCCTTAGATACCTGTCAATAACATCCTGCTTTGACCTCTGGAACATCTCCATACCAACGGCTATCTTTGGATACCTGCTGTAAATTCCTTTTATGATACTCAGCTGCATAGCATGGTTTGAAAACATTGTGTGCTGTTCTCCAACATAGATGACCTTTGATTTTAGAGCATCTTCTATTATGTTCTTAAACTCCTTAATCCCACTGTCAGAAACTATCTCAGCTTTCTGTCTAACCTTAAGAGTCATACCGTTCTGATAGTTTTTCACACTTTTTTTAACAATTCTAAAGCCGTTAAGCTTTATTTTTGAGTATTTACCGTAATGTTTAATCCTTCCTGCAATCATTTTAGCCTGCATGTAACTGCTTAGATTGAAAACTGTTATAACCTTGTTCTCCCCAAATGGATTTTTAAATACCTCAACAAAATCCTCTGACTGGAACTTTTTTCCAAATATCTTTTTGAGAACTGGATTGTCTGAACCTAAGATAACAACATTCTTTCCGTATACATCGCTGAACGAAAACTGGTCAGGATTTTTTTGTGTTCCTTCTGCGTAGTATGCAGTGATGGGAGAGTATATGTCCCTGTCACTGAGAAAAACAACAGCTTTCCTGTCTGCAAGGGTAAAGTATATAACAGGATTTGTCTCTTCCCACTGGAGTTTCCTGAATATCTGGTAATCCCTGTCAACAACGACCCTCAAAGGCTCATCCTGTGAGATAATCTCTATTTCTTCCTCTTTTTTATCTATCCATACTTCGTGTTTCTCAGTGCCGAGATATGTTTCTACAAAAACAGGCAGTTTTACCTTGTAGTTTTCACTCTGTTTTACTTTCAGCTTTATGTGAAAACCATCATCCTTTAATGTGTGGTCTTCAATCTTAATCTGTAATTCAGGCATACCTTTTCTTTTAATCCACTGGGAGAAAAACCAGTCTAAATCTTTTTTATACTCATTCTCATACACAGACTTTATGTCTTCCCACGAAACCCTTTTAAACCTGAAATTTTTATACAAAAATCTCAGAGCATTGTTAAATTTTTCTCTTCCCACAATATCTTCTAACATGTAAAAAACCATCATCGTTTTGCCGTAACCTATAGCTTCAGATTTTCTGTCCGTTTTCCCTCTAAACTGTGTAAGGGGATAGTCATCTTTTGCAAATGCCATGTATTTCAGAATACTGTTTTTTCTATACATCCTTTTGTCTTCAGAGAAGTAGTAGTCAGAAAGGTAAGTGGTCAGCCCTTCAGCCCAGTTTCCCTTAATGTCGTCAACATATATGGAGCATCCAAACCACTGGTGGAGTATCTCGTGGGGAAGGGACTGATTTATAACAAAGGGAAATCTTATTATCTGCTGACCTATAAGGGTAAAGGTGGGCATAGAGTAGCCTGTGGGAAAGAAGTTTTCAACAATAGCAAATCTTTTGTATGGAAACCTGCCTATCCTCTCAGAATATAGCTTTATGTATTCCTCAGTTTTCTGGAGATATCTGTCCATTAATTCTTTATCCCTTTCAAAAAAGTATGCCTGTATCTTTACATCTCCAAAATTCCTCTCTTTTACTACATATTTTGTTGTTCCAATAAGATGTATATGCTCTAAAGGATAGGGAAATTTAAAGCTGTAGTAAGTTTTCCCATCCTTTTTCTCCACTTTTTCTTCTTCAGCTTCAGAAATCAGTATAAAGCCCTGTGGGACTTCAACTTTAAGGGAGTAAACAGCAAGATTTTCAACAAATGGATACCAGTTTCCTAAAAGACTGACAGCCTCATCTGTGATAATATTTTCAGAATGGTAGTCAGAAAGTTTAAGGTTGTATATCACAGTCAGACTTTTCTCTGGAGTTATCTCAAGTTTATAACTGCTTTTAACAGGAATTTTCTCTTCCCCATAAAAGACAGAGACAACATCTAATCCTTCTGTTGACAGTTTTACAACTTCAGGTCTGTCTGAAGTTATCGTTGCTCCTCCTCTAAGGGAGCTGTTTTTAGTGTCTATAGAGATATCAAGTCTGTAAAAAACAGCAGTATAGCCAGCATTAAAAGTAGTTATAAAAAGAAGGAGAACCAGTATTAACCTTACCATAGCTTTTTCCTTTTTCTTTTATAGTTTTATAATTATTCTAAAATAAAAAAATGAAATGGTGATGAAATGGGAATAAAAGTCGTTGCAACAAACAAAAATGCATACCACAACTACAACATAATAGAGACATACGAAGCAGGTCTTGTCCTTGAAGGTTCTGAAGTAAAGTCTATAAGAGAAGGTGCTGTAAATTTGAGGGACTCATTTATCAGAATAGACAACGGTGAAGCTTACATATACAACATGTATGTAGCTCCCTACAAACCTGCAGGGAAACTCCAGCACGACCCTTACAGGAAAAGAAAACTCTTGCTCCACAAAAGGGAAATTTTAAAGCTGATGGGAAAGGTTCAGGAAAAGGGTTTGACTATCATTCCTTTGAAATTATATTTTAAAAATGGGAAGGCAAAGTTAGAGATAGCCCTTGCCAAAGGAAAAGCAAAGTATGAAAAGAGGGAAGCTATAAAAGAAAGGGACATAAAAAGGGAGCTATCCAAAAAGTATAAAGGAAAGATTAAGCTATGAACATAAAAGAGATAAAAGAGCTTGCCAAAAGATTTACACCAGAGCAGATAGAGGAATGTATAAACCAGACACTAAAGATAGGCAAACCAACCCTTAAAGGATGTGAACTGTCTGGAGATGTGATGGAAATTCTTAACACCCTTGCAAAGGCAGAAACAGTGAGAGAATTGATGGACAGAGGTATGACAGAGATTGAAGCGATAAGGGAGCTTGCAAGAAGAATAAGAAAAATTCAGGGGGCTGAAAAATGAACACAAGAGAGATAAAACAGCTTGCTGAAAAGTTTACAAAAGAACAGCTTGAAAACTGCATAACCCAGACTATTGAAAATGGCAAAAATGAGTGTGAAATAGATGGAGAAGTTTTAGAAGTGGTCAACACACTGGCAAAGGCACAGACTGTCCGAGAGCTGATGGACAGAGGAATGAGTCAGATGGAAGCGATAAGGGAGCTTGCAAGAAGAATAAGACAGGTTCAGGGAAGATAAAATGAAAAGATTTATACTTCCTGCAGTAGCATTTTTTATTTTTATAGCTGGTTGTTCAAAAGAGGCATACGAAGGAGCTGTTGTTGGAGGAGCAGCAGGGTCTGCTGTTGGAGCTATATTGGACGAGGAAAATCCGTGGAGAGGTGCATTTATCGGTGGTGTTGTTGGAGCTGTAGTAACAGGAACTATCGTTGAGATTTCTAACAGGGCAGCACAAGAGTGCTCTGAATACGATAGACCTGTAATATACAGGTGTTACAAATGTAGAGAAAAAGTGTGGATAAAGGCTGTTCCGGTCAGATGGGCTGGGAAATGTAGAATAGTGAAATTACAGTATTTTAAAGGAGATAAACTGATAAAAGTAAAGAGAAAAAGGGTGTGTGTCAGAAAAAGACACAGACACCACCATTAAATCTTAACAACCATACAGGTTGTTGCTTTTTTTACACCTCTAATTGAATGTATGTCTCTTATCACAACCTTTCCTATCTCGTTCTGGTCTTCTCCTTCTAAAAAAACAATAATGTCGTATATTCCTGTCACCACATCAGCAGACTTTACATTTTCTATCTTTGCAAGCTCTTCCATTATGTAAGGAATGTCTGGAGGATTAGCTTCAATTAACACATAGGCAGTAGATTTATCTTTTACGTCAATCTCCTTAAGCAACTGTGAAAAAGGTATAGGAACTTCATTAAGTTGCTCTTCCATTGTCCTCTCCTACTTTAGATTTTTTTTGGCACCTTCAATAGCTCCAATAATAGCTCCTTCTAAAACAGAAAATGTTTTTTTAATAATATTTTCTGTCTCATCTAACACTTTTATCACTGCTTCTTTACTTATCATCTCTCCGGGAGTTTTTTCAAGGGTTCTCATTTTCAGCCTTTCTAAATCCTGCTTAAGTCTCTCTATCTCCTGTTTTAAAATTTCCACGTCAACATCTTCCCTTTTTTTCTCAGCCATTTTTAACACCTCCTTATAGTATATAACGGGTTAAGTCTTCACTCTGTATAACATTTTCAAGTTTTTTTCTTACAACTTTCTCATCAATAATAATATACTGTCCTTTTAGCTCCGGAGCTTCAAATGAGTAATCTTCCATAATCCTCTCTAATATCGTATGAAGTCTCCTTGCTCCTATATTTTCTGTCTTTTCATTAACCTCTTCTGCTATCTCGGCAATTGTTTCAATAGCATCATCTGTAAACTCCAAATGAACACCTTCTGTTTCCATCAGAGCTTTATACTGCTTTATCAAAGCATTTTTTGGCTGGGTCAGTATCTTAACAAAATCTTCTTTCGTTAAAGGCTGTAGCTCAACCCTTATGGGAAATCTCCCCTGAAGTTCTGGTATAAGGTCTGAAGGCTTTGAAAGATGAAAAGCTCCTGCTGCTATAAACAGTATGTGGTCTGTTTTTATAGGGCCATACTTTGTGGAAACAGTTGTCCCTTCAACAATAGGTAGAAGGTCTCTCTGAACACCTTCCCTTGAAACATCAGGAGAAGAACCTGAAGACTTACCAGCCACTTTGTCTATCTCGTCTATAAATACAATACCAAAATTCTCTGCTCTATAAATTGCCTCTGATGCCACTTCGTCCATATCTATCAGCTTTTCAGCTTCCTGCTGCTGGAGTATTTTCATAGCTTCTTTTACTGTTACCTTTCTCCTTTTTTTTCTTGAAGGTGAAAGGCTGGAGAACAGATCCCTCAGCTGATTTTCTATGTCTTCCATTCCTGGAGCTATTACACCACCTATTACAGATACAGGCTTTTCTTCCACATCTATCTCTATTGTTCTCTCATCAAGCTGTCCTTCTCTAAGCATCTGCCTGAACTTCTCCCTTGCTGGAGATTCTTCCTCTTCAAATGCCTCAAGGCTTCCGTATCTTCTTACTTTACGGGGAACAAGATAGTCTAAAACCTTTTCTTCAGCTAACTTTCTTGCCTTTTCCTGAACTTCTTCCATTTTTTCTGCTTTAACCATCTTAAAGGAAGCCTCAGCAAGCTCCCTTATTATTGACTCTACATCTCTTCCCACATATCCAACCTCAGTAAACTTTGTTGCTTCTACTTTTATAAAAGGTGCTCCTACTAAATTTGCAAGTCTCCTTGCTATCTCTGTTTTACCAACACCTGTAGGTCCTATCATCAGTATATTTTTTGGGATTATTTCGTCCCTTAAATCTTCAGGAAGTTGCTGTCTTCTCCATCTATTTCTTAAGGCTATAGCAACAGCCTTTTTTGCCTCTTTTTGACCAACGATATATTTATCAAGCTCTTGAACAATCTGTCTTGGTGTAAGCTCTTCTCTTATCAATTATCTCCTCCTATATCAGATATCAAAACACTGTTGTTTCCAATTTTTTCCCTGAGAACCATTCTCCCATCAACTGCATATATTTCCTCTTCCTTAACTATCAGTGGGTTTATGTCCATCTCTTTTATTTGAGGGAAGTCTAAAAGCAGTTTAGATATATTCATTAATATATTAATAATCCTACTTATGTCCACAGGTTTTTTATTCCTAAAACCTTTTTCTAAAAGGTTGTATATTTTTGTGGAAATTATCATCTCTTTTGCAAAAATTTCGGATAAAGGAACTAAACTAAAGGATACATCTTTCAGTGCTTCTACAAATATACCTCCAGAACCAAACATAAGATACTGCCCAAATAGGTCGTCGTGACTACTTCCTATTATCAACTCGTAATCTCCTTCCACCTGTTTTTCTGCAATTACACCATATATAACAGCATCTTTCTTGTATTTTTTCCCATTTCTCAGAATTTCTTCATATCCTCTGACTATCTGGTCTTCTGTGTATATGTTTGTTATAACACAGTTAGCTTCTGTTTTATGCAGTATGTCAGGGGAATCTATTTTAAGAACCAGAGGAAATCCTACTTTCCTTGCGAAAGATATTATTTCTTCAACATTATTTGAGCTAACTGTTTCATTTATTGGAATACCGTATTTACTGATTATCTGTTTTGTTTGATATTCTGTAAGAACAGTTTTTCCAGAATTTAAGTGGTGCTCAATAATCTTCTTAACATTTTCATACTCAGGATGCTTCTTGTTCAACAAAAAATTGTCCTGCTTAACGAGATTTCTTTTCCTGTTATAAATGTATCCTGAATACATTGTGTTAACTGCTTCTTCTGGTGTTTCAAAAACAGGTATATTACTACTCTCTAACATATCTCTTGCTTTTTTTAGTTTTACACCTCCCATAAGAACACAGTAAACAGGTTTATCTGATTTTTTTGTAACTTCTATCAGTGATTTTGCTGTTTCAACTGGCTTAGTCATAAATTGAGGTGTAATGATAACTATTATTCCATCTACATTGTTATCTTTGGAGATAATTTCTAAAGTCTTCCTGTATCTTTCAGGGGATGCATCCCCTATAATATCCACAGGGTTTCCATGACTCCAGACAGGAGGTAAAAATTCATTTAACTGCATTAATGTCTTTTCTGAAAGCTGGGCAGCTTTTATTCCTAATCTGTCAAATTCATCAGCAGCCATAACACCGGGACCACCTGCATTAGTTATCACCACAAATTTATCTCCCTTCGGTAAAGACTGCTTTGAAAAAGAGTCTGTGATGTCAAAAAGCTGAAGAACAGTGTCTGTTCTTAAAACCCCTGCTCTATCAAAAAGAGCTGTATATAAGAAATCTTTTCCACCGATAGCTCCTGTATGGGAAGCTGCCGCTCTCTGTCCTGTTTCTGCTCTACCTGATTTTGTTACCACAACAGGTTTTTGTAGAGATATCTCTTTGACTGCTTTATAAAAAGAATGGGGATTTGTAAGGCTTTCCATATACACAAGTATGTTTTTTACTTCCTTCTTTTTCCCTAAATAATAAATAAGCTCTCCAAACTCTATATCTGCCATGTTTCCAATACTGACAGCATACGAAAATCCGATACGCTGTTCTAAAGCCCAGTCCATAAGTGCTGTAAAGAGAGCTCCACTCTGGGATACGAAAGCTGTTTCACCTTTGAGTGGTGTATCAATCCCAAAATTTGCATTTAGATTTATTATAGTGTTAGAAAAACCTAAACAGTTAGGTCCTAAAAATCTGATGTTGTATTTTCTTGCTTTAAGTTTGATTTCCTCTTCTATTTTTCTTCCTTCTTCACCTACTTCTTTTCCCCCTGCAGATATTACCACAGCAGCAGGAACTTTCTTCTTACCTAACTGGTCAAACAACTCTGGAACATACCTTATGGGAATACTTATTATTGCAAGGTCTACTTCATCGGGTATCTCAACAACAGAATGATAAACCTTATATCCTTCTAAATAATCTAACCTTTTATTTACAGGATATACTTTCCCTTTAAAGCCTCCTGAAATTATATTTTTAAAAATAGCATACCCTACTTTTTCCTTCTTATCTGTTGCTCCAACTACTGCGATAGAGGAAGGGAAAAAAAGCTTATCAAGATTGTTTCTCATTTATCACCTTTTTGCTAAGTTTATTTCTATATGCTGCTTTCACAAATGATACAAAAAGAGGATGAGGGCTAAAAGGTTTACTTTTAAATTCTGGATGGAACTGACATGCAACAAACCACTGATGCATATCCTCTGGCAGTTCTATTATTTCTGCAAGATTTTTTGCCCTGTAGACACCTGAAACAATAAGACCTTTTTCTTCTAACAGAGGTCTGAAGTCTGGGTTAAACTCGTATCTATGCCTGTGCCTTTCGTAAATCTCCTTTTTCCCATAAATCTCATAAGCTTTCGTTCCTTCTATCAGTGTGCATTTGTATGCTCCCAGCCTCATTGTTCCACCTTTTTTATCTATACCCTTTTGCTCTGGCATCAGGTCAATTACAGGGTATGGAGTTTCAGGGTCAAACTCTGTTGAGTTAGCCTCTTTCAGTCCCACTACATTCCTTGCAAACTCAATAACAGCAACCTGCATACCAAGACATATACCAAAGTATGGAACATTATTTTCCCTTGCAAATTTAGCTGTCAGTATCTTACCCTCTACTCCCCTTTCTCCGAATCCTCCTGGAACCAGAATTCCATCTAAACTACCTAATTTTTCCTGAATGTTTTCTTCTGTTATCTCATCTGCATTTATCCAGTGGAGATTTACCTTTATCTGATTTGGTATCTGAGCGTGATTAAAAGACTCTATTATACTTTTGTATGCATCCTTTAGCTCTACATATTTACCAACAATACCAATCTCTACTTCTTCTTTCAGTTTTGTCAATGTGTTTACTATCTTCTGCCAGTGCTTCAGGTCTGGTTCTTTATATGGAAGATTTAAACGCTTTGCAATAATCTGGTCAATCTTTTCCCTGTGGAGGTAAAGGGGTATCCTGTATATTATGTCAACATCTGGGGCTGATATAACAGCATCTTCTTCCACATTTGTAAAAAGGGCAAGTTTTCTTTTAATAGCTTTTGGAAGAGGTCTGTCCGCTCTACATATCAGAATGTCCGGCTGAATTCCTATAGCCCTTAATTCCTTTACAGAATGTTGGGATGGTTTAGTTTTAAGCTCTCCTGCTGCTTTTATGTAAGGAACATAAGTTAGATGAATAAATAGAGCATTTTCCCTTCCCAATTCTAAACCCATCTGACGGATAGCTTCTAAAAAAGGCAGACTTTCTATGTCTCCAACTGTTCCTCCAATCTCAACAAGGGCTATCTCAGACTTTGATGCAGCCTTTTCAATACTTCTGATTATCTCGTTAGTAAAGTGGGGAATAACCTGAACAGTTGCACCAAGATATGCTCCTCTCCTCTCTTTCTCTAACAAAGAGTGATACAGCTTACCTGAAGTGGTATTATTGTATTTTGTAAGCGTAACATTGGTAAACCTTTCATAATGTCCAAGGTCAAGGTCTGTTTCTGCTCCATCTTCTGTAACATAAACCTCACCGTGTTGATAAGGGTTCATTGTCCCCGGGTCTATGTTTAAATAAGGGTCAAGTTTTAAAAAGGTAATGTTGTATCCCATACTTTCAAGAATAGAACCGATACTTGCTGACGCCACGCCCTTACCTAAGGAAGAAAGGACACCTCCAGTGATAAAAATGAACTTCTGCACTTTCTCACCTCTTTTTTGTTTATTTATTTTAAATCTTTTTATGACCTCAAAAAAGCCGTTGTTATAAAATATTAAAAAACAAAGATTATAAAGGAGAAAGATGAAAGAGGAAATAAAAGAGAGGATTGTTAAAGAGATAGGTAAAAGCATACCAGATATAGAAAGTATAAAAGACAAAATAAAAGTAGAAATTCCAAAAGAAGAAAAGTTTGGAGACCTGTCCATAAATGCAGCATTTCTTCTCACAAAACATCTCAGGAAAAAACCTTTAGAGATAGCCTACCAGATTAAAGAAATTTTGGAAAAACTGCCAGAATTTCAAAAGGTTGAGGTTGCAGGAGCCGGATTTATAAACCTTTTTCTTTCTACAGATTACTATGAACAGATTATAAAACAGATACTGGTAGAAAAGGACAGCTACGGAGCTGCAAAAGACAAAAACAAGGGCAGAATTAATGTAGAGTTTGTCAGTGCAAACCCCACAGGACCTCTTCATCTTGGACACGGAAGGGGTGCCGTCGTAGGTAACGTCCAGTCAAATCTATATGAATACCTTGGATACAATGTTGAAAGGGAGTTTTACATAAATGATGCAGGAAGACAGATACAAAAATTGGGAGAGTCAGTGTATGCGAGATTCAGACAGATTGAGCAACCTGACTATCCATTTCCAGAAGATGGATACCACGGGGAATACATAAAGGAGATAGCACAGCATTTATACAAATACGAGAGGGAAAAGATACTCTCAATGGTTGACGAGAAACAGGCAATAGATTTTTGCGGAGAGTTTGCAAAGGAACTTTTATTAGAAAGGATAAAAAACGACCTTAAAGAATTTGGAGTTGAGTTTGACATATGGTTCAGTGAAAAGAAGCTTTACACATCTGGAGAAGTTGAAGAGGCCTTGCAGTTTCTAAAAAATAAAGGAATGATTTACGAAAAAGATGGAGCAGTATGGGTAAAAACCACACTTTACGGTGATGACAAAGACAGGGTAATAATAAAATCTGACGGCTCTTACACATATTTTGCAGGGGACATAGCATATCATTACGACAAGTTTAAGAGGGGATACGACTTCATCGTTAATGTGTGGGGAGCAGACCACCACGGTTACTTCCCAAGGCTGAAAGCAGCCGTTATGGCATTTGGCGTTCCAGAAAACTGGATAAATGTTATGTTTATTCAGCTTGTAAAGCTGTTTAAAGAAGGTAAAGAGATAAAGATGTCAAAAAGGTCTGGTAGCTTTATTACCCTTAAGGAGCTTATTGAGGAAGTAGGTAAAGATGCTGTCATCTATTTCTTTCTAACAAAAGACAGTGATACACATCTGAACTTTGATATAGACCTTGCTGTAAAAAAATCTTCTGAAAATCCTGTTTATTACGTTCAGTATGCCCATGCCCGTATATGTAGTGTTTTCAGAGAAGCAAAAGAAAGGTTTGGTTTTGACCCGGAGGAAGATTTTGAAGCAGACATTTCCCTCCTGAAAGAAGAAACAGAAAGAGCTTTAATGAAATTCCTTGCCTTTATTCCAGACCTGATAAGAGAAGCAGGAGAGAGAAAACAGCCCCATAAACTAACCCAGATAACATACCAATTAGCATCAGAGTTTCATTACTATTACAATAACTTTAAGTTTTTAAATCCTGATGACGAAAATTTAATGAGAAGTAGACTTTTACTTTTAAAGGCTATAAGGGAAACTTTAAGAACCCTTTTTAAACTGATGGGAATAACTCCTTTAGAGAGGATGTAGGATGGAGCCAGACCTAAAAGATACTATAAAAAAGTTGGAAGAAGCAAAAAATAGGCAGGAAAAGATAGAAAGAATAATAATTTTGTTGTCTGGTCTTCTTATTATTATCATATTCTCTATAATCGGCATAAATATCTACACAGACAAGGAAGAAACAGTATCTGAACCTGAAATAACTATTGTTTCTAAAGAGATAAAGAAATCTGAAGTCTCTCCTAAACAAGAAATAACAAAACCTGTTTCCCCTACACCCACTAAAACACCACCTCAACATTCTGATACACAGAAAGAAAATGTAAAAACTGAAAAAAAGGTAATTAAAGAGACACCTAAATTAGAAAACAAAAAACCAAAAGAAGAGAAAAAAGTCACAAAAACAGAAAAACCTGCTAAAAGTGTAAAAAAACCTACTTTTGTTCACGGATTTTACATTCAGGTAGGAGCATTCAGTTCTAAAAAGAAAGCAGAAAAACTCGTGAAAAGTCTCCAGATAAAGAATGTCTTTATAAGAAAAGAAGGAGAGCTTTACAAGGTAATGATAGGAAGCTTTAAGAACAAAAAGGAAGCATACAGCTTTATGAAGGCTAAAAACATAAAAGGATTTATCAGGAAAATATAAGCGGGTCAGAGCCCGCATCAGTTTAGCTTTTCTTCTGGTGCTTTCCCATTTCCTTCAGGTTGAGAAGCTTTTTCAATAATGTCATTTAACATATTTGCCAAAAACTCTCCCCTCTGGAGTATTGTGTGATTCTGGAAAACTGTATCTCTTCCCTGTTTTGCTATCATCTCCCTTTCCTTTGGAGCCTCTTCTAAATAGTAAGCAATCTTACCTTCTATCTCAATACTGTCCACAGGATGATATGTGATAAGGTCTCTACCATCAACCAAAAATGTTTTTGAAGACAGTCTCTCCTCTACCATTGTTAGCGTATTGGAAGCAACAGAAGCAAAAACAGTGTATGCAAGACCTGTTGATATAAACGGTGGATGAGAAAGAAGGGCTATCTTTGTTTTTGAAAGAAAACTAATAATATCTTTATTTGCAATTATGTGCTTATACACTACCACGTTATCTTTTGTTTCACCTTCTACAGGTCCCAAAATATTTATCTCAAAGTCTTCTATAGAATCAATAATATTCCATCTTCTCAGATGCATCGCATATAGGGTAATTTCTGTGAGATACTGGAGAAATTCATCTTCCCTTTCCTGCTGGAACTTTATCATTGCCTGCTGGAAGTCCTGATTATACTGGGAAAGAAGATATCCTGATGCATATCTGACAGGCATGTCTGGATTTCTGTACAGCATCCTACCAAGCTCAACAGCAAAACCAAATAGTCCTTCATCAAATCTTTCTTTCCACGCTATCTCAATGTTATCAGGGTCAGTAACAGGACCTACGAATGCAAGGTCAAACTCTTTTTCAATGTTGGGAGGGGGAAAATCAGCTGGGTTTATACCGGGAGCTAAAAATGCAACATTTTTCCCCATAGAACCAAGCCACTGACCATGTTCAATGTCAATGGTTAGATACAACAGCTGGTTAGATTTAAGAGCTGACTTTAGCTTTGCAAAATGTATCATAGGGTCGTCTAAAAACCAGGATACATGAATGTTTCCTATTATGTCAGCTAATATTTTTTGCTGATTGTCCTTCTCTGCAAATATTAAACCATCAAGATTGAAATCAAAAGTAAATAGAGGTTTATACTCTATAATCTCGTTTACAACCTGCTGAATGTTACTTTGAGTTGGTTCAACAACTTTTACTTCAAAATTTCTCGCTGATAAAGCCTTTTGTAAACCTTCTGTAAGAGTATCAACAACACCCCTTGGGTCAGGTGTTTTCACAAAAACAATTCTTGGTTTCATACTTCCTCCATTTTTTGTTTTGATATAATAAACCGACAATTATTTTACTATACATTTAGAGGTTTTTATGGTATCTGAAAGGGATAAAAGAAAACTTACCATATTTGGACTGGGATTCTTTGGTCTTAAAATTTTGCAACATCTCTCAGATAAATGGGACATCATAGGAATTGATTTCAACGAAGAACTGATAAAAGAGCTTAAAGAAAGATTCAAAAACAAAGAGAACATACAACTTATATTAGGAGATGCATCCAGTATTCTTACCTGGAAAAAGCTTAAATCAGAAAACATCAAATACATAATATCAACTATCAAGGATACAGATGTTTCACTGGAAATATGTAGAATAGCAAGGGAAGTTTTTAATCTTGATGCTTCTATAATGGTTCTACTGTTTGAACAAGAACGGGAAAAAGAGTTTGAAAAGTTTGATGTCTCTATTATCAAACCTGCTGAAATAATCACCAATGCTGTTATATCAAAGATTGAAAAAAACTACACAATAGCAACGAACATAGGATTAGGAAAAGGAGAAATTATAGAAGTTCACATATTAGCCCGGTCACATCTGGTAGATAGAAAGCTAAAGTATTTAAAACCCACAAAATGGAGAATTGCTGCCATCTACAGAAATGGAGAGCTTATCATACCTACAGGTGAAGACAGAATAAAGGTAGGAGATAAGGTTGTTATTATTGGAGACCCAAAAGTTTTAGAAAATTTAGTAAACATTCTGCTGAAAGGAATTCCCCAGTTTCCCCTTCAGTTTGGCTCAGACTTAGCTGTTATATATCACCAAAAATGGAAAAAAAGCTTTGAAGAAGCTGCATACTTTAAGAAAGGAACAAAAGCTCATAAACTTCTCATATATCCTTTCAAGGGTTGTGATGTGAGAAAGGATTTTGAATTTATAAAAGAAAAGGTTGACAGTTTTGAGATTAAAAGTAGTGTAAACAACTTCTTACAGTTATTTTCACAGGAAGACAGTATAGGAGTTGTTACAATTCCATTTATAAAAGAGTCTGTATTTTCTATATTTAAACTGAAAAAGATATTTCAGAATGCAAATAAGCCTTTTTTACTCAGTAGAGGTAAATTCCCCTACAAAGAGATTATCATTTCTCTGAACTGTCCTGATCCAGCATTTACCTTAGAAATGGGAATAGAGATATCTCGTCTAATGAAGCTGCCGTTTGAGGCTGTTTTTAGCGTTATGCCTGCCGAGCTTAGAGGTGTTGAAGAAGAAGAAGCTTTAAAGGAAAGAAATAACATTATTTCCGATTTTGAGCATATCTACAAAAAGGAGATAAAATACTCAGTTTTTGAAGGAAACCCTGTAAAGAAAACAATAGACTACCTAAAAAGCAAAGATTACTCTCTTCTCATAGTATCCTATGACAAAAAAGAGAGTATTTCTATTTTTAATCCAAGTGTGCCCTTTTACATAGCAAAAAATAGTAAATTATCCACTCTTTGTCTACCTTTAGAGGAGTCTTATGAGTAAGGAAGAAGCTGTTCTCTTACTTGTTATATCTGTAGGGGCTTTCATCATTCCCTTTATAAGTAGAAAGTTAATGCTTCCTTCAGCAGTGGGAGAGATACTATTTGGGCTCGTTATAGGAGTATTTTTCTCCAGGACAGAAGAAACATTCACTATCATACATTTTTTAGGAAGTTTAGGATTTCTTATCTTGATGTATCTTGCTGGACTGGAGATAAATTTTGAAAAAATCAAGATAACTCCAAAAAGAAATCTTATTATATATCTTATATCCATACTGATAATTATAATCTTGTCTTTTCTTTTAGTAATGTATACAAATCAACCAAAGATAAACATATTAATATACCTTACCATAGCTATAGGTCTTTTATACCCTGTCTTGAAGGACAGTAATCTTATAAAAACAGATTTTGCCCAGTCAAGCCTTATTATTGGAAGTATAGGAGAAGTGGTAAGTCTTATCTTCATATCTGGGTTTTTTATGTATTTCAAGTATGGATTTTCAAAGGAAACATTTATACATCTTTTTGAGATTTATTTGTTCTTTTTTATAGCTTATATTACTCTGAAAATATTTCAGCTCTATGCATGGTGGAACCCTGAAAAAGCCCATAAACTTATAAAAACAGATGACCCCACAGAAACAGCAGTAAGAGCGAACTTTGCAAATATGTTCATTTTTGTTGCCCTTGCCAGTCTTTTAGGTCTTGAATACATAATTGGAGCGTTTTTTGGTGGAATGTTATTTGCGATGGTTTTCAAGAAAAGACACGAAATACAGGAAAAAATAAGCAGTTTTGGATATGGATTTTTAATTCCTGTCTTTTTCATAGAAGTAGGTCTTAGATTTGATTTGTTCCAATTACTGAAAAAAGATACCGTGATAGGAGCCTGTTTAATTACAATAACTATTCTCTTAATAAGGTTTGTTGCAGCCATTCCCCTTCCCCTTGCTGGTTTTTCAATAAAAGAAACATTAGCATTTCCTTTTGCCCTTTCTATGCCTTTAACGCTACTTGTTGCAATAGCAACATTAGGGTTGGAAACAGAAGTTATTGACGAGGAATATGCATCTATGATTATTTTAGCTTCCCTGATAAGCGGCACGATATATCCGTGGTTGTTTAAATTTATTATAAGGATATAATTTTATAAAAAGGCAAAAAACGATGATAAACCTTACGACTGATGAAGCTACATTTACAGTAATAGACCTTGAAACTACAGGATTTGTTCCTGAAAAGGATTACATTATTGAAATTGCCGCAATCAAATTTCAAGGGGCAGTAGAGATAGACAGGTTTTGGAGCTTAATCAAACCTGATTCAGGATTTATCCCCCCATTCATAACAAAATTAACAGGAATTACAAATGCAATGGTGATTGACCAGCCTGTAATAAAAGAAGTCATTCCTGAAGTTTATCAATTTATTGAAGATTCTATACTTGTTGCCCACAACATAAGGTTTGACCTTTCTTTCCTGAACTACAACACAAAAACATATTTAGGAAAAAGCATAAAAAACCCATCCATATGCACAGACCATCTTGCCAGAAGAATTCTTCCTGATATTGACAGTAAATCCTTAGAAAATCTCGCATATCACTTCAGTATTCCATATAATCAAAGACACAGAGCAATGTCTGATGCTCAAGTAACAAAACAGATTTTTGAAAAAATGCTCTCTTTTCTTGAAGACTATAACGTAAACAGGGTTATTGATATAATAAAACTTTCTGAGGGAAAAAAAATTAACTATCGGGAAAAGAGGAAAAAATATGTTTAAAGTTGGATTAATAGGCTGTGGGAACATGGGAGAGGCTATAGTAAAAGGACTGGTAAGAAGTAAAACAGTAAAATCTACAGAAATTATCGTTTATGACTTAAATCCTGAAAGAATTAAATACATGGTAGAAGAATACAATGTTGCAGGAAGCTCAAGTAATAGAAGAGTAGTAGAAAATTCAGAAATCATAATACTTGCTGTTAAACCGAAAGATTTAGAAAACGCTGTTGCACCAATAAAACAGTTTTTCAAAGGAAAGATACTAATTTCTATTCTTGCAGGAACTCCAATATCAAAGATTAAAAGTTTAATAGAAGACGTTTTTGTCGTTAGAGCTATGCCAAACACACCTGCTTTAATAGGAGAAGGGGCTATTGGTATTACTTTAGAAAAGGAAAACAGTCAGATAAGAGAAAAAGTTATAAAACTTCTTTCCCCCCTTGGAGTTGTCGTTGAGGTTGACGAAAACCTTATGGACACTGTGACAGGCTTATCTGGAAGTGGTCCTGCTTATGTTTTTATGTTTATTGAAGGACTTATTCAAGGAGGAGTAAAGTGTGGATTAAATTATAACCAGGCAAAAGAATTAGCTGTTCAGACTGTTTTAGGGGCTGCAAAAATGCTGAAAGAAACAGGAGAACACCCTTCCATTTTGAGGGATAAGGTAAGCTCACCGGGGGGAACAACTATTTATGCTCTCCATAAATTAGAAGAAAAAGGTTTAAAAAATGCTATTATTTCTGCTGTTGAAGAGGCAACGAAAAGGAGTAGAGAGCTTTCTAAATAAGCTCTGCAGATATGTAGTTAGAAACCAATACACCTTTCGGAGTTAGACAGACTCTTCCATTTCTTATCTCTACAAGACCTTCATTTTCAAGTCTTTTCAGGAACTCTTCCTTTCCTTTTACAAGATTTAACTCTATCCCTTTCCTTAATCTCAGCCCAAGGAATATTTTTTCTTTTTTCTCTTCATCTGCATCAATGAATTCTACAAATTCAACTGGTTTTTTATTTTCTTTTATTCTTTTTAAATAAATAGACAGATTTTTAATGTTTCCAAACCTCTTACTTTTTACAAATGACCACGCAGACACACCAATTCCTAAAAATTCTTCCCTTTCCCAATAAAAAAGGTTGTGTTTACACTGGTAGTTTGTTTTAGCCCAGTTTGAGATTTCATACCTAAGAAAACCTCTTTCCTCAAGGAAAGAATCAATTATAAGAAACATCTCATTGACTGTTTCTTCGTCAGGTAAAAAGTATCTTTTCTCTTTGACTAATTGTCCTAAAGGAGTTCCTTCATAAGCTGTAAGCATGTATGCAGAGACATGTTTTACTGGTAGTTTTTCTAATATTTTCAAATCCCTCTCTATTTCTCTAACAGTTTGACCCTGTATCCCATAAATCAGGTCTACACTTATGTTTCCTATTCCCGCATCAAAAGCTTCTTCTATAGCTTGCAGGCTATCTTTTACAGAATGTTCCCTCCCTAACATCTTAAGCATTCTATCCTGAAAAGTTTGAACGCCGATACTTATCCTGTTTATACCTGATTCTCTTAGCCTTTTAAACTGCTGATATCTGTATGTTTCAGGATTTACCTCAACGGTAACTTCCACAGGCATAGATTTAACAGTATTACGTATTCCTTCCAGTATTTCACCTATCATCTCTGGAGGGAGTAGAGATGGTGTTCCTCCTCCAAAGTATACAGTCTGAAGGTTAAAGCCCCAATTTCTATACATACGAAGTTCTTTTAATACAGCTTTTATGTATTCTTTAAATAAATTTTGGTTATCTACAGTTATAGAAGTAAAATCACAATATGGACATTTTAAACTGCAAAAGGGAATGTGAACATAAATACCTTTTATCACTTCAATACCCCATAAATAGCTAAACTTCCAGTATTATAAAGAATCTAATAAAACACTGTTATATTGCAATTTAACATATGATAGCATATACTATAAGAACTCAATTTTTACTAACTAACAAGGAGGTTTAGTCAGATGAAGGTTAAAGTTTCTGTAGACCAGGACCTGTGCACAGCATGTGCTCTCTGCTACGACGAACTCCCAGAGGTTTACGAGGACCAGGGAGATGGAATAGCAAAAGTAAAGGATGATATTGGCGGAGATGGTGCTATTATAGAAGGAGAGCTTGCAGAAAGAGCTCTTGAAGTAACTGAGGAATGCCCATCTGGAGCACTTATTACAGAGGTTGTTGAAGAATAACATAAAGGGGGACTTTTAAGTCCCCTTTTTTTTAAGTCTTTTCTTCTCTATCTTTTCAATCTTTTCATGAAGTTCTAATAAATCTGTTTTTGGTTTTTCAATGTCTTTAAAATGTCCCCTGAAAAACAGACCTAAGATTATCGCAAGCCAGCCTATAATCATAAACAGTCTTGCAAACAGAACAATTATGTAACCTCTAAAGTCTGCTTCATTCTGGGCAAATTCTGAGTTAAAGAAGTCAATACTTTTCTCAACCATATAAAAAAATACAGAAGAAACCATAAGAGCAAGGATTATTATACTTACAGTTTTAGGTGTTAGCTTGATTTTCATCTTAATTTCCCCCTTTTTGCTCTCAGGGGAAATATATTCTGAAAAAAATTTTTTTCAAAGAATACCTTCAGTGATAGTTTTTATTCCTTCTAACCCTTTTAACGGAATAGATATGTGTCTTGATGAAGGAACATCATAATCTCTGGGATTAATCCTTATAAGTGTTCCGTGCAGCCTGTCTGCAACCCTTTCAGAAAAGATTCTCACTGTTGGAACAGCTTTTCCTGCTCCAATCTCTATAACAACAAGTTGGTATCCCATGTCGTCAATCTTTTCAAGCCATCTTTCCAGCCTGAACTCCTGTCCCGCTGTTCTGTGGGATATCCATTCCCAGTCTCCAAACATAAGAATGTTAGGCCTTGCTAAAGCTTCGCAGTGCTTGCATCTTGGAAGTGGTTCTTCTGCTTCAAACTTTTCCATGTCTATATTAATCTCAACATCATCAGCTGGCCATATGTCGTCTGTGCAGGGTTTAATACACTGAAGGTGGTGTATAGAACCGTGAATCTCAACTATTTTCTTCTCGTCAAACCCTGCTTTTTGAAACTGTCCGTCAACATTTGAGGTAAAAACAAAGTATCCTCCTCTTTTACTTTCTCCTAACTTTTTCAGTATGTAAAACCCTTCGTGGGGCTGTGTTTTTCTGTAGAGGTTAAGTCTGTGTCCATAAAAAGCCCAGGCAAGCTTAGGGTTTTCATGAAACCACCTTGGATTTGCAAGTTCTTCAAATCTCAGACCAAGTTTTCTTGCAATGGGATACGCTCTCCAGAAACCTTCTGTTCCTCTGAAATCAGGCAGTCCGCTGTCCACACCCATACCTGCCCCTGCTGTTATAAGAAGAGCATCAGCCTCTTTGATGACTTCTTTTGCTCTGTTAATCTGCTCGTCTATGTTGCCTGCCAACATCTCTTCACCTTCATAATATTTTTGTCTTTAAGATTTCCCTTAATCTCCTTATTATTACCCTCACAGCTTCTTCCATTATGAGCTTCCCATACTTCTCTTTTGCAAGCCATGGAGCAGATTCCATCCTTCCATCTGGATATGCCTGTTTAAACTCATCCTTAGAAAGAGGAAAGTAGACCTGACTTCTGCTTATCTCCTTTTTTTCTGATGGTTTATTCCTGAAAGCCTCTGGCCTTAAAAATTTTGTTATTGAAACTTCTGACGGTGTAGCGTGATAGCCGTTTTTGTCTTCAAATATATCCCTTTCTATTTCTTGAACCTCTGGGAGTAAAAACCACGATATAAGTTCCAACAATCCCGATTTTCCTTCAAACTTTATCTGATGAAATGCTGTCTTTATAGGCTCAATATTTCCACCATGGCCATTAATGAAAACAATCCTTTTAAACCCATGCTCTAAAAATGAGTTTATTATGTCTTTGACAAACATAACCATCGTTTCTGGAGATAATGTAACTGTTCCTTTGAATCCCATATGATGCTGGGACATCCCATAACTTATCGTTGGAGCAACAACAATGTCCATCCTTTTTCCCACTTCCCTTGCGATGGCTTCTGCTGTTATAAAGTCTGTTCCTAAAATTCCATAAGGGCTGTGTTGCTCACAGGAGCCTATAGGAATAATAACTATATCTTTTTCAACCAGATATGCCTCAACCTCAACATAAGACATATTTTCCAGCAGCATCATTCCACCTTCAGAAAGTATTTAAACTTCTTATAGTATTTTACACCCTTTAACTGTTTTAGATTTTTTATGCCATTATTTTTTTCCCTTATACTGATAATTCTTTCAGCTGTCTTTTCTCCTATGTAAGGAACTTTTTTAAGCTGCAGAGCGTCTGCACTGTTTACGTTAATCTTCAAACTTTTGGGAGAACTGTAAGTATACACAAGCATAAATCCACTTGAAAAAAACATAGAGAAGAGAACAACAGCCGTAAAAAAAGATGTCTGCAGTTTTAAAAGGTTTTTATTCAAGCCCTTCTCTCCCATGAATTTCGTTCTGGAGACCTAAAAGATTTTCTATCATCTCCATATCCTTTCTGGTAATTCTCACCTCATAATCTGCCTTTCTCAGAGGAAATGGATATCCTGAAACAGAGAAATGGGAAAGTATATCCAATACATATTCAGGGGTTATTCCTTCAAGGTCTGGATTTTCGTAATACTCAATAAGTGATATGGTTCTTCCCCTGTCATACTTTCCATAAAAGTATCTGATACTAACATCCCTGAGCTGATACGCTATATTTTCTTCAATATACTCAAAAATCTGAGAGAACTCCCACTTTATCTCATCAAGATTTACATAAGTCTGTGGTAATGTGTATCCATTATCTTTCACAAACTGATGAAGAACCCTTATGTCTGGAATGGATTTCTTAAAAATGTCTGTGGAGTGGGATGTCTTTGCAACACCTATAACAACAGGCTTAAATTCAAGTCCATAAAACAGTTTATGAAGAAGAAGAAGATACTCAAAGTATGCAAGCTTTGACAGTGTTGCCTCAACGATGTCCCTTCTTAACCCCTTTTCTCCAAATTCTTTAAACAGTTTTGCTGTAACCTTTTCTTTTATCTCCTTTGAAAAAGCTGCTATATCTTCTTCTAAAAGCATGTCTTTCACGGCAGGTATAAACTCTCCTGCTATGGAGGCAATCTTACCTTCAAACTCCTCAGAACAGAACCAGTCTGTTTTGGGAAAAACTGTTATGAACCTGCTTGAGAGTGTTCCATCTATCAGTAATACTTCAGGTTTTTCTCTTTCAGCCAGCTTTATAAGAGCTTTCATCTCACACAGAAACATCAGCATTCTGAGATACTGGTCAATCAGCTCTGTTTTTTTAATAACAGACAGATTTATATCTCCCGTAACCTCTTCTGCTGGTGTGCTTCCATTTTTCAGTCCAACGGCATAACCTGAAACAGAGTAAAGGTAAAAACCAAGGTAATGTTTTTTGTTAAATGAACCATCTGCTGAAACTGCAAACCTATCTACTGGAGCAGGTACGTAATTTTTCCATTTAGACAGAACTTCTTCCCTTTTTATCTCCTCATTTAGAGAAAATGCAAGCTGGGACAGCTCACTTTTTAAGCTGTATGTTTTTTTCAGCAGTTCAGGACGCATCTTTTAGTCCTTTTTGTATATTTTATCAGACATTAATAGGATAATCCCTGTTAGGAACCCATACTTCTCTGAAAAATTTCTGTTCATTTTTTAGATAACTTTCAGGTGTATTTTTAATTATCTCTCTTGCCCACTCTTCTATCTTTTTTCCCCCTTCCTCTCCAAATCTCCAGAACACACTTTTCTTATAATCCTCAGAGGTTTCTATCTTTCCTGCAACATATGGATGTCCCTTGTAAGAGGCAAGTTTAAACAGTTTATATTTTTCCCAGTCTAAATGTTTAATCTCTTTTCTTTTTTTCTTCTCTTCTATCTCTCTATACCTTCTATCAGAATGGGCAAGCCTTTTGAATATTGCATACTTTAAGGCTTCTGCAATTCCAATGGCTTCTGCTTCTTCTTCCGGATAGCCTAACTTTATGGCTCTGAATTTCTGGAGGGCTGCCATTTTAGGAAATCTGTTTACTAACATTCTGGCTCTCTTTCTGGGTTTTTTCATACAAGGATATTATCTCTTTTTTTAGGGTGTCAATTCCTTCTAATGTGACAAGTGATACAGGGACAAACCTGAATCCCTTTTCTTCAAAATACTTCTTCAGCCCTTCTATCTTTTCCCTGTCTGACAGAAGGTCTATCTTGTTTCCTACAACAAGCTGGGGTTTTTCTAAAAGCTGTGGTGAATATTCTCTCATCTCTTCATTTATTATGTTAAATGCTTCAACTGGCTCTCTTTCTGCAAAATCTGATATGTCTATCATATGTATCAGGGCTTTTGTTCTTTCTATATGTCTGAGGAATTCATGACCTAAGCCCTGTCCCTGTGATGCTCCTTCAATAAGTCCGGGAATGTCAGCTAAAACCACAGACCTTCCGTAATCTATCTTCATAACCCCAAGGACAGGGGCAAGTGTTGTGAAAGGATAGTCTGCAATCTTTGGCTTTGCATTTGAAAGAACAGATATAAGTGTTGACTTTCCTGCATTAGGGAATCCTACAATTCCAATGTCAGCTATCAGTTTCAGCTCAAGTTCTATCCATCTCTCCTCACCCTTTTCCCCTTCTTCTGCATAATCTGGCGTCTGGTTTGTTGATGTTTTGAAGGAAGCATTACCTTTTCCTCCTCTTCCCCCCTTTGCAACAATAACCTTCTGTCCTTCTTCTTTAAGGTCTGCTATGATTTGTCCTGTCTGGGCATCAGTAACAACCGTTCCAACAGGAACTTTTATGATAAGGTCTTCTCCTTTTTTGCCGTGTTTGTTGTTTCCAGAGCCGTGCTGTCCCTTTTCTGCTTTAAAATGTATTTTGTGTTTAAAGTCCAGCAGTGTTCTAATTCTGCTGTCTGCAATCAAAATAACGTCTCCACCTTTCCCTCCGTTTCCACCTGCAGGACCACCCATAGGAACAAACTTCTCCCTTCTAAATGCAACAACTCCATTTCCGCCATCTCCGCCTTTTACAAAGATTTTTGCCTTGTCTACAAACTTCATAATCCTCACCTTTCTTTTTTGGGATAATTTATTTCTGAAAATAGGGTTTTCCAGTTATCCTAACTTTATTTCTGTAAGTATCCCAAAGGGGACAGCCAGTCCTGTTATAAAACCATTACCCGGCTTTAAAAATGGAAGAATGTTAAATATGTCTTCCTTTGAGTATTCAAAAAAAACAGAAACAGCCTCAAGGTCGTTCCTGTTAATCAGTTTAAAAACTGCCTGTGTGTTCAGCTGAGAGAGGACATACTTACTGATGTTTGCAGGTCTCTGTGTTATTGCTATCAATCCTAAATTAAACTTCCTTCCCTCTGTGGCTATCTTCCTTGCCATAACGTAAGCAATGTTTGAAGAACCTGCCTGAATTTCTCCAAACCCTTTTTCTGGGGCAAAGTTCTGAGCTTCCTCTAAAATAATAACTCTTTTTCCTTCCTCTGATTTTGATATTCTAAAAATCTCCTTCATCAAGATGCCAGCGATATTTACCCTTGTTATTGGGTCTTCAATCTTGTGAAAGTCGTATATAACAACGTTTTCTTTTGATTTGAGGCTTTTCTTTATATCTTTCACAACTTCTGGATGTTTACTCAAAGCTTCTTCAGTGTAATCCTTCTTCAGCATATCAAGGAATGTCTGTAGCTCTTCTCTCAGCTCTCCTTTTAAATCTGTAAGGCTGATAGATTCAATAAGCATATCCTCAAGGGATTTTTCGTTAAATCCTATTATCTCAAGGTCAGGTTTAAGATGCCTTCTGAAGTAAGAGGCAACCCTTTTCTCCTCAGATGACTTTTCCTGAAAAAATACACCGTACTGTCTGAACAGCTCTTTTATGTTGTCAAAACTTACAGGAAATAGCAGTGGGGGAAAAGTCAGTTTAAAAGATTTAGAAACAGATTTTTCATACTCGTTGTAAAGGTCAAATATGTAAACCTTTACATCTTTTGATTTTAAGTTTTCCATTATCCTTCTGACGAATGTTGTTTTTCCTGAACCGGTTGTTCCTAAAACGGCCATATGCATGCTGTAAATCTTTTCAAGGTCTACGTATGCATTAAGATTTGTGTTGAACAGTTTTCCAAAAGAAACAGGTTCTCCCATCGGATATCCTGCGTGGTTTATCTTCATAATGCTTTGTATCTCTTTCTCTGTTTTAAGGGAGTATACAAGAGCTCCAGCAGTAGGCGGAACCATCGGTGTTTTCAATACACTTTCCCCATGGGATACTTCAGGATTAAAGTAAGCTAATATCTCTAACTGCCCCACCTTTATACTGCTTTCTTTTTCATTCAGATAAGAGAGGGTTAAAGCCTTTTTATACAGGGGGTCTTTCTCTGTCAGTAATATCTTCAGCTTTTCTACTTCTGAAAAAACAGACCTTTCAATAGTGCTTAAAAATGTTGAAAATAAAGAGCTGTTTATATCTTTTATGACAGCAATTCTTCCAAGGAGAAAACCTGAATCTCCTGCAGGAATTTTCAGATAAGTCTGCTGGGGCACTTCCTGAAAGAGCAAAATTTCAGCTGTTATTGAGCTTACAGAGTTCAGAACAATTCCAACAATCTCTTCAGACAGATTTACAGACTTTTCCTTTATACTTTCAAACTGGGAAATTAGCTTCTGAATCTGCTTTTTATCCTCTATAAAAACGGCAGTTTCAATGTTTCCATCCTGATAAAGCCCTGATTTTGTGATGTTTGCAGAGCCTACAACTGCTTTTGTATCATCAATGATAACAAATTTTGAGTGAATGTCTGGATTGAGGAATATTTTTCCTTTTAACTGCTGAATTGTGCTGAGCACTTCAACATCTGTTATCAAAAAATCTTCAAGCTCAGAGTCCCTTACAATGACCTCTAAATTTACATTTTTTTCTGGAAGTAACTCCTTAAAAACTTCAGATTTAATCCACGGAGAGGATATTTTTATACTGTTTTGTGCCTGGGAAAAGAGATTTTTTAGAAATGGGAGTATCTCCTCTTTTGAAAGGAGTTTCATCAGTTCCTCGTTTTTTTTATAAAGATAAATAGAGAAGAAAAGTATGACAAGAAGTCAGACAGGAATAATTCCTATCTGACCGCTTTTTTGACTTTACCTGCTTTCAGACATTTTGCACACACATATATTCTTTTTGTTGAACCGTCAGGCATAACTGCCTTTACCCTCTGTAGGTTAGGTCTCCATACCCTTTTTGACGTGGTTGCAGAGTGGGCAACCCTGTTGCCGTGAGCTGTTTTCTTACCGCATATCTGACAGACTGCCATTTTCTTCCTCCACTTTTGATTAACGAAATAAATAATATATCACAAATGCTAATCAATATCCATCTTACCGGGATTTATAAGATTCTTCGGGTCAAAAACCCTTTTTATACCTTTCATTATCTCCATCTCTGCAGGTCTGAACTGTTTTTTCATAAAGGGAGCCTTTGTTATTCCAACACCGTGCTCACCTGTGATAGAACCTCCATAGGACAGGGCAAGTTCAAAAACCTCCTCAACAGCCTTCTCTGTTCTTTTTAGCTCATCCTCGTCTCTGCCGTCAATCATAAAGTTTGCGTGGACATTTCCATCTCCAATATGCCCAAAGTTTACCATCTTCAGGTTGTACTTTTTTCCTATCTCCCTCAGTTTTGGCAGTGCTTCAGGAAGATAACTTCGTGGAAAAACAATGTCTTCGTTAATCTTTACTCTGCCAAGTTTTGAAACTGCCGGAGAAAGTGCCCTTCTTGCCTCCCACAGTTTTTCTGCTTCTTTCTGGTTTCTCGCTATGCTGACCTTTGCTCCGTTTCTTTCGCATATTCTTGCAACCTCTGTAATCTGCTCATCAATAGCCAGCGGATGACCGTCAACCTCTATGAGCAATAAAACTTCTGCATCCCTTGGAAGTCCAAAATGTCCAAAGTCCTCAACAGCATTGATAGCTAACTTATCCATAAACTCAAGGGCTGAAGGCTGTATTCCAGCTTTGAATATATCTTTCACAGTTTTCCCTACAGATGCTATGTCAGAGAATATTGCCATTGCTGTCTTTGCAGATTGAGGTTTTGGTATCAGTTTTACTGTTATCTCTGTAAACAGTCCCAGTGTTCCTTCACTGCCTATAAACAGCCTAGTAAGGTCGTATCCAGCAACATCTTTCAGTGTTGGTTTGCCTGTATGTATTATCTCTCCTGTGTGCACGACAGTATTCAGCTCCATTATGTATTCCCTTGTAACCCCGTATTTGACGCATCTGGGACCACCTGCATTTTCAGCAACATTCCCTCCAATTGTGCAGTACTTGTAGCTTGCAGGGTCTGGTGGGTAAAACAGTCCAACCTTTTCAACAGCTTTCTGAAGTCTGTATGTGATAACCCCCGGCTGAACTCTTGCCACTGCGTTGTCCTCATCTATCTCTAAAATCCTGTCCATCTTTTCAAAGGAAACAACCACTCCTCCTTTAACAGGCAGTGCTCCCCCTGTATAACCAGAACCAGCTCCCCTTGGAGTTACAGGAATACCTTCCTCATAACATATCTGAACTATTTTTTGAACCTGCTCCTGATTTTCAGGTATAGCAACAAGCTCAGGAAGCATCTTTATTCTCGTTGCATCGTAAGAATACAGAAGCCTGTCCATACTGTCGTCAAGACAGTTTTCCTCTCCTAATATCTCTTTCAGTGCTCTTTTAACTCTATCTGGAACTTTTATAACATCTCTCTGTTTTATTTCAAACATTTTTCACTCCTTTTTGTTTTTGATAATAATCTAAAATATACAACCAGTGGAATGATATCAATCACTATTGACATTTTTAAGATACATATAGGTATTTTCAATTCTAACAACCTGTTGGAAAATGCTACTTTTATTAAGTAAATCATATGAAATTTTATTAAAAAAATTATATTTTTATATAAAAATAATCTAATGGAGGAATAAAGTTGTTTTTAGACAGGGATACATACCAGAAGATACATATATCTGTGCAGGAGCTTAAAGAAAAGATAGACAGTAATGAAGATTTTATACTTCTTGATGTAAGAGAACCTCAAGAGTATGAGTTTTCAAGAATCAGAGAAAAAGAAGCTATGCTTGTCCCTCTGATGAAACTGCCGTCTGTCATCGGAAAACTACCAAAGGATAAGCCTATATACGTTATATGCAGGAGTGGAAACAGAAGTCTTCAGGCGACTCTGTGGCTTATGCAACATGGTTATGAAAATGTAAAAAACGTTGAAGGGGGAATCCTTGCCTGGAGTGATTACATAGACCCAACAGTAAGAAAGTATTAAAAATCCCCCTCCCTCCTTTCCTTTAAATCTTTCCTCCCTCACCTCCATATATGGAGGTTTAAACTATCGAAAGCATTAGATCAAGAGGCTTTCTGGCTTTCTCAATAATGTCTTCAGGAAGGACAATCTCGTTTGTTTCGTTTTCTAAAACATCTGCTATCTTGTCTAATGTGTTCTTTTTCATGTCACAGCAGTGGACTGTTCCGCAGTAGTCTGCATTTACAGGGAATATATAATTTTTTTCTGGATTAATTTTTTCCAGCCAGTGTTTCAGACCAACCTCTGTTCCTATAATTACGTTCTTTGACTCACAGGTTGTTGCATACTCAATAATCTGTGATGTACTTCCAACAAAGTCAGCTATTTTCACCGTTTCTGTATTACACTCAGGATGGACAGCTATCTTTGCATCAGGATACTTTTCTTTTAGAGCAAGAAGCTGGTCAGGTGTAAGGTTAAAATGAGGAGGACAGAAACCTTTCCACAGTATAAACTCTTTTTCTGGAACCTGTTTTGCAATGTATGAGCCTAAAAACTGGTCTGGAACAAATATTATTTTCTTCGCATCTAATTTTTTAACAACCTTTACTGCATTTCTTGAGGTAACTATAACATCAGATACTGTTTTAACATCAGCATTTGTGTTTATGTAAGATACTACTATGGCATCTGGGTGCTGTTTTTTCAGGTTTAATACTCCTTCAACTGTTGCCATATCTGCCATTGGACAACCGCTTTCAGGGTTTGGATGAAGAACTTTTTTGTCTGGATTTAGTATCTTTGCCGTTTCAGCCATAAACTTTACGCCAGCAAAAACGATAATGTCTGCATCTGTTTCCTGTGCTCTCCTTGCAAGTTCCAGTGAATCTCCAACAACATCTGCTATGTCCTGTATCTCTCCCCTCTGATAGTAATGGGCAAGTATAATGGCATTTTTCTTTTTTCTAAGGCTGTTTATCTTTTCAATAAGCTGTTGCTGTCTTTCATCAATGACTGCTGTCAATCTTACCTCCTTGAAATAAAACAGTGTTTGATTTTGTTATTAAAATATATATAATCAGTCTCTATTTTTCAAATTTTTTTACGGCTTTTTCTGTTGGAATTCTACCTTTGTGTGTTTTCTGGATGTAGCCTTTTCTGAGGAGATAAGGTTCAATAATTTCCTCTATTGTGTTTTTACTCTCTGACAGGGCTGATGAAATTGTGTTCAGACCCACAGGTCTACAGTTAAATTTATTAATCAGAACATCCAGATATTTTCTGTCTGTGGTGTCTAATCCATCTTCATCAATACCCAAAAATGTGAGGGCTTTTACTGCTGTATCCTTATCTATTGTCTCTCTTCCGTTAACAACAGCATAATCATGAACTCTCTTTAAAAGTCTGTTTGCATTCCTTGGAGTTCCCCTTGACCTTTTTGCAATCTCGTAAGCAGCATCATCAGATATTTCAATACCTATTATAACGGCAGACCTTTTTATAATCTGCTTCAGGGAATCTTCATCGTAGTAATCCATATTCAGGACTATACCAAAACGCGAAAGCAAAGGTGATGTCAGCATACCTGCCCTTGTTGTGGCTCCTATCAGGGTAAACTTTGGCAGGCTTATACTGACAGTTCTTGAGGAGCTTCCTTTCCCGATTACTATGTCCAGCCTAAATTCTTCTATCGCCGGATACAACGCTTCTTCAACAGAAGGATTGAGTCTGTGTATCTCATCTATAAACAAAATGTCTCCCTCTTCAAGTGAAGAGAGTATTCCAGCAAGGTCTCCTTTTTTTTCCAGGATAGGTCCTGAGGTAAAGATGATGTTTCTCCCTAATTCGTTTGCAATAATCTGTGCAAGAGTTGTTTTTCCAAGTCCTGGAGGACCACTTATCAGAACATGGTCAAGTAACTCTCCTTTTCTTTTACTTGCTTCAATAAACAGTTTAATCTGCTCCCTGACTTTTCTCTGCCCTATGTAATCTTTTAAAAACTTAGGCCTTAAGCCAGCATCAATGTGTATATCTCCTTTATTCATGAATAACCTGTTTTATCAAAAATTCTTCAAAGGTTTCTTTGATGTCTAAAAACTCAGCTTTTTGCTTTTTTTCCACGTTATAAAGCTCTTTAATCATCTCTATCAATTCCTTTTGGGAAACTAAAGATGAATGTTTCTTTATTGTTCCTTTCATCGCTGGATGTTTTATGTTCATCTGACTAAAGATTGCTTCCTCCGTTTTCCCTTTTTTTATCAATGTTATAAATACTAAAAGTTTATTTATATGGTTAAGCAAAAGAGACTGCACCTCAAAGGGATGATGTGTTGTGTTTATAAGCTCTCTATAAGCTTTTACTGCATCTGGACTTTTCTGAAAAAATCTGTCTAAAAAAACAAAAACATTCTGTGATATTCTCGGCGTTATAACTTCTTTTATGTCTTCTGTTGTTATTTCTTCCCTCTCTCCTACATAAATCAGCAGTTTCTCTACTTCCTGTTTTGCCGTCCATAAATCGTTATCTAACATTGACACAAGAAGTTTTAACGCTTCATCATTAATTTTTTTACCTGCTCCTTCTATCTTCTTTTTTACAGATATTAGAAAAGCTTTGGGGGTCAATTTATTTGATATTACGATGTCTCCAACATCTTTTATAGTCTTAAAAGGTTCCTTTGACGAAATTTTCTCTTTTCTGCTAACAATAAAAAGCCTGTCAGGCAGTTTTATACTTTTTAAAAGGTTTACAAAGTTTTTCATTTCTTCTTTTGATAATTTACTAATTAGATGTTCCACATCTAATAAAACAGCCACATTTCCTTCAGAAAATAAAGAAGAGCTAACAAAAACCTCCCTAATCTGGTTACATGTAGCCTCATCACCCCAGAAAAGATGAACGTCAAAGGTTTCTTTTAGTCTATCAATAAGCTGTTTTTTTAAAAGCTCTTCACTACCGTAAATAAAAACAACAGGTTTTAACTGCCTTAAATCAAAATTTTTTATAAGCTGAATAATACTTTTTTCTGCCATTACTTACCTGTTAATATAGAAAAAATCCTTATACTTACAAGTCTTCCAATTTCTTCAATAGCATACCTTCTCTCCACATCTCCTGTAAGTCCTACTCCTGTATACTGTGCCATTTCTTTTATGTTTTTTTTGAAAACAGTTTCATTTTTTCTATTTTCCAACATAAAGTCTAAATCTATAAAAACTTTATAAATACTTGCCCTCTGAGCTGGAGAATACCCAATAGGAGATATGCTTAAAGACTTTATGTTAATGACAACAAATTTTGTTGTCCTTCCTGAACATTCAAGTCTTCCACCTGCAGATATAATAGCATCAGAAACTGCTCTTGTAATAGTGTCAAGAGCTGTTGCCTCAGCTCTTGGAAAGTTTATTCTCTTTATACAGTAATATTCCTTCTTCATCTTTCCGTAATCTATAGATTTGTAGCTACAGGAAGCAAAAAAGATTCCTAAAAGGAGAACAACAACCCTTATTATCATAAAAACCTCTCCTCTAACTTCTTCTCAACATAAGGATGAACCATTTTAGACAGGTCTCCGTGGTGGGAAGCCACATCTTTAACAATAGAAGAGCTTATATGAATCAGTTCTTGGGAAGGCATAAGGAAAAGGGTTTCTACTTCATCAAGATTATAGTTTGTCATTGCTATCTGTAGTTCATACTCAAAATCTGTAAAAAGCCTCACTCCCCTAACAATAATTTTTGTGTTGTATTTTTTCATAAAGTTAACCAAAAGTCCATCAAAAGGTTCTATGATAACCCTTTCATCCCCTAACTCTCTTACAGATTCCCTAAACATGTCAACCCTTTCTTCTACAGAAAAAAGAGGTTTTTTTCTTGGATTTTTAGCTATTGCTACCACAACATACTCAAATATGTTTAAAGCTCTTCTTACTATATCAATATGTCCGTAATGAACAGGGTCAAAAGTTCCTGGATACACACATATCTTTGTTATCATTTCTTTCTCCAAAAAGATAGAACTGTATCTCCATACTTTCTTTCTTCTTCAGCACCAAAACTTTTTCCTATTCTGTGTTCTAATACAAATATTCCTTCATCAGAAAGCTTCTGTAAAGCTAATTCTATTAATTTATCATACTCTTTATAATCATAAGGGGGGTCAGCAAATATAACGTCAATTTTTTTGTCAAAATTTTTTAGAAATTTTAAGGCATCAGCTCTATAAACTCTAAAGTTTATAGAGTATTTAGAGGCTGACTTTTTTATTTTTTCCACTCTTTTTCTGTCTTTTTCTACAAAATATACAAACTTTGCTCCCTTTTTTAAAGCTGTTATTCCCACTTCCCCTGTTCCTGCAAATAGGTCTGCAAATACAAGCCCTGACACATCGTAAAGTATGTTAAATAAAGCCTGTCTAACTTTACTTGATGTAGGTCTCAACCTGTCCATAACTTTAATAATATCAGATTTGTTATAATATGGAAAAAGTTATGAAGGAAAAGATGAAAAAAGTAATACTTTCTTTACTTGTCTTTACAGGAGTTGCCTTAGGTAAGGAAATTTTAGAACTGTTTGACAGCGATTACTACAACAGTTTAAAAAACAGCTATGCCAAAGAGAGATACAAAGCTGTAATGATTGATGACGGATTGCCTGAGCCAGATTTTCAAAAGAGCATTGTTGATTTTGCAATTGGACTGTTAGGTGTCAAGTATAGATTTGGTGGAGAGAGTATATGGGGAATGGACTGTTCAGCATTTGTCCAAAAAGTATATGCAATGGCAGGTATATCACTGCCACGAACAGCGAGATATCAGGCTAAATACGGTATGTTTGTAAGCAGAGAGAATCTAAAACCAGGAGACCTTTTATTTTTCAGAACATATGCACGATTTCCTTCCCATGTTGGTATATACATAGGAGAAGGTAAAATGATACACGCCTCTTCAGCTGGGAAAAGAATAATAATCAGCGATATAGACAAAGACTTTTACCTTAGAAACTTCCTTTTTGCAAAGAGGCTTTTCCTTTACAACATAGAGGAGATAGCAAATGAAAAGTAGAAGCACGACGATATTGGTCGTAAGAAGAAATGGAAAAACAGTTATAGCAGGAGATGGTCAGGTAACACTGGGACACAGCATCATGAAAGCATCAGCAAAAAAGATAAGAAAACTACACGACGGAAAAGTTGTTGTTGGATTTGCTGGCTCTGCAGCTGACGGTCTTGCTCTTATGGAAAGATTAGAAGAAAAACTAAACAAATACAGAGGAAATCTTTTGAAAGCTGCGGTTGAGCTTGCAAAAGACTGGAGAACAGATAAATTCTTAAGAAGGTTAGAGGCTGTCTTAATAGCTGCCGACAGGGAAAAGATGTTTCTCATATCAGGAAACGGAGATGTTATAGAACCAGACGAACCTGTCCTTGCAACAGGTTCAGGCGGAGACTTTGCAAGGTCTGCAGCATTAGCCCTCTACAGAAATACTGATATGGAAGCAAGAAAAATAGTAGAAGAAGCAATGAAGATAGCATCACAGATATGTATCTACACAAACGATAACTTTACTATTGAAGAATTGTGAAAAAACAGTTAGAAAAAGATTTTACATATGTTGAGGTTGCCCTTCCTGTTTCCCAGTTTATGACTTTCACATACAAAGTAAAAAATATTTCCAACCTTATAGGAAGAAGAGTTTTAGTTCCTTTTAAAACAACAAAAATGACAGGTATCATCACAGACTTTTCAACACCCTACAATATAAAAAAAATTAGAGATGTTGAAGAGATACCTGATGAGGAACCTGTTTTCTCTGAAGATTACATAACACTTTTAAAAAAAATATCTGATTACTACATATCCCCAATTGGAATAACAACCTACTACTGTATGCCAGAAGGACTAAGATGGAAATATGACAGAAAGTCAGAAAAATGGGTTAAACCTTACAAACAGGAAAAAATGTATAGAGCAACATCTCTGTCACTCTCCCAAGAAATATCACCTAAAGCAAAACAACTCTTTGAACTAATAATTGAAAGAGGAGAACTTACCTTATCCCAGATAAAAGAAGCAGGGTTTTCATTCCAAACATTAAACAGCCTCATAAAAAAAGGATTAGTAAAAGAGGAGCCTTTTACACAAACAGAAGAAAAAACCTCTTCTCTAAGACTCACAAAAGGAAAAAAAATAAAAGAAGGAATCTTTGTCTACTGGGATTTATGGGAAAAAAGATTAAAAAACTACATAGAAATAGCATCTTACAACATCTTAGCAAAGAAGGGAACACTGATTATATTTCCCAACATTCAATCTATAAAGGCAGTGTATCCCCATCTTAAGAAGATATTTGGGAACAGACTATTTATGTATCACGATACATTAACAGAAGAAGAGAAAGTAAAAAACTGGTTTAGACTAAAAAATTCAGAAGGAACTTTAACAATAGGAACCTTGTCTTCTATATTTATACCAATAAAAAATCTAAAAACCATAATAATTGAAGAGGAATTTTCCCCATCTTACAAAAACTTAAGAAACCCCAGATTTGACGTTAGAAGAGTAGCTTTTGAGCTCTATAGATTAAAAAAAGATATCTCAGTCGTGTATGCCGCTTCTGTTCCATCTGTTGAAACCTATTATTTACTAACTAAAAAATTAGCTAAACCTTTAAGTGTCAAACCTCCCCTTGAAAAGTTAAAAGTCCCCATAGATATAAAAGATTTACCAATAACAGACCCTCAAATAAAAAAAATCATCAAACAGAAAAACAAAAAAGTTCTTATTGTTACGAACAAAAAAGGATACTCATCTTTTCTTTTCTGTCCAAGATGTGAAGAGGAAATAAAGTGTAGTAGATGTGATGCTCCATTGAAGATATATATAGGAAAAAACTTTTATCTTCAATGTGAAATATGTGGAAAAAAGTTTCAATACATAAAAGAATGCCCTGAGTGTGAAACTCCTCTTAAAGAAATAGGTTATGGAGTTGAAAAAGTGAAAGAAACTCTTGAAAAAGAACTAAAGGAAAAAGTCTTTTTAGCTGAAGAAAAAAAAGGAAGAGTTCAGCTAATCACAACACTAACTGGTAAAGATTCTGTAATAGATAAATACCATTACGTCATAAACATAAATCCAGATTTTCATCTTATTTTGCATGATTTCAGAGGAATGGAAAACCTTTTCAGAGCAGTGTTGTATCCTTACTATAAAGCAGAGGAAAAATACATAATTCTTTCCCATCTTAAAAAAGATAGTTTTCCTTTAAACCTGATTACTCAAAAAAATTTTCACAGCTTTTACCTGTCCCATCTAAAAGAAAGAAAACAGCTTAACCTGCCACCATTTGTCAGAATAATACTTTTAACTTTTGAGAAAAAAAATCTTACTTTACAACAGGTAAAAGACATCTTTGAAAAGTGGAAAGAAGAAAACGATGTAGAACAGATAAATTACGAAGGTCCTTACAGCGCGTTCTTTTCTTATCTTAGAGAAAAAAACAGAGTTCAGATAATCTTAAAAAATTTCAAAGAAAAAGAGAAATTGAAAAATCTTTTCAAACTAACAGAAAAAAAAGGTATAAAATTAATTATAGAAGTAGAACCTAAAAAGCTCATTTAGGAGGAAAAATGAAAAAATTGTTTTCTCCTTGGAGAAGCCAGTATATAGAAACATACGATAAGATGGAAAGCTGTTTTCTGTGTGAAGCAGGGAAAAATCCTGAAGAAGACGAGAAAAGACTTGTTGTATATAGAGGGAAAAAAGCTTTTATCATTATGAATCTTTATCCCTACAACGCAGGACATCTGATGGTTGCTCCTTACCAGCATATAGGGGATTTTTTACATTTAGACGAAGAAACTATGTGTGAAATGTCAAGATTAACAAAATTAGGAATAAAAATTCTTAAAAAAACTTTAAATCCAGATGGTTTTAATCTTGGATACAATCTTGGTAGAGTCGCAGGGGCAGGATTAGAAACTCACCTTCACAATCACATAGTTCCCCGATGGAATGGAGACACAAATTTCATGCCTGTGATAGGAGAAGTTAAAGTAATATCCCAGGATTTGAAGGAAATATACAATAAACTGAAAAAAGCATTAGAGGAAGAAAATGTGGAATAAAATAAAACTTATACTATGGCTAATAATACTTCTTGCAGTAGCTTACTTTGTTTCTATGAACACATCACCAAAGGTATCAGTCAACATACTTCCCACACTTAAAACACCAGAAATACCTCTGGCACTGGTAATCATCGTCAGCATAATAATAGGAGCTATTCTTATCCTTATATTCACCATAACTGACTGGATATCTTATAAAATAGACAAGATAAAACTAAACAGAAACATAAAAAGTTTAGAAAAAGAAATGGAAAAATTAAAAAAACAGTTAGAAACAAAGGAAGAAACCATCAAAAAATTAGAAGGAGAAATTGAAATATTAAAGAACAAACAAAATATTACCGTAAAAAAAGACGAGGAGGATAAAAGTGGGTCTGTATGATAGAGATTACATGAGAGAAAGGAAAAGCAGTTATCAGCCAAACAAACATTCAGATAATACAAAGATTATTCTTACTGCTATAATTGCTTTTATCTTAGGATTTATTTTAGGTAAAATTATATAAATATCTGAAGGAGGGAAAAATTGGGAATTGGTAAAAGAGTTAGATTAGAAAGAATAATGAATAGAGACACAGGGAAAACTGTTATTGTTCCTATGGACCACGGTGTAAGCTCAGGACCAATGAAAGGTTTGATTAACATAAAAGAAACTGTTGAAAAAATAGCAGAAGGGGGAGCCAACGCAATAATTCTCCACAAAGGTATTGTGGAGCAGGGACATAGAGGAAAAGGTAAAGATGTGGGGCTTATCATTCACATGTCTGCATCAACAGACCTTTCCCTTAGAAAAAACGATAAAGTTTTAGTATGCACTGTAGAAGAAGCTATAAAACTTGGTGCAGATGGAGTATCAATACACGTAAACATAGGAGCAGAAGATGAAAAACAGATGCTGAAAGATTTTGGAGCTGTATCAAAAGCATGTTTAGAATGGCAGATGCCACTTGTAGCTATGCTCTACTATAGAGGGCCTGAGGTAAAAAACCCCTTTGACCCAGACGCAATCGCTCACATAGCAAGGATAGGTGCCGAGCTTGGAGCTGACATTGTAAAAGTCCCCTACACAGGAAATCCTGAAACTTTCAGAAAGGTTGTGGAAGGATGTCCTGTTCCTGTGGTTATAGCAGGAGGTCCAAAGGTCAGTTCAGACAGAGAGCTTTTACAGATGATTTATGATGCTGTAGTCGTTGCAGGGTGTGCAGGCTTATCTGTAGGAAGAAACATATTCCAGCACGAAAATGTTTCCAAAATAACATATGTCCTGTCAAAAATAGTTCACGAAAACATAACAGTTGACGAAGCTATAAAGCTCCTGAATAACTAACATGAAAAAGATTGTTGTTATTGGGGGAGGATATGGAGGCGTCTCCTTCGTTAAACAGTTCTCTAAGTTTGATATTGATGCAGAAGTTTATTTAATTGACCAGAATCCATATCAGTATCTACAGCCAGAAGTTTACAGTTTTATTGCTAATGAATCTATAATATCTGACATTATCATTGACCTGTCTACTTTGTGTGAAGGATTGGGAAAGAACATACATTTTTTCAAAGAAAAAGTTAATTACATAGACCCTGACAGAAACGAGATTTATGGAAATAGATTCAAACTAAAATATGATTACTTAATTATAGCAGCAGGAAGTAAAACCTTTTTCCCTCCTATAGAAGGCCTCAGAGAACACGCTGCAGGAGTAAAAACTTTAGATAGAAGTCTTCAGTTTAAACAGAAATTTGAAAAGAAAATACTTCAAAAAATACAGGAAGAAGAAAAGTGCTACATAGTAAAAGAAAACCAGTTTAGTATTGTGGTGGGAGGAGCAGGACTTGCAGGAGTTGAGATTGCAGCAGAAATGGCATACTATGCGAAAGAATTTTTCAAAAGAATAGGTTTCCTGTGTGAAGGATTAAACATAACACTAATAGAAGCAGCAGATAGGATACTTCCTGGAATGGATGAGTTTGTTTATCAGACAGCTTACAGTAGATTGAAATCATTAGGAGTGAACATACTAACAGGGAAAAAAATTATAAAAGTAGATAAAGAAAATGTTTATTTTGAAGACGAAGATTTCATAAAACAAGACTTTTTTATATGGACTGGTGGTATAGTAGCCAGCACACTCATTGAAAAGATGAGAATAAAAACAAACAAAAGAAAACAAGCCATCGTTAATGAGTATTTCAGGCCTGAAGGAATTGACAACATATTCATTATTGGAGATTGTGCCCAGATAACAAATTATGAGACAGGTGAGATACTTCCCCCAATGGCACAGATAGCTATACAGACAGGAGAAATTACAGCACGATACCTAAGAGATACATTAAAAGGAAAAAAACCAAAAGTAGAAAGCCCTGTATTTAAGGGGATGGTTTCAGCTCTCGGGGGAAAATACGGAGTAGGAATGATAAAAAACGGTATAAAATTCAAAGGATTTCCTGCATATCTGTTTAAAGAGCTTGTATTCCTTCACTATAAACTCCCTCTTAGACACATATCAAAAAAAGGTTACAGGAGACTCTTAGAACAGTGAAAGTCCTTATAACAGGAGCAGCAGGATTCATAGGAAGTCACCTGTGTGATAAATTCTTAAAAGAAGGTTTTTATGTAATAGGTCTTGATAACTTTCTTACTGGTTCACCAGACAACATAGCCCATCTATTTGGAAACAAAAATTTTCGTTTTATAAAATATGACGTGACTAATTACATATACATACCTGACGAAATTGATATCATTCTTCACTTTGCCTGTCCTGCATCTCCTGTAGATTATCTAAAACATCCCATTCATACGATGAAAGTTGACTCTTTAGGAACACTTCACACCCTTGGTCTTGCCAAAAAGAAAAACGCCCGCTACATATTTGCATCCACCTCAGAAATTTATGGAGACCCCCAGGTTCACCCTCAACCTGAAACATACTGGGGAAATGTTAATCCAACAGGCATAAGGTCTGTTTATGACGAGGCAAAAAGATTTTCTGAAGCTATGAGTATGGCTTATTATCGGGAACATGGAATAGATGTAAGAATTGCACGAATTTTCAATACATACGGAGAGAGAATGAGAATAGATGACGGTCGGGTGATACCCAACTTTGTATCGCAAGCCTTAAGAGGTGAAAATCTAACAATTTATGGAGACGGAAAGCAAACAAGAAGTTTCTGTTATATAACAGATATGGTTGAAGGGATATTTTCACTTGCAGTAAAAGACGGATTAGATGGGGAAGTTTTCAATTTAGGTAATCCTGATGAACATACAATAATTGAGATTGCACTTAAGATTGTAAAAATATCAAATTCAAGCTCTAACATAACATTCCTTCCCCCTTTAGAAGACGACCCCAAAAGAAGATGTCCAGACATAACAAAAGCAAAAAACCTCCTCCAGTGGAAACCAGAAGTTTCTCTTGACGAAGGGCTTGAAAATACGATACAGTATTTTAAACTTAAGATAAAATAAAAACTAAGGCTAACGGAGGAGCATGAGATGGAACCATGGATACCTTTTATTGTGATGACTATCTTTACAATTGTTACAGGAATTATAGCTTTCCTTTCAGGAGCACTTAAAAGGGGAGAAGAATAATTTTAAAGATTGGGTTCTAATGAACAGATAGGAAACTTCTTCTTTTTTGGTTTCCTTTCTTTTTTTCTTTTTTTAGGATATCTTCTGTTTGAGCCATTTCTAAAAGTTATTATTCTGTCTATACTGATAACTATAATTTTCTACCCTGTGTATCTCAAAATTGAGAAAAAGATAAAAAACAAAATTTTAGCCTCATCAATTATGACTGCTTTAATTTTGATGTTTATAATCATTCCATCTATAACCCTTATAGCATTTTTTGTAAATCAGATTATAACAATCTACCCAATAATAATTGAGAATATTTCCAAATATAGAAGTATTGAGATTTTGATAAAAGAGACACCTATCATCTCAAAAGTTTATGTAATCATTGAGAACAGTTTAAAATCTCTCAACATAAATGTCGACATTAGCGATGCCATAAGAGGAATTGTAAATGAGATAGTCTCCTTTGTGATACAACAGGGGAAAGGCATATTCCTTGACGTCACATTGCTTATTGTTGGAATAATTATAATGTTAATCACTATATTCTTTTTGTTTAAAGATGGAATACATCTTTACAACAGAATTTATAGCATAATTCCCCTTTCTGATAAAGACAAAACTTTTCTTTTATCAAAAAGCTATAATGCTATTCAAGGAGTTGTTTTAGGTTCTGTTTTAACTGCAATAGCTCAAGGAATTTTATCTTTTATTGGTTATTTTGCCATAGGTTTAGAGATGAGTTATTTTTGGGCATTTATAACTTTCATAGCTGCATTTATTCCTGTAGGTGGAGCTTCTCTTATCTGGATTCCTGTTGCTATTTACACATTGTTTACAAAAGGATTTCTGACTGCCTTTTTATTTTCCGTTTACGGAACCTTAGTTATTAGCACGATAGATAACATCATAAAACCTGTGGTTATAGGAGACAAGACAAACATACATCCAATGATTTTAGTCTTTGCTATCCTTGGTGGACTTAATCTGTTTGGATTTATAGGGATATTTTTAGCCCCTATTATAGTTGTAATGATAGACAATATGCTACTTCTTTTCAAAGAAAAGTATGTTTCACAATCTTAAAAACCAAAGGGTGTAGAGAAACCACCTCCAGATTCTGAAGACTTTATTATTCCCTTTTGTTTCCCATAAAACTCTATCTGCATAATGTCTTGCTCAACAGGAATCTGTTTAGGGCAGGAAAAAGTGCAGTATTTACAGTGAACGCAACTTGTTATGTGATTTTTTTCTGCAATAACTATCCTTTCATCTTTCAAGGCATCGTTCTTATCTTTCCAAAATCTGAAAACTTTAACAAAGTTTATAGGACCTCCAAAATCTCTATCTATTTCAAAAGCTGGACATATGGAATAACATATTCCACAAAGGATACAGTCTGTTTCCTTTTCAAATTTCTGTAAATCTTCAGGATAAACACGCTGAAACTCTTCAGCAGGTTCAAACCAGCCTTTAACGTCTTTTATTTTATACAGGAATTCTCCGTGGTCTGTAACAAGATCCTTAATAACTTTCATATTAGATAGAGGTTCAACGGTTATTATCCCATTCTTAATAAATTCCTTAATCTTTGTCTTACAGGCAAGAACGTGATACTCTCCGTTAATTTTCACTCCACAGGTTCCACATATTGCTGCTCTACACTGAACTCTAAATGAAAGTGAAGGGTCTATACTTCCCTGTAGTTCCATTAGTGCTTCAATAAGAGTGGTTCTCTCTGTTACACTTACAGTATACTCTTGAAACCACTCTCTTTCTCCATTAAATCTTTTTATTTTTATGACAATTTTTTCCATAGTTCCTACCTGCTAAAATATAATATTCATCATAACTTAAACTTAATAAATCACTAAAATTTAAAATAACATTATACAGAGGCAGGACAGCTATGAAAAGGATATTTCTCATACTAATACTTTTAGTGCCTCTTGTAGCATTCAGCAAAGGTTTAAAGCCATATATGTTTCAGCTGAAAGATGAAAACGGCAACACGGTAAAGTTAGAACAACTCAAAGGCAATTTGGTTTACCTCATTTTTTGGTCAAAAACCTGCCACACCTGTAAAGAAGAACTTCCTCAGATAAACAAACTGTATAAAAAGTTTAAAAACAAAAAGGTAAAATTCTTTGCAGTGGTCATAGATGAAAAAAACCCTGATAAAATTAAAAAGATAAAGGAAAAATGGGGATTTGACATTCCTGTGCTTTTAGGAGATGACACAGTAAAAAGCAAATACCGTATTATTGGAACACCTATAACTTACATACTCAGGAAAGACCTTACTATTGGTAAAATAATCTACGGTGCACACAGTTTAAAAAAGCTTGAAAAGTACATCAATAAATTTTTAGAGGAAGAAAGATGATAGAATCTGTATCTATTGGAACAGCATTTTTAGCAGGTATAATAGCCTTTTTATCACCCTGTGTTTTACCTATAATACCAGGTTACATAGCATACATATCAGGTGTAACTGCCCAGACAGCCCAGGAAGAAAAGAGTAAAATAGACTGGAAAGTGGTATATTCAGCAGTTGCTTTTGTTATTGGCTTTTCTATTGTATTTACAGCTTTAGGAGCTGCATCCACTTTTGTAGGACAGCTTCTCCAAGAATACAAATACATAATATCCAAGGTTGCAGCTGTTCTTGTTATACTCCTTGGTGTTCATTTTACAGGAGTGTTTCAATCTCAAAAGGCTAAACAGTGGCTATTTATCATATTTGGTATATCTGTGGTTATATATGGCATTAGCATAGGAATAACAAAGGACATGTTAAATGACCTAATATTACTTCCTGTAATAGGAGTAGCTCTCTTACTGTTCTATTTTTCAGGTTTTTACAAAATTCTGTATCAGCAGAAAACTACAGAGATAAAGAAAAAACCAGCTGGAATAGTAGGAGCCTTTATTATAGGGATTGCTTTTGCGTTTGGGTGGTCTCCGTGTATAGGTCCTGTTTTAGGAGCAATACTTTTATATGCATCGCAACAAGAAACAGTATCTCAGGGAATAACATTACTGTTTGCGTTTTCTATGGGTTTAGGTATACCGTTTATATTAACGGCAATGGCGATAAATCAGTTTTTCAGATTTTTTAACTTTATGAGGAAATACTTCCTTCTTATTGAAATTACTGGAGGACTTTTACTTATATTTGTAGGTATTTTACTTTTAACAGGTAGTCTTGAAAAACTGTCAGCATTATTTCTTTAAACCTTAAGGATAAAAGGACTAAAGGCTTTTGTTGCAACAATAACATTATCACCTTTCTTTAGACCTTCTACTTCTTCAGGGTCGGCAATAACTTTTACTACGTTATTTCCTATCAAAACTGACACTATAAAAACGGTTTCATCTTCTTCAATAGACAGCACAGTTCCAGAAAACTTTACCTTCCCACTGATTCTCTCCTGAATAAATATTTCTTCAGGTTTCCCTTTTTTAATTACTTTACCTTTATCTATCACGAAAACAAACTCAGATAGACGGAAAACCTCTGAAAAATCGTGACTTACTATAACTGTTGTAAGACCAAACTCTCTGTGAATCTTTAACAATTCATCCTGTAATCCTTTGCGAGTCTCGTAATCTAAAGCAGAGAGAGGCTCGTCAAGAAGAAGAATGTCTGGTTTTCTCGCTAATGCTCTTGCAAGAGCAACTCTCTGTTTTTGACCTCCAGATAATGTGTGGGGTTTCCTGTCCCTTAACTCTTCCAAAGAAACCAGTTCAAGCAAATACTCTAAAAATGAAGTATCCTTTTTTTCCATACCAAATGCAATGTTTTCTTCTACTGTCATGTTTGGAAACAGAGCATAATCTTGAAATACAAAACCTACTTTCCTTTTCTGGGGAGGTAGATTTATGTTTTTACTGCTGTCAAACCATACCTTTCCATCTACTTCTATGTAACCTTTATCAGGTTGCAACAGACCTGCAATTGCTCTGAGTAAAGTAGTTTTTCCACTTCCAGATTTCCCAAATATTGTAATCACAGTGTTATCTTTTGTTGATATGTTTATGTCTAAAGAAAAATTTCCCTTTTTACCTTTGAGTATTTTTTTTATCTTTATTTTCATAAGTTCTGCGCTCTTATAAATTTTCTGTTAAGGGTGTAAACAAAGAGAAGAATTATAAAGGTAATAGCAAACAGGAACAATGCATACATATTGGCTTTATCATAATTAAGGGCTTCTACTTCCTCATATATAGCAATAGAAGCAACCTTTGTCTCTCCCGGAATAGAACCTCCAATCATCAGAACTACTCCAAACTCTCCAATAGTGTGAGCAAAGGTAAGAACAATACCTGTCAGTAGAGAATGTTTCATATTAGGGATTAACACTTTAAACAGTGTTTCTATTTTTCCTTTACCTAAAGTATAAGAAGCCTCTATTATATTCCTATTAATAGATTGAAACCCGGACTGTAGAGGATGAACCATAAAAGGCAAACTATAAATCACAGACCCTAAAACAAGCCCTTCAAAAGTAAAAATTACTTTCAATCCAAACATCTCATCAAGTATCTTTCCGAAAAAACTGTCAGGACTAAAAAAGAGTATAAAATAAAACCCCAAAACTGTAGGTGGCAGGACAAGTGGAAGGCTCACGACTGTATCAATCACAGGTTTAAGTTTAAAGTCCCTGTATGACAAAAAGTAAGCAACGGGAACACCTATTATCAGAAGGATAACCGTTGTTATTACAGCAAGTTTCAACGTTAGAAACAGTGTTTCTATAAACTGATTATCCATCACTTTTCTCCATAAGAGTTATCTCATTTGTCTTAATAAAAGCTATCACCTCATCTCCAACATTGACATTCATTTCATTTGCTGATTTTGTTGTTATTACAGACTTTATAGTTTTGCTTCTACACTTTAAAATTAATCTGGTAAGAACTTTTCCTTTTTTTATCTCTTTTACAGTGCATGGTATTTTATTCCTCATACTAAGCATACCAGATATATTTTTACCTATAGAAACTTCTATCTCTTTAAACAGAACATAAACTTCCCTTCCAATTTTTAAATATCCTGCTGTTTCTGAAGTTTCTACTACAACTGCACACATACCACCTATTTCTGTATCTATCTCGAGCAGTGATATACTATCAGAACTCTCTATATACTTTATTTTCCCTGCAATTTTATTCATCTACTCATATCCATACTTTTTTAGAACTTTTCTCCCCTCTTTAGAAAACAAAAACTCTATAAACTTTACAGCATAAGGATTATTTTTAGCATTCTTAAGTAAAACAATTCCTTGTTTGATAGGACTATAAGCTTTTTTATCTATCGGTATCCATACACCTTTGTTCTTCATATAAATAACGACAGATTTGGAGGTAAAACCTACATCCACTAATTTTTTGTATATATACTGGGTAGACTGGGAAACACTTTCTCCATAAACAAGCTTTCTCTTTATCTTTTTATAGATGTTGTAATGCTTTAAAGCTTTAATAGCTTCTCTCCCATAGGGGGCAGTGTTAGGATTTGGGATAGATACTTTTTTAATGAAATCTTCCAATAAAACTTTTATTCCTTTTTGTTTTAATGGGATATCTTTCATACTCCACAAAACTAAAATCCCTTTAGCATAAACCTGAGGTTTAGAAGCAGTTAACCCTTTTTTGTATAAATACTCTGGATACTTCATGTCTGCTGACATAAATATGTGATAAGGAGCTCCCCTTTCTATCTGTGCTGTCAACTTTCCTGAAGATGAAATGACAGTAACAATACGGACTTCAGGATACTTTATTCTAAATAAAGTAATAAGCTCTCTCAATGGATACTGAACGTTAGCTGCTGCTGCGATTTTAATAGTTTCTCCGTAAGAAACGGTGAAAACTATCAAAAAAATAAAAAGATATCTCATTTTTCACCTCAAGCGTTATTGTTTATATTATATAACGCTTATTACATAAGTCAAAATATTACAATATGCTTATTTCTTGTTATTAAAAAATAGAATCAAATTGAAGGAAACTTTCAATACAAAGCAAGTGATTGATTTACCTGAAACTTTAAATTATCAGTAATAATTACTGTTGAAAATACTCCCATTTTTACAATATTAGTAGTATTATGTTTATTATTTAAAATCATAACATATATTGCCATTTAAAAACTATTAAAAGTGGAGGCTGTTTATGAAGTTTGTAAAGAAAGTTTCAGATATACTGTTCTCAATGAAAACTACCGTTGTTCTGATGCTAATATTTGCAGCTGCCGTAGGAACAGCAACATTTATAGAAAATGACTTTGGAAGAGAAACAGCTTATGCTCTCGTTTACGGTTCAAAATGGTTAGAAGCAATAATGACATTACTTGTTATAAATCTTATAGGAAACATTTTCAGATATAAAATGTGGCAGCCTAAAAAAATACCCCTCCTGATATTTCACATTTCATTTATAGTAATATTTATCGGGGCTGCCATAACGAGATACTTTGGATACGAAGGAATGATGCATATAAGAGAAAAACAAGAGCAAAATCAGATATTTTCAAGGGACCCATTTTTACAGGTAAAAGTTCAAGATGGTGAAAAATCATATTACTTAGAAAAACCTTTGCTTCTTTCAGCTTTAGGATTTAACGATTTTGAAGAACGTTTAACTATTAGTGGAAAACCTTTAATAATAAAATACAAAAACTACATAAAAGGTGTCAGAACAGAGATAAAAGAAGACCCTAATGGAAAACCTATAATCACCCTTAGAGCTTCAGCAGGTATGGACAGTGTAGACCTAACAATGAAAGAAGGGTCTGTAGAAGATTTTGGTAGTTTTGTATTTATATTTGAAAATCCAGAAAAGTTTAGAAAAAAGTTAGAAGGAAAAGATTTTGTGTTCTTCTATGTAAAAGATGGAAAATTTTATCTGCTATCTAACCTCCCTGTTATGTGGATGAGAATGGCTGACCAGTCCCGGGGACAAATCAAAGCAGGAAACGAATATCCCTTAAATGTAAGAACATTATACTCTGTAGGAGGGCTAAACTTTGTTGTAAGACAGGCAGTTCCTAAAGGAAAAGAAATAGTTGTTCCTCTCCCACGGGACAAAAAAGTGCTCCAGAACTCAACAGTTTTATCTGCCCTATTTGTTGAAGTAGGATACGACGGAGAAAAAAAAGAAGTAGTTTTACTGGGAAGAGGAGGAAGCACACCGGGAATACCTACAGAGATAAAACTAAAAAATCTTGACATCAAATTAGAGTGGGGAGCAAAGGTTATAACACTTCCATTCAGTCTGTATTTAAAAGACTTTGTAATGAGAAAGTATCCCGGTTCTAACAAACCTTCTTCATACGAAAGTCATGTTATTGTGAAAGACCCTAAAAACGGCAAAGAGTTTGAATACAACATACATATGAATCATCCTCTCGTTTATGGAGGCTACAAATTCTTCCAATCCTCTTACGACCCAGACGAGCTTGGAACAGTTTTATCTGTAAACCATGACCCAGGAGTAATACCCACCTATATAGGATATACTCTTCTCGCATTAGGACTTGTTTTGAACCTATTAAATCCATTTAGCAGATTTGGGAGGACGCTCAAAATGTTAAACAACAGCCAAAATAACATAAAATCTATACTACTGGTTATCTTTTTGTTAGGATTTTTCTACAGTGCCTCCGCGTATCCAGGAATGTCTCAAGAAAGTTCTCAGAAACAGGTAGTTCCACCGAAACCTAACATAGAAGAGATACTGAAAACAGTAAAAAAGATTGACAAAAACCATGCAGAAAAATTTGGAACAATCCCTGTTCAAAGTGGAGATGGGAGAATAAAGCCATTTGATACATTATCGTTAGAGGTTGTAAACAAAATACACGGAAGCGATTCTGCAATTGGATTAACACACAACCAGATTGTTTTAGGTATGTTCCTTATGCCGGGACCATGGCAGTATGTAAAAATCATAAAAATTAAGCATCCTGCAATTAAAAAAATGTTAGGAGTCCCCTTAGATGAAAAATACATAGCATTTATTGACGCATACGATGAAAAAGGAATGTACAAATTAGCCCAAGCAGTGGAAGGGGCAAGAAGGAAAGACCCTGCCAACAGAAATCAGTTTGAAAAGGAAATTTTAAAACTTGATGAGAAACTTTACATAATGTATTTAGCATTTACAGGTGAGATACTAAGAATTTTCCCTAAAGAAAATGACCCAAACAACACATGGTATGGTCCCCGAGATGCACTAAACAAGTTTCCCCAAAGACAAAAAGAAGAAGTTGCTGCAATACTCTCAAAATACATACACGGCGTCCAGAAAGGTCTGCAGGAAGGAGACTGGAGCTCTGCAAACATGGCAATTGAAAGTATTAAAGATTTCCAGAAGAAATACGGATACAAAGTTCTTCCTTCAGAAACACGATTGAAAGCAGAAATACTGTATAATAAACTCCTTGTATTTGAAAGACTTACTCCTCTTTATTTTCTTGTAGGTATTCTGTCTATAGCTCTTATATTTGTTCAAATTTTTAAAAATCAGTCCAGATTTTTAAAACTATCCTTCAATCTACTTGTCCTTATGCTTTTTGTTTTATTCCTTATCCATACTTTTGGACTGGGGCTTAGATGGTATGTTGCAGACCATGCTCCGTGGACAGATGCATATGAATCAATGCTTTTTATATCGTGGGCTGTTGCACTTGCAGGGATAGTGTTTGCAAGAAAATCCCCATTTGTTCTGGCTTCTGTTGGAATGTTTGCAGGAGTATTCCTGTTTGCTGCCCACTTAGGATGGCTTGACCCACAGATAACAACTGTTGTCCCTGTTTTAAAGTCCTACTGGCTACTTCTCCACGTTTCTGTACTTACAGCAAGTTACGGATTTTTAGGTCTTGCAGGTATTTTGGGACTGCTGACACTTATATTCTTTGCCATAAAATACGAAAAATTACTGGGTCAAGAAAGGGTCATAAGACTGGAAAACGGAATAAAAGAAGCAATAAAAATTGGTGAGCTTTCACTGATAATTGGTTTATCTCTCATTATTGTAGGAAACTTCCTTGGTGCTGTATGGGCTAATGAATCTTGGGGAAGATACTGGGGATGGGACCCTAAAGAAACATGGACAGCCGTTTCAGTATTAGTTTATGCCGCTATAGTTCACCTGAAATATATTAAAAACTGGTATTCCCACTATAAAATGGCTGTGTTCTCTGTTTTAGGATATTTTTCTATACTGATGACATACTTCGGCGTTAATTATTATTTATCTGGACTACATTCGTATGCAGCTGGTGACCCTATACCTATCCCAACATGGGTTTACTGGGCATTAGGAACAATAGGACTGTTGATTATTTTAGCATACAGAAATAGAAAACTAAGTAGTTAACAGCAAAATTGGAGTAAGGTATTGACTTTTAAAAAAATCTTTTATAAATTTACTTTAGGGGTGGGAGTATATATAGTATATTTTTTATGGGGTATATATTTTCTATATTGGGGGTAGGATTATGAGAACTTTAGCAGCAGGACTTGCAACATTGGTTTTTGCAGGAATTTCAATTGCAGCAACAGAGGACATCAGGGCAACAGTTCACAACCTGTCTACTTACAGTGACCCTGCTAATGGTGGAACAAACGAGGTGTGCGTATTTTGCCATACACCTCACGGTTCAAATAGTGATTTTACAGGAGCTCCTCTGTGGAACAAACCTATTGATACTACTGTGACATTTCAGGTTTACGGTGGCGGACAGACAACTGGTGGAACAACAGTTGACCAGCCGGGAGATGTTTCAAGAGCATGTTTATCCTGTCATGACGGCGTTTCTGGTGTTAACGTCGTTATAAATATGCCTGGTTCTGGAGGATATGACCCTAATGGAACTTACCTGAACTACAGAGGTTCAACAGCTCCATGGAGAATGCCATTTCCATTTGCAGTGGGTAAAAACGGTGCAGGCGGAAATTATGACCTGAGAGATGACCACCCTATTGGAGTTGTTTACAGGGGTAATGATGCAAACCCACCTGCCAGTTTGAAACCTACATCAACACCTTTAACTGGATGGAATGTTTCTGGTGACCCTGATGGAAGTGGGGGGCCTTCAATAGGAGACTTACTGAGAAATGGGAAAGTAGAGTGTGTCTCCTGCCACAACCCACATCTAAACGCTCCAAGATTTTTAAGATCTGGTGACGGTAACAACAACAGTAATCTGTGTAGAGCTTGTCACGATAAATAAAAAAAGGGGCCTTTGCCCCTTAATGTTTCAATATAAACTTAATCAGAGCATCTAATTCTTCTTCGCTCATTGCTCTGAACTTTCCCATCTGGGTTTTCATCATATTAAATCTATCAGGCCATACTATAGGGTCTGCTTGTCCCAGGAGAAACTGCTTTAACTGTTTTGGATTATTTTTATAAAACTCTGCTATTGTTTTGAGAGACGGTCCTATAGCATCTTTTGTTTCTTTGTGGCAAATAGGACACTGATTTTTTTCAAAAATTTCCTTTCCGTCAACTGCATAAGAAGTTGTAAACGATAACATCAGTGCTACTAATCCTGCTACTTTTTTCATCTTTTTTCCTCCTGATTAGTTTTTTTCTGTTTTTCTTCAAGAACCTTAATACGGAACAAAAGCCATCTATTTTTAACTTTCTTGAGGGTGTATTTTACCCTATAGAAAATCTCTCTGTCTGAAAGAACTTCCTTGCCAATCCTTCTGTCAAAATAATTGTAAATCCAGTTCTCTTTCGTTGTAACTTCAGCTTTTCCATCTTTAATATCTACCTGTTCAAAGCTTAAATTTTCCAGTCTGGCATTCATAAAAAGACCATTCTCATGCCATGACTGAATCCATATGTACAGCTTTCTTGCAATATCATGTGTTGCTATTTCTTCCATCATTTTGATAAATGTTCTTATATCCCTGTGTCTATCGTTTTTGCTCTCCTCAATAACTATCCTGTTATACATCTTCACTACATTTTTTATCTCCTCCACATCATCCATTTTTCCATAAGAGGGAAACACAAAAACATATACAAAAGCCAGCACTGTAGCTATCTTACGGATATGAATCATAACCTCCTGCATTTGTGTTGTGACACATTCTTCCTCCACCACAGGAAGGAGCATATGCATCTCTGTTACTCATTGTTGTGTTCCACTTAAATCCTCTCATTCTAAGCTGCAGGTTTCCATTATAGTTGTAGTTGTAAGGCTCTGGCATTGTTTCGTATCCAATAAGTCTTGATACAGGAGAGCCGTGGGGAACAGCAACGTGACATTTGACACAGGCAATACTTCTCATAGGTCTTGGTCGCTGTAACATATGAACGTCAGCCTGCGTCAGGTCATGACAGTTGGTGCAGAACAGCCCCTGCGTAGTTCCATTCTTTACATCTCCTGTTGTGTAAAGGGTTCCATCTGGTTTTGTAGGCCAGTTTGTGTTTGGGCCCTTTAACATAAACTTATGGGTTGAACCGTGGGGACCCCTTGGGTCAACGCCGTCTTCTGCATCTGCACCGTGACAGTCTGTGCAATACATTGTTTGATTTCCCACATTTGCATTCCATGGGGGAAGAAGCTGGGCTGCTGTTAACGGAGCAGCATATCTTCCGTTTGCCTGATTCCATCCACTCAATGCTCCCATCTCATTGGTTGTCATCACGACAGGATGGGCTGACCTGTTGTATGGATTAAATTCACAGGACTGGTCTGTGAGGACTATGTTTGACTGGTCTGAAGTAAATGATGTAGTGCAGTCCCCATTAGGGCTGTCTCCAAGACCCCATCTTGAGTGGCATTTCATACATATCTGATATTCTTTCTGAGCTTCAGCCGTTGTGTTGTATGTTGTAGGCTGTGTCCATCTTGATGGCCATACAGGTTCAACACCGTAAACACCCTGAAGAACATTTGATACAGCATTTGACGGTGTTTGAGGATACCAGCCAGATGCATCAGATGGTGTTGCATGATTACCGGGGGATGCTTTGTGGGGATTGTGACAGTCCATACATTCAGCATGCTTAGAATCGCTAAATTTAACACTGAAACTGCCTGCAGGGTCTACCTCTGTTGATGTATAGCCATAAAGAACATCTAATATTGTATGTATTCCAGATATCGTTTTTACAGGATGTCCAAAGGGTCTATCTGGAGGCAGTAAGGTTTCTATATCTTTTGCCCCACCACTTCCATGACATGGAGCTGTATTAGAAGATGACGATGCTCCAGTAAAACATGTATTTTCTTCTACTTTTCTGAGTAATGGTTTACCCTGTGAGTGGTGAGGTGTATGACAGTTACCACACCCTAAATCTGCAACTGTAACAGGAGAACCTTCTCCATATTTAGCTGTTATGTCTGGGTCTGTATATGTTAGAGTTTGTGTATCGTGGGCACTCCCTGTCCAACCGGGCTTGTCGTGACAGGAAATGCACGTTTGCTTAAAATCCTGTGCGAGATTTCCAACGTCAACTCTCAAAAACTGTTTATTCTGCTTGTGGGGGTCGTGACAGGAGGTGCACTCAACATATGATTTACCACCATAGTTATACAGTTTTATAGGAGGCAACGGATGAGGGTCTCTAAGCTCTACTGTTTTTACTGTTCCATCTCCGAATGTTTTCTGGATGTTAGGATTATACTCTACTGCAACAGGATGATGGACAGAAAGGTCAGAGCCTATAAATGTCCTGAGTGTTGAAGGCAGTGTTCCATCTGGGTTGACGTTTTGCATCTGAATAACACTGTTTCCAAGCTCCGTTCCTCTAACGATGTAGACAGCCCCTATTGCAACTGTTCCATCATGACAGGACAAGCACTGCCTTGAAACAATTCCCGGCTGTCCCTCAACTTCTGAAGGCTGCATAGGTGTAGGATAGTTAATCCTTCCAATAAACTCACTGTCGTATAGATTATAAACAGTAGTTGGCATCTTTCTGTTCCACAGAGGTGTTCCTTCCCTCTCATGGTGGGGAATATGGCAGAAGACACATATCTCCGTTTCCGTCGTTGCTTTTATATTTCCAGGACCTGTTATAGAAAGATTATGGAGGGTTTGTTCTATTCCAGCATTTGCAGAAAAGACCATTCCTGCAACTAAAATGATAATCCTTGCCAGTTTCATTGTCCAGCACCTCCCTTCAGGTACCTTAAGACCTGAATTCTCATATTATAAGAATCACTTACGAATATATAATTATCTTTTGATATAGATATGTCAGCAGGATAAGCAAACTGTCCTTTTCCTGTTCCATAATTACCAATCACAAGAAGGAGTCTTCCTTTAGGGTCAAAAACTTGAACTGCAGATAAAAGTGTGTCTGAAACATATATGTTCCCATCACTATCAACAGCTATTCCCCGTGGATTTGCAAATGTCCCTATAACTGTTCCCCGTTCCCCAAACATACGGAGGAACACCCCATTTTTGTCAAATATCTGAATCCTTGCATTCATTGAATCTACAACATAAAGATTTCCTTTTCTGTCTAACGTTATAAAGGTTGGTCTATTAAATTCTCCTTTGCCTGTTCCTAACTTTCCTATTTTCATAATAAGTTTTCCATCTTTTAGTGAAACAACATATATTTTTCCACCTACAGTATCTGTGATAAACAGCCTGTTTCTCTTATTGTCTACGGCAAGCCCTGTAGGTCTGATTATAGTTGTAGAACCTATTTTCCCAAGGAAATCTCCGTCTTCGTTTGTTATAAAAACCGTTCCTAAAACAGAATCAGAGATATAAATTCTTCCTTTACTGTCTACAACGACATCGATAGGAGAAGAAAGAGCATAATCCCCAATATGGTCAATAATTTTTACTGATTTTCTTTTGAAATCAAATATAAATACAGCTTTTGAACCTGTATCTGTGAAGTATAGTTTATTTCCTTTTATGTAAGAGCCAAAAGGTTTTACCATAATTTTTTTCTTTTTCCCAAAAACTATGTCTAAAAATCTACTGAAAAAACCTTTATCTTCCTCAAAATCCTCAATTTTTTTGATTTCTCTTATAAACTGTACTTTGGGAGTATCTGGCGGCGGAGGCCATACAAGCCTTTCTTCTGCTTTCAGAGAAACAGTAAGCATAATAAATAAAATAAACATATATCTCATGTTTATCTCCTTAGAAAACTCTGTAAACTTTAAACTGGGTTATGTAGTTATGCTTTTTGCCGTAGTTTTTGTTATCTTCATAAAAGTATTGGAAATCCCATTTGAAGAATAGGCTTCTAATTCTGTAATCAATACCTGTAGATAAAGTGGCATAGTTTGTGTTGTAGTAAGAGTCTCTATGGACGTCAAGAGACAACTTATACAAAAGTCTCCTCGTAAGTTTATAACTAATGTTTAAATTTGCATAAGGATATATCCTTTCTGGTCTGTTTTTTCCATAATAGTATTTCATACCTATAACTGAGCTTAACTTTCCTTTCCATCCGAGAAGTTTCCTATACCTAAGGGCATTTGATACTTCAAGATTATCATAGTTAGTTTTAGAAAATCCCCCAGAAGGTCTGTAATATTTACTGTCCTGGTAGTAATAATTGATGCTGTGCTCAAACCTTAGGTTGTTTAGAAGGTACGCATTAAAACGCTCATTTATGTTGTATGTGGTGCTTTTATCATTCTTGCTGGAATTATATTCAGATGCAGAACCTGAAAGCGTAAAGTCTGAATTTAAAAAAGAAAACCTCTTGTTTATCCCTCCATTTACCGATACTGTTCCCCCTACTCTATTTACATTTCCAGATTCAATCTGCCCTGACAAACCTGTTCCTCCAAAAACAGAAAAGGTTTCTGACAGATTTCTGTTATAACTGATGTTCACCCCTGTATTGAGAAGTTTTTGGTTTGCATTGGTTCCAGAAGAAGTAAACAGAATAAGATTATGGTTCATATTCCAGTTTTCATTGATTACATATGACAGACTCTCATTAAAAGAAAAAAATGTTAACTGGTAATTTTTTGAGTCAGACCTTGTTGCTGACAATCCAAAATTGGCAGTTAATTTTTGAGAAGGCATCCACATATAATTAACGTTTCCTGTCAGATTTTTTATGTTTGAGTAGGAGTTACTATAGTATCTAAGATTAGAATTTACGTTTGATTTTCTGGAGATTTTCCATCTATAATCCATGTTAAAGTTATTTATGTCCTGATATACTTTCCTGTAAGAAGATATGTTAGGATATCTCTGTATGTAATCGTCTATGTTTTTTTTGTAAGCTATATTCAAATATTTATTAATCCAATTTTTTCCATAACCAAATGAAAACTCTTCAGATTTCCTGTCTTCAGAGAAATCTATACCTACAGATTTTGATTTTGATTTTCTATAGCTGTAGTTAACATTGGAATTTACAAGCCTTATACTTCCAAAAAGACCATATGTATCAGTTTTCCTTTCTATATAAGATGTTCTGTCATAATATGTATACCATAGGGGAGACTGGGTTTTTCTGGCAAAAAGATTTACAGGAAATCTTGAGTTTTTCAATATGTTAAATTCAATGTCATAACCAATAAGTTTAGAAGTGGTATCTGTTTTGGAACCTCCTGTCTTCTGAGAGGAATCTTCTCTGATAAAGTTACCACCCAACTTATAAGTAAGCAATCTTGGGCTGTATACATAACCTTCATAGTTTAGTTCGTAATACTGTCTAAAAGATTTTCTTGTTGTCTTTCTATAAGGGTCTTTATAATTTTCCATCTTGTATGTGAACTCAACCTTTCCCCAAAAACCTCTCTGTTTATGGGTAAGCATGTAAGCTGGAACAAAGAAAACAGCACCTATTACCTTTTTATATAAAGGAATTTCAGTTTTTTCTTCTTCAAATAGACTTATCTCTTCTTCTTCAAATTCAGGGATAATTTTTTCTTCTTCCTCTATGGTTATCTTTTCTTCTTTCTTTTCAGTTTTTTCCACCTTCTTTTTAACTTTTTCTACAATTTTCTTTTCTTCTGCAACTATTTCCTCTTTTTTTGCAACTTTTGTTATATCTGTTTTTACTATAATAGAACTGACAGGAAGTTTCTCCTGTATTTCTTTCAGGAGGTTGTAGTTATCAAAAAGTCCATATCTTACTGTATAGTATCCTTTATCCGTCTTATATATAAAAGCACTGTCTCTCAGTTCTTTTGGTAGTTTCTTTAAGAATTTTTCAGCATTTTTTCTTTTTTTAAAAGTTCCTAACTGAAGTGAATAGAAATACTTGTCTTTTTGGGTTTTAAAAGCTTTCTCTTTTTTTACTGAAGTAGTATTCTGGGCAATTAACATTCTTACTCTATAAATATCAGGTAAAATTTTCTCTGTTTTTGATGGTTTGTCTTTTTTTGTTTTTTTACTTCTCTCTGCCTGATATCCTTGAGAAGAAGCAGAAGCTGATATGGCAAAATAGTTCAATGTGCTTACATTTGTTAATGCCACCCCCGTAATAAGTGCAGTGATAAGGTACCTCTTTTTCATCCCTTCCCACCAATTGGTTATTTATCGTAAACTACCACTTTTAAATCTTTTTTTGCATCTTTTAGCAGAGCTTCATACTTTTCTCTTTTCAGTTTTTCTGTAAGTTCCTTCTTAAGTTTATCTTTTATCTGCTTAAAGGGGACAATTCGTGAAGGTCTTTTACCTTCAACTTTTATTATGTGAAATCCAAGCTCTGTTTCTATTATTTTGCTTATCTGTCCAACTTTTAGCTTGTATATCTCTTCTTCCACTTTTTTCTCAAACCTTCCTTTGTGGACAAATCCTATTTCTCCTCCTTTTATTCTGCTCAGGTCGTCTGAATATCTGTATGCTACATCTCCAAAATCTTTCCCTGAGATTATTTCCTTATAAGCCTTTTCTGCCCTTTCTCTTGCTATCTGTCTTCCTTTAGGCTTTGAAGGGTCAACCTTTATGTATATGTATCTAATTTTCAGCGCTTCTGGCTCTTTAAACTTATATTTATTTTTCTGATAGTATTCTTCCAATTGCTTATCTGTTAGTTTTACACTTACATATTTACTTAGGAGCTTGTCTATCATCAATCTTTTCTTCAGTTCTTCCCTAAACTGTTTCAAAGTTATACCAGTTTCCTTTAGCATCTTTTCAAGGTTTTCTCTTGATTTGTATCTCTTTTCTAACTCTTTTATCAGCTTGTCTATCTGTTTTTCAGGCACTTTTATTCCCTTTTTCTTTGCCTCATAGTATAGAAGCTCTCTATTTATCAAATAATCAAGAGCTTTTTTCCTAAGCTCTCTTTTCTTTTTTTCTGTTATGTTTCTGTGATAAAAATTCATAGGAAGGAGCACCTTCATATATCTCTGGACGTCCATCTCTGTTATCTTCTTATTTCCCACTTCTGCTACTACTTTCTTTTTAAGCTGTGGGTCTATTTTCCAGCTAAAATCCTGATAAGCCTGAGCCAAAGAGATAAAAACTAAAAATAACCATAAAAATCTTTTCATCATTTCTCCTTCACTTTAAATATTGGAATATCTGTATTCTTTTATTGAATGAATCCACAATGTAAATCCTATCATTCTCATCTATATACATACCTGCAGGAAGTAAGAATTTCGCAGGCTGCGTTCCTGCTTCTCCTATGTAATAAAGAACGTCTCCTTCTGGGGAAAAAATCTGGAAATTATTAAAAGCCGCATCAACCACGTATATGTTCCCATCACTATCAACACCAATGCCTTTAGGACGGGCAAATCTGCCAGGAATGTTACCATTACCGCCTATAGTCGTAATGTGCTCAAAGTTTTTATTAAAAACCTGAACCCTGAAAAGCTGGGTATCAGTAATATAGATATTTCCATTCTTTCTGTTAACAGCTATGTTTGTAGGATAGTTAAACTCTCCGTCTTTATCACCTCTATGTCCAAATCCTCTGATAAAATTGCCGTTAAAGTCATAAACCTTTACTCTATGGTCAAAGGTATCCACTACATAAACCCTTTCTAAGTTGTCATCAACTGCTATACCAACTGGTTTTTTAAACTCACCTCTCTTTCCTACAGCAAAAACAAGTCTTCCCTTACTGTCAAATCCAAAGACTTTCTTTAAGGTTGCATCAGAAACAAACAGAACATTTAGCTTTTTAGAGTAGGCAAGGCACATAGGAAGTCTAAGTCTAATGGGAAGTTCTAAAATTTTGAGATTTTTTGTCTTGAAGCTATAAGAAAAAATTACCCCATGGGCTGTATCTGTAAAAAACAGGAATCCTCTTGCATAAACAACACCGTATGGTTTTCCTATAAAGTCTGGATTCGCAAGCTCACTCTCCTCCCCAAATATAATTTCAAAGAAACTACTGTTCTTCTCATAATCGTAAGGGGGAACCTGTCCCACATACTTTATGTGTGGCTTTATGCCTGGTTTTGGCTCTGGAAACAGTAACTCCTTCCCAGAAACAGATGCTAACATCCATATAAACAAGCAAAATAGTATCAGTTTATAACGCATGGCATCCTGTACACAGTTTACTTCCCCTGTTTTTTGACCTTAAAAACAGTGGATTGGTTGTATGTGGGTCATGACAGCTTGCACACTGCAACCTTCCGTTGTAATCCTTAATCAGGTCATAAACAAAATGTTTTTTACCTTCCCATCCTATAAGCGGACTGTTGTAAGGTCTGAGATACTTTCTGTCTTTCCGGTAAATAACAAACACTGGATGACTGTGAACACTTGTTCCTGTAGAAGACTTTCCAAAAGTGATGTTTGGAGCATTTGCTCCATCATGACAGCTGAGGCATACCATTGAAGATGGGGCTACACTCTTCAATACCGGCCCTTTTTTTGTCTGTCCATAAACAGGGAATTTATCTACTTCTTTTTCCGGGTCCCATTTGTATTCAACATCCACAAAGGTAACATCTATATTCTGGGTGTGACACCACATACACAGGGCAAGATTATATTCTCCTGCTATGTTCGGGTTCAGGAATTTACCTTTATACTCAGCAAGGTTGTGTTTTGTTGCTCTTATCCCTTTTTCATATTCCCCTCCTTCCTCCACAGGAAGGGAAACAAAATCTTCAGCAGCATATAAATAAGCAGTCATTAAGAAAAACAGAAATATATAAGGAAAAATCATTGTTATTTTTCCTGGGTTTTTTTGAGATTTGAAGGTTTATAAAGTTTTAGCTCCCTGTATTTTTCTGGATACTTTTTCTTCCAGGCTTCACTCAAATACTGGAATACCTGCACTCTTTTGTTCATTGAATCCGCAACATAAATCCTATCTGCCCTATCAACATATAGCCCTGCAGGAAGGTTAAACTCACCAGGTCCAAAACCAAACTTTCCTATCCACAGCAGTAAATTTCCCTTATCATCAAATATTTGCACATTATTAAAGGCAGCATCTGCTACGTATATGTGTCCTTCACTGTCTATACCTATACCCTTTGGTCTTGCAAATGTTCCTGGAACTATACCTAACTTCCCAAAAGTTCTGAGAAACTTACCATCCTGGTTAAAAATCTGAACTCTAAAATTCATAGTATCAACAACGGCAACATTACCATTTCTCCTATCTACAGCTATGTTTGTTGGGAAGTTAAACTCTCCGGGGTTTCTTCCTCTTTTTCCAAATGCAAACAAGAACTTACCATCAACAAGGGAATAGACCTTTACCCTGTGGTCCATAACGTCAACAACATATAATCTCTGATTTTTTTCATTTATAGCTATACCAGCTGGTCTTTCCAATTTACCAGGGCCTTCTGGCTCACCAATAGCCGTTTTAAATTTTCCTTTCAGGTCATACACAAAAACCCTTTGATTCCTTGCATCAGCGACATAAACCTTGCCTTCCTTATCTATATCAATACCAACAGGAATTCTCAATTTTCCCATCGCTTTATCACCAATAAAAGAAACCTTCTTACCTTTAGGGTCAATAACAAACACGACGGCAGCTACGGTATCCCCTGCCAGAATCCTTCCAAATCTTGCAGCCACGCCATAGGGTTTTATCAGGTTTTTAGGAATCTCTCTTTCAGGTTCACCTAACAACACATCAAGGGCACTTCTTCCTTTAAAGTCTGATTCCCCATGATAACTGCCAAGATAAAGTATCCTTGGTTCTTCAGGGGGAAGGGGCCAGAATACCTTTTCTATTTTCTGAGGTTTCTTGGCCCCACCACACGAATAGATAAATATCCCTATTACAAATAGAACTAAAACTTTTCCTATTATTTTGCGTGACATGTCAGACAGAGCGCACTGTTGTCGTTAGGCAGTCTCAGGAACGTTGGATTTTCTCCAAGGTGTGGGTCGTGACAGGATACGCACTCAACTTTTCCACCTCTCAGTAAGTCTCCGACTGTTGGACCAGGATTACCATCTCTGTCTCCCGCTATAACAAAACCTGCAGGAAGAGCTGTATTTGTAGGAACGAGACTTGCAGGTGGATTAGCATCATCACCTCTATACATTACACCAACTGGGTGGTCATTTCTAAGGTCTGTTCCAATCTGTGTAATTCCAGGAGGCATTGTTGCTGCTGTTCCTGCTGGAATTGTAGTCGCTCCACCGTCAGTTGTAAATGCAATCAGATTTCCTGTAGAAGACCATCCACCTGAACCGGGAAGGTTGATTATAGAGTTGATAGCGTTTACACCATCGTGACAGGAAAGACATGCCCTTGAAACATCACCAGGCTGGTCAACTGTTGTCCCGCCAGTTGTCTGTCCACCACCGTAAACCTGATAGGTGACAGTAGTATCAATAGCTTTGTTCCACAATGGAGCTCCCACAAAGTCTGTGTTAGAACCGTGAGGAGTATGACAGAATGCACAGATTTCGTTATTAACGTCTGCTGGATTTGCTGCTCTGATTTTGTTATTTGGGTCTGAAAGGTCGTGTTTAGAACCATCAATCAGAGCCAATGAACTTGTTGTCATAATACCAACTGCGGCAATTATACCGCTCAATACAAGCCTCTTCATCTTCTATACCTCCCTACGTAATATTCACTTAAGTTCTCCACCACCTACCCCTTGCATTTATTATATTTTGCACTTGATATTAATAATAATAATTATTAAAATAAAAACTGTCAAGCCTAAAATATAGTTTATATTGTTTAATATAAGCGATATAAGAATATATTTCAATACACAGCTTATTATTGATAATTATTAATAATTAATAATGGTTAATAATAAATACATATTCTTTTGTATTTGATATGGTAACTATATAAAATATATTTTTAATTGACATAAATCAATGAATTGGAATTCTCAAAACCAAATAATAAAGGAGCAGCAGGATGAGAAAGAGGGTTAAAGGTTTAAGGCTTCTGTTAATTTTAGTTTTTATTAACTTTGCATTTGCTCAAACGGAAAAAAGTTCCTCTAAACAGGAGGCTTCAGTGAAAAAAGAACAGCCGCCGATAGTTCCTAATAAGAAAGTTCAGCATTTGCCTTTCAAGATAGGACAGTGTGAGATATGTCACGTAGAAAAAGACGGTAACAAATATGCCCTCTCAAAAGAACCTCCTGACCTGTGTTACATGTGTCATGAAAGAAAGGATACCAAAAGCAGAGTTCACGGTCCTGTCGCTGCAGGCATGTGCACTGCATGTCACGACCCTCACCAATCTGACACGATGAGAATGTTAAAGGCAAAATCTGTTAACGACCTATGTTTTGCATGTCACGAAGATAAGAAGAAGCAGTTTACATCTAAACCATATATGCACCCACCAGTAAAAGACCAGTGTATAAACTGTCACGACCCCCATCAGGAAGACCACAGATACAGATTGTTTGCAGACAGAAGATTTGACCTTTGCGTATCCTGTCATGCTGACAAAAAAGAGTGGGTAGAAAAGGTAAAAAACAAACATGGTGCCGTATTTATTAAGGATAGATGTCTCAACTGTCACGATCCCCATGCTTCAGAAAACGAAAAGTTCCTCAGAAAACCAACAGCAATGGATGTATGTCTTACATGTCACAACAAACCTCTAAAAAGGGATGAAGATGGAACAGTTCTTATGAATATGAAGAAACATCTTGATGAAAATCCTGACTGGCACGGCCCAATCCAGTGGGGAGACTGTGCAATGTGCCACAACCCACATGGTTCTGACAACTTTAGAATGCTGAAACTACCATTCCCAGAAACATTTTACGCAAGCTTTAATATAAACCAGTATATATGTTTCATGTGTCACGAAACAGAAAGATTTACAGAACCCCTCACAAAAACAGCAACAAACTTCAGAAATGGAGAGGTCAATCTACATTATGTCCATGTTAACCAGAAAAAAGGTAGGACATGCAGAGCCTGTCATGACTGGCATGCAACAAAAGGAACACCGCACCACATAAGAAAGTATATGAAATTTGGAAAGATTAAAGCTCCTCTCAGATACATACCGACAAAAACAGGCGGTTCCTGTGCTCCTATGTGTCATCCACGGAGGTATTACGACAGAGAAAATCCTGTAATCAATAAGAGGTAATAAAGAGGAAACGAGGGATGGGGACAGAGGAAAAGAAAGAAGAACCTACAGAGGAAGTAGGCAGAAGGAAAAAGGTATTTATTGGAACAGTTCTTTTAGGGGCTGGTCTTCTGGCTGGCCTCGTTATTTCTTATGTTATCGTTGAAGTTGTCAAGTTAACTGGTGGAGCCCAATTTTGCAAATCCTGTCACGTTATGGTTCCTATGTATAAGGCTTACTCAAAAGATATTCACGGAGGATGGGGTGATTCAGGTTTTGTTGCCCATTGCACTGATTGTCATCTGAACCACAAATCTACAATACATTATCTGTTAAACAAAGTTCAGGTTGGGCTTCACGACTTTAAAGTTTATGTTTTTCAAAACCCTGATGCTATTGACTGGCATGGCAAAAGAGAACATAGAAGACATTTTGTTTATGACAGTGGTTGTCTTCACTGTCATGAGAACCTTCTTGCTGCCACTATGAACAAGAAAAGGGCATTTATAGCCCATAAAGCATATTTTTCAGGGAAATTAGTTGTAAAGATAGGAGAACACAAAGACAAAGCCCATTGTGTAGACTGCCATAAACATGTTGGACATAAAGATTTAGGAAAGTATCTGCCCCCACCACCTCCAGAACATAAGCTGATTGAAGAGTCTGAAGAACTGATAAAAGAATCTATTGAGATACTTGAGAAAAAAAGCAAAGAAAAAACTGGGCATTAGAGAGAAGGAAAATGGGAAAACTAAAAAAATTAATGGGGATGCTAAAAGTTTTCAGGTCAAAAAAATTTATACTTATTATGACAGCTTTTTTTATACTTGTCGTTTTTCCAGCTATTGGCTATTATGCATGGCAAAAAAGAATACCCCAAAAAACAGTCCTTGTCCTAAAAAACATAGTTCACAACCTTTTCTTTGAAAAACATCACCCTGGAGATATATACGGTGTGGTTCACATAGAGGAGATGGAAGAAATAGAACTATCCAAATTAAAACTACCAGAAGAAGAAAAGGAAAAAGAAGAAATAAAAGAGTTAGAAAAAGAGCTTAAAGAGATAAAAAAGGAAGAAAAGTTAGCTAAAGCACCAAAACCAAAACCTAAAAGAGTCATAAAACCTCTACCTTTAGAAGAATACCCGAAAGAGTTTCTACCGCTGAAAAAGGTGCTTCACAGACCATTTAAAATGGGTGCATGTGCCATATGTCATCAGGTTGACAAACATGGAAAAGTTATAAAAATAGGTAAAGAATATCCATTAACAAAAGGTAGAGTTGATGAGCTGTGCTATTCCTGCCACAAAGAAAGATATACAAAAAAATACGACCATAAACCTATAAAAAAAGGAGAATGTCTGAAATGTCATGACCCTCACCAATCCAATACTCAAAAACTCCTCAAAGCAAAGACAGTCCCTCTCCTCTGTATAAGCTGTCATTCTCCTGAAAAAGCAAAAAAACTTAAAATCAAGAAGATTGTTGATATAAATGTTAAATACAAACACAAACCTGTAAACCAAAACTGTCTTAACTGTCATGACCCCCATACCTCAAACTATAAACATCTGCTAATAACATCTTTAGATTGGAAGATGGACTTTTGTATAGACTGTCACTCTAAAGTAAAAGACCCTAAAATAAAAAGAAAGATAGATTTAAAACAGCTTATAAAAACAGCAAAAGTAAAACACGACGCCGTTTATGACAAGGACGAATGTGCAAACTGCCACAACATTCACGGTTCTAATTACAGGATAATGCTGAAAAAACCCATGGTACAGCAGTGTCTATCCTGTCATGACAAAGAAGTGGAAAAGAAAGAAACAGGAGAAAAACTGATTAACATGAAAAAACATCTACAGGAAAACAAATACTGGCACAAGCCAATCAAAGAAGTGGAGAAAAAAGGTGGATGTGCAGCCTGCCATAATCCTCACGGCTCAGACAACCCATATGCTCTGAAAAAGTTTTTCCCTACAGAGTTTTACCTTACAGGGCTGAAAGTTGGAGAAGTAATGTGTTTCACATGCCACAAAGAAAAAGAACGGTTTACTGAGAAGAGAACAACAAAAGCAACAAAATTCAGAAATGGAGACGAAAATCTCCACTGGAGACATACACAGGGTAAAAAAGGAAGGACTTGCATTGCATGCCATGACCCCCACGCATCAAAATGGCCTACAATGATAGGGAAATACACAGATTTTAACGGCATTTTGTTCCCAATAAGATATAAGAAGACAAAAACAGGAGGTTCATGCTCTCCAGCATGCCATGATGAATTTAAATATGACAGAATAACACCTGTCAAAAATGTTGGAGAAATCAGAGAAGAATTTAAATAAAAAGCTTTAAATAGGAAGAAAATGAAAAGAAAAGCAGTAAAAATTTTAGTGGCGTTTTTTATCATTTTTGCTGTTACAGTAGCAAAAGAAGACAAAGTTTTTAGACTGAACCTGACCGTCGTTCCCAACGAACCTGTTAGAATAATACAACCTATAGAAAACAGCATACACTATGAAGACACAGCATCTATTGTTGTGCAAATAAACACACAAAAAATAAAAAAATTAGAAATAATCACATACTTTCAAGTATTTGAGCTTGACCCAGACGAAAAACTGATGTATGGGAAAAAACCAAAGAAGAAAAAGGAACGATTCAGATTCAGGATAAAATCAGATAAAGGTTTCTACTGTAAATCTATTGACCTGAGATACGGTAAAAACATAATACAAGTGTTAGCAGAAACCACAGAAGGGAAAACAATAAAAAAATCTGTAGAAATATATTTAGCCTCACCAATTCTTAGAGCTTACAAATATCCTCCACCTAAATATAAAGAAATTTTTTTTCACAAAGAAAAAAACGAAAAAGTGTGTTCTCAATGCCATGATATGAAAGTAAATGAAAAAAAAGGAGTTGCCTTTGAAGACATAACAAAATCCAACTGTTACAAGTGTCACAAAAAATTAACAGAACGATATCAATATAAGCATGCACCTGCTAAAAACTGGCTGTGTGCTACGGCTTGTCACACAGGAAAAACTGGAAGATTAAACAGAAGATTAGAAGGTAAGTCCAGATTTATCTGGCCAGAACCTCAAGGAGATGAATGCTACAGATGTCATAAGAAAAAGAGAAAAGAGTGGGATAATAAGAGGTTTCACCACGACCCAGTAGTGGCAGGGATGTGCGATAAATGTCATAATCCTCACTCATCTCCAAACAGATACTTTTTGAGAAAACCTGCGTGGTACTTATGCACCACATGCCATGAAGACAAGGTTCTAAGAGGTCACGTTGTATTTACATTTTTAGGAAGACCACATCCTACAAAAGGATATAAAGACCCTTCAAATCCAGATAGAGAACTGTCCTGTATTAGCTGTCACGAAGCCCACAATTCAGACAATAATTTCATGCTATTAAAACCATTTAGTCAGCTTTGTAATATGTGTCATAAAAAATAATATAAAATAGTTTTTATACTTTTTATAATTTTCCTTATAACTGGGGGAAAAAATGAAAAACTTCAGCCAGATATTTATTATTTTTACAATACTTATTCACATAACAGAAGGCTTTGAAATTTTAGCTCCTATCAAAAACAGCATACACAACGAAGAATTTGTATCTATATCTGTGAAACTATCAGAAGATGAAATAGAAAATGGTGTTAGTCTTGAGTTTAAGGTGGGCAAAAGTTTCTTTATGTTCGGTATGAATCCAGAAAGGAATGTATACTGCAAAGCATTAAAAATAAAACCAGGGAAAAACATCGTAGAAATAACATACACAGACCAGGATGGAAAACAGAAAAAGAAAACTGTTGAGATATTCAGATATTCCATACTCTACAAGCAGTCTGAAGAACCACCTGCAAAATTTGAAGAAAAACCATTTCACACACGAAGCAATGAAGATAGATGTAAAGAATGTCACGACATGAGCTCTCTTCCAGAAGAAATGATACCTGAATCTCCAGAGAAATCTCCATGTTACAGCTGTCATAAAGTCCTGACCTCACGAAAAAAAGTCCATGCACCATCAGCAAATTGGGCATGTAACTACTGTCATTTAGACGTTGGCCTTTCCTATCAGAGATACGAAACACCTTTCCCCATTTCAGAAAAATGTTTTTCCTGCCATGAATACAGAAAAAGAGTATGGATGAGCAAAAAGTATGTCCATGGACCCACTTCTACAGGTCAGTGTAACATATGCCATAACCCCCACTCCTCAAACAACATTTTTTTCCTAAAAAAACCTATATGGAATCTTTGCACTTCATGTCATGCAGAAAAAGCATCAGGAACCCATGTATTAGCTGGGTTTGTTTTTGGAAAATCACATCCAACGAGGGGTAGACCAGACCCATCAAGACCGGGAAGAGAACTGGTATGCTCAAGCTGCCACAATCCCCACGCATCAAACTACAAATTCATGTTCAATAACGATTACACAGGAGATAGATATTTATGTCAGATGTGCCACAAAAAGTAATTAAAGGATTTTTATCAGGTTAATATAAACCTGAATGCTGAAATAGAAAAGATAGGCAAAGACCTGATTGATGATGTGATTAAATATCTAACTGCAGAAGAAGAAACAGAGGAAGGAGATGAGTAAAGGGTTTTTAAAGGTTGCAGAGGATATTTTAAATAGTGTTGACGACTATTCAGGACAAAAGAAAGAGTTTTACATAAGAACAGGTATAAGTAGGGCTTATTATGGATTAATCTGGCATTTAAAAGATAGATTGTCAAAACAAGGTTATAACTTTAAAGGTAAAAATATACACCATTTTATTCCTAAAGTTTTGGCAGATATGGGGAAACTTAAAGAAGCAAAAAAATTTGAAGAGTTAAAAACTATGAGAAATGATGCTGATTACAGGCAGAAATCTGAATTTAAGAAATTGAAGACTGTTGATAAGAGAGCACTTAAAACATATATTAAAAACGTCCATTTATTTATTTCAAGAATAGGGTAAGGAGTTTGTTATGGCTGTTATAAATAAAAATTTTAAGATAACAAAAAAAGAAGATTCAAAAAAAATAATTAATGACGTGAAATTATTGCTGAAAAACCTTGGTGTGGAAGGCAATTATGAAATAGACATAAGAGATATAACAGAAGAGGATACTTTTATAAAACCTTTATATGCTCTTACTATTGATATTCATAAAAAAATCCCAGAGAAAAAAAGAATTTCAATTATGGATGCTGTTTATGATTATTTAGAAGAAAACTATGGATATAACTTCACAGTAGATGTCATAACTGACTAACCCTTTCCCAGTCCTTTTTCTATGGTTCTCAGTCCAAAGTAAAATGTTATAACTTCTGTATTGTATTTTACAAAACAGCCAAGGGATTTTTATAAAACTGTAAGTCCCTTGACTGCCTTCAAAACCGCATAAAATCTGGATTTTACCCCCAAAAATCCCGTTTGCACTACGATATTACTTTTGGGAAATATCGGAGGTATATTTT